>Ga0307515_10015135_pt1 | contig 14229 bp, 10 predicted proteins | sample 17_EM_MG_FD_194513 | JGI IMG/M metagenome (GOLD analysis project Ga0307515, IMG submission 194513) | Populus trichocarpa ectomycorrhiza microbial communities from riparian zone in the Pacific Northwest, United States - 17_EM | ecosystem: Host-associated > Plants > Roots > Unclassified | place...
GAGGGGAGGGTACCTTCTAGAAGGTAAGAGGCAGGCAGATCAGTTCTGTCAATATATTTTTCAAACACTAGCTAGCTGGTGGCGCTTTGGTCTTTTTTCTTTTTCTTTGTTTTTTATTTCCTCTCTACGGACTTACCAAAGCTTGTGTCATGGAGATGAGGTCATGTGCTTGCCTCCATGATGTGCAATAAATCTTTGATCACATGCTTGGCTTTAATTTAACCACAATTAATGGGGTGGTTGAAGAGGTATAGTTTAACAAGTCAAATCTCGAGTGTGTTTTCTAGAGATTACCAGTTCGGGTTTCGCAAACCTTAAGGCAACTGGAGAATTACATGGTCGTTAATTTTAAAATTCAAAAAATTAATCGAGATACGCGCAAGCTGACTCAGGACACCATTCTAATCTTAAAACAAAAAAGCATTAATTGTACATTGATTCATGGAATTTCTTAATAATTAATTGAGTTGTCGCTTCCAAGAAACATTACAAGGCAACCAAGATGGTGGGGTGATTCCGTGTTTAAGTCAATTAATGCTTCAATCATATTCAAGTAAAGAAAGACTTGATGCATTCTTCGTTGATTTTATATATACTCGTATTTAGACTAATAAATTTACAAGAAAATTATTTTCTTGGGATTAAACTCAAAACAATAATTTAAAGAACAAACTCTTCTATATATCACCAAAACCATCCTTAAAGATTACTTTAACTTAATGGAATTTGTGATATATATATATATATATATATATAACATTGGTTTCAGGACTCAAAAAAAAAAAAAAAAAGAGAGGATAAATTCCAAGTCCATAAGAGACCACCTATGAACCATGAAAGGGCAATTCAATAAAAAAAAAAAAATGAAAGGTGCAAATTCCGAGTTGAAGGACCACTCTGAAGCTTTGGATGGTCTCCACTCTATAGAGAGAGATGTTAATTAGAGGCGGCTTGAACTTGGGGGTGAAGTTTTTGGACAACGTACGGTAATTTGCAATAGAGTTAGATTCCATGTAGATTATTCCTTCAAAATCTTGGATTTTCACGTGTTTTAGCATATGTGAGCACATTCACCAATGAAGCATGAACATGGGTGCAAGATATGAACACGATACGATGCACTATAATGATATAATTAAAGGCTTATAAATTCTTAGTATATGAGGATACCTTGTTCTTTTTCCAAGTATACTATATATTATACATTGTCTGTCTTAAAATAACTACAAATAACACTTCAACGATTAATATAACTAATGATAATATATGATCGATTGAATATGAAGGAAAGGAATAAATTGTTAAAATAATTCAAATCAAATAGAAAAAAAAAATTAGAATTCTCAACAATCTATTTATTATGAGTGGTTAGAATTAACTTAAATATAAAGAAATTATATACAGGTTAAACTGAAAATATTATTCTACATTTAATAAAAAAACTAAATAAATAAATATTATTTAACATAAACATCATGATATATATATATATATGCTTAACAATTAAATAAATTAATTTGGATTTGTAATTAAAAACCAAATCATCTCAATAATTATTATGATTATATATCATCACTCGATCGATGATATTTATTTTCTTCCCTTTTAAATCAAGTTATTAATTATTACTTATCTCCCTTTTTATTTTTTTTAAATTTATGATAAAATTATATAGCTTTTTTAATTTATAAATAACAATATCATATTTTTGTAATGAAAATTAAAAAAAATTCAAAACACTTCATTTTCATTTCTTAAATATCTCTCGTCTAATAAAAACATTATTATTTATCATAACTGTACTGATAAACATTATATATATCCATGCCCGTAACACATTCGAACCGTGTCCTTAAAAAATGGAAGAAAAGGCGTAAGAAATAAAAGTTCAACCGAAGATAATTAGATGCCGGGTAATGAAAAAGATGGGATGGAATGGATGCCATGAGTGAAGGAACGACCGCCGCAGTGCCGCCATGTCTCTTTATTAATGGAAGGGTGAACTGAAAGAGAAAAGGTTTCACAATTGGCGGCGCTTCCCTCACCACCGTCAACAAATATTTGATTAACCAACAGTCATAACCACTAATAAATAGAATGAGAGGCAACATTCCATTAACCAACATTTTGAACCTAACTACTCAAGTAGAAAGGGACTTGGCCTTGTTTCGCCTTTTTGAATCTTTTAAATATATACTTTTTTTTCTTAATATGCATTTGAGATTATTAATTGTGGCTGTATAGGTTATAGCGGTTTAATTAAGGGTGTCTTTAATAATGTGGTTCAACTTGTTTATTTAAAATGCTTTTTACATGTGTTTTTTTGTGATGTTTTTGAGGTAAAGAATTAAGAGAAAAGAAAATAAATTATTTTAATGTATTTTTAATTAAAAAATACTTTTAAAAAAATACCATATCACTCAACACACACTAAACATTAAATAAATAAATAAATAAATAAAAGCATTATAGACATCAACAATAGATATAGTAATGTTATAAAATTTATAATTATATATTAAAATTTCTTAGACTTCATGACTCTTGGTTTTAATCTCTTGATTTTCCATGACAATTAGATTTCTAGTGTCCTTTAATGTTCTCATTTCTTTTCCTATAAATAAACTACTTCTCTTGTATTCTAATAATTGAAACATATATATAAGAAAATGTATGAAATTCTCTTTTAAGTTTTATTTTGAATATGCATGTACTTACTTGTTTTTTTATTTTTTTAACACATTATCAGCACGGACACTGTACTTAATTTATATTGAAATCTTGGCATGCATGAACTCTTATGTTACGTGGCTTGCATCAATTCAATGTTTTTTTTTCTTCTATATTGTTCATACTTTATGGAATATATTTGGTTCTATAACTTATTTTGATAACTTTTCTTTCCTTTTTATTCATCAAAATTTAAAGTTCCTGAAGAACTAGTATTGTAAGTTCATGAAGAATTAAATAAAACAAATATAGTTCTTAAAGAACTAGTAGTTTTAAAGAACTAAATAAATAGCAGTCATAAAATTCCTTTTTCTTTTATATTCATGATTTTATTCAATAAGTTGTTTTTTTTTAAGATAATATCGAATCTAACAAAACTTGAATTTACCGCTTTTGATATCTCTAAGAATAATTTCTTTTTTTTTTTGTCATGGATCTTTGATGCTGAGATTCATTTGGAAGCTATGAATTTTGGAGAGACCATCAAAGAAGAAAATAACGCTTTCTTGCAGGATCGTGCCAAAACAATGATTTTTATTCGCCACCATCTCCATAAAGGATTAAAAGTTGAATAACTCACAATAAAAGATCATCTTGTTCTGTGGCAAAATCTAAAGGAAAGATATGACCACCAAAAGTTTACCATACTTCCTCAAGTTCATTATGATTGGTTGCACTTAAGGTTGCAAAATTTTAAATTGGTTAGTGAATATAATTAGACTCCTTTTAAAATTACCTCATAACTAAAATTGTGTGGTGAAAATATCACAAAATAACAAATGCTAGAGGAAACATTTTCTACTTTTCATGCCTCAAATATTATCATGCAGCAACAATATCGAGAATGTAATTTCAACAGGTATTCAAAACTAATTTCATGTCTTCTTGTGGCTGAATAAAATAATGAGCTTTTGATGAAAAAACATCAATCTCATCCCACATGTTCTAAACCATTCCCTGAAGTGAATGGAACCTTTGTTCAAAAGACAAGAGAGAACCAATGGTATAGATATGAAAAAAAAATGGAAAAGAAATGAGACAATCCTTCAACAAGCAACATAACATACCACCAGAAGTGGAGACACAATAAACCCAAACAAGAAAAAGGTAGGAATTTGAATAAACATTAAGATAAGTGTCATAGGTGTGGTATGCATGGTCATTCATCTCGTATTTGTCGCATACCAAAACATCTTACATATTTATATCAAACCTTTTTGAAACAAAATGCAATTGAGACTAATTTTATTCATAAAGAAGATCTTGAAGGTCATAATGCTTATCTTGATGTTAATACTTATCTCGATGTTTATGATTTCTTTGAAAACCCAGATAAAACAGATAATATGCTTAGTGGTGGAATCTTTGGGGATGATTAGTATTTTTTTAATTTGTATTAGGATATTTATCTTATTATATTTTCAATAAATAATGTCAATTTTATTTCAATTAAATAATAAAATTTAATTATATTTTGAATAGAGGCATGACTTTTTATGATGGAGATTTATGTCTGGCAGACAATGCAACAACGCACACAATTCTCAAGGAAAAGAAATACTTTGAATATTTGACATTAACCAAAGCTAATGTCACTATAATATGAGATCTAACAGACATGATTAAAGGCTCCAGAAGAGCTAATATTTTGTTACCAAATAATACATAACTTAGCATCAAAGATGTATTATATTCATTTGAGTCCAGAAGAAATTTATTTAGTTTTAAAGATATATGTGCTAATGGTTATTATATTGAAACAATAGATGAAGACAAAAAAGAATATATTTATATTATTTCATGTATTTCAGGCTAGAAGCTTGTACTTGAAAAATTACCTGTTTTCTCTTCTGAAATTTATTATACGATCATGAAACCTATTGAAACAAATGTTACGATACACTAGAAGTGTTGCGACCAAGAAATATTTATGCTTTAGCATGATCGACTTGGATATCTGGGATCAATAATGATGCGATAAGTTATTGAAAACTCACATGGTCATCCTTTAAAGAACTTGAAGATTCTTTTACCAAGTGAAAATCTATGCGCTGCTTGTTCTCAAGGTAAATTAATTACCAAACCATCTCTTTTAAAGGTTGTTATAGAAACACCATCTTTTTTCGAAAGAATTCAATGAGATATATATGGATCTATTTATCCACCATGCAGACCTTTTAGATATTTTATGGTATTGATTGATGCATCAAGTAAATGGTCACATGTTTGTTTTCTTTCTAGTCGAAATGATGCATTTGATATATTAATAACACTGATTATCAGACTACGGATGCAATTTCCTGATTATCCAATCAAGAAAATTCGATTGGACAATGTTGGTGAGTTTACTTCTCAAGCATTTGATACCTTTCGCACTTCTATTGGAATTAATGTTAAACATCCTGTCATCCATTTACATACTCAAAATGGTCTAGCAAAATTGCTAGACCATTACTTATGAAATCAAAATTGCCTACACATGTTTGGGGACATGTTATATTACATGTTGCATCATTGGTTAGAATTAGACTAAATGCTTACCATAAATATTCTCCTTTGCAACTTGTTTTTGGTATACCACCAAATATATTTCATTTATGAACTTTTGGTTGTGTTGTTGTTGTGCCTATAACACCTCCACAAAGGACTAAAATGGTTCCACAACATAGAATAAGAATTTATGATGATTTTGATTCTCTATCTATTATTAGATTTCTTGAACCTTTAACTGGTGATGTTTTTAAGGCACGTTTTGAAGATTGTCATTTTGATGAGAACATTTTCCCATCATTAGGGAAAGAAAAGTTAGTGTTTGAAGCACGACAAAAAAGTATTTGGAATAACTCGAAGTTATCTCATTTTGATCCGAGGACAAATCAATGTGAATTTGAAGTTCAAAAGATAATTCATTTACAAAATATTACAAATCAATTGCAGGATGTTTTCAATAACAGTGAAAAGATGATTAAATCTCATATTCTAGCTGCAAATGCTCCATCTAGAATTGAAATTTCTAAAGGAAAAAGGGGCAACATAGTAGCAAATGAATCTATACCATGCCTAAAGCGCGAAAGACCCTTTGGTGCCAAAGAGAAAAATCCTAGAAAATAAAAATTACAACAAATAGATGATGATACTTTTGAAGATTCTTATCCATAAAACAGGCGATAAATATTATATCCAAATCATCTCCTAATATTGATCCTCCTGAAGAGGCATCTTTTGAAGAGATACAGGTACCTGGAAATAATGAGATCTTCATAAGCTATGTTTACACATAAAAGATTTTAAATCGAAATAAAATTATCATAAATGTTGTATTTGCATTTAAGGTTGCTTTTGGCATCACCAAAAATGATGATGAAATTAAACCATAAACTGTTGAAGAATGTCAACATAGAAATGATTGGCTAATGTGGAAAGAAGCAATCCAAACAGAGTTACATTCACTTGAAAAACATGAAGTATTTGGAACTATAGTTCATACACCTAAAGGTGTTATGCTCGTTGAATAGAAGTGGGTTTTCATTAGAAAATGAAATGAGAACAATGAAATTTTTTGATATAAGACACAACTTATTGCGCAAGGTTTCTTACAAAGACCTGACATTGATTATAAAAAAACTTATTCTCCGGTTATGGTTGCAATCACTTTTAGATTTTTTATTGGTTTAGTAGTCTCAAAAACTCTAGATAAGCTTTTAATGAATGTAGTTACAACATATCTATAACGATCATTAGATAAAGATATTCGTATAAAAATCCCTGAAGGATTCAAAATGCCTGAAGCCTTTTATGATAAACTTAAAAGTGTTTATTCTATTAAACTACAAAAATCTTTTTATGGGTTGAAGTAATTTGGTCGAATATGGTATAATCGTCTTAATAAATACCTTCTAGAAAAATGGTTTGAAAATAATGAGATTTACCCATGTATTTTTATTAAGAAAACTACATTCGAATTTGCTATTGTTGCATTATATGTTGATGATTTAAATCTTATGGGCACTCTTGAAGAGCTCATAAAAATTGCAACCTATTTGAAAGATGAATTTGAGATGAAAGATCCTGTAATTTTTTTTTTCTTGGTTTATAGATTGAACATCTTTGAAATACAATATTTGTCCATCAATCGATGTGTACATAAAAAGTCTTGAAGCACTTTTACATGGATAATGTTCATCCTTTGAGTACACGTATGGTTGTTCGATCACTTGATGTGAAGAAAGATCCTTTTTGACCGTTTGAAGAGGATGAGGAAATTCTTGGTCCAAAAGTACCATATCTTAGTACTATTGAAGCACTTATATATCTTGCAAATTATACAAGACCAGATATAGTTTCTGCAGTCAATTTATTGGCAAGATACAATTTCACTCCCATAAAAAGACATTGGAATAACTAAAATGAGGTTATTTTATAGTGGATCAAATTCATAATTGATTGGATATGTAAATGCATGTTATATCACAAAACAAGTTATCTATTTACCTATGGAAGCACTACAATTTCTTGGAGATCTGTCAAACAAACATTAATGGCTACTTCATCAAATCATTCAAAAATTATTGCAATCCATGAAGCAAGTCGAGAATGTATATAGCTAAGGTCAATTATCTAGCACATAAAGAAAAATATGGATTGTCAACCATTGAAGATAGTCCCTCAATATTGTTTGAAGATAATGTTGTCTGCATCATTCAACTTAGAGGAGGCTACATTAAATGAGATAAAACAAAGCATATCTCACCAAAGTTCTTTTATACTCACGAGCTTCAACAAAAGAAAAAAATTAATATCAAGCAAATCATGTCAAATGATAATTTAGCAGACTTATTTACAAAGTCTTTATTAGCCTCAACTTTCAAGAAGCTTGTCTACAATATTGGAATGCATCATCTTAAAGATTTATCATAAGACATGTATTTTTGAGGTGAAGTTAATACAAATTGTACTCTTTTTTCTATTGTTTAGGTTTTTCCCATTAGGTTTTAATGAGGCAAATTGGTATTTTTGTGAATCTTAAAGTATTCAAATATGAATCTTGAAGTATCTATATTAAATCTATCTTCTATTGAATTTTGAAGTATTCAGAAATCACATAAAAATGTTGTACTCTTTTTCCTTCGCTTAGGTTTTTTCCAATTAGGTATTTCTTTACAAGGTTTTAACGAGACATATTTTGAGTACATGGTCATTCAAGGAGAAGTGTTATAAAATTTATAATTATATATATTGAATGCTCATTAAAATCTCTTAGACTTCATGAATTTTGGGTTTAGTCTTTTTGGTTTTTCATGATACTTGAATTTTCTAGTGTCCTTTAATGTTCTCATTTCTTCTCTTATAAACAAGCTACTTGTTTTGTATTCTAGGGATTGAAAAATATATATAAGAAAAGGTATGAATTTCTCTTTTTAAGTTTTATTATTCTGAGTATATATTCTTATTTATTCTTCGCTTTTTTAACAAATACATTTTTTTTTTATTTGATGAAAAGAGATTTCTTGAACCATTTTGTGCGACGTCTACAATTGAAGAATTAAGATTCTGTCCCTGAAATACGCAAGTATATATGAAAGAGAAGTGGTCTGGATCCTAGAAGGCAAGTCTTAGTCGCAAGGAGAAATTAAGATCAAATCCAGCAGTGAAGAGGAGCCATATGCATGCACGCACACTAGTGGTGCCGAGACGAACATCATCAAGGACATGGGAATCAAATCCATACACTCACCAACTCCATGGTGAACCACAGCCAAACATGCCACCGTTGTCGCTGCAACCCCACGTTAGGGCCGGCCCCGTCAAGTCTTCGCACGTCATCTCTCTTCCTGTTTGAGGTGCTTGTGCTCTTGGCAGCCGGCCCTTTTTCTCTTTTTCATTATCACACATGATATGGATATCCTCCTTTTCATTTTCCACACAAGTGAACAAAAATTAGCTAGTGTTGTCAGGAATAGATAACGACACCAGTGGCTCAAACTTAGGGTGATATGCGTTCAATGGCAATAGAGGATCCTCCTAGAGACAGCGGAGGGGCATGCAAATTGCAGCAGCTACTACGATATCTTTCTTCTTTTTTTAATAAAAAATAAAAATGAGACAAATGTGGGCGGAGACTGGAGAGGGACATGCCATATGGGCGGTTCAAGGAGGAGTAGTGGCTTCCATTAATTGCTTGGGTTGTCCCTTTTTAACTATTTCCAAAGATAATCATTGAGCTTGACTATGAATATATAGTTGCTCACACACAGCTGGCTTAAAGTGAATTGTCACTTTGGATGAACTTATTAATGTCTATATATGACAAATGAGGTTTAAGTTTACATAATTTTTATGTTATAAAGTATGATTGATAAATATATTTTATTTATTTTTGATTTTTTTTTTGTTAGGGGGAGGTCTTGAATTATTGTTCAAGTTATCTATATGTTCTGGCTGACTTTGTAGGTTACAAGAATAAAAAGAATTTATTTACTGTGAGCCCATGCCATTATACAAGGGTTTATTTTTCATGGCTTGGTAATAGCATAGCAATGCATGTTTAGTGATAGAAATTAATCGAAGGTGATGAGGTTTACTGAGAACCCAGAAGGATGATGTTATTGTTGGAAATTTATTTTAATTAAATAAATTATAGGTGAATAAAAAATTAATTTTAAAGAATCTTTGGTTTTCATACTTAAATAACTATTGGTTTTCTAGATTTAATTCTTGATTTATAGTGGCTAATTAAAGGTTGATAATAGTGAGAATTAATAAAAATTAATTATTTGACCTTTTAACTTTCAAATTTCACTTTAAAGGGGAGGGGGGGGGGAGTTTCTTGTGTTTAAAAAATTGAAGAAATGCCAAAATTCACAAAAAAAATATATGTTTTTGACATGATTTGACCAATTTCTAACCATTTTGCATATTGTTTTTGTATTGAATTTTTTTTCAAAAATAAATAAAATAATTAAAAAGAAAAGAGAAGAGAAGAAAAAAATCAATCAAATAAATTTTTTTAGTAATTAAAACGTAATTTAAAAAAAAACACAAGGACTGATTCATTTTTTAAATAATAATTACAAAAGAAAAGAGAGAAAAATAAAATTAGCTTATAAGGAAGGACACTCTAAAAAGATCTAGAAGGTAAGAAAACATTCTACATAAATCTAGAAAGTAAAGGGAATCTTTAGAAAAGGCTAGAAAGTGGAAGGGTTGAGAATACTATAAATAGTCACTACACTCCAAAAACAGAAGGAGATAGAAAGATCCCCACAACAACAACAACAAAAAAGCACAAAAAACATTCTCTCTTATCCCTCCCCACACCCTATACACCCAAAAAAACTTTTTTAAAAAAATAAAAAATAAAAACAAACACACAAGCCCCGTGACCTTCCTAGGAGAAAGAAGACCAAAATAATCACCCTCATTCAAAGTCTAACCACCATCTCCCACCGTACTAGCCTCCTCACCAAGAATCTTTACTAGCAACTAGCAATAAACTTTATCAGTGTCTCTCTCACAACAACACCAACAACTAACAACCATAATTTTTTTCTCTAAACAATGGTCACAACCTCTTCCCATTCACAATTGAGAGCCACCTCAGTAGCAGCAAAGTCTCTAAATCGTGAACTTTGTCCACAACACAACACCAGATCAATTAATGTTTTGTTCTTCCATAAGCTAACGCCGACAACCATACCTAAAGCCAACAATAATAGTGAAAGAAGACAGTGAAAACCACTAGAGAGAGAGATCGAGAAGAAAATGATAGAGAGGACCAAATCATCAACTAAGCATATTTTATTTCTCATATGTTTATTTACCTCACTACTAATCCAAGAGTGAAGATGAGACAAAGGAGCTTTGGATCAACTAACTCACAAACCTCCAGCAACGGCGACGCGTGAATCTATGCGTTGGTAGTTGCATGGTTACACGTTCCACCACCATTCCAGCAAACCTCCAGCCTTGATCTTAATAGATCCTGGACACGCCAAACACCTTGAAAGATCGATTCGTAAACTCAAATATTTTTTTTAAAAAAAAAGTTGCTAAAATTTTGTGAAATTTGAGACAAAATACTCATTGTTGTGCATAATGTTTGGATTGTTTGGACATTATTGACTTGGATTGATGTGTGTTTGTGATTTGAGATTATTTTCATGAATATTGGATTAGGCATGAATATTATGAGATTTTATTTTGAATGAATGGAATTTTTGTGTTATGGGCTTGTTAAATTTGTTGAGTATTTGATTTGATTTGATTTGATTTAATATGATTGAATATGGACTGATTAATTTTGATTTTGTCTGTTGGTTGGGTGGATAAGATAAGATGATTGAATATAGCCATAAACTTTGAATTTGAGAATTTTTAGATCATCGTGAAAAATAATCTTGAGATGAATATTATATGGAGCAATTATTTTTCTAAAATGTTTTTGTTAACAATAATAATTGATTAATCTACCCAATATGGTATGGTCTAACCTTAGGCTCTGTTTTTCAAATTTTGATTTTTTTTAAAAATTAAATAAATAAAATATGGTTTTAAAGGTAATGAAAAAAATAAAAGACAATGATGAAAAAAATAATAGTAATAAAATCATCCTTGTATTAATTGTTTCTATTAGTTGTTAACTGACCGAAGATGAAATAATCTTATTTTAGATCCTGCCTTTTAGATGTTGGTTATCGAATAACAATATTAATTAATTCTTGATCGGTGAATTAATTGTTTCTATTAATTATTGATTGACCCAAGATGGTAGGGCGCAATATTGGATCATGTTCTTTGGATGTCAATAATTGAATAATAATACCAATTAATATATGATCTATAGGATATTAATCAATAAAATTTTCAGTCACCCTATAACCATTTTAATCTTTACAAATTCAATTTATTGTTCTTATCATTTATCAAGTAGCCCAAAATGGTATGGTCCAATAGTGAGCCCTATTCTTTGGACACTAATTAATAGATAATATTTATTTTTCAACTTGCAATAAACCTTATATACAGGTATCCTTATCATTTCCAAATAACCCTGGATGATGAGGTCTAATAGCGGGCCTTGTTTTTTGGACGTTGTTTTGTGAAAGACAATAATACCTTGAATAATATACATTCCAATTTAGGCAAACAACCAACAATGTACCTTAATTTAAGTAAGATGTAAATGGTAATGTCTATCTTTTTTATTACATAACCAACCTCTTATCCAAAACCTTTAAATACTAGTTATGGTTTTTAGTTACCATAAAACTAGGTGTCGACTTATTTTTTCTATTTTACCCCTTTTACATGTTACCTCGCCTTGATGTCCACATATAGCATTTCTAACTAGAATTTCATAGATTTTTCCACTCTTTCTCACTTCATTTTTAGTGTTTACATTCTCTTTTATGTTTTGGTTTTCCTTCCAAATCTAGAGTTTATGTTCATCTTGTTAAAAGATATTTGAGTTTCATATTTTTTTTTATGTGCATATAAACCAAGGTGTTGTTGTTGGAATCTTGTAAGTCATATTACAAGTATCCTTTTTTGTTTTAATTTAAGCATATATATTTTTATTATCAGTATGCAAGCTAGGAACTTAAATTAATATCATTTGTAAGTTTGGATATATGCTTAGCATGTATGGTAGTATTGTATTTGTGTTGAAAACATGTTCGCCATGAGTTATTATTTTGCATGTTTACCAATTTAAACTTGTATATAACTCCAGGCTTCCCTTATAAACTTTTTTATGTTTAACATGTCTTGTTAAGATAAACTAATCATTATTTCTCACTAGTCTAATATACACACACACACACACAAAAACTTTGGTACTACAATCTTAAGACTTTATCCTTATAGACTTTGTTTAGTTTATCTTGTGAAAAAAATAATATAAATAATAATTTAAATTAATTATGAAAGAGGTTATTAGCATCCTTAAAATATAGGTTACTATTTAACTTTCTTTTAAGTTGCTATATTTTCATATATGGATTTAATTTTATTTCTATATGCTTTAATCTATAAACTTTAGGTATGTTATGATTTATTTTTTTATATTTAATTTTAGAAGGTTGCTATTTATCAATGTTTTATAATTATATTTTGTCTTTTAAAATTGCTTTTCATGCTATTTGGATGGTTTAATGCATGTTATATATCTTATTGATTTATATTTTCTAATAAGTGAATACTTAATTTGTTTATGATAGTTTATGTTATCTTACTTATACTCTATAAGATTGATATCAAAGTTATCTAGTTGGTTTTGTTTGCATATATGTTCTTGTTCATATATATAGAAAGTTAGTGCGGTAAATAGATATGGTCTAAGAATTTTTGTCTAAGAAGATTGGATTTTAAGCGGAACCGTTTGTAACCCCTCCATTCTTTTTTAGGAACTTACTTAGTGAAAGTATTATTCACACGATATTATTTTTGTATACAATATAATTTGTAAGTGAAATAATGATAATTAAATAAATCTCAGTGAATAAAATAAGGCTTAACATGGTAATCCAAGAAAAGAAATGATTGTGGGTTTTATCTTGCATGGTTTAAATATTTTTTTTATTCAAAAAACTGCTCTTTTACAAGTTTTAATTGTATTACTTGCTTATTGTGGAGATAAAATATTTATTTATAAATATTGTTGGCTATTGTTATTTATAGATTATATCATGTCTTCTACTCCTTCTATTCAAGATTTGGTTATGTCAACCAATGCTGCTTCGACAAGTACTACTTCAATAGTAAGGATTCTATCATCACCTTTTATGGTGAATGGTGAGAAAATTGAAAGGGTTTGACGAGAGAGCTTATGTATAATTCATCGAGAGAAATGAGTTTAAAGCTTTTAAAAGATGAAAGAGTGTACACTACCAAAAATTCGCTAAATAGCAACGGATTTACTAACGGAATATTTATGTCGGTAATTTGAGGTCGAAATTATCGACGGAAACTTTTCCATCCGTAATTCCATCGGTAACTACCGACGGAAAGTGTCTGTTGGTAGTTACCGACATAATTACGGACGAAAAAGTTTCAGTATTAAAAAAAAGTCGGGTCGCTGACGTGGAGGTTTTGGCGGGGTTATTTTACCGACAGAATCACTGATGGATTCAAAACGACAGCTCGTATAGTGACGTGACCGGTTCGTCGTTTAAAATGCCGACAGAATCACCAACTGATTTGAAATGACAGATTCGTACGGTGACGTGTCAATTTTTCCGTCAGGACATCACCGACGAAAAATCCGTCAGTGAAACCGTCATAAAATGTTAATAGATGTCCTCTCTGCCGACCCTCTCCTCCCCTATTTCTCCTTCTTCTTCCTAATCCCAACTCTCCCTATCTGCAAACAACCAGCCCCCCTCCCCCCCAAACAAAAATCTCCCTCATCTCAGCACAACAAGTTATATTTTTTGAAGTTTTGTGGTCACAACATCTGTGTTCTGATTTACCGATAGATTTTATCAATTTTTGTAAGTAATT
>Ga0307515_10015137_pt1 | contig 14227 bp, 12 predicted proteins | sample 17_EM_MG_FD_194513 | JGI IMG/M metagenome (GOLD analysis project Ga0307515, IMG submission 194513) | Populus trichocarpa ectomycorrhiza microbial communities from riparian zone in the Pacific Northwest, United States - 17_EM | ecosystem: Host-associated > Plants > Roots > Unclassified | place...
CGGCCTGCCGAAGAAGACGGCGCGCGCGCTGCTGGACATCGAGGACAAGGACTACGTCCCGATCATCCGCGACCCGAAGACGACGACGAGCGAGACCGAGGCGGTGTTCTACTTCCCGGGCTGCGGCTCGGAGCGGTTGTTCTCGCAGGTGGGGCTGGCGACGCAGGCGATGCTGTGGCATGCAGGCGTGCAGACAGTGCTGCCGCCAGGCTACTTGTGCTGCGGCTACCCGCAGCGCGGCTCGGGGCAGTTCGACAAGGCCGAGAAGATGATCACCGACAACCGGGTGCTCTTCCACCGCGTCGCGAACACGCTGAACTACCTCGACATCAAGACCGTGGTCGTGAGCTGCGGCACTTGCTACGACCAGCTGCAGGGTTACCAGTTCGACAAGATTTTCCCCGGCTGCCGCATCATCGACATCCACGAGTACCTGCTGGAAAAAGGCATCACGCTCGGTGCGGCCTCCGGTGGCGGCTACCTCTATCACGACCCCTGCCACACGCCGATGAAGCTGCAGGAGCCGATGAAAACGGTCAAGGCGCTGATCGGCCCGAACGTGCTCGAGAGCAAGCGCTGCTGCGGCGAGAGCGGCACGCTCGGCGTCACCCGGCCGGACATCTCGACGCAGGTGCGCTTCCGCAAGGAAGAAGAGCTGCGCAAAGACGAGGCCGCGCTGCGCAAGACCGGTGCGATCGCCGAGACCGGCCCGGTCAAGATCCTGACCTCATGCCCGAGCTGCTTGCAGGGTCTGAGCCGCTATACCGGCGACCTGACCAACGGCCTGCTCGAGGCCGACTACATCGTCGTCGAGATGGCGAACCAGATCCTCGGCGCCGACTGGATGCCCGACTACGTGCAGCGCGCGAACGAGGGGGGCATAGAACGCGTGCTGGTCTGACGTGGATATACTGATTGCAACAAGTGCGTACCGAGGACAGCGCCAGTGAAACCCGTCTTACCCATCGATCTTGCGAGCGGCTTCAAACTCGATCCGGCCCAGGCACGCGAGATCGGCGAATCGCTGTCTGCGGACTACTGTTTTGCCGAGCCGTTCCCGCACGTCGTGATCGATAACTTCCTGCCGGAAGACCTGGTTGCGCAGCTCCGCGAGCATTTCCCGAGTGAAAAGCTCAAGTCCGACGTGGTGTTCGACTACGGATACGCCGGCCATCACAAACGCCAGATCCTGCCTGCGGATTGCGACGATTTTTGCCGGCGGGCTTTCGACTTCTTCAATTCGCAACCTTTCCTGGAATTTCTCGAAGGCTTGTCGACGATCGAAGGGTTGCTGCCCGATCCCTACTTCGCGGGCGGCGGGTTTCACGAGATCGGCACGGGCGGAAAGCTCGGCATCCATGCCGACTTCCGCATCAACAACAAGCTGCACCTCAGCCGCCGGATGAACGTGATCGTCTACCTCAACGAGGGCTGGCGCGAGGAGTACAACGGTTCGCTGGAGCTGTGGAGCCGGGACATGAAGAACCGGGTCAAGAGTGTCGCGCCGGTCTGGAATCGTTGCGTGATCTTCAACACCGATGCCGATTCGTATCACGGTCACCCGGACCCGCTGGCCACGCCCGAGGGTGTGTTGCGCCGCTCGGTCGCGCTCTACTACTACACGGCTTCGAAGGCCGTCTACGAAGAGGTCCCGAATCGCTCGACGATGTATGCCGCGCGCCCCGGAGACGACGCGGGCACGCGGCGCGAGGCCGCCACCCTGCGCCGGGAGCAGCATCTGAACGAATGGGTGCCGCCCGCCATGCTCAGGTACTGGCGCGGTGCGATGCGCCGCGTGCGCAAGCTGGCCGGCAAGGCAGCGAGCTGAGGGCGGCATCGGTCGAACTCATCGGACATTCATGGCAGGCTTGACGTCAAAGACTCCCCAACCCACATCGCTCACCGCACACCAGCAGTCGCGCGTGCTCGAAGTGGGCTTTGCCGACGGGCGCGTGTTCCGCATCCCGTTCGAGTTGATGCGCGTGTACTCGCCCTCGGCCGAAGTCCAGGGCCACGGCCCCGGCCAGGAGGTGTTGCAGACCGGCAAGCGCGAGGTCGGCTTGACGGCACTGGAGCCGATCGGCAATTACGCGGTGCAGCCGAAGTTCTCCGATGGCCACGACACCGGTATCTTCTCGTGGGACTACCTGTACTTCCTGGGTTCGCAGCAGGACGAGCTGTGGCGCAAGTATGAAAGCCGCCTCGCCGACGCCGGCATGAGCCGCGACGCGCCGATGACGGCCGCTGCGGCGCCAGCGTGCGGCCACCACCATTGAGCGATTGACGCGTCACTTATTCAATCATTCATGAGCGACACCCATTTCGGTTTCCAGACGGTCGACGAATCGCAGAAGGCGGTTCGCGTGCGCGGCGTGTTCGACTCGGTCGCATCCAAGTACGACGTGATGAACGACCTGATGTCGATGGGCCTGCACCGGGTCTGGAAGGCCTACACGGTGGCGGTCGCGAACTTGCATGAAGGCCAGAGCGTGCTCGACATCGCCGGCGGCACCGGCGATCTTGCGCGCGCCTTCGCGAAGCAGGTCGGCAGCAAAGGCACGGTCGTGCACACCGACATCAACGAAGCGATGCTGCGGCAAGGGCGCAACCGGCTGCTCGACGAGGGCCTGGTGCTGCCGACCCTGATCTGCGATGGCGAACGGTTGCCGTTCGCAACAGGCAGTTTCGATCTGGTCAGCGTAGCCTTCGGCCTGCGCAACATGACACACAAGGACAAGGCGCTTGCCGAGATGAACCGGGTTCTCAAGCCGGGCGGCCGATTGCTGGTGCTCGAGTTCTCGAAGGTCGCGCAGCCGTTGAGCAAGGCCTATGACTGGTATTCGTTCAAGGTGTTGCCGCGCATCGGCCAGTGGGTCGCTGGCGATGCCGAGAGCTATCGCTACCTCGCCGAGTCGATCCGCATGCACCCGAGTCAGGCCGAACTCAAGGCGATGATGAAGACGGCAGGCTTCGGTCATGTGGATGTCCACAACCTGAGCGCGGGCGTGGTCGCGCTTCATGTGGGCATCAAGTGCTGATGGATGGAACCGGGTGCGCAGCGGCGACTAGTTCACGCTTTGGTGTCGGTTGGTAACCCTGCGCCCCGCAATTAGGGGTTGCTCGGGTGTCACGCATCACAAGTACACTCTGCTGGCTTAGAGTGGCGCTGATTTCAGCCCCGCGGCGCACTGCAAAAATCCCGGGATTCGGGCCTGCTTCGCAGGCGCTCGGCCACCTTGGTAAGCATCCATGTTTGATCCGTTGGGAGTGATGTTCGAATGACTTCAAGGCTTCACGGGTTCGTCAATCGAACCACCATCGTCAGCCCCATGCGTGTGGCTGCGGTGGCCGTTGCGGCCCTGGTGCTGGTGTTGGCGGGTTGCGGCGACAAGAAGAAGGACAAGCCGGCATCGCAGACCGCGGTCAAGGTCAACAAGGAAGAGATCACCGTTCACCAGATCAATTTCGTGCTTCAGCAGCAGCGCGGCCTGGCGCCGGAGCAGGCCGCGTCGGCAAGCAAGGCGGTGCTCGAGCGCCTCGTCGATCAGGAACTGGCGCTGCAAAAGGCGCAAGACCAAAAGCTCGATCGCGACCCGCGCGTGCAGCAGCAGCTGGAGGCCTCGCGGCGCGAAATTATCGCGCGTGCCTATGCCGACAAGATCGCCTCGGGTGCACCGAAACCCGACCCGGCGGAGATCAAGGCCTACTACGACGCGCATCCCGCGCTGTTTAAGGAGCGCCGCGTCTACAGCCTTCAGGAGATCGTCGTGCAGGCCAAGCCGGATCAGGTCGAAACGCTGCGGACCAAACTGGCGGCTTCCAAGGATCTCCCCGAGTTCATCAGCTACTTAAAGACCAACGACATCAAGTTCGGTGCCAATCAGGCGGTGCGCCCCGCTGAGCAACTGCCCTTGGCCAGCTTGCCCAAGTTGGCCCAGATGAAAGATGGTCAATCGATCTTCAATGCCACGCCCACCGGCGCGCAGATCGTGGTCGTCGCGGGAGCGCGCAGCCAACCGGTCGACGAGGCGAGGGCGACACCGGCCATCGAACAATTCCTGCTCAACGAGCGCAAGCGCAAGCTGATCGACGACGACATGAAAGCGCTTCGTGCCGCGGCCAAGATCGAATACGTGGGCGACTACGCGAAGGGCGGCTCGCACGAGGTGACGGCGCCGGCATCGGCTGCGTCCGAGGCGGCGCCTCTGCCCTCGATCGGCCCGGTTGTTCTGCCTTCAGCGACGATCCCGAGCGCGGCGCCGCAGGTCGAGATCGAACCCATGACCACTTTGCCTGCTTCGGCACCGGCTTCCGGGACGCTCGAAAAAGGCCTCAAGGGATTCAAATGACGCGCCGACAGCCGTGCACCTCTTCAAAGGTGTCGACTGAAGGCTTGACGGAGCGCCGCCGACCGGCGATTTCTACTGAAGCATGAGACTGACAATGCGCTACTTCTACCGATATATGCTTCTTCTCGCGCTGGCCATCGGTTCCAGCGCGTTCGCACAATCCGGCCCGGCTGCGCCCACATCGGCGGCGTCTGGGCCCAAGCCCGAGACCATCATCGGCGTAGGCGACACGCTGCGGATCACGGTCTACCAGAACCCGGATCTCACCGTCGAATCGGCACGCATCTCGGAGACGGGGCAGATCAACTTTCCGCTGATCGGCAGTGTGGCAGTCGGTGGTCTGACGATCTCCGCCGCTGAAGCCAAGATCGCGAAGATGCTGCGCGACGGCGGCTTCGTGCTGCGGCCGCAGGTCAACATCCAGATCGGGACGATTCGCAGCAGCGTCGTCTCGGTTCTCGGCATGGTCTCCAAGCCGGGCCGCTACCCGATCGACGTGGTCGGCACCAAGGCATCCGAGATGATCGCGATGGCCGGCGGCGTCTCGACGGGCGGCGGCGATATCGTGACGCTGGTGGGCACGCGCAACGGCCGGTCGATCAAGGTCGACATCGACCTGCCCGCGGTGCTGCAGGCGGGCAAGTCAGAACTCGACATCACGGTCGACAACGGCGACATCCTGTTTGTCGACCACGCACCGACTGCCTACATCTACGGCGAGGTTCAGAAGCCCGGCATATTCCCGCTGCAGCGCGGCATGACGCTGATGCAGGCGCTGGCGCAGGGCGGTGGCTTGACCGCCAAAGGCACCCAGCGCGGCATCAAGGTTCACCGGCGCGATGCGAACGGCAAGGTGAACATCCTCGATCTGGGCCTGAACGACCCGGTCTTGCGTGACGACGTGATCTACGTCAAAGAGTCGCTCTTCTGAGCCTGGGGCCGGGACCACCATGTCCATCCAACAAATCCTGCGCGTCGTGTGGGCCCGCAAGTGGCTCGTGCTGGCGTTGCTGGTGACCGTGTCGATCATTGGCACGACGGTGACGGTGCTGTCGCCCAAGCGATACACCGCCGAAGCCGCCATGATTGTTGAGATACGCATGGACCCGGTGCTGGGGGCGCTCGCGCCCGCGCTCATGGTCCCGGGCTACATGGCCACTCAGGTGGACATCGTGAAGAGCGACCCCGTCGCGGCCCGGGCCGTGAAGATGCTCGGCATGGAGCGTTCGCCGACCGCGGTGGCGCAGTGGCGCGAACAGACGGATGCCAAGGTCCCGCTCGAGCGCTATTTCGCGGGTCTTCTGCAGCATGGTCTGAGCGTCGAGCCGTCCCGCGGCGGCAACATCATCACCGTGGCGTTCTCAGCGCAGGACCCGGCTTTCGCCCAGGCCGCGGCCAACGCGTTTGTCCAGGCCTACATGGACATTTCGGTCGAATTACGGGTGGCCCCTGCGCGCCAGTCGGTCGCTTTCCTCGATGATCAGACGAAGGTGCTGCGCAACGCTCTTGAAGCAGCCCAATCCAGGTTGTCGAAGTTCCAGCAAGAGAAGGGCATCGTCGTGTCGGACGAGCGCTTCGACCAGGAGAACGCGCGCTACCAGGCCCTGGTCACGCAGTTGAGCACGGCGCAGGCCGAGCGTGTCGATGCGGCGACGCGCCTGAGCAACTCGGGTGGCGAGTCATCGCCCGATATCCTGGGCAACGCGGCAGTCCAGACGCTGAAGGGGCAGCTCGCTGTCGCCGAGACCAAGCTCACCGAGCTCAGCGCCGTCGTGGGCAAGAACCATCCATCCCGCATTCAGCTCGAGGCCCAGGTCGGCGCGTTCAAGCAGCAGATTGCCGAGGAGTCGCGGCGCGTCTCCGGGGGCACCTCGTCCGTGAGCCGCGGCAGCGGGCAAAAGGTCGCGGCACTTCAGACGCTGGTCGACGAACAGAGAAAGCGCCTGTTGACGTTGCGCTCCGACCGCGATCAGGTGGATGTCTACAAGCGCGATGTCGACACCGCTCAGCGCGCCTACGAGGCGATCAGTTCGCGCGTTGGCCAGTTCACGCTGGAGAGCCAGAACAACCAGGCCAACACACGCCTGTTGAGCCCCGCCGTGGAACCCTTGTACCCGTCCCGGCCCAAGATCATGGTCGGTGTCATGGGGTCCATTTTCGGCGGGTTGGCGCTCGGCGTGCTCGCGGCGCTGGCTTGGGAGTTGCTTGACCGTCGCGTGCGGGCTCCCGAGGACATGATGGTGATGATGGGTGTTCCGGTGATTGGCGTGCTGCGCGCCGAAGACTCCAAGCGGCCGGTGTTTCGCCGCTTGTTGCAGTCCGGCTCGTTGCCATCTTCTAGACCGCTGTTGTCCGGACCCGGAGCGCGGCAATGAAGATGACCGTGTCCATGTTGTCGGGTGCGCCGCGGGTCAGCCGCTCGCTTGGCGGCATCCTGATCGACAGCGGTCTGTTGAAGCCCGAAGACGCCGAACGCGTGCTGCTGCTGCAGAAGGAGCAGAACCTGCGCTTCGGCGACGCGGCGGTGCGCCTCGGCTTGCTGACCGAGGCGGACATCCAGTACGCGTTGTCACGCCAGTTCGCGTACGCCTATTTGCGCAAGACACCCGGCGACAAGAAGCCAGTGAGCGACGAACTTGTCGCTGCCTACCAGCCGTTCAGCGCCCGGGTCGAGCAGCTCCGCGCGATTCGCAGCCAGCTGATGCTGCGCTGGTTCGACAAGGCCGACCAGCGTCAGGTGCTGACCGTGGTGGGCACCGAGCGCGGCGAAGGCCGAAGCCATCTCGCGGCCAATCTGGCGGTGGTGTTCTCGCAGCTGGGTGAACGCACGCTGCTGGTCGACGCCGACATGCGCCATCCGCGTCAGCACGAGCTGTTCTATCTCGAGAACAAGATCGGCTTCTCGACCGTGCTGTCGGGGCGTTCGCGCGAAGAAGCCATCGTTCGAATCCCCGATCTTGCCGGCTTGTGCGTGCTGCCGGCCGGGCCCGTTCCGCCCAATCCGCTGGAGCTCCTGAATCGGCTGAACTTCGATGAATTCATGATTCAGGCCAAGTCGTCGTTCGACGTGGTCATCATGGACACGCCGGCGCTGTCGGCGGGCGAGGACGCCGCGATGATCGCCGTTCGGACCGGCGCTGCGCTTGCCGTTGCGCGCAATGCACAGACCAGGGTGTCGGAGTTTTCCGACCTCGTTCAAGGCCTGATGAACGCCGGCGTGAGCGTGGTGGGGTCGGTGCTGAACGATGTGCCGGCGAAGGCACGGGCTCGCAAATGAGCGGTGCCGCAGCTCTGCGGACGCCTGGGGTTGCCGACGCGAATCCCGCCTGGCTCATTGCGTTCGCCGGCTTCGCTCTGATGTACCTGCCGGTCTATTGGTCGGCGGCCCACGGGATCTGGCAGACCGATGAAAACGGGCATGGGCCACTCGTCCTCGCCGTGATCGTCTGGCTGTTCTGGACGCTGCGGCAGCCGATCGCGCGCGCGCCGAGCCGCCCCGCCCCCCTTGCTGGCTGGGTTCTGTTCGTGTCGGGCTTGCTCGTTTACGTGGTAGGGCGAGCCTTCGAGATTTCCAGCCTCGAGTTCGGCTCCCATGTGTTCGTCGTGGCGGGCGCGCTTCTGCTGATGAAGGGCATGCCCGCGCTGAGGACGGCATGGTTCGCGGTCGCGTACCTCGTGTTCCTGGTGCCGTTGCCGGCGACCTTGGTCGATGCCGTGACCGGTCCGCTGAAGCAATGGATATCGGTGATCGTCCAGAACATGCTGTTCTGGGTCGGCTATCCGATCTCGAACTCGGGCGTGATCCTGACCATCGGCCAATATCAGCTGATGGTGGCTGATGCCTGCTCCGGGCTCAATTCCATGTTCAGCCTCTCGGCGCTGGGCACCTTGTTCATGTACCTGATGAACCGCCAGAGCCGGTGGCACAACGCGATCATGCTGGCGTCGATCTTGCCGATCGCCTTTGCGGCCAACATCGTCCGCGTGATCACGCTGGTGCTGGTGACCTACCACTTGGGCGACGAAGCCGGGCAAGGCTTTCTGCATGGCGCCGCGGGCATGGCGTTGATGATCGTCGCGCTGTTCATCTTCTTTGTGCTGGATGCGGCTTTGGCGTCGCTGCTTGGATCGCGTGCCCCCCGTGGCGCAGCGCCGGCTCGCTAGACCGGCTTGCGCGGACGTGGCGTCGCATGCCTGAGCACCTCAGAGCGTTCCTCTACATTCTTGCGCTGACGCTGCCGGTCTTCTGGCTCGGTCGCAAGGTCGCTTGCGGACTGGCCATCGAAGAAGCCGATTTCAAGCGGCGGCGCAACCTGTGGTTGGCGCTCACTGCCCTGGCCTTCGTCTCGCAAAACTTCTGGATATATGCCGCCGGCGCCTTCGTGCTGATGACGATCGCCGGGATGAAGGACCCCAACCGCCTCGGCATGTACCTGTTCGTCCTGTTCGCCGTGCCGCCATTCAGCGCAACCGTCGCGGGCTTCGGCGGGATCAACTATTTCGTCGACGTCGATCATCTGCGGCTGCTGTCTCTGACCATCTTGCTGCCGGCCTATTTCTCGCTGCGCCGGGACAACGAGACCTTGCCGTTCGGCCGGAACGTGGCCGATGTGTCCCTGCTGAGCTATCTGGTGTTGCAGCTGCTGTTGCAGTCGACCGTCGATACCGTGACCAACACGCTGAGAAGCGGCCTGTACGCGTTCATCGACGTGTTTCTGCCGTACTACGTCGCAAGCCGTTCGCTGCGCGATCTGAAGAGTTGCCGCGATGCGTTGATGTCCTTCGTATTTGCCGCCATGCTGATGGCGCCGATCGCCGCGTTCGAGTACCTGAAGCACTGGCTGCTGTACCAGAATCTGCCCGCTGCGATGGGGCTCCATGTTGCCTTTGGAGGCTACATGGACCGCGGCGACAGCCTGCGCGCCGTCGCATCGACCGGGCATGCCATCGTGCTCGGCTACGTGGTGGTCATGGCGCTGGGGCTCTATGCGTTCGTGGGCCAGACCGTCGCCAACAAGAGATTGCGCTGGCTCGGCCTCGCGACGCTGGTCATCACACTGCTGGTGTCGATTTCTCGGGGGCCGTGGGTCGGTGGCACCGCCGTGCTGGCCGTCATCTTGCTGAGCGCGCGCAACAGGTTCGCTCTCACCGGTCGATTCCTGGCCATCGCCGTGCCGGTGGCGGCCGTGCTGCTCGTGAGCCCGTTCGGCGACAAGATCATCGACCTCCTGCCCTTCGTGGGCACGGTGGACGAATTCAACGTCACCTATCGCCAACGCCTGGTCACGGTGTCGATGGACGTTGTCATGATGCACCCGTTCCTCGGCTCCTTTGACTACCTCTCGGTGCCGGTGATGCAGGACCTGGTCCAAGGCGAAGGGATCATCGACATGGTCAATTCGTACCTGGGGATCGCGCTCGCATACGGCTTTGTGGGGCTCACGTTGTTCAGCGGTGTCTTCCTGTCAGCGGCTTGGGGCGTCTTGCGCGGGATACGGGCGAGTTCGAACGACGACGAACTCTATGTGCTCGGGCGCGCGCTGCTGGCGGCGCTGGCCGGGGTCCTGGTGACCATCGCCACGGTCAGCGGCGTTCTGAGCGTGCCGACGGTCTACTGGGTTCTTGCGGGGCTGTGCGTCGGGTATGCAAACCTGTCGATTCGGCACGAACCGGGTCGATTGCCGGAGGTCGCTACTGCCAACTGGGCCGGGTCCCATAGGCAGCACCGTTGAGCTCGACCGATGAACGCTTGTCGCGGGTCCCCGCGAATCAATGCGGCCTGACCGGTGATATTTCCCCTGAGAGTTGAACAACAGATGAACGATGCTGGCGCCCTGGAAGGTCTGAAACGTCGCGTGCTCCGCGCAAGTGGCTGGAGCGTGTTGACGCAGATCGCCTCGCAGGCTGTTCGCTTTGGTGGCAGCCTGGTCATGACACGGCTCCTGGTGCCGGAGCTCTTCGGCGTGACGGCGCTCGCGATGACCTTCATCTTCGCGCTGAACATGTTCTCCGACCTGGGGTTGGGGCAGGTCGTCATGCGGCACCCTGTCGCCGATGACAAAGAGTTTTTGAACACGGTCTGGACGCTGCAGATCCTGCGGGGCGCATTGATTGGCGGCGCCGGCTTGCTTGTGGCCATGACGCTGATAGCGCTCGGCAGCATGGGGCTGCTTCCGATGGGCTCTGCTTATGCCCATCCGGCTTTGCCGAGTGCGCTCATGGTGATTTCATGCTCGGCACTGGTGTCGGGGCTCGAGTCGACCAAGACGCTGACAGCCAGTCGCGCACTGGCATTGCGGCCGCTCGCGATTCTCGAACTCGCGTCTCAGGTCGTAGGGCTGGGCGTTACGATTTGCTGGGCACTGATATCGCCCACGATCTTTGCGGTGGCTGGCGGCGCGGTGGCGAGCGGATTGACCCGCACTGCCTTGAGCCACGTGCTGTTCGACGGGGTTTCCAATCGCCTGTTCTGGTCCAGCGAGCACTTCAAGAATATATTGAGCTTCGGTCGCTGGATATTCTTGACTTCAGTACTTGGGTTTCTGATATCAAGCGGTGATCGGCTTCTGCTTGGCGGTTTCATCGATGCAAAGAAGTTCGGTATTTACACGATTGCAGCGATGATTGTTGGCGTGGCATTCGATGTAGGAGGGAGATTGATCAACACGGTGATCTACCCGGCCCTGAACGAAGCATATCGCCGGGATCCAGCCAGCCTGAAATCGACTTATTATCGTCTCCGCGCACCGGTCGACGCAGTGTGCTGCGGCATTGCTGGGGTCATGATAACGGCCGGCCCGGCGATGATTCATTTTCTGTACGATCAGCGCTATACAGACGCTGGTCTTGTCGTGCAAATACTGTCGATCCCGATGATATTTTTGGGGTTGAGTTCCGGCGGCAACCTGTACATGGTCATAGGCAAGCCGTGGCTTGTCACTATATTAATCGCAGTCCGCTTGGTCGGGTTGTACGCGTCGGTTCCTCCCCTGGTGCTTCATTTCGGCTTGGCGGGCGGCGCCATGGGCGTCGTGGTCGGTCACCTTGTCACCGTACCTGCCATGTTCTACATGAAGGTAAGGCATGGCTTCTTTTCACTTGGCCGCGAGCTGCTCGGAATTCCGTTTATTTTTGCCGGGCTGGCAGGCGGGCTTGGGTTAAATTATCTTCTCGGACTAGTACATCGTTAGGCCACGCGCATGAGTTCGATACCGACCATAAGCGTTATTCTTCCTGTATTCAATGGAGCTCGATATATTCGGGAGGCCGTGAGTTCGATTCAAAATCAGAGTTTCAGGAACTTTGAACTGATCATCGTCAACGATGGAAGTACCGACGATGTCCCGAAGATATTGAAGGAAGTCGCAGATCGTGATGCGCGCTGCAGAATTATCAGCCGCGAAAACAAAGGAATTGTTTTCAGCTGCAACGAAGCCTTGGAACTTGCGCGTGGAGAGTATATTTTCAGGATGGATTCCGACGATGTTTCCCGGCCTTTGCGCTTCGAGAAACAATTGTCGTACCTGCAGTCAAATCCAAGCTGCGTGGCCGTCGGCACCAAGGCCTTGATGATCGATCCTGACGGTCTTCCGATGATGGAATACGCGATGGCTTTTGGGCACGAAGAAATCGACGCCGCGCATTTGAACGGCGTTGCGTCGATGGTGCATCCCAGCGTCGCGATGCGGCGGCAGGCCGTGCTCGACGTGGGTGGCTACCGACAAAATTGCGAGCTGGCTGAAGACCTCGATCTCTGGTTGCGCCTCGCCGAGATCGGGCGTCTTGAGAACCTGCCAGAAGTTCTCCTGGAATATCGGCAGCACCTCGGCAGTGCCGGACATGCGAAGCGCGCGAAGCAGCTTGCGGCTGCCAGAACCGCGGTCTTTGAGGCGCAGCGCCGTCGAGGTCTGCCCCAAACGCAAGACCTTGTGCCGATGCTGCCATCCGATGATCTGGTGGTGGCCGACATTTACCGGAAGTGGGCGTGGTGGGCGCTTCTGGGCGGCCACCCTGCGACCGCTCGCAAATACGCCTGGCGGGCAGTTCGACTCGACCCCACGGGCCGGGACAACGTCAAGCTGCTGGTCAGCGCACTGCGCGGCCGCTGAGCTTCAGCGGTCAGGCTATTTGACGAGTTCGGCTCGGCCTTGCTTTTCGACGGTCTCGTGAAGGGCCCGCTCGAACAGGTCGGTCGCGTCATCCCAGGTGTAGCGGTGCGCCGTGGCATACGCTGCATCGGACATCGTCGTCCATGCGTCCGGCGAAAGGCGCAGCACCTTGAGCAGCGCGTCCGCCAGCGCGGCAGAATCTTCGAGGGGCACGACATAGCCGTTCGTGCCGTTCTCGATGATGTCCAGCGGGCCGCCTACCGCCGTCGACACAATCGGCGTGCGGCAAGCCATGGCTTCGAGCGGCGGGAGGTGAAAGCCCTCGCCGCGACTGCCACACAGCCAAACGTCGCAGCTGGCGTAAATCTCTGGAATGCGCTTTTGGCTCGGCCGATATTCGTAGGTCGCGCCACTCGGCAACGGAAGGGCCGGGTTGATCTCGGGCTCGCTGGCGCCGAACGCGATCAGCTCGAGTTCGGGTACGTGCTTCCTGACCTCTTCAATCGCACGCAGAGCCACATCGCATCCCTTCCAGTGGACGGCGCTGTACATCATTCCCACTCGCGGTACGGCATTGCGCCCACGCGGCGGAGCGGCGAACTGCTTGGTATCGACCGAGTTCAGGATGAGCGTGGTGTCCGCATCGCCAAAGTCGTCGCGCAGGAGATCCACGAGCCACTTGGAGATGGTGATTCTGTGAAAGGAGGGGAGGCGCAGGACGGCGTCCACTCTGTCCTTCGGGCAGTAGTCGAACGCTTCATAGTGCTGCACGAAATGCACCTTGGCGCCCTTCGAGGCCGGGAGCCGCTGGACCCATTCCGCGGTTTCCCACCACGTCGCGATCACGATGTCGGCGTCCGGGAGGTCCGAGGCCTCCACTGGTCGGGCGCGTTCGAGACGACGATGCGGCACGATGGTGCCGTCGAAGTGGCTGGGCGCATTCTCACGCGAGGCCGGAAGGAGGCCGCGGCCTCGGATCACCGAACTCAGTTGACGGCGAAGTGCAGGGGGCGCGTCGATGGCCGCGACGGCAAGAACCTCGTGGCCGCGGCGTGCGAGTCTTTCGGCGTAGGTTGCGATGACTCTGTCTCCGCCGGCGAGGTTGAAGCCCCCCGCCATTACGAACGTGATCCTCATCTTTGCGGTTTCCGAAGCACGAAATTGTTGATCGACGATCGTAGCTTGCCGGGCATGCAGCGTCCAGCCGGGCCCCCTGAATGGGCGCCTCGGGCCGTCAGATCAGTAGAGGTAGCGGCCGTCGCCCAGCAGCACTGAGTGGCAGTCCTTGCTCGGGTTGATGCAGTTGGTCACCCATTCGCTGTGGACCGAAGAATCCCAGCCGTTGAACCAGTCGGCATGCATCGAGTAGCCGCCGACGCCCTTGTAGTTGTCCGAGGACAGCTTGAGGTAGGTGTCGGTGCCCGAGTCGACGACGGTGTAGTGCATCACCAGGCTGACCTCAGGCAGCGCCACCGGGTGCGAGCTCGGGCAGCCGTTGTTCGCATACGCCATGTGGCTCTTGTGATCCGGAGAGTCCAGGTTCACGCCGTCCCAGCACTGCGGGAAGATCACGGTGAAGCTCAGCTGCTCGCCCTTGTTGCAGCTCGGGATGTGACGACGCGGTGTGCCGTCGCCGCCCTCGCACCAGATGCGAATGACGCTGGTGTCGGTCGAGTCCGCCGCATTGGCCGAGCTGCCGGCGATCATGCGCAGGCCCGCCGGGAACGGCTTGATGGAAGACATCGGCACGCCCAGGTAGCCGCCCTTGTA
>Ga0307515_10015138_pt1 | contig 14226 bp, 11 predicted proteins | sample 17_EM_MG_FD_194513 | JGI IMG/M metagenome (GOLD analysis project Ga0307515, IMG submission 194513) | Populus trichocarpa ectomycorrhiza microbial communities from riparian zone in the Pacific Northwest, United States - 17_EM | ecosystem: Host-associated > Plants > Roots > Unclassified | place...
CATCTTAACTTACAAGATTGACGCGTTTGTTGGAGGTTTATTCCCCTGTTTGTTGTGGTATTTTGAAAGTGTTTTTAAAAAAGTTATTTTTTTTTATTTTTTTATTTTAAATTAATTTATTTTAATATTTTTAGATCATTTTAATACGTTGATTTTAAAAAATAAAAAAAATATTATTTTGATATATTTTTAAATGAAAAACACTTTGAAAAATAACCGCAACCACTCTTTTAAACAAGCTATCAAAACAGTTACCGGGACTTTCTTTCATTTATTTTAATGCATGCAATTACCACTCTTCAACAACTATTGCGTTATTAGTTAAGAAACTTTTATTTTCACGTAGCTTACAATCCATGCCAACATAAATGTTGAGTATAAAGTATAATTATCTCGAGGTTTCATTTAATTGATAAAAAGAACTTTTTCTTAAAAAGAAACAGCAGGTTCCTGTAATTTTCTGGGTATTGTCAAGAGCACTTGAAAAACACACATGGTGCCTCAACGGTGTGCGTGATTACCGAGTAGTCGTCGTATACGGGTCCCAGCAGCTCGAAGGAAGGAAGGATATGCTTCTCCGTTTTTAAGATACGGAAGGAGGAAGTGGTATCGCTGTCATAAATTTTTTAAGTTGTAATAAATATTTTGAATCCATTTTCTTGTTTCTTTTTTCCTTTTCAGGGGTAGTACTTACTGGTGGTGCTATCATTTTCTTCGTGTCTCCACTCGAGAATGGTAAGTAGAGAAGAGAGAAATTTTGTCTGGGGCCCGCTACTTCCCCTGCTGAGTGTGCTCGACAGCAGCATCTTTCAGATTCGATGCTCCTCTACCCCACGCCCAAAGCCTCCACTCAAACTCACCTTCTTATCATTTACTGGCTCCGTTGCTTAGGTACTTTGGTATTGACTGGTTGAAGACTACACGCGCTTGTAAGGGCGTTGGTGAAACTGGTCTTCCATGCTTCTTTCTTACCGTGTAAAGGTAACCACTGTCAGTAGCTCTCAGACCGATCGCAAGCTACTCGAATGGTCGCTGCTAAACGACACCGTTGGATTTGAAGATTGAAACGACGTTGTTTGGTGGGAAATCTTAATCCTCGAACTCTGTTAAAATCGCCATCTCTCCACTAAATTTGGCTCGCAAAACTGAAAAGTAAAGTCCCAATTTGGCCAAAAGAAAAATAAAAAGAATCCAAAAAAAAAAAAAACAGAGACTCTCTCTCTCACTCGGTGTGTTTAGTGCTTTTATCTATGCTTTTGTGCTGTTGTGTGTGTTTCTGTCCGTTCGACAATTCCATGTTTTAATGAATGAAGTGGCTTGATAGATCCACTCAATTTCCAAGACTTCCTTAAACACACACAAATCTCGTGTTTTCTTACCTCGCCTAGGGTTTCTTTCTTCTTCTTTTGTTCACTCTCCTAGGGTTTTTAAAAACCAGAATAAACAAACAAGCAAAAAAAGCAAGAAGATAAAAAAATATGTAAAAATAAGAGCTCTCTAAAGTTTTTGATTAGTATATTTTTAAGAAGTGGCGACTGGGATCGGAGTGAAAGAAGGCAAGATCTCAAGTCAATTGTGATGATACTAGGTTCGATCGAGCATTTGTTGGAATGTTAATTAGAGTTAATAGTGAAGAATCGAGGTATCAAAAATGCATTTCACAAAGCTCGATGACTCTCCTATGTTTCGAAAGCAGGTTTGTGCTCTTGCCTTCTCTCTCTTTCCGTGTGCTTTGTTTTGTAAGGAATTGAAGCTTTGTTAAAGTAACCTTGATGATTGCCAGCTACTTGTAGCAGTGGTGTCCATTTCCCCCCTTCGATTTCTCCAGTTGTTTTAATATTTTATTTAAGGGAAAATGAATTAGAACGTTTAATTGATTGTGTTTTGTTAAATACAGGGCATCTATTCAAGGAAAGAGAAATAAAATATCTATTGCTGTTGTTGTTATTTTATTAAAGGAAATTTTATTTGTGGAATGAATATGATCATGTGTGGTGTGTGCTTGAAATGTTTTAGTAATTTGTCTGATATTTAGGAGAAAATAGATCTGCATTAATAATTCGGCTTTACCATTGCTACTCTAATATGTCTCCTGTTGATACTTTCCTTTTATATTTTTTCCCTCTAAAATATATTTTTCCAAATTTATTTTGCAATAAATTGCTTGTCCCGTAGTATGGCGGGCTCTTGATAATTTATTTGGTGGAGCAGATACAATCACTGGAAGAAGATGCTGAATCATTGAGGGAGAGAAGTTTAAAGTTCTACAAAGGATGTAGAAAATACACGTATGTTCTCTACGTTTTGGTTTTTGCTTTGATTGGCATTATAAAAAGAAAAGCCTCTATTCATAGTATTTAGCTAATTAAACGATGTTGGAATTTCCTTGCAATGTTTTATATTCTTATTTTTTTAGATCAGTTGACACTATAATAAAAGCTAGCAGCTGTTGGCAGTCACTCAAGTATTTGTAAACTACCCACCACTCTTTTAGACTTCTAGTTGCAAGTTGCATGTGGACCTGAATTGAAGGACCTATGCATTACAGGGCTCAGGATTCCTGGATTTGATTTTCTTGCTTCAGAACCCAGTTATTTTGACATAGACAGGAGTGCGGGATATGATTCCCAAAATTAAGAAAGCAAATTCATAGCTGAAACCTGAAACCGCGTCCCTTTTCTTATTCTTCATAGCACCCCAAGTACTGAAATTCATCACTAAGAGTCCCTGCTTAAAGATAAAACAGTTTTTATATTAATTTATGTTTTTTTAAGGTGGTCAAGTTTGTTCAAATATTCCAAGTTAGTCAAGACTGTGAACCTGTTTGGCATTATATGCAGTTGCATTTTCTTTCTTTCTCTCACTTATCTATGTTACAAGCAATGGGTTTGTGAAGAATTTACCTTTGTGCTCTTTTTTTCCTTACTTGCAGTGAAGGGCTGGGGGAGGCATATGATGGGGACGTTGGTTTTGCTAGTGCTTTAGAAACATTTGGTGGAGGGCATAACGATCCTATTAGTTTGGCTTTTGGAGGTATTTTTACTTGAAATTCTATTTATTTGTTGTGGCTCAGATGATGATGGACATTATTCTGTTGTGTCATTGGAGAGTTGCAAGCACCAAGACCTTTTCTTCTCTGTTGCTTGATTAGTTGTTGCCAATCAAGTGCAGTACTCATTTCAGTTTGTAGGATGTCTTAGTTCGCCCTGGTTAATCTTGGTAGTGTTGAAATTTTAATTGTGTTTATTGAGATTATTGATTGAACATCTTGTGCTAATGTAGGCCCTGTTATGACCAAATTCACCATAGCCTTGAGAGAAATTGGGACATACAAAGAAGTTCTCCGATCCCAGGTAACATTTTGTAATTTATTGCACTGAATGCTTGACACATTAACATCTCTTCTTCTAGAAGTGTTTCTGTTCTTATTGTTATAGCTTAAGCTTAGTTAATTGAATTTAAAAAAATGTGTCACTTCTGTTACAATTCCTGTACTTAGTTCGTATGCTGAAGTTTGTTGTCAAAGGGCAAGACTATTGCATACATGTCCAACTTCTTTCCCTTTACAACCCATTTGAGCACCTGATAAACGGGATCTTTCTAGATAACGTTTCAAATAGAGCAGTAAAATAAGATCATTCATACAAGAACTTCTTGATGATAAAAACTTGTAATAAACTTCACATCTAATGCAAGTCCTAGATAATCAGCTGGAGAAAGCATAGGCATCTAGTAATCCTGAGCTCAAATAGAGTATTTGAACCCATGCTACATAGAACACAGAATTTTAGTTACAATAGCTGGCATTTATTGAGCTTATCTGGAGAAAACGATCCAGTTCTTGCTCTTTCTTAAGAAAAAAAATGTTTTGTTCTCTGGTGTGACCTGAGCTCCTTTCCTTTTGCTTTTCAGGTTGAACATATGCTGAATGACAGATTATTACACTTTGTCAATATTGATTTGCTTGAGGTGAAGGTACTTAATATTGCCAAATGCCTATCATTGTCTCCTTATGATGGTCAATGAATGTCACGCAAACCTGGGGGGAAGGCCAAGCAACCAAGTTCATGCAAAATATAAATTTTGCAAGGCTGTGATGTGACTTTTCCTTATATTGTAACATAAATATAGTACCATTTAGGATTGATTTATTGATAGCCATCCAACTTTCTGTGCTGCTCTCTCCCATCAGATCCACATTCTCCAAATTTGTTTGTTCAACTCTTGATTATTGTGAGATCTCTAAGGAGTTTTATTGTTTCCCTGTTGTGAAATTGCAAATTTGTTTTCATGGTTTCATTTGATGTGTCTGTACACTTTAATGCTCCCCAATTCCTGGATATTGCGTTTAATTGCTACTTTAAAAAATCTTCTCTTAATGCAGGAAGCAAGGAAGCGTTTTGACAAGGCTAGCCTTCTTTACGACCAGGTATTTCCCTCTTTATAAGATTTTTAATATCTTGCCATCTTTTTAGATGCCATTTGATTGAATGAACTTATCATGGTAATTTAACATTTTTTCAGAATAATTCTAGACTCTTAGTACCATTAACTATGAAGTTGACTGCTAGTCAGAAATGTTGGGATGAACCTATAATGGTCTTTGTTCAGTCTAAGGAAATCTTTGCTATTGCAATAATGCTACAGTTAAGTTTATTATCATCCCAAGCTATCTTTGCAACCTGCAATGGTAAGTGAAGTCAAACACAGCATGCAATTGAATTGCACAACTTTTAGGCCGACAAATTTAATACACTTACTGGAATTGAGCTGAAATCTGCTGCATCACACATAAAAGAAAAGACACACACACACACACATGTATGTATCTTTATGTTGCTTTGGGAGGTAAGGTTTTAGTTATCGAAGGATAATTGACTTTGTGCTTCCGAAGCTCTGTTTGGCCTGGTATGTTACACATATTTCACCATGAGCCGTGGAATAGGAACTCAAGATGTGCAGTATCCACAGTAGCATGGATGTTGCATCACGTTGATGACTTGCTCATGCACTGTTAACTAGATTTTGGGGATGTTCGAGTTGTTTACACATGGCCATTGCTAATAGGGTGGATATACAGAATGCAACTTGAGCCATGAAGTTCCATACTTGAATCTATGCAAAATAGTCTTTTGTTTGTAGTTAATGTTCACATATGCAACAGGCTCGTGAGAAGTTTCTGTCACTGAGGAAAGGCACGAGGTCTGACGTGGCTATTCTTTTAGAGGAGGTATTATGATTTTGCTGCGGTTCTTATCTATGGCTGTGATCTTGAACATCCTCCATTTTATATTTCTAATTGAGTTTTGATATATACCAGGAGCTTCATAATGCAAGGGCTGTGTTTGAGCAAGCTCGCTTTCATCTAGTAAGTAAAACCCAAACTAGCTACTTCATCTACCACTCCTTTTTTTTGAAAACTTAATATAGTTAATATTAACACTTATTCTGATATTTCAAGAACTTGGATTTTATAATCTGCTCACTCTGCATCCAGGTAACTGCTATTTCTAATGTCGAAGCAAAGAAGAGGTTTGAATTTTTGGAAGCAGTCAGTGGGACAATGGATGCACATCTTCGTTACTTCAAACAGGTAGGACACATGGTGGTACTTCTGTACTTTATGGACTTGCTTTAAACTTTATCATGCATATGCTCATGTAAAACCTTTGTTGCTTGTAGGGCTATGAGCTTTTGCATCAAATGGAGCCATACATTCATCAGGTTTATTATTACTATGTATTTCTGTAGATTACTGTCAACTCTTCCAATAGTCATGTCATTATATTCAAAATATGTGAAATCTGATTATTGTTTTGAGGAAGACTATGTTTTGTTCATACTTCCTGCCAAAAAAAAAAAGAGAAAGAAAGAATAAGAAGGAAAGAGAAGAAGAATAAAAGGATGATTATGCCATTCAGAAGCTCCATTGGATTTTAGTCATCAAACGACTTTGCCATTTAAGTGAGGGCTGACGAGGGAGGTTGGTGAAAGGAGATGTATTCGAGTTGCTTATTCATCGATAGGCCTCTCCTTATTCATTCTTTTCTATAGGGCAGGCCTGAAGACCAACAGTCCAGCAAAGAAGCTAATACCATTACACTGTGAATGGCATTTCGTAGAATCAACCATCAATAATATGTGAGCTCTGGCCATCTTAGAAGCTTCACAATCTTGTGCTCCAATATAAATCTTAGCTTTTGGGATGTTTGAATGGTGAGGAAGGTTGGTGTGGTGACCCCTACAATTTTGAAGAGGCTCTATTTTATACAAATAAATATTTGTGGATTGGCAAGTATGAGGATGTGTACAGAGGCGAGACTTTGGCAGGGTTGGTTGTCTCAATGACTAGCTAATATCAAAGTATTCAACTTGCATTTATGTGCCTAAATTTGTTTGATGGGAATTGATTTTGGTTAGTTTTTAACTTTTCTGGACTTCCTACATGTCATTAATTTTGTATGTTGAACTGTAAGGTCTTGGGTGAACATGGCACAGGGCAAGCACAATGGTAAAGAAAAAAAGAAAAAAAAAGGGAAGTCTTTTCTTAGTTGACTCATGGAAACAAGACGTCTCTTGTTGTTTTTGCAGGTTTTGACTTATGCTCAACAATCAAGGGAAAGATCTAACTATGAGCAGGCATCTCTCAATGAAAGGATGCAAGAGTACAAGAGACAAATTGATCGTGAGAGTAGATGGTCTTCCAATGGTTCTAATGGATCTCCAAATGGAGACGGTATACAAGCCATTGGTAGAAGTTCACACAAAATGATAGAGGCTGTTATGCAATCCGCTGCAAAGGGGAAGGTGTGTAGAACTTTTACACCTATGAGGGAACTTTTACAGATCCTTCTTTTCCAGGTGAATTTTACTTCTAAAACAAGAAGCAAACTTTCAGGTTCAAACTATCAGACAAGGTTATCTGTCAAAACGATCCTCTAGCTTGAGAGGTGACTGGAAAAGAAGATTTTTTGTTCTTGATAGCCGAGGAATGCTTTATTACTATCGTAAACAGAGCAGCAAACCTTCAGTGAGTAATTATGTGAAAAATAAGTTTATGTATAGAGTGCTTGAAGTTTATTCTGTTCTTGATGCCTACTGGATTTTTTCATCATGCTTGGTATGTTTTATAGGGTTCTGGCGGTCAACTTTCTGGTCAAAGGAACAGCTCTGAGCTTGGATCTGGATTGTTAAGTCGTTGGCTTTCTTCTCACCATCATGGTGGAGTGCATGATGAAAAGTCTGTTGCTCATCACACCGTGAACCTTCTTACATCAACAATCAAAGTCGATGCTGACCAGTCAGATCTGCGATTTTGCTTCAGGATCATCTCACCAACGAAGAACTACACGTTGCAGGTATGATGTGGGATGTATCTTGTATATGTGGCTTGGGAGTAAAAGCTGCCTTGCATTTTAAATATAATCACCATTGTTGATTTCTGGCAGGGACGGATAAGATGTTGTGTAATTAAGGATGTTTTCTGCAATAGATCCTTAACAATGCCTATTTATGCATGTCAGTGCAGGCAGAGAGTGCACTGGATCAAATGGATTGGATTGAAAAAATAACAGGGGTTATTGCTTCACTACTAAGCTCACAAGCTCCTGAGAGGGTAACTATTCAGAGCATTGTTGGCATTTTAATTCTCAAGACTTTTTTATGAGTGTAGTTTTGTTAAATTTCAGTGTCTCTCGGCTAGTCCCCTGGGAAGTGGTCATCATCGGTCTGCCAGTGAGAGTAGTTCATTTGAAAGTACTGATTTTGATCCTTCTGCTGTTGATGAATATGCATCTGAGAGGAGCCATGCCGCCTTACATCATGAACGAGCATTCAGAAGTTCGCAACAGCAACGAACCAGTGCAGAGAAGCCAATTGATGTGTTGCAAAGAGTTTGTGGAAATGATAAATGTGCTGATTGCGGTGCCCCTGAGCCAGATTGGGCATCTCTAAATCTTGGAGTTCTTATTTGCATTGAATGTTCTGGTGTTCACCGTAATCTTGGTGTACATATATCAAAGGTAAACTTCTTTTCAAGTTTGGAAGGTTTGATTTTTTGCAGTATTGCTTTGTGAGCCATACTTATTTCTTAATAAACATCATGCCATTAATGTTGGAAGAATGTGGGTGGTATCAAATGCTTGTTGGACAGCAATATAGACCAGTATCTGTGAAAGATGCTTCGAGCAGTTAGAATAATCATTAAATAAAGCAGTTTGCTATCATTTTCATTCATTCACACCAGATTCAGTAGCCTGAAGAATATTAGCTAGGTGGACAGACTTTGGGATGACTTGATTGACTTGTCAATTACTACTGTTTTTCACTTTATCAACAACCAGAAGATTGTATGCTGGTCCTAAGCGTCTATCTCTTTCATCTTAAAATAAATTGGCAAAGTTGCTGTATAATTGGATAATTATCTTAGCAGATTAGACAGGGTTTGAGTATATGCTGATTGTTATGGACAGCACTATTCTTGAAGGTGCTCTGGTTATGTCCATTGTTAATTCCTACTGGTGATATTAATATTGTATGTTCATCGGTCCAGCACTTAATCTGTTGAATTTAATTGCAGGTAAGGTCACTTACACTCGATGTCAAGGTGTGGGAGCCATCAGTCATAAGTTTGTTCCAGTCTCTGGGAAATGCCTTTGCTAACTCAGTCTGGGAGGAATTATTGCAATCAAGAAGTGCCTTGCAGGTTGAACTCATCCCCACAGGGTAAAGAACCATCATTGAAATAAACATTCCCTTTTATCTCAAGCTGTATATAATTACTTCTATTACTCGTTGCTAATATTCATGAATGTTCTGCCGGTGAAGCTCGTTCAAGTCCGATAAACCACAGCTGCTCTTTATCGGCAAACCCAATCCTGCCGATTCTATATCTGTAAAGGAGAAGTTTATCCATGCAAAGGTTTAACTAATAACTTTGTCCCTAGCTTTCACTTCTAGAATCTGTTCTTTTAGTTGCAGATAATTGTTCATGGTTTTTTTATTTTTTATGATTGGGATAAGCTATTGTGGACATGTTAGAACTTGGAAGTGAAATCTTGGTTTCCTTTGGATGACAGTATGCGGAAAAGGTATTTGTTCGCAAGCCTAGAGACAACCAAAATAGTCAATCAGTGGCCCAACAGATCTGGGAAGCTGTTCGTGCCAATGACAAGAAGGCTGTATACCGTCTTATTGTTCATCATGAAGCAGATGTTAGTGCTGTGTATGAGCAAGCATCTTGTAGCTCTTCCCTAACACTTGCTAAAGCGATGCTATTGCAAGAGCAGACAAACCCTGAACAACTCTCTAGCTACTCAACGGGGAATTCATTGGATAGGTCTTCCACTAGCTCTTTAAACTTTGCAGGGTCAAGTGAAGGCCTGACCTTGGAGGATCTAGATGGTTGTACCTTGCTTCACCTTGCTTGTGAAACAGCCGACATTGGCATGCTAGAACTCCTCTTACAGTATGGTGCGAATATAAATTCAACAGATTCTAGAGGTCAGACACCGCTCCACCGTTGTATTCTCAGAGGCAGACCTTTCCTTGCAAAATTGCTCCTCTCAAGGTGAATTTTACTGATCCATGTCTTGTCATGATTACATCACGCATGTGCCATACAGTTTATCACTTATCATCTTTGATATGCGCATCACTCTGTCCAGCATGCTTCCTACAAGGGAAAAAAAAAGCATTATTAAGATCTATGAAATGCTTTACTAAATTGTCCTAATGCATTTGCAGGGGAGCAGATCCACGAGCTGTTAATGGTGAAGGTAAAACCCCGCTTGAGCTTGCCATAGAGTCCGGCTTTGATGAGAGTGAGGTCCTTGCATTATTATCAGACTCAAATGGTTGACATGCTCAAGAGAGGAATATATTTGATTGGTGACTACAATGAAGCTGGAGAGTTGAAACATAAATTGGCTGTGGTATCATGCTTTTTTTTTTTTGTAAGTATATTTTTAAGTTTAATCTCCATTGAAGATGTAAGCAGGGTTTGAAATAGAGGAGAGTGGTAGGTTGGCATGCCTGCCCCAGGGGCATCTCTGCAAAATTAGTCGGTCAAGGTTGTATTGATAATCTCCCCCTGGTGAGAACGAAAGGGTCTGCTATGTGAAATGGTTTTGTTTAATCAGCTTGTTTTGTTGCTTTTTGTGGTGGAGCTGAGAGGATTTAGGTTTAGGGCATTGTGTATTTGTACATTTGATTTATTCTAGTGAAGCTTTCTTGTGAATGGAAGTTTGCACCATCCAGAAAAACAAAAAAAAACCCTCAAATTTTTTAATTAGAAGCAAGTGCTAGATAAATGCTGTGGAGTTGAACTGAAAGCCAACTTTTTTAATAACTTGAGAGAATTGAATTGAGAAATTTGGAACAGTCCCCAGCAGCCTGTGATTGACTAGACACTTGAACGTACCTGACAGGCATGTGCAGGTTAAGGAAAAGCCTGGTATGATGACCAGCCATATCTCTGATGACCTGATACGCGGCAGTGCTGTCAGACTTGAGAAAGGGAGCCGGTTCGTGATTGATTTAGGAAAGAGTAGTTAGGATTGAGGGAGTCAATTGAAGGAAACGTTCCACTTCCACCTGATGATAAAAGATGAAAAAGGGGGTGAAAGGAACTGGTCCTCCCTGAAATTGCTCTGCCCAGGTCTCTATACCAACCGTTCAAGGGAGGTGTTCTCTGCAATACGACACTGTAATGAGTTAAGCAGCGAAGGGGACTGGTTAACGTTAACAATTAATAACTAACACTACGTTTATTAGTCGGGCAATGGTATACTTATTACTTGAGTACTACCAATGCCAGATGAGGGTGACAGTCTTAAGGTTAAACATGTTGTCTTGGATAGAAAGATGATGAAGAAAAGCAACCGTGCAATTGTGATGAGGTAAACAAAATTATTTGAAGAGGATGCCACTTGGAAAGAATTAGAAGAATTGTCCGAACAATTTTCAGAATTCAAAATTGATTCTTGACGAAAAGAATTTTTTGAAGACGAGAGTATTGTTACAACAAGCAAATGATTAATGGAGATAACTTAGCAGCAACATATGATAAATATGAGGAAATTCAACAATAGCATCAATAATAATAGCTGTGACTGAGGGAATATATATATATATATATATATAAAGAAAGAAAGAAAGAACGACAGGGAAATGCACTTCTTCTCGGGTGAAGAAAAGAAGAGAAATATATACAATTACAAATCCTACGATAAGACAGTGGCATTTGTTTAATAATCATAAAAAGTAAAAACCTCATTCCAGCACAGATTCCCGTGATGTTCCTTCCTTGCCATATCAACGGTCAAGATCTCATCAAGACATCAACAAATGAACTCCTCCTTTACGCTGTCCCTCGCTCGCTCGCACCCAAACAGAGTTCGATGTTTCGCTTTCGGCCTGGTGATAAGGACACGAGTGATGCCTGTCCTTACATGGCTATGGACCCAGCTCTGCTCTGGTCTTCTGAAAGGCGGGAAGGGAAGGGAACCCCAAGTTTTAGGATTGTTGAGGATGGATTTAAAATTGTTTTCAATTTATTTTTGGATATTTTATAAATTAAAAAATATGATCTATTCAATTTTTTTTTTTAATTTGGGCTGCTTGAATATAATATTAGACAAACTTGTTAATTATAATTATCATGATACCTTAAATATAATTTTCATGCCTTAAATTATTACATCTTTTTACTCGGGTAAAAAGATAAACTACCTTTTATTATCTTAAAAAAATTTACAAGAAAACCCAATAACAAGAAATTTAAAGTAAAAATATTTTTAAATAAAATAAAAATAAATTTTAATTCTGTATCTTATTAAATGTAAAAAAATAAAAATAAAATAATATATAAGTTAAATCGAGTTAATTAGATTTTAAAAAATATAATTTATTATTTATTCCGCAATATTTGTTTTTAAAATTTTTAATTTATTATCATTAATAATATTTATATTTTCCGAGTTTGATGAATCATCAAATAATACAAATATTATAAACGAAATCTTCTTCTTCTTTTTTTCTAACACCCCTACCAAGTTTTGTCCTCATGAGAAAGAGAAACAAAAGAAAGATTGAGAGTCCCCTTCCCTCTCTCATTTGTAAGAAAATCGAGAAAGCGAGCGAGCGAGCGAGAGAGTCTCACACACTGAATGTGTTGTTTATTTTCTAGAGAGAGAAACTGAAAAAGAAAAAGACTCCCATAGAAGGAGGCTTTAGTTAGTAAGTAGCTGCTGTAGTTCTTTTTTGTTTCTCTACCTGCTACTTTTAGTATTATATTAACTGTTTTCTTTCTTTATAACAGCAAGCAGTTGAGGGCCTTTTGATTTTGTTCTTGAGGTAGTCAAAGAAAACGAATAGTCACTACTCTGACTTACTATTAGAAGAAAAGAAGATTATATCATTTCTGATGTTTTTGTGTTTCTGGGGTTTGTTGAAGACCTTTTCCTTGGTGAAATGTGGTGTATTTTGGGGGCAGTAACCAATGCGTACAGTGTGAGTGCAGCTCTCTTAGTGTGAAATTCACCGAAGAAGTGGGAATCAGTGACGTTAAGATTCTCGGTTTCTTTCTGGTGAAGATTTTGAGTTGGGATTCGATTTTTATCTCATATTATCCCTTAGTTTCCAGCACTTGGAAAAAAGTTCTCTTAACAAATATGGCTTAATATATATGATGGGGTTTCTTTAAGAAACTGGTCCTCTTGAAACTCCTGGGTTTCTCGTTTTCAAGCTCCTTGGACTTGGTGTCCTTGAGAATGCTAAAGATTGAAGTTTTATGATTAATGGTTCTTGGGTTTAAGCGAAAATCTTGAGTTAGAAGGAGTTTTGAAGATGTGGGCTGTGGAGATTTTGTTGAGCTTGTGGTATCATTTATAGGGTCCTGTGGGAGGTCTTGAGGCCTTTTAGGTCCTAATGGAGAAAAGAAGATACAGTCTTCGAGTTAGCAATAGCAAAGTCACAGCTTCACTGCTTTTTCTGTTCGTTCTTTGCTTGTACTACGCAAGTGTACAATGTCAAGAAAGTAGTAAAGTCACACCTCCATCTCCTTCTACTCCAACCCAATCCAAGAATGGACTCAAGAGAATACTTGTAAGCATCTTCTTAGGAGTCTTGACTGGATTAATAGGAGCCGTTGTTTTTGCTTTTGTAGTCCGTTTCTTGGTCCGGTACATGAAGAGAACTCCGATTCTCAAAGGCCCAGTTATATTTTCTCCAAAAATCACTCCTAAAAGTCTTCAATCAGCTCTTGAAAATGAGAATCAATTGCTAGGTTCAAGCTCCAATGGAAAGTATTACAGGACTGCACTGGACAATGGGCTAACCATTGCTGTCAAGAGGTTCGAGCCATTTGAGATTGGCTCCCCTGAGAGGCAGAGCAAATCAGTAAAGAGAAGGATACAGCAGGAGCTGGAAATGCTAGCTAGTTTGAGACATCGGAATCTGATGAGTTTAAGGGCTTATGTTCGCGAGCCAGATAGGTTCTCTTTGGTTTATGATTATGTGCCAACCGGGAGTCTTGAAGATGCAATGAATAGAGTGAGAGAGAATGAGTTGCAACTTGGATGGGAAGTTCGGCTTCGGATTGCCGTTGGGGTTATTAAAGGGCTTAGGTATCTTCATTTCGAATGCGCCCCTCAGATTTTGCATTATAATTTGAAGCCCAGGAATGTGATTTTGGATGCTGAGTTTGAACCAAGGTTGGCTGATTTTGGACTGGCTAAGCTTACGCCTAATTTGGATAGAGCTACGTCTGGATATAGTGCTCCTGAGTGTTTCCAAGATTGCAGGTACATGAAATTAATTTGCTGCACTTCTATTCAGCGGTAATTATGATATGACTCGATGACTTGTAATTGTGATGCTTCAAAGTTCAAACATGTGGGAGCTTCATCTTCATCACTATGCATGGTCTCTGCATCTGAATGGTTTCTAACTATTGCGTTTCTTTTGGCAGCTTAATAATCTGATAGTTAATTATATTAACGTTTGACTTGCTTCATGGTTCTCTTTGGTGTCTTTGAAGATTCAACTGTTTTATTAGGCTGTGGAGCTTCATCTTCATCACTATGCATGGTCTCTGCATCTGAATGGTTTCTAACTATTGCGTTTCTTTTGGCAGCTTAATAATCTGATAGTTAATTATATTAACGTTTGACTTGCTTCATGGTTCTCTTTGGTGTCTTTGAAGATTCAACTGTTTTATTAGGCTGT
>Ga0307515_10015140_pt1 | contig 14225 bp, 14 predicted proteins | sample 17_EM_MG_FD_194513 | JGI IMG/M metagenome (GOLD analysis project Ga0307515, IMG submission 194513) | Populus trichocarpa ectomycorrhiza microbial communities from riparian zone in the Pacific Northwest, United States - 17_EM | ecosystem: Host-associated > Plants > Roots > Unclassified | place...
TGTTGTCAGAGTCCAACTTGCAGACTTAAATTAATGGGTCATTCTAGATCTGAGTTCATGTGGTTTATACTTGCCACTATCAGCCACTCAGCCACAGAATTCTGACCAATAAGAATCGAAGGAGACACATGTCGTCTCCTTATATGAATAATAGAATGAAATTCCCGAACTTAAATAGTAAACTTCTCTTTGATACAATCAATAAACCACCCATCAAAAATTCGACTAAAAAACGAGTGATTTTGAATGCACGGGCCCATATCACCCAATGTCTCTCGACTATCCCCGACGTTTCCACATCCACGTCCACATCCAACCTTCATGTCTGGCTGTAATATTAACGGCTTGGACCCCACATCTGCTTCTTCACAATCTTGCTCAAAGTTCACAAGGTCGCTCGAGGCAGCTGCGCCTTTAGAACCGCAACCGAACCAAGATACCGTGTCGACATTCTGAGAAAGCCGACCGAGTGCATGTAGCTAACTTACACCATCCGCTAAAACTCTGTCCCAAGTGGCAGTAGGCCCCCCTGCAGCACCCCTGCCAAAGGATTCCAATCGAAGAGGGTTGATGTTTTCGAGTATATCCGTAACCACCTTGACCTCGTCGGATATAGAGTTACAATAATAGTGGTTTCCTGATCCGAAACGAGAAGACTTTATTGTCGTTGCAGTTTGGCTAAAAAGCTTGGTGAGATCCTTCACTACCATGCTAATGGAAACGTCGGGCGGAACATTGTCGCTGAATTCTTTCACCAGCAGCCCTGCTTTCTTCAATGCCATATGGAGTTCTGCAAAGACAAAGTGATCGCACAGTTTACCGAGGTCGCTATTTGGGTTTGTTTGGCATTTTACCGATACGTCGTTCTCGTACTTCCCGTAAACTTCGGCGCAAGCCTTGATTATTGCTTTGCCGGCTTTGGTTCGCTGTTCAATTATTGAGGCTGTAAATAATTAGCCACGTGCATTCAACAGAACTGCAGGAAGTCCAACTCACCTATGACTGCCTGGGGCAGACTGCGGTGCAACTTTTGCACATCTTTCATATCGTCGGTTACAGAAACCACAAACCCAAGATCTTTTATGAATCCTTTTTGCGCAAACAGCTTGGTCAAATTTCCAAAGATTTGCTCTTGTCCCAATACCCAGGCAACGAATAACAAGTCATGATATCTTGACCCGCAGGATCCAGAGTTAGCATAGTTCCACTGGCTGATCCACTTCCCGTCCCAAGGCGCAAGCGCAGCGGCACAGTTGTAATCATTGCAGACGGCAGCAATATCAACAAGACTGACCCATGGTATTCTCTCGGGGAGCCTAGTCACACCAGCATGTAAGACAGAAAATACTACTGCCAGCGCTGTAGTATCATGAGCCACCTCGGGTGGCAGTCGGAAGATGTGCCCGTCACCTGACACACGCGCGGCAGGGATGAGATCACGGAAGACCGAAGAACCTGCACGCAGTTGACAAGAATTGACCCGGTACGTAGCTTCGACAGTGTTCGAGCTTAGAACAACATCCATGTCTCCGTGCGGACAGATATTGAAGCTCAGGGTTTGGCGCTGGTACATGTGCAGGTGGGGGTCTGTTGAGCCACCCGCGTTAATAAAGATTTTATTCCACGTATTCCCATACGTTAGTTCTAAGTAGTGCCCTGAAAAATCCCGGATATGAAGTGGTTGGATACCATCAAGTTTCGACTGCAGGCTCTGCACAACGCCACTGAGAGTATTGCAATTGTAATGGCCACTGTCGCCGATTCTCACATTGAAAATGCCCTTCCTTTGGATCTCGTCTATCACATTTTTGAAATCTTGGAGTAAACTATCTAGTGTCATGTGTACCTGACGTTTAGAATCCGCATTAAGTAGGTTTCTGGATACAAAGCACTTATGTATCGCCGCAAATACAAGGTTGTCGCAGTGGGTCTGTAGCAGTTTGCATTTTATTGGTGTATCTTCGTAGTATCGTTTGTACAAATTGTTGCATTCGCTGGTAAATTCTTCCCCAATCTTGGTGCGCCAATCCGCCATAGCGGCTATAGAAATTTGTGTCAGTGTTCACTATTGTCTCCTCTTTTGAAGCACGCGTACCTATAATTGATTGAGGTAGATGGGGATCCATTCTGACAAGCTTTTCTTCCACCATAGCCCCAAATTCTCCATCTTCAATAACACTCTTCCTCAAGAAAGTCTTTGTCAACTTTTCAAAGATATTGCTTTGTCTGAACACCCATGATATAAACAGCCAATATTCATAACCTGGTTGTTGGTACACGCTGCTGGCAGATTTCATCCAGAGATTATCCCACGGCCGCATGGCCGGCGCACAATCATAGTAGTTGCAGACAATTGCGATGTCGAGAAGATTTTCGGAAGTAACAGTACGCGGTATATATTGAGGTTTGGCATGCAAAACATAGAGAACAGTGGCGAGGGCGGTCGGGTCAAACTCGTCTTCGGCGGTGACTTGAAGGACGGGATCGCAGGAATTTGGTGTGGTGCTTCGGAGCCTACCTCCCTCGGCGAAATGTGGACCTAGCATTGACCGAAAGTAGGTGGAACCAGAACGTAGCTGAATTGAGGAGACAAGGTACGTTACGTCAATGGAAGGCGTAGTTATAACGATCTCCATATCCCCATACGGGCAGATATCGAGACGCACGGCCTCTGGACTCGGGTCCGACATGGCTGGCGGTTGGCGGTGGGAGATGTTGGTGAATCGTGTTTAGTGCAAGATCGTTTATGATAAGCGGGACAGTTCACGATTGCGGGGTTTTGTTGCGCCCGGCGGCAATACCAATAGGAAGGCTTCCAGGGCTGTGACTGTTTGTTATCTGCATAATCTACTCCTGTATCACTTGAGACATTCCGCTCCACAGGTCACACGACAGCATGCAGAGGATCCGAGCCATACAAGTGATTGAGCAAAACCTAATGATAGAATGAGGAAGCTACGTACCGTAAGCAAATCTCTAAACCCGTCGTGGAGCCTATGCGAGTGAAACCAATGACGAGTAGGAAAATGAATTGCCTTCATCGTAACTAATCTGATAGACTATCGGTACAACTAACAGTATACGGTAAGATAGGGTTGCAAGTAGAGTAATGCCAGTTTCGGAGGTGTGGTATTTTAAACTTCTGCGAATGATAGGTTACACCTCAGACGTCAACGTGGGTTTCAAGTTCGTGAGTGGAGAAAAAATCGGCATCAACTGAAAATATACTTACAACGCATTCACTTTACTCTGCGTTTGCAGCAACGTTTAAACACATAAAGGATCTCGAACTGCTGCTTGCGTTCATTAGCTAACGTTGCGTGACCTACTGCAGTTGAGGGAGATGATACCGAATATCGACGGACAACATAACGAACATCCTAGTCCTGTCCGATTTTACCCTCGGGTACATGGCTCTCGATAGGCGATAATTGCAGACACCTATTCATCTATCCGGGGAAACCTTCAGATAGTATGTATATAAACCAGGTCACGCCGTGCGGGATAGCCACGTTATCACCACTTCTTCTCAAGCGGAGAAAGTGGTGCTAAGATGGTTTCCGGAGGGTAGCCACGATTTCATTGAGCCATCTAGTGCGAGATCTTTTTGTAAAGTCTCGGGAATGTGTACTGACGGTGATGTATCGATAGACAGAGAAGTGAGCTGATACCTCGCATGCAGTTTGGTTGGTATGCACTGGTACCAAGGATGTTTGCCGCCATCTCTTCCTCTGGTATCACGATTTCGTTTATATCTACCAAACGATACCTTGAGATGTTGGTTGGAAGATGAAGCCTTGGTATGTGCTTTGGAATATATTTGTTTTACAACTATCATCGGGAGCCAACTCTCGGATCGACATTACCCGATATGTATGTCCGATCGCAGATCGATCGCCCCACCAGTATCCGTTATCATTGCTAGTCGCAGTCGTGGTAAGAAATTGAGTTCATGCTTAAGGATTCTTTTGGGTGTTGATCACCCTTGGCGTGTAAACTCACTTACTGTGACTGTATATGCTCCTATATATGCGACAATTAGCACCTTTTCTTCAATTTTGTTGGTCGGCAGGTCTAGCTAGCCAACGTTAACCAGTCACCACTTCAACCTTCAAACTTGTATGACGGAAGTTATGAGGTGAGTTTGGGCCTACTTGTTACAAGACTTCATGTGGTTCATCATCACTGCACTGGGATAAGATCTTCCTTTGCCTTGATCGACCAGACGTGGAGTAAGACAACTTCTCCCGTCGCATTTTCCTAAAAACGGCAATCCTGATCATCAAGTAATTAGCGGAAAACCCCTGAGCAGACAGGTTCCCAGCAGCCCCCCGTTCAGGAGTGTTCACACAGGATGATTCGGCAAAATCTCGATGGAGTTTTCCGTCCGATCGCACTACTACATCATTGAGGACGCATCGCGGATATTGTAGCTCGTTATCTTCAAATTAACCCACTCTAACGAACCAACCGGAGTTCCTCCGGCGAACTAAGCACTCGGTACACACTAGGTGTTACGAGGTAAAATGTGGGATTAATTTCTGGCTGCAGCTGGGCAGATTCACTGTTTTTAAAAGACTATAAAAAACAGGGTGTAATCATGTGGGAAACCGCAGAATGATGCCCAAATCTTGAATCTGTAGACGGCTTTTGGCCGTGGAGCTAAGCGCCAAAGAAATACGTTTGACAAACTAAATCTTGAATTCTCACGATGAAGCCGTAAGAAGGCACTGCAGAGGTGCAAATTCCAGCCTGAAATGCGGCTCCGCGCCCTGACATCATACCAATCACGTGATATCCCGCCAATATCAATCAACCTGCTGCTCATGGCGAAGTGCATTGCCAGTTTCCTAAACGCCATCATGCATTTTGAATACGTAACTGGTCAGGGGTGTCCCTGGTCGTCCAGACCCTGATCTTCCAATCAAGGACGTCACTGCCAAGACTCTCATCCTCCAACCTCGTCTAGCAACGTCGCCGCCGCCAAACGTCTCTAAAGGACCTTATCACACTATGTTTCCCTCCACTCCAGCTCTTGTTCTATACTTCACCAAAACATCCTCACGATTTGACATCTCATAATACGATCTCTGCTGTTGGAAACAGCGTCACTTGGCTGCAGCCAGACAACACCAGTACGATCATAGAAACCCTCCGACAGATACAATATATACACCTTGAATTATGTCGCGGAAAAGGGTAGATGAAACACCCGCCCTAACCAAAGAGGCCTTGGAGCTTCTGCGCACTAGAGAACTCTATAAGTAAGTTTCCTTGGAGGAGCCCCAACGCAGCTGAACCTGATAAGATAAACCTTCATGGAAGGTACTTTGAACCGTTAACAACTCCGTCTGACGCCGACAACGATGAACACGATGCGGAGCAGCTGTCACCAACTCCGGGCAGCGATGATGAAGACTGTGGGGACCGACCTTTATCTACCGGAGACCCTGTTCTCGGCTCCCTCGTTCTACTCGCAGAAAGGTTATTAGCGGCGGATCGAGTAATCGTTGTTTTCGCCGATGCATTCCGTGGTATGAGGGCTACCTGTTTCCTACGAACACCATTGCCACTCCATTAATCGCTTCCTGTACAGAATATCTCGTGGCAGACTCCCAACAGGCGCTCAGCCATTTCACCGGGGAACAACCTTCAACCGATGACGCCCCACATCCTGGCAGCTGGAAGAAGCGCTGCCGCAATCGCAACGATTTGTTCTCAGCATTTATCTCGCCACCAGCCACTAACGAACCGCGAACTGTTGCCGACGACGATCTACCGATTAACGATAAATGGCGGTACGAATGGCCGGATATCCGACGTTACGCCGGGGTACCCATTCGGACACGTGCAGGATCCGTCATCGGTGTTCTTTGTGCCTTGTATCGGCAGCCCGAAAGAGACGGCAGCGTGGATGAAACAAACTACAATCAGATGTTCCAGAAAATGACCGCCGCGGTAATGCGTTATATGGAGGTCGTACGTGGCGAGCGGGAGATGAAGCGAGGACGTAAGATGGAGATTGCTTTGTCAAGATTCATTGCTGGAAACTTCTCGCCAGATAAGGTTGCCCTGACAGCCCAACCGGAGGGGAGCATTCGTGTCGAGACATCAAACCAAGAATCAGAACGCATGGATGGGGAGCGCGCTGAGGTCTCTAAAGAGCGTAGCCGAAAAGAACTGGAGCGATGGCGTGGAAGGGAAGCCAGAAGACAAGCTGCTGTTGGCAAAGACGATGAGAGCTGGGCCGGTTCCCCTGCCACTTCTTCTATCGCGGACTCCTCTGGTGCTGTATCTGGCCGTGCATCTGTATCCGACTGTCCCTCATACTTTGACTCCCGCCCATCACCGAAATATCGCACTCCATCCCGATCACCCCCTCGTTTCCCCGGACACTATGGACTACCGTTTAAGGCACCGGACAGATCACCGCCACTGCGAAGTGAACACAAAGCCAATCGTGAACGGTCACCAGGATCTGGATTCAACTCCTCGTTCTTGTCGCGGGAACCGCACAAGCCGTGTTTCCTTCCGAATGCCGAAGAAGTCACCTCATCATCACCGTTGTTGCAGAATAAAAAGAACAGTACTGCCGGGTCCGAAGCGGCAAGTGTTAATAGCCTGCCAGTAAATGTTGCCGCCGCTCATCACGCTCTTTTTATGCGAGCGTCAGACTTGATGCGGCGTGCTATGGATGTTGACGGTATCGTCTTTGTAAATTACGATCTGGAGGGTCTATCAGATTTGGACATTCCCGCGGATGGCCAGATGTCACCTTTGAACCATACCTCGTCGAATAATCATATGAGCGAGCTTGTCCGTGCTGCTAGAGCCCAAGATTCGAGGTCTCGTTCAGGTATCTTGGGCATTTCCGGCGGCCGTATCGGGACGTCAAGGAGTTCGGATCACAATCCTAGTATAGTTAGCGCAGTGGGTGTGGATGCATCAGAGCTCAGTGAGGATTATCTACACACTCTATGTGAGAGCTGGCCTCGAGGGTGTATCTTCGCATATTCCAGGGACCCCAAGCACCCAGTTATCGGGATTTCAGTCAACCCAGATGACTCTTCAGATTCTGACGGGCAGCCGCATGAGGAGACGGACAATTTGGAGGTCGTGAATGTTCTAAGGCGGTTCCTACCAGGAAGCAAGAGCGTCATGTTCATTCCGCTCTATGACTTTGTCGGGAAGGTGTTTGCGGTAGGGTTTGCATGGAGGAGTTCGGCTGTCAGAGTTTTCCGCGGCGATGTCGAAGGAGGATTTATGGCCGCGTTTTGTGACAGTATAATGCAAGAGATTTCTCGTATTCATGTGGTTTCTGGTATGGCTCTTGTTACCCCACACATTCAAGTTGGTCCGTCAAGGACTGGTTGTTTTGTCTCATCTATGCCATGATTATGCTGATAGAGAACTTGTGTAGCTAATGTCGCAAAGGGCAATTTTATATCTACAATATCGCATGAACTTCGGTCTCCCTTACATGGGATTCTCGCTAGCTGCGAGCTCTTCCGCGAGTCGGCTCTTTCGGATTACGAAAAAGATCTTGTGGGGACGATCACCAGCTGTGGACGGACGTTGTTGGACACGGTAAACAACGTTCTGACATTCACAAAGCTGAATACCAAAGCCAATGCTCGCAAGGATCGAAAGAACAGCAAAGGCAATAATTCCAACCAACAATTCCTTGTTGATCAGCTCGGAAAAACGGTATCGGAACAACCCGTGATGGATATCGACCTTGCTGAGCTCGTCGAAGAAGTAGTGGAGGCTTCTTACGTGGGGTATCGGTTCGATCCAACACCTGAACAACAAAGACGATCGAAAGAAGATGGCAGCGATATCGCTGCAATGTCGACCAAAGAGCACGTATACGTCACGCTGGAGATCGACCCGGGGATAACCCAGCGACGATTCGCCGTTCCGCCGGGTGCCTTCAGAAGATTGGTGTTAAACCTATGTACGAATGCGCTCAAATACACGGATCACGGATGGATACGGCTTCGGCTATCCATACTGGAGGACAAGAAGGTGATATTTACGGTTGCAGATTCAGGACGTGGTATCTCCCGTGAGTTCCTGAAAAACAGCTTGTTCACGCCGTTTATGCAGGAATTTCCAATGCACAGCGGTACGGGTCTTGGGATGAGTATTGTGCGGCAACTTGTGGATGAGCTTGGAGGCACCATCGATGTGAGGAGCCAAGTCGGCGTGGGTACAGAGGTGTGCGTAAGTCTTACACTGGAGTCAACACTGCCTGGAAAAGATGCGTATACAACGACGTCCGACGATGTTCTTTGGAAAGCGAATGAGATATTACCAGGAAAAACCGTATCCCTTGTTGGCCTTGACTACAATCCACGCTCCACAGTAACACGGGAGGCACTTCGCGGGTTGCACTCTTACCTCAGCGCAATCCTAACCGACACTTTCGGAATGAGCGTAGAAGAATCATCTCTGGACTCGTTACACACCGACTGCGCCATTGTGCAAGAAGGGAAAGAGCTAGAAGACTATCTCGAGGAGCTAGAGCGCGCACACAAAACACCCGCAGTTCCACTAATAGAGCTCGGCGGGGGTCGGGTCGGCGGTATCCCATCCTCCACCAACGCCCCGCGGAAAGAAATCCACCGAAACCTCGTGGTGTATCTATCCCGACCCTACTGTCCGCGGAAGATGGCCGCAGCATTGCTTTGCGCAATCCAACGCACTCCAGTCACAGCGATGCCGCCGCCACCAATACCCCAGCATCCAGTCATAACCGCACCATCCCAGCCTTCTTCGAACCCCTCGAGCGACCTCCCAACCGTCCTCATCGTCGAAGACAACATCATCAACATGCGTCTCCTCACAACATTCTTTAAAAAATCCGGATACCCTTTCGAACAAGCCATGAATGGGCTCGAGGCGTTACAAGCTGTCGAGCGCCGGCCTGAAGGGTTTGATGTAATCTTAATGGGTACCCCCATTCTCTTCCCCTCCATTTATCTATCACTAACAATTCCTAGATCTCCAGGTAACCCCCTAACCCCCACCCCCGCATCATTCTCACCTAACAAATTAGATGCCGGTAATGTCAGGCACAGACTCCACACGCGGCATCCGCGCGCTGGAAACAGAGCGTGGCGAAGGGAAGTGTACGATTATTGCACTAACAGCGCTGTCGGGAGATGAGGCCAAGCTCGAGGCGTATAGGGCTGGCGTGGATGTGTTTCTTGTCAAACCGGTGAAGATGGGAGAGTTGAAGGGGATTTTGAGGGGGAGGAAGTGGGTGAGATAGAATGAATTGAGGTGGGAGGTACATAAGTTATTAAGGTCCCCAGAGGGAGGGAGTGGGGGGAATACAAGTAGGCTGGAAGAAGTTAGGATGAGACGCTACATAGAGTACACAGCTTACGTTTTTTACCATGAACTCGATAGAATTGATATCATTTGTTTGGGGTACTTTCACTATAAGTGTTTGATGAGCTTCTCCATCCTTCCCGCGACAGGTGAGCTTAGTCTTAGATGCCGAGGTGTCAGGCTTCGGTTAGTTGTATTAGGTATGTGGTACTGGAATAGGTGTTGCCATCCTATTTTGCGGCGGGAGGGTAGGAGCGGGGGCGATCGTTCGGAGGTGTCGAGCTAGGCCTTTGCCTGGCGGAGGGGGGCTTGACTGGTGCGTGTGTGTGCGCGTTGCGGACTCGATTTTCGCTTATATCATCGTCGGTATTGTGGCGCAATTCGGTTTTGACGATGGGGACGTGAAGATTGTCAACGATAGGGAACCAGGCCGGTTGGTTCGGGTGGGCGGGTTGGCGGGTTGACGGAGGGGGCGAGAGCTGTACGTCCACTTGTCGTTTCGGATTTTGTGGATGAGAGGCGGTATCCCAGAGCTGAGGTTGAGGTTGAGGTGTCGTACTAATCGAGACTTATCTTAAGTGCACGGTAACTTAATTAGCGTGACATTTGGTTCCCGTTGTCGCATATCCGGTGGCAAGGTGGCGAAAGGCCGCAAGTGTCTTGAGAGTCCTCTCTTCTCCCTACCATACTCGAGTAGGTAGTCTATGCACTCGGTTTCTCCCCTGCATATCGTAACACCCGTAGTGAGAGCCTCAGAGCTTGTCATTGGAAGGAAAGCTTATCTTCATCCGGTGATAAAAATAGAATCCCTCAATTTCCCTCAATTTCAATTTTCTCTCACTTTCAGTCGAGACAGACGAATTGGCCCCACCTGCTCTTCCCCTTTCTAATTAGTGGAGGGGTTACACAGCCAAGGTTCTCCAACACGACCGCGTTTTCAGTCTCGTCGATACGCCTCTTTCACATCAACCTTCATACCCCCTACAATCCACAATGGCCGAGTTCACACCCTACGAAGATTCTGCAGCTTGCTACACCCCCGCCTTCGATTCCTCAGACACGGACGCTGGAAATAGCGCCGAGCCTAACCGCCGCTCCCCCACACCCTGTGACTCTACCGACAATAGCGAGTACATCCGACGCTCCTCTACCCCATACAACTCCTCCGCTACTTTCTCCAACTACTACGGCAATGGACAAGCTACCACCCCAAAACCCCGAACCATGAATCGTCCCCGCCGGTGGAAGCTCCCATGGAACAACGCGTCGCGTGCCTCTCCTGGCAAGGAAATGTCCAACGCCTCGGCAAAGCTCACAGATACCACACCCTCCACCACACTACCGACGAACCTAAAGTATTGGGTCTACATGCTAGCAGCCGTATGCGTGGGCGTACTGGGACGAATGTGCTGGCTTCAGCTCCAGCCTCCTGACAACGTCTGGGAAGGAGCCGGTAATTTTCCCGGTCTGATAAATCTGCAGAGTGATTTCGAGGGGATTCTCGAAAACAACCTGGGCGGGATCGTGATGGCGATGGATCTCAAGAACAGCGAGAGCGCAGTGCGGGATCTAAACACTCTCGTGAAGTACTCCAAACTCCCCAACCGGTATCCTCCCCAGTGCTCCCTCCGTTTCCCCTATCTCCTCCTTCCATTCTTCCGCATACACTGAGTGCTGACCCTACGGCACTAGTGACGACGTCTCCTCCAGCCTCGACGAGTTCGTGCAATCCGCCAAGTCCACCTCCCGGCAGCTATCCCGCTTCAGCTCGCGTGTCGGCGGTGCCTCGGATACGCTTCTCGCCGTCGACCGCTCCGCAATCCGAGCACTTGAGGCCGTAGCGGCCGCTCGCAACGAGGCCTCCTCTCACACCGGAATTGAAAACCTCTTTCCTCGGTACGACGTCGTTGCCGTCGCCGAGCGCTCCGCAAGTCTCACATACACACAAGGCACGCTCAGCGTGGAGTCCGCGATCTCCTCCCTCGTCCGCGAGGCGATGATTTCCCTCAGGATGCTCGATGACCTTCAAAACAAGCTTATCACGATCGAAGATATTGCGCAGCGTGAGAAGGCGTTCGTGAAAGATCAGCAGCAAGCCGAGAAACAGGGGCCGCTTGCAGAGTGGTATAAATCGCTCACGAGTAACGGGGTCCAGGCTGAGAACTTCAATAACCATTTGCAGTTGCTCACGGATGTCTCAAAGTACAGATTCCAGGCGGATGGACTAGTGAGGACGTGTTTGGGGCAGTTGGAACTGATGCAGGATAGCCTTGAGAATCTTCGGGAGACGGCGGCAAGGCCCGGACTAGTGGGGGAGCAGATTCCGTTGGAGGAACATATAAAGAGTATCAGGGACAGTGCGAAAAAACTGGAGGAGAGTAGGAATATGGCGAGGAGTCGCGATGATGAGTAAGTGCACCCATGTCAGTGATGGGTCGAGGTGGTGTTAACGTGATATAGGTATATGCGGGAGCTGAAAGCCGCTCAAGACGAGGCTTTTAAGAAGTTTGAGGGGTAGGAAAGGATGGTGGTGTAGAGTTAGGGGGTTTGGAGATATCTTATTCGATTATATTAGCAATAGCGGGCGCCAGAAGCAATCTATATGGCCGATCTTATTTATACAAAAGAATGGCAAGAACACATTGGCTGCTTCCCTTTCTCATGCGGGGCAGATATTACAGATATATTAATCTGGTGGTAACGCAGTATTCCGTGTAACATGCTGCAGCTATTAAATACAGACACGAGCAATGTCACACCAAAGGGCGTTTAACCAAGCTGCATCAGAAGAGTGCTGCACGATAGAGATGGCGCTCAACACCCTTGGGAACGGGCATAGAAATAACATCCTAGCAACCACCAAATCGGAGATGGAACAAGGGAAGACTGTCGAGTGTCTGGGTTACGATATAGATGCAAACGCTCCGCTCCCGTCTATGTATTGATTGGTGCATGAACTATCACTTATTCGAGTTCAATCTCATGACCTGTAGATACTGGAACTATTGGGTAGGACAGGACAGTGGATATACCTTACCCATGAATCTCCAGACTTTGCGTCCAGGTCCATAATCAGTAATAACTGGTGAAAAAGCAAATATCGACACCTAATTGGTCAATCCAATGCCGAGGGATGAGTTCACAATGACCAACTCGCACGCAATCCGCACACCACCCCACTTTTTACCGTTAAGACACCCAATAATCCCCCCCAGACCTTCCCCGTTCCCCATGTAAACCATGGCCGACCAAACGTGCGTACCCTCCAGGCTTCGGTACCGAATCGATAAGGTAGTCCTCCACTGACTTGTGTTTTTCCAGAAACATCGAGCAAATCCTCGCCTCCAACAAACAATACGCCGCCTCCCTATCCGACGCCGAAAAAGTCCTCCCGCTTCCTCCAGCCAAAAAATACGCCATCGGTACGAATCTAAGCTTCTCCCTGCACTCGTGGCCAGAACTTTGTCGGACTAGCTAGACTGCCGACGCTGGTTATGAGCACAGCTTCTCTCCCCATTTTCTGCACCCCTGATAACCCTGTAGTAACCTGCATGGACGCGCGCCTTCACCCCTCTGCCGCCCTAGGAATCACTCTCGGCGACGCACACATAATCCGCAATGCCGGCGGGTCAGCGCGGGAAGCGCTTCGGTCACTAGTTATCTCGCAGCAGCTGTTGGGGACGGAGGATGTGTTGGTTGTGAAACATACAGACTGTGGGATGACGACGTTTACGAACGAAGATCTGCCAGAAGAGGCAAGGAAGGCGGTGGGCGATTTCTTGACGTTTCGGGATTTGACGAAGACTGTTGAGGATGATGTTGCTTTTTTGAAGGAGGGTGGGCTGGTAAAAGGGGAGGGGGTTAGTGGGTGGATTTATGATGTGAAGAGTGGGAAAGTTGAAAGGGTAGTGTGAAAAAAGAACGAGACATTATGCTTGGGATGGAGCTGTTCGAGCGATTACAAGTGTTCGGTGTTGGTTATAATGAACGATAAAACTAATATCAGCAATGGTCGTAGAATCATGAAGAGAATGTATGTAATTGATACTGCCGTTCCATCTATGCAACCCAAGCAATGAAAAGCCCCAACTCCAACCACACTCAACGCCTGGTTTTGCCAAGCTTCCCCCTTTTTGGGGGGGAGCAGGGTTTTACTTCGGCTTCACTCCATACCTTTTGTCTATGTCTGCTTGCTTTTGCAAGTGTATCTCGTTGTTTTAAAGCTCTCTTTACCACTCAGCATCGACATTGATCGGTAGTCTACCCAGCAACTCGCCACTCGATGTTTTACGCCAGTTATCGAAGCCTACGACATGTCTGTGGATGCACCAGTACGTGAGGTCCAGGACCTATCAGCGCAGTATTGGTGAAGTTCCATCAAGCGGTTGCCTAAAAGACCCCGCGAGATGTGAGTGCTGAGATACACATCGGCAAAAGTGCAAATCGACTATAGACTGCGCGACGCGCACTCGCGCACTCGCGCAGCTTATAGCAAGCTTCCCGTGGACCCCTGCGCGACGCGCAGCCTATAGTCGTCTATAGTCGATTCATAGAGTTGTGCGCGTGGGCCTATGGAACTATATACAGCTGGCGGCCGGAGATGGACCTATACCAGTCTTCACTGCCTGCAGTCTTCGCTGCTATAGTGGTACTGTACACTATCGCTGAGAGCCCGCTTGAGAGCCTGCTTGAGAGCCTGCTTGAGAGCCTGCTTGAGAGCCTGCTTCAGAGCCTGCTTGAGAGCCTGCTTGAAAGCCTGCTTGTAAGCCTCTTTGAAAGCCTGCTTGAGAACCTTCTTGAGAGAGCCTCGCATCAGGAGGAGTAGAGTTTTCCACGGGAAACATTTGGCCGATGGAAAACCCTGAGTTTGTGGAAGCTTTGGCTAA
>Ga0307515_10015141_pt1 | contig 14224 bp, 11 predicted proteins | sample 17_EM_MG_FD_194513 | JGI IMG/M metagenome (GOLD analysis project Ga0307515, IMG submission 194513) | Populus trichocarpa ectomycorrhiza microbial communities from riparian zone in the Pacific Northwest, United States - 17_EM | ecosystem: Host-associated > Plants > Roots > Unclassified | place...
ACAACTTTGTTTTAATTTATTTTTTAAATAATAAATTTTAAATTAACAACATTAATTCCACCTTTTTTGAACGGAAAAAAAAGCAAGCGCACATGGCTATGTTATCCATCGTTGGATTGCTATCGAGTAGGTGTACTGAATTTGTCGATTCGAGTCTGTGGAGCCTGCCTTCCTTTTCATTCACATGGTTGGACGGTGGGGGCACGAAAAACGTACTCGTTGATGCCTGACTCGGCTACTCGTTCTCGACGTTTTCTTTTGTTTATTTTTATTTTTTGCTTAATTTCTCTTTGTAAGTCTGAGTGTTATTCTTTTCATCAAATCCGTGTTCGCATTGATATAAAAAAACTATTTAATACTAAGATTGAGACTATCTGTATAGTTTAATGATATTTTTAAGGTTTATACGATCAGATATTATCAGATCCAAGTAAATCAACTCTTGGAAGCTAGCTGTAAAAACGTTGGAACAAATCGAGACCAAACAGATCTAGCCCAGAAACAATCTGTGGGAGCTTGACTGCAAGTTTCTAACCCACCGAAAGAAAAATCGACAACACTCAACATCATCAGCAGTCAAGTTCTGTCTAATCTCATCGTTAATTTCGAAACTGTAAAAAATTAACTGGTTTAGATATTCACGGTAAATAAAAAAAAAAGTTATCTCTAATCTTTGCTCATTAGGTAATAGATGTCCATGAGCAGTTAGACATAAGAGGGTTCTAACCAGAGAGCATTCTTTAAAATAATTTTGAGGAAATGGAAAATAAAATTACAGCTGAAAATGAGAAGACAACTCCACTGGGGATCGAACCCAGAATCTCTGGTTCCGTAGACCAGCGCCTTATCCATTGGGCCATGGAGTCCTTTTGTTGGTGTCGAACGTAATACCCTTTATAAATATACAATGTCTTCAAAAGCGAAGTCCCACGAGCAGCAGGTGTTACGTCATCAGTTATCATCACCATTTTTTTAGCAAGACAAGACTTCTCTTCTCCCTTCCACCTCCTTCCTTAGCAAGATATCCCTCCTACCTGCTTCTATGTATAGATAGAGAAAAAACAAGGCCTTTTCTACGTGCATCTGTTGCTGAACCCACAAAGGAAAGAAAAGTTGGGGATGCCATTGTCATGAGAATATAAAAGGAATAATATGTAAACAGAATCTCCTTTAGCATTATTTGTCAAGCATTTAGTCTCTTTTATTTTTGTGTGGTGGAAATCCGTTCTACCCATTTTGTTGTTAAAAAAAAGCATGGGAAAACAGCAAAAGTCGTTAAGGAGCAAATCAGTCCACTTTGCGTCTGATCTCACCACTGTCATCCTTAACCCTATCTCTGATAAACCCTCCAAGCATTCGACTCCTCGTCCTCATCCACTTCCTGTAAGCCCATCTCTGTTCTTCTCTCTTATTTTTTCTTTTTTCATGTTTTGGTTTTAAAGTTTGAGACTTATGATCAAGTTGTCTTATATATATAGAAGGCAACTTGATCGTATATATATAATTGGTTCAATACCCACTTCTAATTTTATGATAGGTTGGAAGATTTAGTTTGTTTTTGTTATTGGGACTTTGGCATTTGATCTTATAAATCTGTCTTTTTGTTTCTTTTGTGAGTTATTTTTGCCATTAAATTGAGGTTTGGTTAATAATTTTCAACAATTACTGTAACTGAAATACTTTTTGCTAGGATTTTGATCAAGGAAAGCTCAATGCATTTTACTATCGGGGTTTAACTTAAAGGGTTTATGAAATTATCTGTTTGTTTTCTTCTTGGTTTTTTAGTTAACAGAAGAGAAAAGGAACTCCCTTGGAAAGTAAAAGTAAGTTTTTTTTTTAACCAAGACTGAATTGAGTTCAACGATGGATAGTTGATAAACTTAACAGTGAATAGTTGATAATCTTACCAAAGTAGATGTTTTTTCTTTACTGCGTTCAGCAGCTTAATTTAACGATGATAAGTTCCAACTCTATGTTGTAATCATTTGCCTAAAGAGGTTGGATGGATATTTGGTTGTTACTGTGATTGGACTTTTCTAGCTACAATTTTGACCGTGGAAGCTCATTGTGCTTCTCTACTGTGCTTTCTCATGGGATTTAGGAGAATCAAATTCTGTTTCTTCTTGCTTGTTTTAGCTAACAGAGCAGAAAAGGAACTTCACTGAATATTAAAAGGGTGACTGATGTTAGAAATCTTAACAGTGATAGCTGACATGCTTTAAGTCATATCCGAATAGGTATTTGATAACATAGCAATGTTATGTTTAGACTCTAAAACGGTTTGCGAAGTTGTAATTATTTGCTTTCTGTTTTGGTAGGAAGATGCCAGTGAGTCAAAAACGAGTCAGCTAGAGTCCATTACTGAAGAGGACACAGGGCATTTAGCTGAAGAGCCTGATACTTCATCATTCACCGCATTCCTATTCTCTTTGTTAACGTCCTCAGAGTCTGGAAATAATGCAAAATTGGATAAGCAAAATGATAATTCAGATCAAATGGATGACCAGTTATCTGGGAATGTAGCAAAAGAGAGTGGCACAAAAAAGGGATTGCTTTCAAGGGCCAAGCATTCTCTTGGAGCTATTTACCAAGCTACTAGAATAGACAGATATCAAAGTCAAGAACACAAGGAAAATTCAGACTTGAAAATTGCTGATGATAATGATGGTGATGCAGTTGAGATAAGAAGTATGCTGAAACAGAACATGAAAGAGCCTGTTGCTTTGGGAGATATTTCAAACATTTCTGAACCTTCATTGCTTCTTTCAGAGAAAGCAAGGAGCACCCTTTATGTTTCTCTTCCAGCACTTGTCCAAGGGAGAAAATGGTTATTGCTGTACAGGTATAAGAGTACGGATTTTTAAAAAAATTAAGTTTTGGATTTTCAATTATATATAGTAATGCTATTGATAGCCAAGTAATAAAACAGTAGTCCTTCATTGGCTTTCTCTTTCCCTGGAGTTCTTGCAGTACATGGAGGCATGGGATATCGCTTTCAACCTTGTATAGAAGGAGCATGCTTTGGCCTGGACCTTGTCTGCTGGTAATGCCCATTTATTTTGGGCTAGGGGCAATTCATTTTGTATGTATTAGATTTGTCTCCTGGAGGCTATTTTGCAAGTGGAAAACTGTGATTCCCACACACAGACACTCAAACAATAACACACATATATTTGAATCATTGTCAAAATTGAACTCTCATACATTATATGGGTGTAATGTATTCTACTGTTACATTGCACATAATTCTCATTATAAAATAACAGAAAAAATTTCAATGATTACAAAGGAATTTTCTCTCTAGATACTTCTCCCGTGAGCATAGTAACCAAGAAGATGTGGTGAATCTGTTTTACCTTATGGCTGGTGTTTATTCGGAAGTTGAATGGCTAGATCCATCCCAGTCACTATGAGTTTTGCACAAAAGTTACCTGCCATGCATGTGGGCTTTCGATCTGGAGTTGCTCCAAGTATCTCACCATGCTAATTTTCTCCCAGGCTGTTGGAGATCGCAAAGGGGCAGTATTTGGTGGCCTGGTTGAAGCTCCCCTGAGGCCAACCAACAAGAAATATCAGGTAGATACAAACTTATTAATTCATATAGATAGTAATTTCTTTTGTGTTGTGCTGACCTTCAAGTTTGAACAGGGATCAAATAGTACATTTGTTTTTACAAATACACCTGGCCATCCTGTCATATTCCGTCCCACAGGTATCTCTTTCTCAGCTTTTTAGGCAACAACTCTTGATTCTAATTAACGTTTTTACTGTTGGAAGCATATGGCTTGTTTTGTTCATGTGTCAAAGCATTATTCCTTTGCTTATGGATGTTGTTTGGACGTCCATGTTCAAATATGTCCTGTGGGAATGGGTTAAAAAAATGTTAATCAAAATGATGTTGTTCCCCTGGAATTACAAGAAAATTGGTAGCAGCTTAGACATAATTGTTATGATTTCTTATTCTGTCAGGTGCGTTTTGCTTTCCTAAACAAAGTTTGTGTTACAGAATTTGTAACTGAGGATAAAAACTGCATTATGTATAGTGCATTTCACGTTCATTGACTTTTAGATGAAGTAATCGCAGCGCACAGCTGCAAGCAAATGCTACATACTTATTGCTATTAACTTGGTATATCTGCGATTCTGTGTGGCCATGAGAACAGTGAACTCATTAATTGCAACATAAAATGTGCTGGTCCTTCTATGCAAGGACTTTGACATGCTAAAACCCCTTTTGTTCCAAAATGTTGTTCTCGGTATTTTTCTCTGGAAGCTTTGAAATGCTTGGAGATATAATGTTCTGGAACTTATGCCTGAAATATGAAATTTCAATCGCAAGATCATGTCAAATTGCTTGATGCATGGCCATTCCAGAAAGGTGTTTTCTTGAAACCCTACTGGGCTTCAGTTTAACATCTATTCAAACCTATTTTTTCACTAAAACCAATCCGTGCACTAACAGCTATGTTAAAGCAGGTGCTAATCGTTATTTCACTTTGTGCTCTACCGACTTTCTTGCAATTGGTGGAGGTGGCCACTTTGCACTCTACTTGGACAGTGATCTGTAAGCCCTACCTTTGCTTCTCTGTTATTTATGTATTTATTCTGCAATATATACAGGATCTAATTTTTTTTGTTGGTTCCATGCAAAGATTAAATGGATCAAGTTCGGTCTCAGAAACGTATGGGAACCCTTGCCTTGCACACTCTGAAGACTTTGAAGTCAAGGAAGTTGAGGTATGCATGGAGCCTTTCCCTTTCTCCTTCTCTCTCTCACACACACGCACTCACACACACAGCACACAATCTCCTGTGGTTCACCAACTCCACAGGGTCAAATGCCTTTTAAGTTGGTTACAGGATAACCGACAGAAGTCACTGTCTTTTCCTTTCCTTGCAGCTATGGGGCTTTGTACATGGTTCAAAGTATGAGGAAATACTTGCTTTAAGCAGAACCGAGGCTCCTGGGATTTGTCGGTTTTGAAAGTTAAAGAACAGGACAGGGCTCAATTCACTATGACACGGATCAAGTGATTCCGTTGATACTACTGGATGATGCTGAATGCCAATCTGTTGTATATAGCATATGGAAGTGGGTACATGTGAAGATGGCATTTACTATCAACCTTTGTACATAGATGTTCAACCTTTAGACGAGGAGTGTTTTTGTATGATATTACTAGCCAATTTTGGATGGAAGCTGGATTTGACAGTAATGCCGGTTGATCATATGACAAGAAGAATGCACATGCTGCTGTTCACATTCATACTCAATGATATTGCCAAGAGCTTTATGTTTAATTGCTTAACGAGTTCATGAGGTATATGACCTCCTTTTGTTGCCTGTACTCTTTATTTTCCTGTCTCAACAACCGAATGAAATTGACTTGAAACCTGGAGGTTGAACCATGCCTGAAGATAACTGAGGCTGTGCTCCAGATGACTAGTAGCTTCGAATACTGAAACAAAATATACTCTCTCTCTCTATATATATATATATATATATATCAGAGTATATTTGTGATTACATAGCACGATGACTCTTAGCACTCTCAGTACAATGTGCCCTAGCAAAAAAGGCTGCAAAGATGATGACCTGACCCTTCAACTAGATAGCTTTATTTTTTAAAATATTTTTCGATTCTACTACGAACTCTTATTAACAAACATCATAGCAAAACTTTCCTGGGTAGAAATGAAAAATCAAGTTTTGCCTGCATGCAACCTGCTAAGGTGGAAGTTTTGGCTCATTCATGCGCAGGTAACACGGAGGAGCCTCTCGCGCATCAAGCAGCGGAAAAAAGTTTCTGATTGTGCTTGGCAAATTAAACATGAAAAAACACGGACTCCCTTGGCGTTAAAAAGAGAAGGTTTCCGATTTGAAGTAACATTTTGGAGCATTGCATTTTGTTGCATTTGACCAGCTAAAGCACGCCTTTCTAAATTCTAAGGGAAATTTCTTGTTGCTACTGATCCTTACCGAGTGGCTAATGGAATGCTGAATCTGTTCCTTTGATTGATGGCTTAAGGGTACAAACCGATCGGTTTCAGTTCGATTATTTTTTAATAAAAACCGGGTTTTTTCGGTTTGACTCGGTTTTTTTTAGTTTCAGGCTTATAAAACCGATACCAAACCGGTTGGTTTTTAAAAAATTATAATTGATTTAATTAGATTTTTTCACGGTTCGGTTTTTTCAGTTATTTTTTTCTGATTTTCTCAGATTAATCGGTTTTTTGATTTTTTTACTCACCCCTAACATTTAATAGAAGTAAGAACTCTCATATATTCAAGTAACTATCTTTGTAGGGAGAAAAAAAATGATATTTTATAAAGATAGACTTTGAAATTATATATATTAAAATATCAAGAATGAAAAGATTGTGAATCCAAAGCTTAAAGAATTCATGATATATTTATAATTCATAAATCTTATTTTTTTTATTAACAGAGTTGATAATAGTTTTATTTAGATAATATTAATAAAAAATAAATTTAATTTGCATAAATATTAATAAAAAATTAAAATATGATAGTCACATTAAATATGGCATGAATAAATGGATTTAGCAAGGGCATTTATTATAACAAGACCCAAACACACCTCACTCACTCGCTAGTATATGAGCATTTTTTTTTCTTGTTGCCTTTACAGAACTTCCGTCTTATATCATCAAGTAATCACGTAATAGTACAACACCAACATTATTTGATTCCAATTCAAGATCAATGCCTAGTGTACCCTCTTCAAATTTTATCAAATTCACCTGCCATCACTTCATTAAAACCATATATACAGGCAATGCCATCACTCACTTGAAGCACGTTCCAGTATTTAAGCAAGAGGTTCATTGATAATATATTACTATTCTTACTCGAGTATTTCTTGATTTTTTTTGGAAAAAAAAATAATGCCTCTAATTAGAAATTTCTTTTTATCGCCTAAACAAAAATGCTGAGAATACCCATCCGTATTGCAGTTGGGAACATGAAAGATGGGTGAATGATGCTCGTATAAGATACTGAAAAGGCAACAGGAAACTCATTTAAGGTCATAGGATATGGACTAATAAAGGTGCCAAATATTAAATAAATTTGTCATACTTCTTCGAATGCACAATACTCACTAGCACAACAAACCTAGGAAAACACAGGAGAGGGGCACAGATCACGAGAAGGACTACGTACCCTAACTAAAGCGAACGAAAACAACCATTGATTCAAGTATGAACAGACAGCTAGCTATTCAACATCTGATGATGTAAATTCCACGATCTTCCGCACGAGCTTTCGATGCAGAATCTGTGACAAAATCAGAAGATGCATGTCATGTAATATCATGGAGGAATGCAGCATGAATTAGTGCACCACTTGATTGTGTAGGGCTTTACCAAAGGAAAGAATATAATGAAAAAAGAAAAAGACTTGTTTGGCATAATATCATCCCGTTCAAGAAACCAAGTACCTTCCTCCCATGGTCACCAGCAGCTTCCCCCACAAATACGTGCCAAACAAAACCGCTGCATTGTCTTCAATCAAGCAACTGTTGCAGTTTTCTCCAGCGTGCCTTGTGGTTTCTGGGGGGACCCATTATTCTGACTGGCAGCCTTGGTGTCTACAGTTTCCTCGTATGCAGCTTCATGGACACCAAGGGCAGCACGACCAGAAGGGTCAAGATTTTTTGACCAAGCAGCATCCCATTCCACTGCTTTTGCAGTACTGCATGCCACACTTGGACCTCCAGGAACTGTTGACCTTGCAGAATTCTGTTCAAAAATGGAAATTAGTTAACAATAGTGCAACAGTTAAACAAAGGGTTCTTATAGGCAGCAGCCAAGTTAATGAATCCTGCTCCTTTATATTGCAGAGAAACCTTGGAGAATAAAAGCTCAGATACTAGAAAAGAATAACATTGCACCTTAGGAAAGAATTTCTCAAAGATGGTTCTGTAGTAATATGCCTCTTTGGTTGTAGGAGTATTTTCTGGGTAAATGAAGCTTGCATTCATCAACATTGCATCTGTGACCTGCCCAGTTATAACAGAGGCTAGAAGTTGTTCATATCCTGCTAAGGCATTAAATGAAGAATTCACAACAGCAAAAGTTTGAATCTATAACTAGATTTCTCTTAGAAAATAAAACAAAGAAATCACTGAAATCATAAATTATAAGAAAAGCATCCATTTCCGGGGTTGTCTTCAACAAAACTGGCTGACATGTAGAATCCAAAACAAAAGCCCCTAACAATTCAAAGTATACATACTTGTTTGTTTGCATGATCCTTCAAACCATCAATCCAACTGTACCCAACTCCATCACTGAACTGTTCCTTCTGCCTGTACAATATGTGCTAAACCAAGTGGAAAAAGAAACATTTCAAAAAATAAATCTCATGATGAGGGACTGAGAAGCAAAAGCTAACTAGAATTTTTTTATAAAAAAAAAGAAGAAGAAGAAAAACCTTCGGCAGATATGGATTCTTCTCATCATCAAAAGCATTACGTAAGACCCACTTCTCAATCCTTCCAAGATCAGGCCTGATCTGCAAGGATGAAAGCAAATAATTAGATTCTAATCTTATATAATTAGTAATTTTCATCAGCAATCTTATCCCAACATAAATCACCAGACAAGACCTACATAGCATTAAAATGTGCCTAAAGGCCCTAAACAACTACTGCAATTCTATGTTATGTAGCAGGTGACAACATTGAAAATAACCAAATGCAGGGAAGCATGCCTCATATTTGAAACTACACAATCTATGGCTCATTGAACAGTCAAATACAGAACAATAGCAGGAGAAAGAAGCAAATACAGCAGATCTGCATATGAAGTGTTAAACATGAAAGAGATCAGTTATCATCTTTTGTTCAGCAATTTCCTCATGCAGTGCTGGAATATGTTTGCTTCAGTTATTTTTCTCTGTGAGGGGCCACATATACTTGTATCAAATAATGAAACAGGGAGCGTAAAGCAGGGGAAAAGCCTTTACCATTTTCCACTCAGGGTCTATGCTCATTGCAATGTTGATGAATTCTTTATCCAAAAAGGGAACGCGAGCCTCAACACCCCATGCTGAAGTCGATTTGTTGGCCCTCAAGCAGTCATAAAGATGAAGAGCTTTAATCTGAAAAAAATTAAAACAATCAGAACTGCGAAAAATACTGCATGCAGTGAGATATGTTCAATCAAAACAACATTGGCGTGCAGCATAGTTTATTGATTCCTAGTTCCATTCCTCATCAAAAAGCAAAAAATAATACCTTTCGACATGTCTCTTGGTGAAACTCCTCCTTGTTAGGTGCCTTGTGGAAATACAGGTAACCTCCAAAGATTTCATCTGAACCTTCCCCGGAAATAACCATTTTCACTCCTAAAGATTTTATTTTCCGTGACATAAGAAACATTGGAGTGCTGGCTCTAACAGTGGTCACATCATATGTTTCAATATGATAAATGACTTCCTCAAGAGCATCAATCCCTTCCTGATTTAGCAACAACACTTAAGTACTGGAAATGCACGGCATAGATTCTCTCTTTGTTTTACAATTAAAAGCAGTGCTTACCTGTACAGTGAAGTAAAATTCATGGTGGCGAGTTCGGAGATAATCTGCTACCTCCCTTGCAGCTTTCAAATCAGGGGAACCCTAAATAGCAAAAAAAGTAGAAGCATGTGCATGAATGAGGAAAGCACTATTGTACGCACCAGTGACCAATTCAATTTCTTTTGACATTACTTCGCAAGCATCTTGCAGAGAGGCCAGATAATAATGTCAACATCAATGCCTTTATTATGTGGATACTGAATAGTTAATCATCACATGCCAAGGGAATGACAACAAGGTAGCTTGCAGAGAGGCCAGATAATAATGTCAACATCAATGCCTTTATTATGTGGATACTGAATAGTTAATCATCACATGCCAAGGGAATGACAACAAGGTAGCGTGGAAAGGTCATCACAATTACAGTTTAAAACCACAGATAAGTCTTACCACTAATCCCTTTAGAAGCATGACATGCATTAAAAAACCATGTTGGAAATGGATTTTTTGAATACTTTACATTCTTTAGTCCTCAACTAATGCAATATGTTAGTCAAAATCATTATAGAACCTTCAGAGGCCAAACAGTCCAAATATTAAAAAGAGCGAAACATGTTTATTTAGCAGCAAGGCACCTTCAAACCAATACAGAAGGTATGCAATTGTGATCCCCACTGTTGAGCAGCTTCTGAGTCGGCCAAATGGCGAGAGGCCACAGCAGCAACAAGTGATGAGTCCAGTCCTCCAGACAGAAGCACACCAAAAGGTACGTCTGTCATAAGTCTCTTGACTACAGCCTACATGAAGATGGTCAGAAAAATAAAGTGTACGTAGTTAGAACCATAGGATTAAAAGGGAAATAAAGAGAATCCAAAACTACGCCCCTAAACTTCCAGATCTTAACAATGTTCAGTCTCTTCAAAAACGAGTCTTGGAAAAAGAAAAGGAAGGAAGATAATAAAACCTACAGTGACAATCTAAAGAGCCTAGATCATAATAGCCCACTAGTTCAATGATAGGAAATAACATGAACTGAACTGTTGCTGTGGTGCAAGGTCGCACAGATAGTGCCTGCCTATAGTGTGAAAAGTACTTGCAGCAGTTAAATTGACAGCTTGCTTATGCCTAATGTTTCTCACTAGACACCTGTTTAGAATAAATATAAAGTTCCTCAAGTATAATCATGTTTGGGTTATATAGATATAACAATGCAAAGTGTATACATAAAAAAATCACTGTTCTGCTTTGGCATCAATAAAGCAGATCAAAAAAGGAAGACAAAAAAAAATTACCAACCGCTCATTCTACAAATAACAGCAAAACAACTGTATACTGTATGATGAAAGGTTAGAGATTTTATACAAGAATAACTCACAACTTAGGAAAATATTAAAACAGAAAGACAAACAGATAGAAAAGGAGATGTTTTCACAGACAATCATTACTATTCAGTAAAGCTTGATACAACAAAGATATAAAATAGACTAAACAAGCATATAGGGAGAGTCCAGAACATACCTTCTCAAAGGCCTTCCGCAAAGCTAGGGGATCATATGGGGATGAGGGTATTTGTTCTGAAAACCATGGTGGGTTGTACCACCTTCTAAGCGCTCCTGCAGGCATGTGAGGTAAACAACATAGTGACCTTAAAAGCATGAATTTGAACAATCTGCATAAGGATACAAGAAACTGACAAAAGACACAATTAGGAAGAAATTACTCCTTTAACCCTACAAACCATTGCAAATCCAAAATGGCCCAATATTGCACATACATACAAACTTCCTCTCAAGCTTTTTTCTTTCCCCCTTTCTGGAAGTGGCTGGTAAGTAAAGCAGGGATTTGTATAGAAAAGAGAGGGATTGCTCCCCATGTCATAGGACTAATAATCTTTTCACTGAACCTCTATCCTCCAATGTGTTAGGGTAACTAAATCTATTATTAATAAAATCTGTGCAAAGTTTATACAATATGAACCAAAAAAATTCTAGCACTGGCAAATGAAATCACAGGAAGAATAAAACAGATATAAGGTTGATAAGTGAAGACCATGCTACGGGTGATCATTTGCAATCAATCTTTAATTTAAATGAAAGCACACATCCATCATTCACAACATAAACAAATGGAAACCTTGTTTGCTTGAATATATATGCCCCGGCAAGAAAGACATGAATCGTTCACAATCATCACTCAATGCTTTCATTTCTGAAGCAAACCATACAGATCCTGAAAAGAATTGGTGCTTGGTTAATACAGAAGCTGGCATTTGTTTTATATAGGGAAAAAATACAACATGAAAATGCAACCTCAAAACATCAACTTTGGAAAACTTGGGTGGATGATATTCAAATTCACCCAGAAAGGGGTGATGAAGTGAAGCTGATATGGAGCAATCATTACCATAGAATATTAAGAAAGAACATCTTCCAAGTGTCTTTTAGTACTATATAGCAGATATGAAGCAAATACACCAATTCAATCTGACGTACCATCAAGACCCCAGCCGATATAAAGTGGGGTAATACCAATAGCATCCCGAGCTGCAATAAAACTTTTGTCACGAGTATCAAGAAGGACAAATGAGAACATGCCGTCCAACATGTCCACAAAATTTTCTCCATGTTCTTCGTACTGGAAAGAAACAAACAGCAAAATTATGTCAAACAACTAGAAAAAAGAAATACAAAAAATGAGTTATTTAAAGGTTAAAGCTAGTAAACTCCAATTTACATGCTACAGCTCAGGAAAAGGAAAGCGAGATAAGGAAAGCACATCTCGCTTCCTGGTAAATTTACTCAAGTTGTATACTAGGGATAGCATGCAAGATCCGAACCATGACGAGAAAAAATACATTCAACTCAAGAAGCAAACAATGTGACTGACTTTTCCTAATGTAGCTTATTCGTGACTTGTGTTTATGTCATTTGTATAGCCTTAGAGCTTCATCATCATATACATGATAAAAATACAGGCAAATGGTAATATGTCTATAAAATCTAGATCACTTACAAGATGAGCAATGACTTCACAGTCACTACCAGTTCGGAAAGTATGAGACTTCAACTGCGCCCGCAATTCCTTGTGGTTATATATCTCTCCATTAACCTGAACCGAACATAAAAAAAAAAACCATCAAGGATTCCATTTTCAAATAGCCTTCATTTGAATCAAGAAATTATTCAGTCAAGAAAATAAAATAAAATGTAAAAAAAAAACTATCGAGCCAGTTGTTAAATGCACGAATGGAAACGAAATTTGACAAGAAAACCACAGATGAAATGGGCATGAAAAAAATAAAGAGAGAGAGATAGAGAGGAAAAGAGGCAACATACGGTGACAACAACAGTCTTGTCTTGATTGTAAAGAGGCTGGTCTCCAGAAGCAGGGTCTACAATAGCCAAACGTTGGTGAGCTAGGTAACAATCTCCATGGCAATGTAATCCACTCCAATCTGGTCCTCTATGCTTCAACCTGGAAAAAAGAAAAAAGAGGAATTCAATCTTTTTTGTCTTCATTTTTGAATGAGAGATTTGATTTGATTTGATTTACCGGCGAGATAATTCAATGACACGGGAACGTTTCGCTTGAGAATTGTCGGCGCAACCTAAAACAGCGAGGATGCCGCACATGATGGAGGATTGGACTGGCGGCTGCTATCTGCTTGGTCTGGTCTGGAAGTCTCTGACTGTGCAGGGGCGAAAAGAAGAGCGGAAGCACTAGGAGGCTGCTTGCGGTATAGGATGGCTTTATAGGAGCCCCTTGAACTGCGGCCTTTGATTCTCTCTTTTTTAACATATATTTCAAAAGATTCCCCTAGCCCCTTTTTTGCCTTTCCTATTTTTACTGCGGAGTGTGTAGAATTTTAGACAAAATACTTAAAGTTTTAATCTTTTGCTCAAATGATTAGAGAGCCTGTTTAGATTTATTTTTTAAAGTATTTATTTAAAAATATATTTTTTTATTTTTTAAAATTTATTTTTAACATCAATATAAAAAAGTAATTCTAAAACATGAAAAATTAATTTAAAATTTAAAAAAATTCAAAAATGCTTTTGCAATTTTGCAATGAAAAAACAAAAATGGTGCAAGAGTTTCTCATGGTTCATAGGTGTAACTTGTATAAAATATCATCAATATTCAATGATATGTGCTGTTTAATTTTATGTCTTTTAAAAAAAATAAAAAAAATATGAAAAATGAATCTTTTTCGAAATAATATTCAATAGACTTTTGGTCATAAAAAGGCTCAAAACAATATTTATTATTCTAAATACTGCTTGTTTGACATTTCTAAGGAAAAGCTGCTTTTTTGCACCTTGTCTTTGAAAAAAAAAGATAAATGTAGGAATTAAAAAATAGGAGGTTAATTACATTAATTATTTTCCATGGATTTGTAGTCCAGGAAGCCTCGCCATTCATTAACCTCGTGGGACATGAATACATGTGCTAAATGAAGGATCTAGTGGCGTCCATCGTTACCGTAACTCTTTTTTTATATATATCTATTATTCTAACCCTATCAATTAAAGGAAGAAAAAAACGAAATTCCTTTCGTTTTGTTGTTTGTGCTTGCGTATTCAAGATTCATCCTGTGGGTAGATGGGGGTGGGGCAGGGCACAGTGAGTTGATTGGAATCTGCTATAAAGAGTTTTAAATGGTGATGGGTGATGTTTTT
>Ga0307515_10015142_pt1 | contig 14224 bp, 3 predicted proteins | sample 17_EM_MG_FD_194513 | JGI IMG/M metagenome (GOLD analysis project Ga0307515, IMG submission 194513) | Populus trichocarpa ectomycorrhiza microbial communities from riparian zone in the Pacific Northwest, United States - 17_EM | ecosystem: Host-associated > Plants > Roots > Unclassified | place...
TTAATAACACTATTACTTTTTAATAGATGTATCCTCTCCCTAAATGAGGATTCTATTGCTTTACGCCAGAAGGGTTAAGGTAAGAAGATTAATGTTATTAACGTTAATTCTCTAAAGCAAGGATATATAGAGCAACGCGCTCGCGGAGCTTATATTGCTTCTATCTGTTAACCTAAGGCTTTATTTAATCTCTCCGTTACCGCCTAATACTAGGAACCAACTAAGGACGACGTTCTTGCCCTAAATAAACGTTTTTTTTAGTAAATAAACTATCTCGATCGGGGACTAATCTATATGCCTATTAATCTCCCTACCACTAAGCTCTTTATATTTGTTAATAGATCGTTTATAAATAATAAAGACTTTAGCTCCTAGTTAGGATATAAGATTATTATCGCGAATGAATTTACTAGAGAGAATAACTTCACAATTTATAGTAATCTTATTTATTAGAGCTTAATAAAGAGCAAGCGCGTTACCCAAAGTGTTTTAGCGTTAGAGATATATAAAATAGTTAGCAGAGTTAATATAGTAATTGCAATTGGAACTACCCTAAAGATAATTACAGATTAACTTAAGCTCCCTATTATCCCTATAATCGTATATACTAACTTATACTCCCTCTATAAGTGTTTAGTTAAGCTTAGTACTATAAAGGAGAAGCGCCTTATAATTAATATCATGGCACTTTAGCAATCCTATAAACGGTAAGAACTCTTTAAGATTTAATAGATTAACGGCTAAGACAACCCAGCAGATATAATAATAAAGGTAAACCCAAATAAGGCTCTAGAGACATTTATTAACATAAACACTCTACGTATATAAGTTAAAGGCTAGGTTAAAAGGGAGTAGGAGCAAGACTTATATTATAATAGTAATAGTTAATAGGCACATACTATGCGCTATTACAGCTCTGGCAGAATTTGGTAGAATTCTATAACTTAGCAGAATTTAGTAGAAGTCTATAGCTTAGCAGAATTTAGCAGAAGTCTATAACTTAGCAGAATTTGGCAGAAGTCTATAGCTTAACAGAATTTAGTAGATTTTTATAGCTTAGCAGAATTCGGCAGAATTCTATAGCGTAGTAGAGTATAGCAAATTGCGGTAAATTGCGGTCTTATAACTGGGCTTAATTGGTGGGCGTATGCAAGGTATTATAGGGTGGTCCTATAATACTACGCAAGTTAAACGGTATCTGTATATATATATATGGCAACTATAAAAAAAGAGTTGCTAGTGTCGGGAATGAGGCAAGCGGTCGTCACGTGTCGCCGCGGCACTAGCGTGGCGAGGAGTCTTAAGCTCCTCGTCCTTCCTCATTTCATTAATAAGCTTTATTAACCAACATCACTGTAACCCTACTCAAGTAGTTGTTATTAGTGAGTCACCCTATATAACTAACAGTTATACTAGGTATCCTATACTTTATTTAAGTTAACATAAATAGCAGCTAGATGCTATAGTATCTTGCTAGCAGATATAAACCAGGTAGGGGAGTTGCCCTTAAACTTGGCTTAAAGGTAACGCTAGGCACTCCCAGTAGTTTAACCAAAGAGGTAGAATATTTTAGCTTCTTTAAAGAAGAAATAGTTATTATTAATGCGGAGTTTTCCTTATACTTAGATCCTCTAATTCTTAAAGGTAGAGTTTATTTCGTTAGATAGTGGTTAAAGGTTAGGAAGCTTAACGGATTTTAATTGCTTTATTATTATATCCATACTTCCTAATATATCGCATTTAGTAGAGTGGATAGGTTGGCTAGGGCTTTAGAAAGAGGAAACCGAGCCATCTTATAAGCCCTCAATGCTTTTTATAATCCGCTCTAGGGTATCTTATATATTTTAGGCCTTAAGACAATTAGCCGCCTAGTTGGCTGCGAGGGTGCGAATCTGCTCGCGTATATCTATAGCATTATTATTGTCTTTAATCTCTAATCCTAACTAGATTTTAAATTCCTCTTAGGTAGAGATAGCTCTCTTAAATAAGCTTGCTTTAGGCGCCATTATTAGCTTCTTAGGGTTTATCGGTATTATACGCTTTGGTTTTAATTTTAGGGGTATAGGTCTAGTCCTATCTAGCTTATAAAATAGGATATTATTAAGGCCTTTCCAGGCAGTGTAAAGTTATTTTTATATCTAAGTATAGCGCATTAACGCGTTATTGCAGATAAAGTTTCTTTTAGGGTGGAATATTATTAAGGCCTTCCCAGGTAGTGTAGGGTGAGCTTAGTATAATGTTTCGGCTTGTATAAATGCCTCTAAACCAAAGCTTATAAAATGCTATATTACGAAGATACTAAGCTAAAGAGAAGAAGAAAGGTTACTAGGACTGATGTAAACAAATATATAGGGGCAGCCGCTAAGGCGCTAGCAGTAGGCGAGCCAATTATAGGTCGGCAGAATTTGGTAGAATTTGGCAGGTGGCGTGCCTTAGCGCTATTACATTTAATATAGGGCTTTATATAGAGCCTTATATAGATATATAGATATATAGATGTTTATATAGGCGATTAATTATAGAGATGTTTATAGAGACGATTATATAGGTAATTTTATAGACATTTATAGAGCTATATATAGAGCCGTACATAGAGCTATACGTAGAGCCGTTTATAAAGACGATTATAGAGATATCCGTATAGGCGTTTAATTAATTCATTAGTTAATTATATAGGCGTTTATATAAACGTTTATATAAGTATTTATACGGGCGTTTATATAGGTAATCCTGCGACGTTTATAGAGCTATTTATAGAGCCGTTTATAGAGACAATTATATAGCAATTAATTATATAGGTGTTTGTACGGCCAATTATACAGCCTTCCTGGTATATTAATAATAATAATAATTCTTTAATTAACGTCTAATATAGATCCTACTGGCCTACGCAGACTACTCCGTTATAGGGGGGAAAACTTATATATTTACAGAAAGAAAACCCCTATAGTTAGGGGAGGGAAAACGCTATAAGCTACCTTAGTCGGATAAAACCCCTAAATTTGCCATATTTGTATATAGTAGCGGCCCTATAGGCCTATAGCACGTCCTTCTTCCTAGATGTTTTAAACTTCTTAGGAACTACTGCTTCCTTCTTTAACTTATTTAAAGCTAGGGTTTACTACGTCCAAGCTAGGCCTTACCGATTAATTGCCATATACTTATTGTTTTTTTCTCCTATATTTTAACCGTCCCCTATATACTATCTCTTGTTAACTATTGCTATATATACCTTACCTCCCCCCCCTAAAGCTGTTAAAGACGTAAGGGGGATTTATCCGTTTTAACTACTATAATATTATAAGGCATATTTGCCCGGGTATATAGTAGGGAGTAGGTAAGCTAAGCATAAGTTATAAAGAGTTGATGGAAGAGAGTACAATATAGTAAAGAGTATAGCAATAGCCTTATATAGAGACGAACCGATAAGGTGTCACGGGACACCCCCGTAATACCTTATACACACCTACCTGTTTTTACCGTCTACGAGACCGCAATTTGCCGCGACCTATAGCAATCTAACGGCAATCTGCTATATTCTGCTATATTCCGCCAAGTTCTACTATATTCTGCTATATTCTACTAAGTTCCACTAAATTCTACTAAGTTCTGCCAGGACCACGTCTTAAATCCTATTCCGCTCTATATATATATTAACTAAGCAACTAAGTTAATAATATATACCCTTTCTTCCCGTTTTCCTACCTTCTTTTTTTATATAACGTTTTAACCTCCTTATATAGTTTATATATATAGCTTAATAATATCTACCTTACTATATATTATCGCCACTTATACTTACTCTGTAACACTACGTTATATTAACTACCTATACTACTATTAATATGTAGAATAAACCCAAAACTCCTATAACAGCCGCCGGCATTATATCCGTACTCTAAAAATAATTAGTAGAGATATAAAGTCCTTTATAGACGCCCTTATATAAAACTAAGCTATTTTAAATTAATAATAAGCTAAATAAGAAGTATAATACTGGTAATTAATTAAGAACCTCTAAGAAGAAATCTACACCCTTAAAATGCCTACGCTAGGACCTTAAGACTAAATACTATCTCTAGAGATAAATATATAGAACGTAAGCCCTAAACTTATAGTAGCCTCTTACCCTAAACCGATTACTATACTATAACAATCTAAATAACTACTAAATCCCCTAGTATTTACTAGTAAATAATAAAAGCTTTAATTATTTCTAAGCTAGCTAAAAAAAAATAAGCTAACTAGTAACGCTAACTACTACCTAACTAAAGCTAACTAACTCTGTTACGCCCTAAGTTAACTAGGAGGAGAAGTAGCTAACCTTATTAAACCTCTTTAGCCGAACTTAGTATAAAGCCTAGTTGTACTTCTTAAAGCTATATATAGTAACCCAAACCGCTAAGCTACTACTTAGAGGAAAATAAACTATATAGCTTAAGGAACGAAGAGTTTCCTAATATACTTCTCTAAATTTAACCGTTATGTAAAGGAAACTAGCTAGAACGACTCTGTACTAGTTAACAGCCTTATTAAATCCCTAAGCCCTAAACTAAAAACCTCCCTAATAGGCGTAGACCTACTAGAAGCACTTAATGCCTGCGTAAACGTTATTAATAAATAGTATAATAATATACTACGCCTAACACCGAAACACGCTCCTTAATATAATATAACAGCCCCATAAACGTCTACTAAGTTATCTTAGCTTAAGCACCCTAACGCTATAGATATTAACACTAAGACCCTAGGATACGCCCTACTAGAGTCCTTTAAATAAGAATAACGCATTAAGCTAGGCCTTTGCTTTAAATATAGAAGTAACTCCCACCTCTCTAACTACTACTCTGTCCCTATACCTAAACATAATTTATAAACGGCTAATACTAGTAACCGTTTACCGCATTAATCTTCCGGTTACTATCCCTAATCTTTACTAGGTTCCAGCCCTATATTTAGTAAGCACTACTTATAAGGGCGAAGCTATAACCGATGTTCTATAGGAACCCCTTCCCGCTCGCCACTAAAAGGTATATCCTAGAGTTAAGTCGCTCTCCAAGACGGCTCTCCCTTAGGATTTTATTAAATTAGATATTATAAACTCTAACTCTTAGGATTATAGCATAACCGTTAACTATTATCTTTAGTAGAATAATTAATAGGCTAATACTTAAGTCCTAATTAATATAGGAGCTAGTAACATAGGATTTATTAATAAGATCTTTATATAAGATAATAGTTTTACCCTAACCCTCCTTAACCGGCATATTAACGTATTTAGATTTAATGGTAAACGTATAGTCTTAGGCCGAATTACCTACGTAGTATACCTAAGACTTTAATACCTAAACCATAAAGAACTAATTAGGCTTTTTGTTACTACCTTAGGTTATCTAGTAATCCTTAGATAACCCTAAATAAAGCTATATAAGGTAACTATTAATTAAAATAACTTTAAGCTTCTATTTACTACCTCCTGTTATAAGCAGAAGTGCCTTATAACTTACTACTTAGACCTAAATCTAAAATCTAAAAAATCTACCAGGATCTACTAGTCTAAAATTTCCATAACTATCTACCCTACGCCTAAGGAATTTACCAGATTCCACTAGTATAAGAATTCTACTAAATTCTACTAATATAAGAATTCTACTAATATCTACTAAGGATCCGAAAACTCTACTAAACTCTACAAGTTATTACTAAGCACCGCACCGCCCCAAGCTAAGTAGAAGCTTAAGCTTAATATATAAAAATACTAAAAGGACTAGTATCCTACTATAAAAAGGATCCTTAAAGAACCTAAACCTAAATAAAAAACTATAGACAATCTAAGCGAGCTCGGTACCCTAGATATCTACATAATTAGAGCTACCCTACTAGCGCGACTCGCCAAGAAACCTAAATATATAATCTTTACTGTTACCATAGCTAATATTAAGAAGGCCTTAGTACTAAAGAAGCACACTAACCCTGTTATAAAGGTACTAGTAGAGTACTATAACCGCCTAGAGGTATTTTTATATAAAAAAAAGCCAATAAGCTACCGGAATACCAATTATATAACTATAAGATTGTACTTAAAGAAGGAAAGCAGCCTAGATTTAGACCCCTATACGGAATATCCTAAAATAAACTCTAAGTGCTATAAAAGTATTTAGATAAGAACCTAAGCAAAGGATTTATTAAAGCAAGCTCATTACCTATAGCTATACTAGTAATCTTTGTTAAGAAACCTAGCGGCGGTCTACGCTTCTTGTCGAACGTTGAGGTCACTGTCAGGTACCGTCTTATGACTCACACCCTGTTTCTATTACCTATTACCGACTGAGTGGCAATATCGACCTGGTGGCGATTGAGTAATAGTTCCAGAATCGTCGTCAGCGTCGTCGTCAGTCTTTTGCCCCTACCTCATGTATATAGAGAGCTTTTAGAGCCAGCTTCAATCGACAGAGTTCTTCTCGGTGACTTGTTCGTCCGACAGTTATAAGCCCGGGCCATCTACTGCATCATCTTTGATTTGAAACCCTGATTACCCTATCGTCAACTGAACAGTAGAAGCCTCAAAATGTCCTCTCAACAATCCGAAACCCTTATTACGACGCACACTGTGATCCTAGCAGGCCCAAACGATTGGGACCAATGGATTGGTGTCGTTAAGTACAGAGCCGACGGTGAGAGTGTATGGGAGTACATCGATCCGGATGTCAAGAAAAATGATCTACCTAGACACAGAGCACCGTCAGAGCCATCACCATCAGTTGTCAATCCTCAGAAGACTACGTTCTCAGCCCTTAATAAAGGCGAGAAGGAAGAGCTTCGAGCTTTACGAAAACAGTACGACCGTGCTTACAAGCGGTATGAGAAAGAGGAAGCAGCCCTCAAGTCTCTACGCACCTACATCATCAGCACTATTTCCCGTGACTACATCGACTACACCTTCGAAGGAAATACCGTCTACGATGTCCTTGTGTCACTCAAGCAGGCTGTCGCCCCGACCGACGATGCTCGGAAGGTCGACCTAGCCACCCAATATTTGAAAATGAAGAAAGCCCCGAAGAGTCAGAATATCGAGAAGTGGCTCCGCGAGTGGGAGAAGGTGTATAACGATTGTAAGAAGGTTAAACTACCTGAGGTAGATGGCGATCGACCAGTCAAGGACTTCGTGTATGCCGTCGAATCTGCCTCATCAGGATGGTCAGAATACTGGAAAAACAAATTACAGAACCTTAAGAGGAAGAAGGAAAGTCTACCCACCCTTCGAGTTATCATCGAGGTCTACCGAAATCACCGTCGTTTGGAATCTGCTCAGAATGCAAGAAGCCAGGACGGATCCTATGCAGCCAGCTTTAAGAAAAAACCAATTAACAAGTTCAAATCAGACGCTAAGTTAGAGAAGGAGGAGAAGAAGGATTAGAAGCAGTGCTTGTGCGGAAAGCAGCACCCGTTCAAGTACTGCTGGTATTTAGTTGAGTCAATACGACCAACAGGATGGAGGCCGAATGGGGCCGTAGAGCAGTTAGTAGAGCAGAGGCTTGCTGACTCTCCACCTAAGATCAAGGCCTTAATCGATCAATTGAGAAGCCAAGCCTCATCCAACAAGAAGCCAGATGACACAGAGCAGAAGAGCTCACCTAGCAACCCACTTGGAAGCTTCGCAGTTCATTAAGCTGGAGCTTATGTCGCATCTAATTACGCTCTCCGTGATAGTGTAATTCTTGACCCTGCGACGACCCTACATGTCATCAACGACCGAGCAAGGTTTATAGGTGATATCCGACCGGCCAGTGAACAGTTGTATACTAGATCTGGTACGGAAAATATCGAAGGCTTCGGAACAGCTGAAGTCACAGTTATCACCCCATCAGGAAAGCAGAAGATTCATCTCATTAACGCTGCATACGTACCAGGATTTCACACGAATCTAGTCTGTAATCGAAGACTCAATAAGAAAGGTGTCTTTTGGCACAATGAGGGGAACTACCTCTACCGTCGTGGTGGCGAGAAGTTCGCATATTGCGGATATCACCACGGTCAGGTAACTCTCGAATATAATGAATTGAAGCCAAGCATGCCGGAGGACGCGTCCTTCGCGGCTCGACCGACGGAGCCTCTACTGAATCAAAAGGTAGATGGACGGTTTTCGCACAGTCGACTCGGACACGCAGGAATTGATGCGGTCGGGCGGCTGCCCAAAGAAGTAACTGGAGCGGTTGTGGAAGGCTCTACGACCGTTGAATATGAGACTTGTGCAGTCAGCAAAGCTCACAAGACAGTATTAGAAGGGGCACCTACGGACAACGAGACATCGTTTGGAGGTGAATTCAATGACTGGATCGCCGACCAAGGCATTACAATGGATTCTATGAAAAGGACGCCCCAGGAAGAACTTGACGAGACGACCCAGGAAGAACTTAACGAGACGTCAAAGGAAGAGCTTGACGAGACGTCAGAGGATGAGAACGAGACGTCAGAGGACGAGGACAAGACTCAAGTGGATATCGGCGGAAGTCGACAGGTGGATTCTGGTGGAAATCAGGATCAAGCGACCGATCGAGAGGAGCTCGACCCTCAAGACGATGACGCAATAGGCCCGCGAGCCTCAAAGGACGATCCTCCACCTGGCCTTCCTACCCTAGCTCAGCCACCAGAGCCTCAATCAACTGCATCAACCAATCGAGAATCACGATTCAAATATATTCCAGAAAAGAAAGCCCGCCCAAGGCAGGAAATTCGAGACAATATAGGCGACAACAAAATTGCAGAAGGACGACGGAAGAAGCAGCTAATGCGACACCAAGCCTACCTAACTAATATCGATCAGCAAATACACAGCAACAGGTTTCAATCTCTACCCAAGAACTGGAAGGAGCTTTTAAGTCACCTATATAAGATATCAAGGATCTAATTTAATTCGATTTGGATAACATTGGACAAGGTAACTCTATGGAGGATTTCTTTATCTCAACACCAAATTACTATCGTGACTTTTTCTATTTTCTATCCAGCTGCTCAGTCAAGACTGAGCAGCTGGGGGGGTGTGTCGAACGTTGAGGTCACTGTCAGGTACCGTCTTATAACTCACACCCTGTTTCTATTACCTATTACCGACTGAGTGGCAATATCGACCTGGTGGCGATTGAGTAATAGTTCCAGAATCGTCGTCAGCGTCGTCGTCAGTCTTTTGCCCCTACCTCATGTATATAGAGAGCTTTTAGAGCCAGCTTCAATCGACAGAGTTCTTCTCAGTGACTTGTTCGTCCGACACTTCTATATAGACTACTAAGCTCTTAATACTGTTACAGTTAAGAATTAATATCCAATCCCGTTAATATAGGAGATGCTAAACTAACTAAGTAAGGCTCGCTACTATACGAAGCTTAATATTATCTCTATATTTAACCGCCTCCGTATAGTAAAAGAAAATAAATAGCTTACTGCATTTCGTACTTAATATAGATTATTTAAATACTTAGTAACGCCATTTGGCCTTATAAATGCTCTAAGCTCGTTTTAACATTACGTAAATAATACTCTATATCTCTACCTAGACATCTTCTGTACCGCTTATATTAATAATATCCTAATATATAGTAATAGCCTAACCAAATATCGGAAATATGTTAATCTTGTCCTATAAGCCCTATAAGGAGCTAGTTTATAATTAGATATAGATAAATATAAATTCCATAAAATAGAAGTCCTATACCTTAGGCTTTTTATTTTTATAAACGGCATACAAATGGACCTAAAAAAAGTTAAAGTAATTATAAACTAGCAAGAACCCAAGAACGTTAAAGATGTAAAAGCCTTTATAGAATTTGCTAATTTCTACTAACAGTTTATTAATAACTTCTCCGCCCTAGTTTCACCCCTTATTACTTTAACCCAAAAAAATAAAGCTTTTATCTTTAATAAGAAATGTAAGAAGGCCTTTACTTATCTAAAGGTTATATTTACTACTGCACCTATGCTTTAACACTTTAACCTAGAACGAATAAGTATTATAAAAGCCAACTTATCTAATTATGTTACTAAAGGCATTCTATCTTAATATAATAAAGAAGGAATATTGCACCCTATAGTATACTTTTTAAAATAACTAAGCCCTGCTAAATATAATTATAAGATCTATAATAAAGAATTGCTAGCTATTATTAGATGCTTTAAGTAATGGCGACCCAAACTGGAAGGCGCTAGATTTCCGATTAAGGTCCTTAGCGACTATAAGAACCTATAGTACTTTACGACCACAAAACAGCTAAGTTATCATTAGGCCCACTAGTTAGAATATCTATTATACTTCTAATTCTTAATTATATACCACCTAGGCGTCTAAGGTTAGAAGCCTAATACCCTAACCTAATACTTATAAGACGCGCCAGCATTAAAAGAAGCGCGCTCTTACCAAAATTAAACCCTGCTTTGTCCTAAACTATTTAACCCTCCTACTAAAAACCTTACGGTGCACGTCCTTAAAATAACTAATTAATAAATACCTAAATAACGAGTTTATTTAAAAGACACTTAAGCTAATATAAGATAGTATTAGACGCCCTAAAAAGATTTCTTTAAGTAAATACAAAGCTCGCGGAAACCGCTTATACTACTAGAACCGCTTAGTTATACCCAACTATAACGAACTTAAGCTTAAGCTTCTTAAATACGTATATAATCTACCAGTAGCCGGCTACTTAAGCTAAGGGAAAACCCTGGAGCTACTCTAATAAGAGTACTACTGGCTAAATATATATAATATAACATAAAGGTATATCTTTAGCTGCTATATTTACTAACGAGCTAAAGCTTTATATAAGACGTATAACGGCCTTTTAAAGCCACTACCTGTTCCAGACTAAAGATAGAAGGATATCTTAATTAACTTTATTGTTAATCTCCCCGTAAGTAAAGGCTGTATAAATATTATAGTAGTTATAGACCGACTATCTAAGATAAGACAGTTAATCGCCTACCCTAATATATTAACGCCTACTATTGCCTAACTGTTTTTAGATTATATATAGAAACTCTATAGACTCCCTAAAACGATTATCTCTAATAAAGGCAGCTAGTTTATCTCTATATTTTGGAAAGAACTAACTACCTAACTCCGCATTAAGGCACTACTGTTTACTATATATTACCTAGAAATAGACGGTTAAATGGAACGTATAAACGCTATAATAGAATAGTATATCTAAATATATACGTCGTATTTATAAAATAACTAGATTAACTGGCTTATATTTACTAAGTTTATTATAAATAATTCCGTCTTAGAAACTATAAAGGTCTCTCTATTCCTGGCTAATTACGGCTAGCATCTATAAATAGGTTTTTAAACCCTTTAGTAACGTTCCTTGCCCCGCTTATTACGTCTTATAAGTTATAGAAGCAAATTAATTTATAGAAAAGATAGAAGAACTGTAATAGTTCCTTATTAATGAAATAATATAGGCTTAATCTGTCTATAAAGCTGCAGTAAATAAGAAATAAACCCTAGCACTGGCCTACTAAATTAGTGACTTTGTCTAGCTAAATATAAGAAATCTAAACACGAAACAACCTACTAAGAAACTTAATTGGAAGAACGCGGGCCCTTATAAAGTTAAGAAGATCGTCTCCTCTTACTCCTACTAATTAAAGCTCCCTAATATAGTTAAAATCTACCCCGTATTTTATACGTTAGTCCTTCGCCCTACTGCCCCCGTATTAGATGCCTTGTCTAAACAGATATAAGACCCTCCCCTACTAGTTAAAGTAGATGGTAAGAATAAGTACTTTATTAAAAGAATTAATAATATTAAGTATAATAAACGGAAACGCTAATATATATATCTCATGAAATGGAGAGGCTTTACTAAGCCCTTATAGGAACCTGTTAACTTTATAGGACTTTTATAAGCTATAAAGGACTTTTATAAACTCTACCTGGAACTACTATAGCCCTATCTTGCAGAAGCTCGAATTTAAAGGGGGGGTACTGTTATAGGACACCCCTATAACATCTTATACACACCTACCTATTTCTACCATCTATAAGACCGTAATTTGCCGCGATCTATAGCAATCTAACGGCAATCTACTATATTCTGCTATATTCCGCCAAGTTCTACTAAATTCTGCCATATTCTGCCAAGTTCCACTAAATTCTACTAAGTTCTGCTAGGACTACGTCCCGAATCCTATTCCGCTTCGTGCATGTATTAACTAAGTAACTAAGTCAATAATATATACCCTTTCTTCCCGTTTTCCTACCTTTTTTCCTTACGTAATGTTTTGACCTCCTTATATAGTTTATATATATAGCTTAATAATATCTACCTTGCTATATATTATCGCCGCTTATACTTACTCCGTAATATAAGGAGGGAAAGGGCTATAAGCCTGAGGTGCTTATAAGGAGGTGCCAAGCCTAGCCTTCGGTTAGGCCTTAGCTACCCCTAAGAGCTCTTAGGCGATGCAGCTAGTAAGGGGCTAAAAGATCCCTTATATTGCCCCCCCCTTTATTAGGGCTAGCCCCTAGCCCGTATACCTAATAGATTGATTTCTATATATAAAAAAATAAGTAGCGTTAAAGCTTTGCTTATATAGGGAAATAGAAAATAGGGAGCTAAGCAGCCTTAATAAAAACCTTAACCTATAACCAAAACCCAGTAGGAAAAAAGGTCTTATTTAGGTAGGAAAAGAGCGTCTACTAGTGGGGTAAGACTTAATCGTATACGATTAATCTTAAAGCCATAGCTTTAGATTAAAGCTATAGCTTAAAAATAAGCTGTTGCTATGCTCTTAGGCGAACTATAGCTCTAAGAGATAATCGCCTGCGATTATGTCTTAGCAGCCCTTAGGCTGACAGCCGGAGAGTCTCCGGGTTGGGCCGTAGCCCTTAAGCAATCGCGAACGATCTAAGAGCTATAGCTTTTAAAGAAAGCAGTAGCTTGCGAGACCTACAATCTCGATAAGCCGTAGCTCTTAAAGTAAGTAGTAGCTTGTAAGATTATATAGAATCTCTAAGCTAAAGCTCTTAAGGTAAGCGGTAGCTTAATAAAAGACAACCACCTATGGTTTAGTCTCGGTAGCCCTTAGGCTAGTAGCTAAAAAGTCTCTAAATTGGAGCCATAGCTCTATAAGAGATTACGTAGGATCTTTGCGAGCCGAAGCTTAAGGTAAGCCGTAGCTCTAAGAGACAACCGCTTACAGTTTAGTCTCGGCAGCCCTTTAGCTAATTAGGCCGTAGCCCTTAATTATATTTAATCTGGAAGTATGGAAGTATATAGTAGTAGCTATAGCTTTAGAAGCTAGCCGTTAGTTCTTTAGATAGCTATTAAATAGTAATTAGATAGCCTCCAGAGTAGCTACATCCCTTTAAGGATGTTTAACCTTCTAATCTCTGTTAGTGGGACCTCTATAGTAAGTGAACCGCGGTTAGCCTATTAAGTATTTATAAGCTTAATCGCGTAGGATCCCCCTTAACTTCTACTAGAAAGCTTTTGGATAGCAATTAAATCGCCTTTAGGTCGCTGTTAGGGCAGAGCTATACCGCTACACTGCCGATCGTATATAAGTATACCAATTGTCTTAGAAGGTGATCGCGTACGATCTGGATAGCCCCTTGCCCTTAGCTAGGTAGCTACTGTCTCCCTTATTTCCTAATCCGTGTCTACTACTATAATATACGGATGCGATCTACCAGACGTCTACTAGCGTAGCTGTTCTGCACTATACGCGATTGTCTTAGGTAAGGTAGAGGACCTTAATCCGTATTCCAATAAACCTTTATATATAGATGCGATCTGCTAGGCATCTGCTAGTGTATCTACTGTATTATAGTAAACGCGATCGTCTTAGGTAAAAATAGAGGATTATGAAATTGCTTAAGGGCGAAGCCCTTGGCTTACTATGGGCTACTACCTAAAAGGGTGTAGGATCGGTTTAAATATAAGGCATATTTGCCTAGGTATACGGTAGGAAGCAGGCAAGCCGAGTATAAGTTATAGAGAGTCGATGGAAGAGAGGACGATATAGTAAAGAGTATAGCAATAGCCTCGTACGGAGACAAACCAATAAGGAGAGAAAGAGCTGTAAGCCTAAGGTGCTTGTTAGCGACTCAGTCAATCGAGACATAAGCACGGCAAAAGGGTCGTGCAAGCCTGTACGATTGGATTGTCTATAAACGAGAATCTAAAGCTAGAGAAAAGGAAAGGAAAGGACAAGCAGCAACGCG
>Ga0307515_10015143_pt1 | contig 14224 bp, 11 predicted proteins | sample 17_EM_MG_FD_194513 | JGI IMG/M metagenome (GOLD analysis project Ga0307515, IMG submission 194513) | Populus trichocarpa ectomycorrhiza microbial communities from riparian zone in the Pacific Northwest, United States - 17_EM | ecosystem: Host-associated > Plants > Roots > Unclassified | place...
GCGCCGTCAGCACGGCGGCCGGCCAGCTGGCCATACGCCACGAGAAGCTCACGCTGCCCAACGGCTTCGAGGTCATCCTGGTGGAAGACCACCGCCTGCCGCTGGTGTCCTTCAACCTCTGGGTGCACGCCGGCCCGCGCAACGAGGCCAAGGGACAGACGGGCTTTGCCCATCTGTTCGAGCACCTGATGTTTGCCGGCAGCCGCCACGTCCCGCGTGGCGAGTTCGACAAGTTCGTCGACGCCGCCGGCGGCACCGATGCCAACGGCTCCACCAACTTCGACCGCACCAACTACTTCTTCACGCTGCCCTCCAACCAGCTGGAGAAGGGCCTGTGGCTGAAGGCCGACATGCTGGGCTGGATGATCGACGAGATCGACTCCGTGTCCCTGGCCAACCAGCAGGACGTGGTGCGCAACGAGCGCCGCCAGAGCGTGGAGAACCGGCCCTACGGCATCGTCGAGGAGGCGATGTACCAGGCCCTCTACCCTGAAGGCCACCCCTACCGCGCCTCGGTCATCGGCTCGCATTCCGACATCCAGAGCATTCGGCTGAAGGACGTGAAGGACTTCGCCCGCACCTACTACCGGCCCAACAACGCGACGCTGGTGCTGGCCGGCGACTTCGACGCCAAGCAGGCCAGGGCGCTGGTGCAGAAGTATTTCGGCACGCTCAAGGCTGGCCCCAAGCCGCCGGAGGTGAACGTGGTCACGCCCGAGATCACGAAGGAGCGCCGCCTCGTCGTGACTGATCGCATCGAGCTGTCGCGGCTGAACTTTGGCTGGCACACGCCCGCCATGTACAAGCCCGGCGACGCCGAGCTGGACATTGCTGCCCATGTGCTGGGCGGCGGCAAGGCCAGCAGGCTCTACGGCCTCTTGGTGCGCGACAAGCAACTCGCCCAGAGCGTGCAGGTCAGCCAGGGCTCGCAGTCGCTCAGCTCGGTGTTCGACATCGAGATCGTCGCCCGCCCCGGCGCGTCGCTGGACGAGATCGAGACCCTGGTGGACGCCGAGATCGCCAAGCTCGCCAGCACGCCGCCTACGGCCGCCGAGCTGGCCCAGGCGCGCGCCGTCATCGAGACGCAAGTGCTGCAGCGCATGGAGAAGGTCACGTCGCTGGCCGACCTCGTCAACCACTACAACCAGATGGCCGGCGACCCCGGCTTCGTGGGCCAGGACCTGGCGCGTTATGGCCAGCTGACGCCCGCCGCCGTCAGCGCCGCCACGGCGCAATGGCTCAGGAAGGACCGCCGTGTCGTCGTGCTGGCCAAGCCGGGCGAGCAGGTGCTGGCGCCCGAGGTGGCCACGCCGCCCATGCCGACCAAAGCGGCCAAGGGTGAGCGCGAGGCGCTGAACGCGCTGGAAGCCTGGCGCAACAAGCCGCCGGGTGCCGCCAAGGCCAAGGCGCTGGCGCTGCCGGCGGCGCGGAGCTTCACGTTGGCCAATGGCCTGACCGTCATTCACTCGCCCAAGCCCGGCCTGCCGCTGGTCAGCGCCAGCCTGGTGCTGCGTGCCGGCCAGGCCGTGAACCCGGCGGACAAGCCCGGCCTGGCCGGCTTCACCGCCGCCATGCTGCCCGAGGGCACGACGGCGCGCAGCGCCCAGCAGATCGCCGAGGGCATCGCCGCCTTGGGCGCGACGCTGACCGCCCAGGCTGCGCCTGAGGATGCGCGCATCGACTTCTCCGGCCGCAAGGCTGCTGCCGGGGAGGGCCTGGGCCTATTGGCCGACCTGGCGTTGAACCCCGCCTTCGCGCCGGTCGAGGTCGAGCGGCTCAAGGCCCAGCGCCTGGCCGCGCTGGCGCAGCAGCGCGAGCAGGCGCCGCTGCTGGCCAATGCCGTCGGCAACCGCGTGACCTATGGCGAAGGCCATCCGCTGGCCGAGAACGCGCTGGGCACCGAGGCCAGCATCAAGGCCGTCGACACGGCGGCACTGCGCGGCTTCTGGCAGGCGTACTACCGGCCCGAGCGCGCAGCCCTGGTCGTGGCGGGTGACCTGAGCGAGGCCGAGCTGCGCGCGCTGGTCGAGCCGCTCTTTGGCGCCTGGAAGGGCGAGGGCGCCGCGCCCGCCGCAACGCCGCTGCCGCCGGCCAAGCCGATTGCCGCGCGCACCGTCGTCGTCGACAAGCCTGGTGCGCCGCAGACGGCGCTGGCCGTCGTCGCGCCCGGCCCCTTTGCCGCCACGCCTGACGCCGCGCCGCTCAAGGTCATGAATGCGGCTTTGGGCGGCCTGTTCACGTCGCGCATCAACAACCAGCTGCGCGAGGTCAAGGGCTACACCTACGGCATCTATTCCGGCTACACGCTGGGCCGCGAGCGCGGCCAGTTCGGCATCCGCGGCAGCGTGCGCACCGACGTGACCGGCGCCGCGTTGGCCGACATGTGGACCGAGATCAACGGCATGCGCGCCAAGCCCATGGGCGCGGCCGAGCTGGGCCGCGTGCGCAACGCCCAGCTGCTGTCGCTGCCGGGCCTGTTCGACACCAACCTCGCCGTCGTCTCCGGCTACGCCGCGAACTGGTCCACCGGCCAGCCGCTGACGGCCATCACCGACCTGCCCAAGAAGTACAGCGCCGTCACGTCGGCCACCGCGTTGAAGGCGGCACAACAGCACTTGGACCCGGCCCAGTTGATCGTCGTGGCCGTGGGCGACAAGGCCAAGGTGGTGCCGCAGCTCGAAGCCATCGGCCGCAAGCCCGAGGTCAGATCAGCGACCGAGTGACTCGTAGAGCGCCACGAACTCCAGCGTGAGCTTGTGGCGCGCGTCGAGGTAGATCATCGGCCGGCTCAGCTCGTGCGATTCCTTCACCTTGACGCTGGCCGACAGATAGGGCTGCAGCACCGGCAGGCCCTCGTCCACCAGCTCCTGCACCACACGCTGCGGCAGCGAGGCGCGGGCCTGGAACTGGTTGACGACGATGCCCTCCACGCTCAGCTCGGGTGCGTGGTCGGCGCGGATTTCGTCCACCGCCTCCAGCAGGCCGTAGAGCGCGCGGCGCGAGAAGTCGTCGCAATCGAAGGGGATGAGGCAGCCCTGGGACGCGATCAGCGCCGAGCGCGTGTAGAAGTTCAACGCTGGCGGCGTGTCTATCCAGATCTCGTCGTAGTGGTCGTCCAGCCGCTGCAAGGCGTCGCGCAGCTTGTAGATCTTGTAGCGGCTCTCCAGCTTGCCGTGCAGCTCGTCCAGCTCGGCGCTGGCGGCCATGACGTGCAGGTTCTCCCACGGCGTCTCGCTGATGAACTCGCTCGTGTCGGGCTCGCGCACGCTGAACTTGAGCGTCTGCGCGAAGAACTCCGCCGAGCCGGTGCGCTCATCGTCCGCCGCGTCGCCCAGCAAGTAGCGCGTCGTGTTGCCCTGGCAGTCCAGGTCGATGACCAGCACGCGCTGGCCTTGGGCCGCGGCAATCGCCGCCAGGTTGCTGGTAATCGTGGACTTGCCCACGCCGCCCTTCTGGTTGAACACGACTCGCCGCATGGCCGCTACCTCCGTTTGGAAGCGGCAATTGTGCACCGCAGCAAAGTCAGGCGGGTCTGGTGGGCGCCTGGTTCTTGAGGGGATGGGCGATGCCGCCATCGCCGTAGCTGTGCACGACCTGGGCGATGACGACCTGGTAGCCCTTCAGCCAGCGCGCCTGGGCCTGTTTGGCCTCGCGGTGGGTCGGGTGGCCCATCAGCTGCTGCAGGGCTTCCATCGAGTCCCAGTAGTAGACGTTGGAGATCAGGCCGGTGGCAGTGTTCTCCCAGGCTTCTTCGCCCAGATAGCCGGGGATGGCCCGCGCCGTCTCGGCGATGCGCTGGTCCAGTGCGTGGAACTCGTCGTCGTAGGCTCCGGGGGCGAAGGTGAAGGTGGAGGTGAACATCAGCGGGTCGTGGTGAGGGCACGCTCGACGAAGCGCTTGGGCACCGTCGTCTTGGGCACGCGCACGGGGAACCAGCTGCGGATGTCGCTGTCGACGCCGATGCCGTGCATGAAGTTGTAGAGGCCCTTCTTCAGCCCCTGGCCCAGGCCGTCGTGGTCGGTGGGCGTGGGGTCGATGAAGGCGATGTCGTTCTTCGCGAAACGGCCGGGAGGCAGCGGCTGCAGCGTGACGCCGTATTCCGCCGGGTTCAGCCCCACCGGCGAATGCACGGTGCAGGCAAAGCGGTGGAAGAAACCGCTGTGGATGCAGCCGTTCTCGAACAGCTGGCGCACGTACTCCAGCGCGTCCACGGTGTCCTGCGTCGTCTGCGTCGGGAAGCCGTACATCAGGTAGGCATGCACCAGCACGCCGGCATCGGCAAAGGCCTTGGTCACGCGCGCCACCTGCTCGATGGAGACGCCCTTCTTCATCAGCTGCAGCAGCCGGTCCGACGCCACTTCCAGCCCGCCCGAGATGGCGATGCAGCCGCTGTCGGCCAGCAACTGGGCCAGCTCGGGTGTGAAGGTCTTCTCAAAGCGGATATTGCCCCACCAGCTGATGGCCACGCCGCGCCGGATCAGCTCCTCGGCCAGCGCCTTCAGCGCCTTGGGCGGCGCGGCCTCGTCGACGAAGTGAAAGCCCGTCTGCCCCGTCTCCTTGACGATGGCCTCGATGCGGTCCACCAGCACCTCGGCGCTCGCCGCCTCGTAGCGCGAGATGTAGTCCAGGCTCACATCGCAGAAGCTGCACTTCTTCCAGTAGCAGCCGTGGGCCACGGTCAGCTTGTTCCAGCGCCCGTCGCTCCACAGCCGGTTCATGGGATTGAGCATGTCCAGCAGCGACAAATAGCGGTCCAGCGGCAGGCCGTCCCAGGTCGGCGTGCCGACGTCGTCGAAGGGAATGTCGGGTTCGACGAAGTTGGTGTACCTGACCTCTGATCCGTCACGCCAGAAGGTGCGCACGAGCCGGGTCTTGGAGCGCTTGCCCGCGACGTGCTCCAGCAGCGCCAGCAGTGGCCGCTCGCCCGCGTCCAGCGTCACGTAGTCGACGAAGTCGAACAGCCGTGGTTCGGCCAGCTCGCGCAGCTCGGTGTTGACATAGCCGCCGCCGAGGATGGTGACGACATGCGGCCGCGCGGCCTTGATGGTCTGGGCGATGCGCAGCGCCGCGTAGACCGAGCCGGGGAAGGGCACGGACAGCAGCACGACGTCGGGCTGGTGCTCGCTCAGCGCGGCCAGCGTGAGGCGCTGCAGCGTCGTGTCGACGAGGTTGGGCGGGGCGGCCAACGCCTCCGCCAGCGGGTCGAAATGCGCCTGCGCGGCGGCCAGGCTTTCTGCATAACGGACGAACTCGAAGCGCGCGTCCACCGCGTCGCGCAGCACGTCGGCGAGGTCGTTCAGGAACAGCGTGGCCAGGTGGCGGGCGCGGTCCTGCAGGCCCAGTGCGCCGAAGGCCCACGCCAGCGGGTCGCCGCCGTCCTCGTCCACATAGGCCTCCAGCGATGCGAAGCGCGCACCCTCGGGCAGGAAGGCCCGCGTGTTGATGCGGTGCGCCACCGTCGGGTCGCGGCCCTGCAGGAAGGCGATGACGCGCGGGGTCGCGGCGGCTATGGCCGCGAACTCGGCGGCGAACCAGGCGGTCTGTGGTGTGCGCTTGGCGTCGGGCAAGGCGCGCACGGCGTCATGCAGCTGCGCGAGGCCGGCAGGGGTGAACAGCTCCAGCACCAGCGCCAACGCCAGGTCCACCTGGCGCGCGTCCATGCCGCGCGAGCGCAGGAAGCCGGTCAGGTAGGCAGTGGACGGGTAGGGCGTGTTCAGCTGCGTCATCGGCGGGATGACGGCGAGCACGCGGGGGGACGACAACGGCATGGTGTGGATTGTCGCGGTCGGTATCACCTGCGCCCTTGAAGGCTCCCCACAATCACGCATCCGATATGGGAAATAGGCCATGGATGACGACCTGGACGCTCTGACGAAGGAGCAGCTCCTGGCTGAAGTCAGGAGGCTGCGCGCCGCGATCCGCACGCACCGAGACGAAAGCGGCCACGAGCTGTGCTGGCATCAGCCGGCGTTGTGGAACCTGCTGCCCGAGAAGGCGCCGCCTGCCATCGCCGTGCCCGAATGGCCGCAGTTCATGCGGGGCTGTGTGCGCTACCGCCAGTCGCTTGACGAGCAACGGCCGGATGCGCCGCGCGAAGGCCAGGAGTTTCAAGAGAAGTGAGGCGCGCGTGATCGGCCGCCCTTGCCGGCGGGCTATCTGCTGCCGGCTTTGGCGGGCGCTGCTGCGGGCACGTCTGAGTCGGCAGTTTCAACGGTCTTTTCTGCCGCCAATTCCTTGGGCACGAAAGGATTGACCAGCAGAAACCGCCTGCCCGAGCCCTCGCGGATCAGCTGTAGCTCGTGCGCGAAGCTGCTGCGGAACAGCCGCTCGAGGGACCCATCCTGCCGGGCCAGGTTCAGCCCCACCTCCAGCCGCTCCGCCATCTGCGGCTCATGAACATTGACGTAGAAGATGATGGGCAGCGGGAAGTAGAGCGTGATGTCGGGCAGCAGCATCAGCTGGCCGGCCAGCTCCGGGCGGCTGGCCAGCGTGGTCTCGGTGTCCATCAGGCTGATCGGGATGTAGTCGATGCGTTTCCTGGCCAGCATGTCGAACAGCGAGGTCGGGGTCGGCGTGTCGTTGACGCGGTAGCCGTTGTGCCGGTAGATCTCGACATCGACCCAGCCGTTCGCCTGGCCGACGACCAGCGCCTTCAGCTCATCCGCATGCCGGATGTTCCTAAACCGGTCCAGGTCGTCGCGGCGTATCAGCAGCCGCCGGTAGCCCAGCAGATCCTTGAGGATGGGAATGCTGACGCGCAGGCTGCGCTCCGGCAGCTTGTCCTCGCTGGTTTCCAGCGGGCGCCACGGCCCGGCATGCACGTTCACCACTTCGCCGCGATTGATCTCGCGCCTGAGCCTGGAGGTGGAGTAGCTCCGCACCACCCTTGACAGCTGATAGGGCCCGTAGTCTTTGACGGTCTTGTCGAGGGCCAGCGTCAGCAGCGCGAACTGGTAGTCGTCACGCTTCGGCGTTGCGCCCCAGTCCCAGTAGCGGAACTCCATGCGGGGTTTGGCGGGCGACGCTGCGGGTTCGGCGTGGGGCGATTGCCATGGCCCCACGCCTAGGCCGAGCACGCACCAGACCGACCAGGCCGCAAGCTTTGCGAAGCCAATCCTTGGCGTGTCAGACATGGCTTCCTTCGAACCGCGAGGCGCAGAGTATCGAAGCCTCTGGCCATGGCCGGTCGCCGGCCCTGCGCTACCCGCGACCCACCCGCCAACTTTTCCGCGTTCACCAAACGGCAGGGCGGGTCGCACCACCGATGGCGGGTCACGGCCCGCCCTACCCGGCTACCCGGCTCAACTTGCGGAGCTGACGGGTTGTCGCCTCGCTGCCAGCAATCCACCGATGAAGCAGATGGTGCCTGGCAATGAGAACAGCGGTTGCGCATCAAACGAGTCTCTTGCCGTGTTGCCAATAAGCTCTTCGACGTCTTGCCTTGAATAGCTTGTCTTGGCGGCGGTATCAAGTTGGGCGTACTGAGCGCGGAGTACAGGTCGAATGCCGCCGCGCAGCGCTGCTTGCATTTGCAGCGCAAGCAGCCAGAGAAATCCGACGACCAGCAAAGTCACTCCAAGTTTTCGCATTCGCTTCCTCGCCAGTCTCGGTTGCGACCCGTTGGTAGATTCGTACTGCGCCAAAGCATTAACCCACCAACCACCCCGCCAACTTCTCCGCAACCATCAAGGTCGGCGAGTTGGTATTCCCGCTCGTGATCGTCGGCATCACGCTGGCGTCGGCGATGCGCAGGCCGGTCACGCCGCGCACGCGCAGCCGCGAGTCGACCACCGCGCTGGGGTCGTCCTTGCGGCCCATCTTGCAGGTGCCCACGGGGTGGAAGATGGTCGTGGCGATGTCGCCGGCCAGGCGCGCCAGGTCCTCGTCGGTCTGATGCTCCGGCCCCGGCTTGTGCTCCACGGGCTTGAAGCCCGCCAGCGCCGGCTGCGACACGATGCGGCGCGTCAGCTTCAGGCTCTCGACGGCGACCTGCTTGTCGGCGTCGGTGGCCAAATAGTTGGGCCGGATGGCCGGCGCCACGCCTGCGTCCGGCGAAGTGATGTTGACCGTGCCGCGGCTCGTCGGGTTGAGGTTGCACACGCTGGCCGTGAAGGCATCAAAGCCGTGCAGCGGCTCGCCGAAGGCGTCCAGCGACAACGGCTGGACGTGGTACTCCAGGTCGGGCCAGACCTTGTCGGGGCTGCTGCGCGTGAAGGCGCCCAGCTGGCTCGGTGCCATGCTCATCGGGCCGCTGCGGCGCAGTGCGTACTCCAGGCCGATCATGGCCTTGCCGAAAAGCGAGGCCGAGCGCAGGTTCAGCGTCCTGGCGCCTTCGACCTTGTAGACGGAGCGGATCTGCAGATGGTCCTGCAGGTTGGCGCCCACGCCGCGCAGGTCCTGCTCGACGGTGATGCCCAGCCCCTGCAGCAGCTCGGCCGGACCCAGGCCCGAGAGCTGCAGGATCTGCGGTGTGCCGATGGCGCCGGCGCACAGGATGACTTCGCCGCCCGCGTTCACCCAGGGCTGCTCCACGCCGTGCGGCGTCATGACCTCCACGCCGCTGCAGCGCATGCCGGTGTCGTCGCGCATCAGCCGCAGCTTGCGCACCTGGGCGCCGGTCCACAGCTCGAAGTTGGGCCGGCCGAAGGTGGTGGGCCGCAGGAAGGCCTTGGCCGTGTTCCAGCGCAGGCCCTTCTTCTGGTTGACCTCGAAATAGCCCACGCCCTCGTTGGTGCCGGCGTTGAAGTCGCCGGTGGCCGGGATGCCGGCCTGCTGCGCGGCGGCGGCAAAGGCGTCGAGGATGGGCCAGCGCAGGCGCTGCTGTTCCACGCGCCATTCGCCCTTGTGGCCGTGCGTGGCGGCAAAGCCCTCGGGCGCGGTCTTGGGGTCGTCCAGCCGCCAGTGGTTCTCGTGGCGGCGGAAGGCGCGCAGCACGCGCTCCCAGCGCCAGGTGTCGTCGCCCGTGGCCTCGGCCCAGTGCTCGTAGTCGCGGCTCTGGCCGCGCATATAGATCATGCCGTTGATGCTGGAGCTGCCGCCCAGCACCTTGCCACGCGGGTAGCGCAGGCTGCGGCCGTTCAGGCCCGGCTCGGGCTCGGTGCTGTAGCACCAATCGGTGCGCGGGTTGCCGATGCAGTAGAGGTAGCCGACGGGGATGTGCACCCAGTGGTAGTCGTCCTTGCCACCGGCCTCGATGAGCAGCACGCGCTTCATCGGGTCGGCCGTGAGCCGGTTGGCCAGCAGGCAGCCGGCGGTGCCGGCGCCCACGATGATGTAGTCGAAACCTTCTTTTGCCATGGGCCCGAGGGTAATTCACTCGCCCTGCGGATTCCCTGACGTCAGTCCGTACCAGTCCAGCTTGCGCGTCAGCGTCATCACCACCGCCAGCACGATGAACAGCAGCACCGCGCCGATGACCAGGGCCGTCTGCTCGCGGCTCAGAAGTGCGTAGAGCGCCCCGTACAGCAGCGCGATGCCGCCGCCAAAGGCCGCGCCGCGTAGCCAGCCGCCCAGCATGGCGGCCGCGTACTGCGTCAGCACCAGGGCTGCCGCGCCGGCTGCAATCAGATAGGCCACCAGGAAGGGCAGATGCTCCGACAGGCTCAGCAGTAGCAGGAAGAACAGGCTCAGCGCTAGGCCCACGAGCAGGTATTGCACCGGGTGCACGCGCCGGCCCGTGAGCAGCTCGGTGAGGCCGACGGTGACGAAGGTCAGCGCGATGAACATCAGGCCGTACTTGATGGCGCGGTCGCTCATGACGTAGGGGTTCACGGGGTCGATGAGGTCGACGGCGAGGGAGTCCAGGTTGCCCTTGCCGGCGACCACGTCGGCGCCGGCACCGCTGGCCAGTTCGGTGACCTGCCAACGCGCCTTGAAGCCGTCCTCGCTGACGTCGCTGCTCGTCGGCAGGAAGCGCCCGCTGAAGCTTGGATGGGGCCAGCCGGATTCCAGCGTCACGGTCGTGTCGCTGGCCGCCGGCAGGACGGCCAGGCTCTGCGTACCCGCCAGCTCCACCACGAGCCGCAGGTCGAGGCGCTCGCCGGGCTGCGGGGCTTGCAAGATGGCGTGCAGGCCGGCGGTGTAAGCGCCGTCCGTCGTGCCGGGTCTGACCGTCAGCGCACGGCCATCGCGTGTCAGCTCGACCTTGCGCAGGCCGCGCACATCTTTGGCCGAGAACATCGCAATCACGTCACCGCATTCGATGCGGCCGCCGGCGTTCTCGGGTCGGGGCACCAGGCCGGAGAGGTCGTCCCAGTGCGCCAGGAGGGTTAGCTTGCTGGCGTAGGTATTGACCTTGAACAGGCCGCGATGGCGAGGTTCCGGCACCAGATTGCCGCTCACCTGCAGCTTCTCGGGTGGCAGCCGGTGCGCAAAGGTCCGGCTCTGGTAGCCGTTCAAGGTCTCCGTGCAATGGCGCAGCAGGATGGGCCCGAGCAGGGTCTGCGGGCCGGCGAGCGACTGCTCCACGTTCTGCTCGGCCTCGCGCTGCCGGGCCTGGCGCTCATGCGCGAGGCCGCGGATCTCGCCGAGCACGACGACCAGCAGCAGGGTGATGACGGCCAGGATGGCCAGCTTGATGAGAAGGGGGTACTTGTTCATGCCGCCAGCATCCCCAGCCGATGTGAGGGCATGACGAGCTGTGTGAAGCCGGCGTGAAGTCAGCGCGGAATGATGAGGCTCACCTTCAGTCCCGGCTCCGCCGCCTCGAACGCCAGCCGCCCGCCATGCAGCTCCGCCACGCGCCGCGCGATGGCCAAGCCCAGGCCCGAGCCCTTGACGAGGCTGCCGGGCCGCGCCGTCGAGAAGAAGCGCTTCCCCAATTGCGAGAACGCGGCGGCCGGCACGCCGGGGCCGTGGTCGCGCAGCGTCAGCCGCGCGGTGGCCGGCCCGGTGCTGACGGCCAGTTCCAGCGTCGAGCCGGCGGGCGCGAAGTCGATGGCATTGACGAGCAGGTTGCCGAAGGCCAGCTCCAGCAGCGCGGCATCCACGTCCACCGCCACGTCGTCCCGCGCCATCCAGACGATGCGCAAGTCCTTCTGCGCCAGCCGCGACGCCTGCCGGTCCAGCTGCGCCTCGGCCCAGTCCACCAGCGCCAGGCGCTGCCGTTCACCCAGGCCCAGCTGAGCCTCCAGCTGCGACAGCCCGAGCACGCGCTCCACCAGCGTTTGAAGCCGTGCGGTCTGATCCAGCACCTGGGCGGCAAAGCGCTGGCGGTCGGCGGCGGGCAGCTCGTCCCGCAACAACTCGCCGCTGGCACGCAGCGCGGCCAGCGGGCTCTTGAGCTCATGCGTCAGCGCGCGCACGTCGTGCTCCAGCTGCTCGCGGCCCTCCAGGCGGCGGCGCATGTCGTCCATGGCGTTGGCCAGGTCGCCCAGCTCGCCGGGCATGTCCGGCGGCGCAATGGCCTGGCCGGCCTGCGCCTGCTGGGCATAGTGGCGCAGCCGGCGCACCGAGGCCACCAGCCACAGCGTCACCGCCACGCCGACGATGAGGCTGGCCGCCAGCAGCGCCGCGCCCGCCCAGAAGACTCGGCGCTCGGCGCGGTCGATGAAGCGCTGCACGCTGGCCACCGGCTTGGCGACGCTGACGACGCCCAGCTTGCGGCCGTCCTTCATCACCGGCGCGGCGACGACGAGGACGGTGCTCAAGTCCCGGTGCGTCTCGTAAGGCGTGGCCCGCGCGCCGTAGTCGCCGCGTAGCGTCAGCGCCACGTCGCGCCACTGCGAATAGTCCTGCCCCACGGCCGAGGGCTGGCCGGAGTCCAGCACGACGCGGCCGTGCGCGTCGGTCACGTAGATGCGCAGGTCCAGGCTCTGCTTGCGCAGGCCCCAGATCATGGCGTCCACCTCGCGTTGGGCATAACGCTGCAACTGGGCGGCCAGGCGGCTGTCGGGCGTCAGGCGGCCTGCGCCGTCCATTTCGTCGGCAGCCGTCTCGGCCAGCAGGTTCGCCGTATCCACCATCAGGTCTTCCATGACCTCTCGCACGCTGGGCTTCACCTCGGCCAGGAAGACCTTCAGCAGCAGCACGGCGCTCAGGCCGGCGATGAGGAAGAAGCCGAAGAAGACGCGCAGGCCGAGGCGCATTCAGGAGATCCGCATGCAACCACAGAGCCACAGAGGCACGGAGGAAAGCTCAAGGTCTCTGTGTCTCTGTGCCTCTGTGGTTAGGTTTTTGAGCTTCGGCAGCACGATCACGGCTCCAAGGAGTAACCCATGCCGCGATGCGTCTTGATGGGATCTCGCGCCGGCGCCGCCTCGCGCAGCTTGGCGCGCAGCGTCTTGATGTGCGTGTCCACCGTGCGGTCGCTGCTGTCGGCGCTGGCGCCCCAGACGGTGTCCAGCAGCGCCTCGCGCGAGTGGATGCGCTGCGGCGCCTGCAGCAGCTTGAGCAAGAGGCCCAGCTCCAGCTTGGTGAGGTTGAGCAGCGCGCCGTCCAGCCGCACACGCGAGCCGTCGACGGCAAAGCCTGTTGACGGTGCAGCCGGGGCAGGCGCTGCCTGCGCGCGGCGCAGCAGTGCCCGCACGCGCGCCACCAGCTCACGCGGGCTGAAGGGCTTGGCCAGGTAGTCGTCGGCGCCCAGCTCCAGGCCCAGCACGCGGTCCATCTCCTCGCTGCGAGCGCTCAGCACGATGACGGGCAGGTGCTTCAGCGGGCCGGCGCGCATCTCGCGGCACAGGTCCAGGCCGTTGCCGTCGGGCAGGCCAATGTCGAGGATGAGCAGCTCGGGCGCCGGCGCGGCGCGCAGGCGCTCGCGGGCCTCGGCCAGCCAGGCGCGATGCTCGACGGTGAAGCCCTCGCGCTGCAGCGCGAACACGACGGTGTCCGCGATGGCGGGGTCGTCTTCCAGCAGCAGCAGGGTCGTCAAGCGCGCCTGCCCTGCCTCAGCCAACCGTCCGGGCCGCCAGCACTGGGAAGAGCTTGATCAGCCCGTCGGCCAGCAGCTCCACCGCCAGCGCGGCGAGGATCAAGCCCATCAGCCGCGTCATGATGTTGATGCCCGTCTGGCCCAGCACCTTGGCGATCTTGCTGCTGGCCGAGAAGGTGATGAAGGTCACCAGCGCCACGACGACGCCGTAGCCGCACAGGATGGCCAGCTCCCACCAGACGCGGGTCTTGTCGGCGTAGATGACCATGGTCGAGATGGTGGCCGGCCCCGTCAGCAGCGGGATGGCCAGCGGCACGACGGCGATGCTGGCGCCCGCGTCGGCCTTGCTGTTGCCCTCGGAGACATCCTCCTTACGTGCCTCGGCCGGTTGGGCGTTGAGCATCTGCAGCGAGCTGATCAGCAACAGGCAGCCGCCGCCGACCTGGAAGCTGGCCAGCGAGATGCCAAAGAACTCGATGATCTTCAGCCCGAACAGCGCACTCAGCGCGATGACGATGCCGGCCGTGCAGGAGCTGACGAGGATGGTCTTGCGCCGCTGCTCGCGCGACAGGCTGCTGGTGAAGTGGATGAAGAAGGGCACCACGCCCACCGGGTTGACGATGGCCAGCAGCGCAACAAGGGGCTTGTAGATGTCCATGGCGGGCGATTGTGAGTCAGCTCCTATCATCCGCGCGCGGCCGCTGCCCGAGGTCTTTGCCAGCCTTCACGGGCCAGCACTCCGGGGCAACCCCGGGGGTTCTCGATCTCACGTCCAGCAGGGCGTGAAGCTCGGGGCGCTATGCGCCCGACACCTCACGCATCACCCGTCGCTCGGGCAGCGTGCCGCACCTTTCTCAGGGAGACGAACAGGGTGGATACCGCCCGCAACATGACCGCCCGAGCCTTGGCCCGCGCGATGCTGGCCGGCCCGCGTGAGGCGAGCGGGCTGGCGGCGCGCATGGCCATCTGCCTGGATGCGCGGCCGCCCTGGCTCGCCGTGCTGGCGCAGGCGATGGCGCGTGTGCCGGGCGAGGTCTGGCGGCGGCTGGAGGTGGCGACGCTGGCCGAGCGTGTCGAGGCGCATGACAGCTTTGCGCAGGCCTGGCGCAGCGAGGCGCGCCCCGTCGCTCGCCACTGGCTGCTGTGCCCGCCCGATGAGCTGGCTCCGGCGCCCGCCGGCCTGCAGTGCCCGCACTGGCCCACCGTCGGCGCGCTGGCGCGCGGCTTGGGGCTGACGCCCGCCGGCCTGTGGCGCCTGACGCTGCCCGCCGACTGGCAGCGCCGCCGCCCGTTGGCCCGGCAGCACTACCGCCAGCAACTTGTCGCCAAGCGTGGTGAGGGCGCCGGCTGGCGGCT
>Ga0307515_10015144_pt1 | contig 14223 bp, 16 predicted proteins | sample 17_EM_MG_FD_194513 | JGI IMG/M metagenome (GOLD analysis project Ga0307515, IMG submission 194513) | Populus trichocarpa ectomycorrhiza microbial communities from riparian zone in the Pacific Northwest, United States - 17_EM | ecosystem: Host-associated > Plants > Roots > Unclassified | place...
AGAGGAAGAGCAATTCGTTGATATCGACGCCCTGGACGACCTGCCCGTTTCAGTGTCGATCGGTGGTTCTGCACCAGCTCCACCTCACCAACTCCATGCTCGGTTGCAGGCACTGCCGAGCTCGAGGTCGAATTCAAGGCTGGGAACTCCCGCCCCTACACCTGGTACGCCGAGTGGACAGGCTCTGGGAGGTACGGGTGTGGTGGGCACGGGTGCGGTGGGTACAGGTATGTTGGGTACCCCAGGTGCTAACGGAGAGGTGGACGATGATACTGCCTGGGCGCTGGATGAGCCAGATGACGATTTACCGGGCTGGACCTTGAAGGTTGTGATTGAGGCGACACCAGAGTATTAATATGGCTACTGTACCATCGATACGTTGGAAGTGTGGGTCCCACAGAGCCGTACTTCGGCCAGCGCGTACCATTGTTTCCCTCGGGTTATCTCTACAATATTTTCCACCTTCGCTGGGTACAGACCTCAGCGTGACACCAAAAATCGTTGACGAGAAGAGACCGAAACGGATTAAATAATCGCTTCTGGCAAACGTTTCACCAGATGGGATGGCCGATCAGACTCGGTCTTTTTTTGCCAACGCTTTTCATCTCCTCAATGAACACGCATACTTACCCTGGAAAGGGCCTGTCGCTTCGCAGCTCGTCTTCGCCCTGAACGAGGAGCTGAAACGCGCGGCGTATTCTTCATTGTGTGTTGCGGAAGATTATTGCGGACCCCTCGCGAAGTCTCGGGAATAACACGCTAACTTCCTCAACAGCTTCACCTTCGATGATGTTTCCCAACTCGACCAGGATATCTCGACCACGTTGGCGAATGTCCGCGAGTGGAGGAACTCCTTCGTTCGCATAAACCGCGTCTCGTTGGATATCCTTTCCATCGTCCCCACGTATCTCTCTTCCCAGAAGGACCGCCTCCGCGCCAGTTTTGTTTGCCGTCATTGGCGCAGAACTTTCCTCCAACATGCCCCACTATGGTCCGAGTTGTTCCTCTCAAAGGGCGAGGTCTACGCGAAAACCCTTCTCGAACGCGCGAAAGGGTCCGCACTGGATATAGTCGCCGAATGGAATAATGCTATCAAGGTCATAACACTACTTCCCCCCCACAATCAACAAATCAGGCACCTCAATTTCGTATACAGCCACTGGAGGGATATCCAAAGGTTTTCGGAAGTCAATTCTGGACCCCTCCCGCTCCTCCGCACCCTCAGAATCAACGCTGTTTCCGAGTTTAGCCTGGACCACCCCGACGTGATGACTCCTCCCTCACTCCCCCTCTTCAGCAACGCCGTCAATCTAAGGGAGTTCATCTTGAATTCGGAGAGGTCGCCGTTCCTAGGCCACTTCGCCTTTCCAAACCTCACCACATTCGAACTGTCGGCAGCACCAGGAAATGAGGGCTTCCGCGCTTCAGAACTACTCAACTTTCTGGAAGCTTCGCCCACGCTACGAACGGTCCGTATGGGAATTATTGCGGACATAGCTCTCGTTGGCGTTCCTCAAGAAAGGGTTGTTGTACTTCCAAATGTCGAGACCTTCTCCCTGGTCGTGAACGATGGCAGGCCCGGTTACAAAATCGCAGCTCACATATCGTGTCCTTCCGTGAGGCTCACATCGCTTAGACACGAGAAAGTCCCCGGCGTGGACGTCGTCCAGGATATCTTCCCCACTTCGGTTTCTTGGAGTGCGATCGTTCGACAGTACACAAGAAGCCCCGCCGAGGAAGTCTCACTCAAGATAAGATACTTCCAGGACCCCATCATCACATGTTCCCTTACATTCCGGTCCCCCGACGCAACTGTCATTAGCTTGGATTTCAAAGTTTCCGCAAGCGACGACGAGGACGATACTGATATGCCCTTCGAAGATGTCTTTTCTCAAGTTTCTAAGACCATCCGAGATCATCCACTACTACCCCACATCAAACGTCTTCACATTGACTATAGGTTCCTTATTTCTAACCCCACCCTCCTCGTACATATCGCAAACGAGGTTAGGAGGCTGTTCCAGTCCGTGGGTCCTCTGGACGAGTTGACCGTCTACGGCTGCGATCTGCGTTCATACCTCGCTCCCTTCCTCAACCTCCCGGAGTTCAACAATATGGAGCAACCGGTGGTATTCCCCCCGATTAAGAAGCTCACGATCTCACACCCATTCATGCGAGATCACGATGAATCCATGGCTGCTGTTGTGAAGCTCGCGAAGTCGCAGCACGCGCGGGGGGTACCCTTCGAACGTGTGACCGTCTGCATGGAGAAGCTTCCTACGGCAATGGAGGAGGGGTTGAGACCGTGGGTTGGTACAGCGGATTGCTATGAGGAATTGTGCATAGAAGACCTTTTGTAGGTTTCCGCATCGGATCCTATCTGGCACGAGTATTTGCGATCGTGTCAGCAGGTTTCTTGAGTCTTGGTCCTAATGTATACACAGATACAAATGACACTAGAGATTTTCCGTCAGTTCCGACATCAGTTCCCGAACTTTGTTCCGTGAATCGTCCCTCTCTCGTGATCCTGCCCGAGCGCGAAACCTCCCTCAACATCAAGAAGAAATCCAAAAAACCCCTCGCGGCCGATTGCACAATCCTGATCGTCTAATAAGAGGGGTAGAACGGACACTCAACGTGGGGGTATTACATCTTCTGCGCAACGGGACCCCCCATCCCATGCAATAGCCCTGCGTCCCTGGCAATACACCTCAAGTTTATGTGCGTCTTCAGCGGCAATAACCCGCCGTAATGGGCGGGGACCCGAGGGGGCGACAGAAAACTTGCGAAGGTGGTTTTGTGGGTGTTCCACCCACATTAAATGTAGCCAGGTAGAGGTTGGCTTTAGTAGGGCGACAGCGAGACGCGATATGTCGACGTCTGTCAGATTGAAGTGGCAAGTTCCATCGCCGAGAGCTGTGTATAACCCCCAAACATCCAGAGTCAAGGCCGTCTGGCAGGCGGGTAAATGTGAGAATTTGATCGACGATCATCGGATCCTGATCCTCCCTGAAAACAGAGGACCAGGATTTTAAGCTTTAAGGGTGAGATGCGGTGTTTTAGGTTCTTTTATCATGGTGGTGGGCGGAATTCTCGAGGAAGGAGAGCCATTGCGAGGGAGATAGCACCCCGAGAATCACCATCGACTCAGGGAATGCTCGGAGGCGGTTGGTCGCGAACCGCCCATTCTCATAAATCCGGGAGAATCGTGACACAAAGAGGGGCAGGTTCAGGGAGCGGAATTTTAAGATTCAGAAAGGTCAACCTCGCGACCAGAGCCTGGGTTTCGATACCTACGTCCTCATCGCGATCGCGGGAGGGGGACCGAACGCTGGGTGAAACGAAAAAGGGAAGGAACGAGGGGTGGAGTGGAGCTCAACCGTTCCAACTATTGGGTGTTTGGATTGCAGTGGCGGGCCGTTGGGAACTGAAGCGCCCCGGGGGCCCTTCTGGAGGAAGCGATATCACTAAGGCCGACGCCACCACGGTGAGCATTGCCAGGGTAAACCAGATTGGTGTGTCCCGGGCCGGTTTCTCCGAGTCTGCCCCCTTTCCCACGACCGCTACGCTAGCGTCGACCATACAATCTCCCAGCGGTCGATAGGGTACTAAGACTGCATTACAGCCGTACTTTATTTCAAACTTTCCGGGGCCGTAACACGCTGTGTCCACGGCTGGTACAGGCATTCTCTCCCTGGTCCACACAACTCATTCTCACCGGTCACCATTATGAGAAGACGAGGTGGTGCTCGTTCGGAGTGTGTCACTCCCACACCCTAAGCGTTGGGGGAAGATGTTCCACGGCTAGAGGGCACCTCTTACTATTGTCCAGGAGCGTTAGACAAAAGTCCCATCGTAAACATGCATCCATGGAACAGAGCAACAGCCACGAGGTTCACCGTTACGCCATGTTCAAACACCTCGTTGTTCAAGTGTGGCCGACTACGGTATACAAATGTTACCCTAAACATCATGTCCTACGTGACAAACACCGTTCGTGAAGACCCTCCATTCCTTGTTGACGTTGATTAACGAAGGCATATGTTCCCTAAATCGACTATTACGACGACGGGGCAAGCCCCTCACGCCAAAAAGTTCACAATTACCCTGGTACACCCCTCAAGGTTCACGGGTTGGTAATCGGGGATCCAGAGGGTCGACAGGATCCATCTCGATGTCCTCGCGGACGGTAAACACCTGTGTACCAGGAAAATCACCACTAGCGAACTTGACCGTACTAAAATGCCTCAACTGCCAGTCCTGGCTGCCATCCGAATCCGCGGACCGTTTCAATGAGACCGCGAACCTCAGGGTCAATATGGGATTGATGCTGTCAATGAAGTGAGTATAGTTACCCGTGATAGTGGGTCAACACAAAACAAACGCACATTGTATATGCACTTCAGGCGCGAGGTGGAAACAGTCAACTCTGAACCGTTATCGTTCAAGTTGAGAGTGTACTCACAGGAATGAAATTTGTGGAAGTAAACCCTATAGTGGTTGTATTTAACCAACGCAAAACGACGTGGGAAACGAGCGAAAGAACGTACATCCAAGAGAACGTAAATTATTTGGATATATACCTGTGCAACGACCATAACGAGGAAATATATCGTGGCGTCGGCGGCGATCGTGCGAATCAACGACCCGAATTTGACGCGATACGCGTACCAAACGATGACGAGGAATGCAGACAAATCTAGGTGCCAACACTCCGTGATAAACAATCCTCGGAATTTTACACCAGCGACTGGAGCGAGCGCAGCTACGTACCAAACGCGGTGCCAATCGAGTTCGGAACCAACTTAAACCTGGGCTGCAAGAAGATCGAACAATGGTTGAAAGCATCGAACGGGATCCGAGGGAGGTCTAAGATCACCGGAGGCTTGGCATGAGCTGATGCAAGCCAAAAACTTAATCTCGTCAACGCCAAGCCCCCAAAGTACACCAGGAGTATCTTGTTTTTGGAAGCGATAGCGTATATCCTGAGACCAAATCGCGTCGGCCGGTTAAACAATACACGCAAACATGACGTGCCTCAGCGTGATGAAGACCTCCGAGGAAAATATGGAAAATTTGGTTATGACTGCTTCGATAAAGTATCTCGCAAGACAGCTGGGTAGAGAGGTGATGTCAGTACAAAGGTCGTCGTCCTCCACTCAGGCAAACATCAACAGGATCCCTCACAAAGTCTAAAATTCAGTTAACAAAAGTCTCAAAACGGTTTGCTGGACGGTAGGGGATTCTTTCTTTCGAACTGACCTTGGAAGGCCTCGAGGTACTGAGATAACAAATGTTGTAGAACTGGTTGAAAATGAGAAGGGTCCGTGTCTATTGGTCACACGGCAAGTTCTGTCAGGGACCCTCTGAAAAAGCGGACCCAAAGGGACGTACCACGATGTAAAAATAGGAGACTGTCGCATGGTTTGTTCATCAGCCATATGCACTCTATATGAATACGAGTACGAACTCCACGTCTTGCGACCTCCCCAAACATATCGAACCTTCGAGAGAGACATGTTAGAAGGCGGAGACGAAGGGGATTAAACCACCCCGCCTCACCTCATCATTAAGCACGAGAAAATAGTCGTAAAGGGTCAAAGCGGTCCCACTGACAATCACTAACTGGCCAAGGATTCAGACCCCAACGCGATCTACAAGATCGCTGCAGAACACACATTCGCTGCCGTGCTACGAGGGAAACCGCCCGCTTCTTGAGCACGTCAAAATAACCTGAAGTAACCAGCAATACGTACAACCCCTGGGCAGCCTCCAACAGTTTCTCAACAGAATCCATCCTGGCTCACTCCCGCTAGCCCAGGCCGTGGTCCTCGGTTCAGTGCTTGGATTTGTGCGAAGGGAGTGGGAGAGAAGAGAGACGGAGCTGAAGAAGCGGGCGGGAGATGAGGATCTTTAATCCTCGGGCAACACTCGATCTGGAGTCGCTTGCCATGGTGACGCTGACCTTAACCGGTTTGAGAAGCGCTCCGCTTAAGCTAACGCTCGCAACCTTCCAATCGTCCTCGCTCGGGGGCGATTTGTTACTTTCTTCGTGGGCTCCGGCCAATGGGGGAGGGGGAGCGGCCGACGTCTCGGACGACACTAGTAAATGTCCCGATCACTTTTCGAGTGTCAACACGGGCGACCCTTGTTGCGGTCAAGTGATATATGGTCCGTGGGTTTACTGTAGATAGTGCGGCAGTTTGCATCAGTACTTGAACATTGGGCACGCAGGATTCTGGGACAAGCCATAGTGGAGCAACATCGACGTGAGAGCGGCACGACGCGTTCAATATTAGGGTAATTTGTCAGCTAGAGAATGTTGGTATGGGCTGTGTGTACGCTCACCTTGGTCCTCGCTAAGCCGAATTCCCGTTCAGGGAATTACTGGATCAAGCCCTTTCCGGCCCCAGACTTTTGTTACAAACCGAAATGTGAGAGATCCGAATGCCACGAGGGTTCACGTGAGATCGGATGCAATACTCCACCGTGTCCCCCACCTGGTCGAGTGATCGCTCCGCCAACACAACTGACTCCGGAAGATGCTGAGTTCGGGATTGGGTGCTCTGCCCACTCCCGGAACTTTGCTTCCCAGAAGATCCCTCTCCGCCACCTCCAGGCTATCCAGACACGGGTTTGTTCATCTGACCGTTCGATCCTGAAGCTTTTGCAGCGGCCTTGGCAGTGCGTTGCTTCTCCTGCAGCTCGTCGTGGATTTGTGAGATCGGAAGAACTGAGAAGGCGCCTGACCCTGCTCGGGTATGTTGCCGGGCTGGTGTGACTCGGACGTGGGGAACTCCATCTCCGGACTGATCGAAATTGATGGGCAGCTCCCACGATTACTCCCCCGGCACTCCCTGTCAACGGACCCTAAGGACGATCCATCCCTCACGGCAGATACACGTGTGGCATTCTAGGTGGCCACCCGTTCAGCCGCCGGAACCAGACCGGGGGTGCCGGGGCTCTGGATCTCATTGAACGCGAATTTCACCTTCAATAGACACGCCAACTTCGGCTTCTGCTCTTATTCTCTCTTTTCATGCTCATTCGCATAAGTTTTGTTCAGCAATCTGAGTGCGATGTCAAGGGCAACAAGCAGGATTTTGACAAAGACGCGAGATCATTCACAGCAGCATTCTTTGAAATCCGGTCGTCGGTATCGCAACCGTTTCTACCCAGGAATAGGGGTTATGTTCGGCGTAGGAAATATAGGGAGTGGTCCGACCTACGTAGGCTCGCTCGTGTAGATATTAAAGTAGTATGGCTGACCACCTGGACCTGTGGTCCAAGATATTGGTGAACGAACGGCAGAGCGCGGTCGGGAAAGAGCTGGAAAGATGCGGTCCGAGGCAAGCGCATCCTTCATCACCGTGATTCGCGCAAGCATCGTGGGCCGCCTGGACCCTCCCATCAGCAAGACGTTTGAATCCATGGGGTGCTATCATAAGATGTGACGTTTGCAGGAATGCCAACTATCGGCTCGACCGAATGATGTCCCTCATACCTCATTTACGCCCATTAAGGTGTGGGAAAAGATGAGGGCAGCCTTGCATGATTACGGCGTGTCCAGCACAATTATTTCTCACAACTCCTGTCTTGTTACCCATTGTTATCCCACTTCGCCGAAACAAGAAGCTGCAACCACTCGACCTACGATGCCTCCTAAGCGGAAAACCCCTGCAGAACCTCTACCATCTTGTCGTAAACTTCGATCGGATGGTCCGGCGACACCACAGAAACCGCCTCCTTCATTTACAGTGCGTCGGATCGCCCATGCGGTGGTCAGGGGTTCAGAACCATCTGAACCTACAAGGGAGCCGGGGGCTGAGGCGACGCGACCCGGGGCTGTCGCTGGACCTCCAAAGTCAACCGCCAACACTTCGGGATCACGCACGTCCAAGGAGAATGTCCCGACGGTCGTCGAGAGGGAGGGGCCTGGAGGTGAAGGCGAGGAACCGCCAAGGCCGGCCACTCTAGTCGGACCAAAGACGATCGCAGACGCTGCGGGAATCGTGACGCCAAGATGGCCTGCATCAGGGTTTGAGGTAACATTGCCCTCAACCGCCGTTTCGTCCAACTCGAACCCCACCACACCTGTTGCCAAGTCCACAACGCTGGAGTCTCTCCAACGTTACACCCCTAGTCAAACGGATTGTATTGAGTCGCTTTCGAGATCACGGAACCCTTGTTTCCGAGACACCGAGGATGAACATTGGAAACAATTCTGGGCTTCTACCTGGGACAGGGACCAAGTTTCTTTCAACACGACGCAGAAGGTTAAGAGAGGCCCCAATCCCATCGATGACTTCCTCATCCTCCCTGACATTGTACCTCCCAATTTCGACGTGGATGTGATGACCAAGCCCAAGGCTATGGAACATTGTTGGCATTTCAAGCCCGAGTGCGAAAAGATCCTCATCCGATCTGAGTACAGGGAAGCTGAGGAATTTGTTCTATCTTCCTGTGGTGCTGTGGATGCAGTTGTGGTTACTGGTCAACCTGGCATAGGTTTGTCTTTTTCTTCTTAGCCACAGCCAAGCTTAAGACCTTTCATTAGGGAAATCTGTCTTTCTCCTTTGTATTCTCTTACACCGCCTCGCACTCAAGCTCCCAACTGCACTCCAGATCAATCAAAATCTTGCCCTGCTTTTCTATGAAGGGGGTGTGAAGGAGTTCACACTGCTCAACAGGGCGCCAACTTACAACCCATTAAAGCCTAAAGGGGACCTTCTTTGCAGGATTTGGGCTCTTGTTGACTCCAACCGGGAAGTTCAAGAACCTGCTTTGGTCTTCCAAGAGGGCACCCCCTTCTTTGTCATTGAAGCATCATCTTCTCGCCCCATGCGCCGTAACTGGACCACAAGAGTTGAATCTGAGTTCTACTACATGGAACCATGGTCCTTTTCAGAAGTTCTCCAAGTGTAGGCCAGCTTGCCTCTAGGGATCCACAATACTTACATCTCAATAGCCGCTCTCTCATCAATCCAGCTTTGAGTGAGAAGAAGCTCTGGGACTTGCACATCAAATATGGCGCATCCCTCAGGAACCTTTTCCTATTTGCCAACAACCCAAAACACTACAAACACCTGATCAAAACTCAAGCCAAGCAGCTATCACCCTGGGACTTAATCAAGCTATTGCGAGGTGTCACTGATCCCACCTGTGACTACCTGATTTCCACCAGACCACTCCCAACCAATCGTGCCAGACCTGAGAGGAAGGTTGCATCAGAATACATCCTCAAAGTAATCTGCAAACATACTCTCCAGGACCAGCTGAAGGAGATCAGGACACTCTATAACACATTGCAAAGTAGACCAGCCACATCTGCTGCTGCTGGGATGGTCTTCAAGTCCCAGATTCACAGATTCCTTCAGGAGGAGAGGGCTATTGACCTCTTTCCTGTTCTTACCTCAGGCAAGACCTCACAAAACATCAGCTACCACAATTACACAGCCACAGAAAATGGGATCAACAGGAAGCAAGTTGCTTTGCCCAAATCCAAGGGACTTGCCTTCTCTGATGAACCAGGAATCACCCTCAAGGTTAACACCTACTATCATCCTCAAAAAACCAACTTCCCCACAAACGCCTCATGGCTTCTCATTCAATCCACCCCCCCCATTCTCCTCATGTTTCAGATTATACTCAATGGGGAAGAACACAATATAGGAAAGAGTGGTTTGGATAAGGTGGGAAAGCTGGTAGCTGCAGGTGTCCAGAAGTACCTGGTTATTGTCACTCCCATGGGGGTGAAACCAAAGATAACTGTGCCAGGAGACTATCTGACAGACACACTCCTAGGCAGTAGTGATCCTGGTGTGGCCTTTTCAGTTTATCACTGCCAGATTAGTGATGACACATTGTTTCAACCCCCCTCCCTTGACCATGTGTAGTTTGGCAACCTAGTAGCTCATTTTTGAAAATTACACTCTAGGTTTTCTTTCTTCACCTACTCCCATGTATGTACTACAGCCTTGCTGGACTCAATTGCCTTGTAAAAATCTACATGCCATAAGGTCATAGTCCCAGACAATAGATGTTGCTAAGACTCTGGAAATAAACACCGCAGGAATTTATATGAATTGGAGCTCTGAAGGGTGAGACAATCACTACTATGGTGCAATCCCCCACCATCAGGTATACACCTACACGGCGACCATGACCAGAAAATATATTGTGGCCTCGGCTTCGATCGTGCGAACGATTGCTGAAAATTTGAGCGTGCTCTTGTCACGATAAGTGTACCGAACAACAGTCATGAACCAGAAAGTTCTACGGAACAACCACGTACCGGACGCGGTGCCGATCGTGTTCGGAATCAATCTGAGCTGGAGATCAAGCGTGAAAACGTATAACTGGAAGGTTTCGATCGGGATTGGTGGGAGGTTTGTTACCGACATAGCCAATCTTGTAACGCCTGAGTCCCGAAGTGCGCCATGAGTACCTTGTTTTTGGAAGTGAGCGCATATGTCCTGCGGCAGGATCGCATCAGCTGCTCAGACAATTTGAAGAAACGCAACGCACTTCAACGCGACGAAGATATCCGAGGAAAACAAAAAAAAACACGACTAACAGTCCCCAGAGGCAGCGCCCAACAAACCTATATCTAAAGAGCGTGATATCAGCGCTGGCCACCGTCTCTCGTCCAGGCAAACATCAGCCAGGTCTCTCGCGCTGTCTGTAAATGGTGTCGATTGGTGAAGGTCGTTCGGTCTCCAGCTGACCTCGGCATTCTCCGGGCTGCTGAAGCCCGAATCTGGTACCCCACGAGAGGGACGCGGTCCTGTCAACCACACAACCACGTTATGCGTAAGGGATCCTCAGAAAGGAACTGGAGTGGCGATTTACGCACTAGGATGTATAGGTAAAATGTTATCCGTCCAACCATCTGTCAGCTCTCTGTATCATACATGAACAACAGGACAAACCCCGAGCCCCGCGACCTTTCCGGACGTATTTAACCTTTGAAGGGGACGCTTCAGAGGTTGAAAGGCTAGGAGGCGGCGATCGAACGTCTGTCGCCATACCTCACCATCAAATATCAGCGCGTAATCTTGAAGCGTTGGAACAACTGCACCGATTAACAAGTACCAGGCGTGGGCTCAGTTCACCGTCCGAGGTCCGCGACGGTTGCAGAACAAACCTTCACTGCCAAGTTATCAGCGAAGGGGATCGTTCATGCCCTACGACCGGGGCAAAAACACTCACAGATCTCGGGCACTCTGCTGCAACAACTGATCGACCGTATCCGTCCTGAATTGATTCCGCTAGACCAGGCACAAGGGTTCCGCCAAGGTCCACGGGAGTGAGGGGGGAGAAGAGAGAAGAGAGTAGTGGGGTGACCTACCATCGCTCAGGTATTTGGAGGACGAATATTTGTGACCGAAACCAGGAAGAGTAACGAGAGCAAGAAAACGTTTCTCTGTCTGTGGCGGGGATCAAGGACCGATTGATTGGTATGACAGGTAACCGCTCAACCTACCTGTACAACGAGCTCCCCTATCAAGTTTGACGGTCCGGGTCTTGAAACTCTAATGCCTTGACGCAATACCTGGACAAGTGACCCTACGACGCGTGTCTAGTAAGCCGTTGGCAGGTTCCTTAGATGTGATCATCAATGGCACACGTACACTCAGGTGCCACTGGTGGGGAACCTTCGCAAACGGCCATTCACACCCATCTAAGATCAACCCAGACGCCAAAACCTGATAGAAGAACGGTAATCCAAATTCTTCAGAGACACAGTTCCTCGAGAAAACCGGAGCCGGTCGTGTTGGAGACCTTAGGCAAGGTTGTGCAATATATCGGAATACAGACACGCCATAGGTGGCAGCACCGACTTTACGGGGCATCCCGTCCATCCCAAAACCGCCTCTAACCTCCGCTGTCCGCGCAACGAGCGTAGCAAAGTCGGCAGCACTAGGATGCTTCAGGTGCCATTCCGGACAGGATCGGGAAAAAATGCCGGCAGAGGATAACGAGTCCCGTAACGGCCCTGACAGAAAACAACAACGTGCACCCCATGTGTATTTCACTGGAAAAAAAGAGGGCACAGTTCAAGCGGTTGCTCGTACCATTGAAGCAGTTGAACGGTACCCTTCAGTCGACCCTGACAGTCAGTTCTTTTTTGGTGCCGGTGGCTTCACCGAACGCGCGTTTTAACAGGGGGACGGTCGTTCGTGCAGCAGCCATTACGATAGGGTACGCATTGCACTGCGGAACCAAGTTGGGAGCTGGGACCAGCCCATTCCGAAACGCGTACCACGAAAACACGACAGATGCAAGTAATCCTGGGGCTTGGGTGGACCCAGGGTATTCAAGAAGTGACACGCAAGAGTGATTCGAGAGCGCGTACCAAAATCGCCACTGGTGTTGCTTGGGCAGCCAAAAAACGGAAGTTGGGGATGGTGGCAGAATGAAAAGGTCTCGGATGGCGCGCTAGGCACAGCGTAATGCATCGGCGGGACCAACTGACCCGCCACGACAGTATCGTAACCCTAGCCAGGGCAAAGGTAATAAAGTCTGCTGCTACTGTTATGTTTTCTGAGGTGACGGCATAAGCGGATCAACCGTACCGTTTACTCCATTGTGAACCCACCGGGACCTTAGCGCAATGAACACTCGGACGAAAGCACGAAGATCACGATTGGAATCGATTCGACGTGATAGCTGGTTATGAATCCGAAGGGGAGAAGTGAGTGAGTGTTGGGTGAACGCCAGATGTCAAGGGCTCGATCGCTTGTTGCACAACATGTCCTCCACGTCCATCTCCACCTCTTCATCGCATTCGTTTATTCACCCCGGTCCATCCGACCTGCGTTCTCCTTGCCCTGGCTTGAACGCGCTTGCAAACCATGGATACATGTATGTGGTGACCGTCTTGATCTCCCCGGTCGAATTAGACTAACCCGTGTCAGTAACCGTGACGGCAGGAAGCTCAAAACACACGCTCTTGTCGATGCAATGCAACGCGTATATAATTTCACGAAGCCGCTGGCTTATCTTTTGGCCCTCTCTGGTGTTTTTCTCTGCGGGAACGGGCGAACTGTCGACCTTGATCGCCTCGCCAAACACAACGTTATAGAACACGACGCGTCGCTATCTCGCCAGGACGTCCAACCGCCAGACGATTACTCTCCCATTCATGCAGACCCCAACCTTGTTGCTCAGCTCATGCGCGTGTCTCCGGAAACCTTTCTGGCTTTGAAGGATCTTGCTGTGGCTCGTGTTATCAGGGAATCGCAGGCTGTTGGTGGGCAACTTGGTTCAATTCACGCTGAAATCGCCAGGGCGGAGTCTGGGCTAATACTTCAAGTCTTTGGAGGTGATACTCTTGAGGTCGACAAGGATGTCTTATGTGTTTGGCTCGTGGATGGCCGTCTTCCTGGCTGCTGGAAGTCCCCCAAGAGAAGGATTGGGATTCGTACGACATCATCCATTAGAAGGCGCCTCTCGGATATTATGGACTCTACTCGGGACCCCATGCACACGAGACCTTCGCTGGGCTCTCACTCTCTCGCCCCTCGTTCTTTTGGTAGAGTTGCGATTTTTGACTTTCGGATTCATACTATGACCTGGTACACGCCGTACCGTTGGCCGATTATTCTACGCACATACTTCGTTACTTGGTCACATCGAGTCTGCCCGCCAAGTTTCCAGCTTGTCCCCCATCCTTTCAGACGACTAAAGAACCTTATTCCCCGCGGTTTTCCGAACTCTCCGTTTACCTCTTCATGTATTCCCGTACTCACTAAGGACGTAGCGGTAACCGCATATAATCGAGCGGCCTTCTCCCTGCGAACCAGCTCCTCTGGTGTGAAATCTTCAGGGGAGGCTTCCGCAGAATTGGATAACCGTCCTTGTATCGGTGTGGGCAGTCTCGGGGTTGTGGGTGTCGAAAGGGAGGGATGTCGGGTCTTCGGACGATACGGACAACGGTTGGAGCAGATCGAAAAACTTGACGCTTTTTGTTTGTATACGGTGCTCGCCGCCATTGTATCGAACGAACTTTTCGTTGTGCAACCCGTTGGGAGTCAGTTTAGACGCGAGATCCACCAATAGGGAGACAGCTCACGCGTTCCAGTACTTAGTAGTCCCCGACTCCGAAAGGAGGAGGGTTTTGTCCGTGACGAAACGGCCCCAGCTCCCAGCCAACGACCGGCTCCGCTCCGACCCGACCGACCCGATAATCATGTGACCGCGGAACGGAAAAGGCCGACC
>Ga0307515_10015145_pt1 | contig 14223 bp, 1 predicted proteins | sample 17_EM_MG_FD_194513 | JGI IMG/M metagenome (GOLD analysis project Ga0307515, IMG submission 194513) | Populus trichocarpa ectomycorrhiza microbial communities from riparian zone in the Pacific Northwest, United States - 17_EM | ecosystem: Host-associated > Plants > Roots > Unclassified | place...
GTTTTAATACAAATAGTTAATTGACTTTGTTTCGTATAGAGAAGGTATTTAAAGGTTAGTCCTTTTGGTCCGTAATTAGGACTAGCTTTCTTTCTTATAGTTGCTTTTTCTTACTTCTAGTAGAAGTAGAAGGAGTAGGAAATAGTAGTGACGAGGAGGGTAGAGAGGACGAAGTAGGGAGGTCCTTCTTTAGCCTCTCTATATAGGTTTCTTTAATAGGGGCTACCTCCTTACAGAGAGCTCTTACTTCTTTAACTAGTCCTTTTAGGACATCATTTGTCTTTTCTTTTCCTTTTATAAAGGGATTTTCTCCTACTAGGACACTACGTGTATAGTCCTCTAGCTATTTAACTTGTTCCTTTTTATCTTCTTCTTCTTCTTCTTCTTCTAGCCCTTTATAGGCCTGGGTTAGGCTATCTAGAGCTTTTTATAGGTATTATTCTGGAAAAAGGGGAGAGAAAGATATACTAGGTATACCAGCCGTAAAAGTTATTAGTTTAGTTGTCTTTTTTACAGGTTTTTAGTTTTCTTTTTTAGTAGAAGACTAAGGATGTTCTCTTTTTTCTCCTATCCCAAATAGGCTAGGAGAAGGAGAAGGGCTAGAAAAAGTGAATGTAGATATAGACTCATTATCACTTATTTCTATAGGAGGTTTCTTTTTAGGCCTACCGGGCCTTGGCATTTTGTGTCTTATAGGGGGGTTTTCCTAGTTTTTACTATCCTTATACCCTTTCTCCTTACTAATCCTACTAGAAGATTTCTAGGGAGATTAGGCTAAGAGGTAGTAGAGAAACTAGCCCCTATTTTATAGTTTTAGTTTTAGTAGTAGTAGTAGTAGTTTTAGTATTCCTGTCCGTACCTCGCTTATAAGCTAGGGCCACCCTTAAAGAAATTTTTCTATTAGGAAAAGGGGGTAAAACAATAAATAAATCCATCTCTAGCTCGCTAGGCAGTAGGAATTAGGTCTTAAAAGTTAGAAAATCGATTGTTTTTAATGGTAAGATAGGTATGCGTAAGTTTTGGAGTGTAGCGCTACCTTTTAGTAAAGTTGCATATGTGGTGAAGGTTCCAGCGTCCTTCTAATTAAGCTTCTTAGTAAGTTATTTTATGTTTAAATTCCTTATATCTAGCTAGATAAAGTTATTAATTTAATAGGCTAGTACTAGGGTTTATTTCTTATTCGCTATAGCTTTATAAATAAATTAAGCCTATATTATTTTGTTAGTAAGGAACTATAGGCTTAATAAAATCGGCCTTTATACTTCCACGCGGTAGAGCCCGGGAACCTAGTAGCTACTATTAATGTTCTGTTTAGATCGTATTAATAAACTACTAAAGTAAACGCAGAGACGTATATACGGCTGCGCAGCGCCTACGCAGCGACGTAGTGGTGGTGGTGTGAAAAATTTTCACTAGGGGGTAAGCCCTAGCAAAAAGTTTGAATATAGCTACTACGTCTATCGTATACGGTCGGTCATTTAAATTAATAAGCAATTATCCCTCTGGCGTACCCCCTCCCTTCTACAAATACTATATACACCGCATAGCAACCATATATATACGCAAATAATCTACGCCCTAAGCGTAGCAGAAGCCCCCTATTTTAACATTACCTAGTAATCTAGGTATCTAGTTATAGGGACTGGTCACCCCTATTAAATACTAGAGTGTCCTCCTATACCTTATAAATAGGTATAAGGGCCTAGGGTTGGGACCCAGGGTAAAAGCGATACTAAGTTATATACACCCCGTTATAGAACCCTTTTAATAAAGGAATAGATAAGAGACCTTAGTATATAGGCCCAGGCGGAGCGCAAGCGTTATTATTATTAGGAGATATTTATAGGAGACTTAAAAAAGGAGCTAGGGATAGGTATATAACTTTATATAGGCAATATACAGATATAGTAAAAATGGTTTATATAGCAGATAAGGGCAAGACAGGCATTTTAGACACTCCTACGTAAGGGGAGTCTTAAAGTAGTAACCTAATGGTGTTTTTCTCCTCCCGTTAATGTAGTACGGATATTATCTGGAAGTATTACCTCTTACGTTTCCCTTGGAGGTTTTTATTTACCTAAAAAATGGGTTTTCTTAGTGTAATATAAGCTTTTCCTATAGGAATTAGTCTGCGTGGACCCATTAGGGGGACCGGGTCGGACGGTAAATTAAATCTACTACTAGTAAGGAACTGTTATAGTTCTTCTATCTTCTCTATAAATTTATTTACTTTTATAACTTATAAGGCGTAATAAGTGGGGTAAGGAATATTACTAAAGGGTTTAAAACCCATTTATAGATACTAGCCGTAGTTAGCTAGGAATAGGGAGATATTTATAGTTTCTAAGACGGAATTATTTATAGTAAACTTAGTAAATACAAGCTAGTTAATCCAGTTATCTTATAAGTATAATATGTATATCCGAATATACTATTCTATTATAGCATTTATATATTCTATTTAACTATCCGTTTCTAGGTAGTATACTATAAATAGTAGTACTTTAATATAGAGTTAGGTAGTTAGTTCTTTTTAAAATATAGAGATAAACTAGTTAGCTTTATTAGAGATAGTCGTTTTAGGGAGTTCGTAGAGTTTCTATATATAGTTTAGGAATAGTTAAACGACGGTAAGTGTTAATATATTAAGGTAGGCGATTAAGTATTTTATTTTAGACAGTCGGTTTATAACTACTATAATATTTATACAGCTTTTACTTACGGGGAGATCAACAATAAAGTTAATTAAGATGTCCTTCTATCTTCGGTCTAGAACAAATAGTGGCTTTAAAAGGCCGTTATACGTCTTATATAAAGCTTTAGCTCGTCGGTAAATATAGTAGCTAGAGATATACCTTTATATTACGTTATATATATTTAGCTAGTAGTACTCTTATTAGAGTAGCTTTAGGTTTTTCTCTTAGCCTAGGTAGCTAGTTACTAGTAGGTTATATACGTATTTAAGGAGCTTAAGCTTAAGCTTATTATAATTAGGGATAACTAAATAGTTTTAGTAATATAAGCGGTTTCTGCAAGCTTTATATTTACTTAGAGAGATCTTTTTAGAGCGTCTAACGCCATTATGGATTAGCTTAAGCGTCTTTTAAATAAACTCGTTATTTAGGTATTTATTAACTATAATCTATTTAATTAATTAATTAGTTATTTTAAGGACGTATACCATAAGGTCTTTAGTAGGAAAGTTAAATAGTTTAGAATAAAGTAGGGTCTGGTTTTAGTAAGAGCGTACTTCTTTTAGTACTAGCGCGTCTTATAAATATTAGGTTAGAGTATTAGGCTTCTAACCTTAAACGCCTAAGCAGTATATAATTAATAATTAAAAATAGGATAAATATTCTAACTAGCGGGTCTAATAATAGCTTAGCTGTTTTGTGGTCGTAAAGTACTATAAATTCTTATAGTTACTAAGGACCTTAATTAGAAATTTAGCGCCTTCTAGTTTGGGTCGCTATTATTTAAAATATCTAATAATAGCTAGTAATTCCTTATTATAGATCTTATAGTTATATTCGGCTAAGCTTAGTTATTTTAAGTAGTATGCTATAGGGTATAATACTCCATCTTTGTTATATTAAGATAGAATGCCTCTAATAATATAGTTGGATAAGTTAGCTTCTATAATACTTATTTAGTTTAGGTTAAAGTGCTAGCGTATAGGCGCGGTAGTAAATATAACCTTTAGATAAGTAAAGGCCTTCTTATATTCCTTATTAAAGATAAAGGCTTTATCCTTTTAGGTTAGAGCTATAAGGGGTAAAACTAGGGCGGAGAAGTTATTAATAAACCATTAGTAGAAATTAGTAAATCCTATAAAGGCTTTTATATCCTTAACGTTCTAGGTTCTTACTAGTTTATAATTACTTTAACTTTCTTTAGGTCTATTTATATGCTATTTATAAAAATAAGAAGCCTAAAGTATAGGACTTCTATTTTATAAAATTCGTATTTATTTATATTTAATTATAGATTAGCTCCTTATAGAGCTTATAAAATAAGGTTAACGTATTTCTAATATTTGGTTAGGTTGTTACTATATATTAGGATATTATTAATATAAGCAGTATAGAAGATATCCAGGTAAGGATATAGGGTATTATTTATATAATATTAAAACGAGCTTAGAGTATTTATGAGGCCAAATAGTATTACTAAGTATTTAAATAATCTATACTAAGTATAAAATGTAGTAAGCTATTTATCTCCTTTTACTATATAGAGGCGGTTAAATATAGAGATATTATTAAGCTTTATATAGTAGCGCGCCTTACTTAATTGGTTTAGTATCTCCTATATTAACAGGATCGGATATTAGTTTTTAACGGTAATAGTATTAAAAGCTTAGTAGTCTATATAGAAGCGTAAACCGCCACTAGGTTTCTTAATAAAGATTACTAGTATAGCTATAACGTGATCGGTAAGTATCCTGGCCACGTAAGTAAGCTGGCCACCTTAAAAATTAAAAGATTCATACTTTAATATCTTAACAACCACTTCATAATAAATTCTAATAATTTAAATTTGGACTTTTATATACGTTTTGCAGCTTTTATTAAAGTTGCATAGTAATTGGTTTAGTGGTTTTTAAAATATTATAATTTGGGGGCCAAAATAAAGCTAAATTGCTATATCTTAAAAACTACGTAACTAATTATTATGCAACTTTAATAGAAGCTGTAAAGCGTATATAAAAGTATAAATCTAAATTATTAGAATTTATTATTAAGTGGTTGTTAAGATATTAAGGTATGAATTTTCTAATTTTTGGTGGGGTTTTGAGGTGGCTAGCTTACTTACGTGGCCAGGATACTTACCGATCACGTTAGGCGACAAGCTTACTCTAATAAATCCTTTACTTAGGTTCTCGTCTAAATACTTTTATAGTACTTAGAGTTTATTTTAGGACATCCCGTATAGGGGTCTAAATCTAGGCTACTTTCCTTCTTTAAGTATAATCTTATAGTTATATAATCGGTATTTTAGTAGCTTATTGGCTTTCTTTTATAAAAATACCTCTAGGCGGTTATAGTACTCTACTAGTACCTTTATAGTAGGGTTGGTGTGCTTCTTTAATATTAAGGCATTCTTAATATTAGCTATAGTAATAGCGAAGATTATATATTTAGGTTTCTTAGCGAGTCGTACTAGCTAGGTAGCTTTAATTATATAGATATCTAGGGTGCCGAGCTCGCTTAGATTGTTTATAGTTTTTTATTTAGGTTTAGGTTTAGTGTTAGTATATATTTGTTTTATATATTATATATATAAAGTACGTAATCTATACAACGCGTATATATATTATTGGGACGTATAGATAAAACAGAGTAAGAATCTAACTATATGCCGCACTGCATGTATACTACGTCTATTGTACTGTGTTAAAGCATACTAACACTAATTAGTAAGCGCGCATAGATTAGGAAACACATAGATAGCTTAGAAGACAGTTATACTATTTACCTTGCAGCAGATTAGAAGATAGTTATATTTATCTACCTTTCGTATTAGCCTATTTTAGTTAAAGAGAAGAAGAGAAACTACCTAGGAGTACTTATCTAGTATCTACGACGACTTCTAGATATCTCATTTTATCTATTTCAGAAGAATTACTGCGTAAAACACCTTACCCTACTTAAACAACTCGAACCGCCCCCTTAACCGCCTCCTTAACCACTTCCTCAACCGCCTCCTTAACCGCCTCCTTAACCGTTCCCCTACCTTTACCTTATAAACACCCTTACCTACCTAAATAATATATAAAATACAAGATATTAGGAATAGAGAAAGACTAAGAGGAAGAAGCAGCTAAATAGGAAGATGGAATTAACTTAATAAAAGTTACTAAGGATAAGCTAACCAACTACGTATAATATAAGATGTACGTATATACGGAGATATATAACTAGCTAGACTTAACACTCTAGAAATCGTTCTAGGGAGATTTTAAGGACTTTGTAGTTGATATCTTTACGCAAATTTACTTATACTAGCTTTAGAAACTACGTAATTATCTAAATACTAAAGGAGTATAGGTTAACACTAACCATAAACGAGGTAAATTACTCCCTTAATCCTTATACGATATAGTATAAGAAAAAAACTAAATAGAATTGTTCGTACTAATTTAATAGCACGAGTGAGTTATATCCCGGGGCACGAAATACGTATAGTATCGTATACTCTTTAGGATGGTGGTAACTATCAATTATATAAAGCAAACTACGTAGTCTATATACTAATGCGCCTCCCCCCTAATTAGTTAGTGCTTTAGAAGTGCACTAGACACGTAAGTGGGTGGTTAGTACACCAAACGCGTAAATACGTACTCGGCGTACCGAACGCATAAGCACGTAGTTAGTACGACAGGTGCTATAATTATACACTAGCGGTACTTAGAAAATGAAACCACTTGTGTATAGCCTCTGTAATTGTCTTAATAGAACCATAAAACACATAAGAAAATACATAGGAAATCCCTCCTAAGGTGCCTTCTGGGTTGCCTTCCAAATGGTGCTCCAAGCTGGCCGTAAGTCCTGCTTATGGTCCGTAAAATGAACTATACGGCCTTTTGACGGGCCGTAAATGCACCATACGGCCTTCCGACGGGCCGTAACTGAACCATAAATACTCTGTTAGTCTCGCTTTACCCATTCTATAACCTTAAAGTCAAGCTTATTCGTATTAATTAGGGTTTTAAGAGCTTAACACAGCTTTGCCTTAGTTATGGCGTCTACTAGGTTGTCTCCACTACTAATCCATTTAACCTCTATAATCTTACGTCGTTTATAGGCCTAACGTAAGCATATTAAGTCGACCATAAGCCTCTTCTCTTATATTATACCTAGTTTAACTAGGCAGTTGTAAAGGGACTTTAAATCGGTGAATAAAACCAGGGGTAACTGCTCCAGTTATAGAATCTTCTAGACCGTTAATTTAATTGCGGCTACTATATTAAAGCCATAGGCTAGTACATATAGTTTAGAAGCTAGTACACTTCAGGTTACTTATTTGCACTTAATTAAGGACTAGTATAATATATTTACGTCCTAATTACGGTCCGTAAGTACAATTATAAAGCCAATTTATAATAATAGGTCTTTATTATTAGCAAAAGATACATCTATAAATACCAGTAGGCTAAGGGAATTCAGGTCTAGTGGTATAAAAGTAAATCCCCTTACTGCATTATCAATTTGCCACTAAATGCGCTTATTAAGCTGCTTAACATTTTCTTTTTATAGGTCTACTACCTAGGCCGCAAAGGACAGATCGTAGGCAGATTTAGGTTAACAGACTATAGTAATATAGGCGCCTCTTGCACACTATACAGCGTATTAGTCCTTTATATTTACAGTTTTACAGGTCTCTCCGTGGGAACTAGTAAGGTCTATAGGCTTTACTATAACAGGCTTTAGGTTTTATACTTAGCGTTCCTAAGTTAGCTTAATTAAATTGCCCTTTTATATAATTAAGCCTCCATTAAACTTAATTAGAGTCTACTTAGTTAACTACTCTTACAGCTTTACTAAGAACTTTACCTTTTATAGTTTAGTTTCTTTAGCGTCCGCAAAGGTTTAGTCTACTAGGAAGAGGGTATTATTAGTTTAGAGTCCAACAATACCGAGGCCATTTAATAGGGTGTATAAGAGGCAGGAGTCATAGGTCGACTATTCCATTTTAAGTTTACTAATATAATGCTAGTAGTACGTTTTAAACCAATGGTTTCCAGCTTCTAGTACTCCGTAAAGAGGTTTTATAACCTATAAAATTATTCCTAGTTATAGGTTAAGCTCAGGAGGTGGCCGTATAAAGATGTTCCTACTTAGGTAGGTATTAGACTGCATATAAGCTTGCGAGATATCCCATAGGTAAAGGGCTATAGGTTTGCTTTGCTATAGTCTAGGTATAAGTGTAAGTATAATCCGTTAACTAACTCGTTAAATTATGGGCAATTACGTAAGGACTAAGTTCTTTCCTTAGTCGTTATAGGCTTATACAATAAGCCTTAATTTTTTAAAAGCTTTATTAGTACTAGGGTGCTTAATTTCGTTAATAAAGCGTAAGTTAAATATACGGGCGCCTTGCGGAACGTCTCTTTCTATTATAACCGCAAAGATACCCTTTTTAAGTAGTCCGTTAATTTCTTTACGTTATAAGTCCGTAAACGGGGTTTCCTATACTAGAACTAATATATCCGCAAATGGAGATTGCCTTACGGATATTCCTGCGGAGGTTAAGTAATTCTCTATTATAGGGTTCTTAGTTATAGGGTGCTTTCGGGGGCATCCTTAACCACGTTTTACGACAGGTTTAGTAGGTTTAGTAGGTTTATAGGGGACTTTTATAGTAGGTATAAATGCTTCTAGTTTATCTAAAGGTAGGGGTGCTTCTAGTCTATCTAGTTTAGCGGGTACTTCCAGTTCGTCTAGTTTAACGGGTGTTTCCAGTTCGTCTAGCTTAACATTATAGTTATCTTCAGGCCAAAAGTAGGGTTTTACGGACGTACTTCTAAAGCTAGTTAGCCCACTAAGGAGTTATACGCAGCACGTCTTGTTTTCTACGGCTAGTAGGCAATAAGGTCTATTCTAATTGCCGCTTTTACGCCATATAAGGACTTCAGAGTTAAGCGGGAGGTTGTGTACTAGGGTTATATTAGGTCCGTTACGGTAGTACAGGGCGTTATTAATAGTTTATTTGGCCCGTAGCTTAACTATCTCAGCCATTACCTTCCGTATTACGGCTGCTCGTTCCGTAATAGACGGGGCAGGAGGATCTAGTTTACTTATCCTTAGGTAGGCTCCGTAGACTAAGAAGGTAAGTACTAGTCCGTCCGGGCTAGCAGTGTTATTAATGGCTTTTACAGCCATCTATAGAGCTAGTTCCTTTTAGATGTCCTTATATTCGTCTATAATAATCTAGTAAGCTCTCCATAAGGCTAGGTAAGCTCACTTAATAAGCCTAACGGACTAATGCGCCTCAACTAGAACGGCTTTTGTTGATATAGCCATGGCCATAATATACTGCTAGAATTCCTTACTAATAAAGTTCCTACTAGCGTTATAGGTGATATACTGCGGGGGTCCGACGTATATATTAATCCAGCAGGTCCGTAAAATATCCTAGGTATACTTTGTGGATATATTTTATAACTAACGGGCGGCTTAATAACGGGTTGCCTTATCAATTATATATAGTACTAGGCTACTGTTAATGTACATAATGTCTACGTACACTAAGTGGTTAAAGTTAAGATCCTTATAAAGGGTAAACTTAAATCGGCCTAGAGAACGTCCGTATTTCTGGTAGTAGGAGCAGTATTTAATTAGGTGGTTAATTACCTTCCTATTAACGTCGTCGTGTCTAGAGCGTTTAAGGACTCTATATAGCTTTTCAGCTAACAGGTAGCCGAAACGGCGATATAGGCGGTGGATTTCCGTACTAGTAAGGTAGTACAGGTTATAGTCAAAAGATTCCTAAATATACGTCCGTAAGGTCTCTCCCTATATAAGGAACGGGTGTCCGAATCGTCGTATAATTAGTAGGGTAATATACTTACTTCTTAGGGTAGTTATAGGGCCAATTAGGGTATCCGTAAAGTTATTATAGTACACCTATAACCTATCTATATCCGCAAGGCAGAGTAGAAAAGGGGTGTCCGCTTTTACTACGTGGAAGTTAACTAGGCTAATTAGAGTCTTAACTGCTACTAATCCGATTAATGCAGTTAAGCCAATGCCGAATTAGATGGTTACGGCCCCAGTTTACGTAATATTAATGTCCGTATTATTATTTATAGTGGTCCTATATATAAGGTATTATCCGTAGCCTACGGTAGACTTCTTAAAGGTACCTATATCGATTATAACACCGTAGAATTCCTTAGGGGTATAGCGTTCTGTGGTAATATATGTAAATAGGTCCTGCTTATAATCTATAACGTCCGTAACAGGGGTGCTTATAGAATGGTTTTTAGGCGTAACTAAGTGTATAAAGAAACGGTTGGCTAATACGGTCGTGATATTAAAGGCTTAGCTGTCCGTAAAAGGTCTAAAAGTGGTTAAAAATGTCTCTAAGGTCTCTTATTCCTAAGTGTTTAAATTAAAGTCAATTATAAGGGCTTTTATTAACTCATTAGGGGGCTCTTCTACTTCCTCTCCTTCGTATTCTAAAATAAACTGGCTAATATAGCTATTAAGTCTCTTCCTAGACTTGTTACGTTCTTCCTAGGTATACCTTATAGACCAACATCCTTCCTTACCGCATATAAAGCACTTCTGGCTGGTCCGTCTATGGGGGTATATTTTTGTACAGGAGTTGCTATAGGGGTTACGGGTAGGACTTGGTCGGTATAGGTGCTGCTAGCAATAGCGGCGGTCTGTAAAGTAGACGTCTAAGTCTATTTACGGATATTAAATATCTATAGTAAAGGCTTAAGTACTGCCTGGTGGGTTTAAGACTTTATACGTTATAATAAAGGAGCGTAGATCATTAATAAGGCCAGCTAAGGTGTCTATAGGCTTATAATAGGCGTACTTATAGGGCTCTACTTCCTAGCAGGCCGTAATAAGTTTGTTATATAGGAAGTCATCTATTTAAAGCTTAGTGTTAAGGCCGTGCTATAGGTGCCGGAGGTCTTTAATAAGAATTTACAGGCACTCTATAGTCGATTTTTCAGTATTCTTATTAATTACGGTCCGTAGCTTAGTCGCATTCCATTAGGTAAGGATATTACGCTTATATTCCGGTCCTTTAAAGTAGTTACGGGTAGCTTTGTATAGCTTATTAAAGGGAACACTAAGGGGGTTGCTTTTAAGGTTAGTGTAGTAGTAGTTAAGTGCTAGGCCGCGCAGCATAGTAGAGTAGGCTTGGCTAAACTCTTATTTAGGAATATCAGCCTTTTGGCAAAGGTCCGTAAAGATGGTTGATTTAAAGTCAAAATTATCATTTTCACCGCTATACTTAGATTCGTCGGTATAGAGCTTAGCCAGGTTAGCTAGTTCCTTACCGTAGGTCTTCGCTTAGGTGCGTTGCGGATTTATAACTTACGGATCTGTGGCTTTGTTAACGGAAGGGTTTTAGTCTATATTTTAGTTTATAGGGGTATTACGGTCCGTAACTTGGGTACTAGGTATGCTTTAGCCCGTAAGATCAATTCCAAAATCGCTTAGGTTTATAGGACGAATTTAGTTAAGTAGGTTAGGTATAAGGCCAGCGATACTATTAAGTTTAGGAGAAGTAGAGAGATTATTTATAGCTTTAACCTAGTCTAGGATTTTCTCTTTAGTCCATTCCGTTTAGTCCTCCTTCTATATTATATTATATAAGGACCGTATAATAGTAACTCGTTTATCTTTTTTAACCCATACACCTTAGTAACGTAAAAGGGTTTGTAAGTTACGGATAGTAGTAGGGTTATAAGTCTTAAGAATAGCTTCCATAAAGTCCGCAAAGTCTTCCTTATATTACTCCTATAGGTCATCGTTTAAAAGCTTATAGTATCCGTATTTAAGGATTTTAAAATTAATATAGTCGTTAACGTTATCTATAGACGTAAGGTCGACTCCTTAGCTCCACTTCTTTTGACCTTCGCTAATTTGCTTGCTTATATCTACTATATTATATAGCGTTGTATATCTATATAAGCTATAGCGGGTTATAGTAGCTTATAGCGGGTAGAGGAGGTCTTATAACGGTCCGTAAAATCAATTAGCGGGTCCGTAATAGTTTAAGGGGTCTTATAGTGGTCCGTAAAGGCGATTAACGGGTCTATAACGGTTTATAGAAGGGTAAGGGGTTTCCGTAAGGTCCGAAGAGGTTTAAGGTTTAAGGGGGTTAAGGATAGAGGGTTCCGTAAAGGTCTATATTCACGTCTATAACTTTTAGTAAACCGTACTAAGACTTAAATAAGTATACAGAGTTGGTAATAGTCTGTAATCCCCGACTTCCGACCTTCTAGTAGGTCGTACTAGGAGTCTAAACGGGTGGTCACTGTCGAGTATCGCTCGGGGGAGGTATCGAGTAATTGCTAATCTGTGCGCGCTCACTGATTAGTATTCGTACTAATTTAATAGCATAAGTAAGTTATATCCCGGGGCATGAAATACGTATAGTATCGTATGCTCTTTAGGATGGTAGTAACTGTCGATTATATAAAGCAAACTACGTAGTCTATATACTAATGCGCCTCCCCCTTAATTAGTTAGTGCTTCAGAAGTGCACCAAACGCGTAAACGCGTACTTGGCGTACCGAACGCGTAAGCACGCGGTTAGTACGATAGGTGCTGTAATTATACAAGAATAGACTAGAGAAGAGATAAACGCATTTAAGAAAAAGGTTAACACTAGCATTAAGTTAAGAAGTATTTAATATTATAAGACATATGGAACTCTAGAAGAGCAATAAGTAAGACGTTCCTTAATGCCTATACTTTCCACTATACCTTAATTTATAATTACCTCTACCTTTACACTATCTATTACGCCTTAACTTGCAATAATAATATAGCAACTCTACAAATAACCTACGGATAAGGAGAACCGCCCTATTACTATAACTAGCTATAAAAAGGAAATTGCGAATATAGCTAAGATATATATAGAGGAGTAGAAATACGGTGGTATAAATAAAAGCCTTAACTATAAATTAATAATATTCTATAACATCTATAATTAAGCGGACGTACCCTAAGAAGCTTACCTTAAGGCATTCCCTACTATATTAAAAGGACTAGCTTTAGACCACTTCTATATAAACCAACTATCCTACCTACTATTCGCTAAAGCTTATAAGCACCTTTAAAATTTCTTTAAAGGACTAGGATTTTAACGCAAAAACCTAGATAAGTGGAATACTATTACACTTATAATAGTAATAGCGGAAAATATAGATAAGTCTATAAGCGAATGCCTCTAATTGCTAATCTATAGACTTTATTAACTATAGTATGGCCTTAGACCTACCTTACAAACTATAGACTTCCTTTATAATAAAATTATTACTTTTTACTAGGGAATACTAGAATATAGATATATAGTCTCTAACCTACCGGATAACCTTAGAGCCCTTATTAATAAACTCTAATTATCTATTATGGTATACAAGAAAGAGTATATAGAGAAGACATAAGCTTTCTTTACAGGCCGATAATTTTATAAAAGAGATAATAACTATAACCGCAACAACCGCAATAACTGTAGTAACCCCCTATATAACCGCAACTGATAAAAACTACATTGCTTTGTATATAATAAGGAAGGATATTACTTATAGAAATATATTAAGGAGGAGTAAGAAGAGTCTAAGACTAAGTTTAGAAATAAGTTTAAGGACAGCTTTTAGGAGTGAATAAAGCAATATATTATAGACTATAAAGGCAATAATAATAAGGATAACGATAAGGACAATAAGATTACCAACGCATTTAACGCTCTGGTAATTAATATAGACCCTAATACTTTACTACATAAGGACAACCAGGCCATAGTATACTAAATTTTTTTTTTTTTTTTGGTCCATTGTATTATACTACGTATAATACTACGCATATAGCCTCTAGGCTATGGCGCTATAGCTCTATATATATAAATCCTTCTTAGGCAGCTTAATATATACTAATAACTATATCCTAGTAGTTTATAGCTACTTAGTAAAAATACTAGGTTACTAATAACTATTAGGTAATAAGAAAATAATAGAAAAGATTCTAAAAAATAAGAAATCCTAACGCCTGTCCCTATTCTTTTATAAATTATTTCTATCCTTTTACTCCCTATTATCTATCTACTAGGAGCTTAGTAGGAGTTGCCTCCTTCTAAAGATCTTACTGCTATTAGCCACTTTCTAGTAGCTATTTCTGTCCTAGAAATAGAAAAAGAGCTTTTCTTCCTTTCTTTATATAAAATAACTTCTTTAGAAAGAGAGAGAAGAGCCTAATTGCCTTTGCATATTCTTTCTCTCTTCTTTATATAGGCTATAGTCTAGTAGTAGATACTTAGGGGTTTATATAGCAGTATATTCTCTAAAGTATTTACCTTCTTTATCCTTTCCTATTGTTCTAGAGAAGGATTTAAAGAAACCCTTTCCTAGTTTTAGCTGGAAGAAAGCTAATTATAGCTTTTTAGGATATCTATCCTTAGGTGCTTTAAGAGAAAAGGAATAGCTTCCTTTACAGATCCTAGTATAGTGTTTTCCTTTATTCTTGTTCT
>Ga0307515_10015146_pt1 | contig 14223 bp, 7 predicted proteins | sample 17_EM_MG_FD_194513 | JGI IMG/M metagenome (GOLD analysis project Ga0307515, IMG submission 194513) | Populus trichocarpa ectomycorrhiza microbial communities from riparian zone in the Pacific Northwest, United States - 17_EM | ecosystem: Host-associated > Plants > Roots > Unclassified | place...
ATTTGATTGAAGCTAGCCTGATTGACGGCCGATTTGATTGAACTTCCAATCAGATATTTGGCTAGGAGGTTGTCCCAGCAACGTGCCGCGATACAGTGGCAGAAAGAACGAAAGGTAAGATATTGAGCTTATCAATTGCAAGAATTCGCAGGAATTCGCTTTAATCTATAAGATCTGCCTTTAGCTAGTGCCTTTGGCACTCACTAGCCTCTATAACCTCTGCTCCTAAGCAATTTCGCTTATCCGTAATAAGCTTTTTGGCCGCTGAGAACACGTGTTCTACCTTACTACTTATTACTGGTATTAAGAATATATTAAATGCCATACGTGCAAGGATAGGAAAGTCAGTTTGATGCTCCTTCCACCACATAAGCGGGTCCTGGATTGATAGAAGCCGGCAATTAAAAGACCTTAGATAGGTATTAAGCTCTAGACTATCTATATCCTTCTTCTTCTGCTTATGATACTTCCGTAATAGGTAATTAACTAAGAATTCGTCGTATGCAAGGTAGGAAGATTTTGCGTTATTTAGCTGATTCTTAAAGTCAAAGGCGGAATTAATATTAGGAACCTTTTCACAATAACTTAGGAAAAGGTCTTTAAATGCCTTCCTTGCGGTTTTAACCCAACTTGGATGCTCTGCCTACTTATCCTTAAAGTACTCAAATCGCCGTGTAGGGTGAAGGACAATAGCTGCAACGTAAAGAGGTGAGAAATCTGTTAGCTTAAAGTATTTCTTAAGCTTTAGCCAGGCCGTGTTAATACTAGTGTTATAGTGCTTAGTTCGTTTAAAATCGGCATTAGACTTATTAATCTCCTCCTGCGCCTTCTTAAGAACATTATACATGAAGTTCATACCATGGAGAACTCTCTATAGTGCGCTATATTGTCCCTCTTAACTAACTTTCTGTGCTTAACCTTCCTCTTATTCACAAAGCTCCCAAAAGGGAACTAGTATTTTTTGCCACCTAATTAAGTCCTCCTAATTAGCCTCTTATAAAAAGTCTTGTCAAAGGTTATAGGCACCCTGCTGGTTTGGAAGTTTCCAGCGGGTTTAGTAAAGGGTAATAGCAGCACGTAGTTTAATTGCTAGCATTTATTAGTATAATAGCTAATATAAATTATAATAACTTAGTCGAATAGCTCTGAACCGAGCCTTAAATGATTGCTATCTTTACAATACTAAATTAAGGAGAAGAAGAAGGGGTTACTAAGACTGATATAAACAAATATATACAGCTGACCGCTAAGGCTTATTATGCAGTATGCCTAAGTTATATAGGTTACTATAAGCGCTGCTATAGGAATATGCGGTATAAGTTGCTAGCTGGCAACTTATACCGCATATTACGGCCGCAAAGAGCCTAGAAATAGCGCGTAGTACGATACCCTTAATGGTAACCCATAATGGTAATATACGGCATAATGGCAATATGCGGCATATTGCGGCGATATGGCGGCAATGTGGTAAGTGATGTGCTTTAGTACCGTCATATAAATAAAAGAAACAGGACATACCACGAGAAATTATAGCCTTAGTTGAATTCCACCGAATTCCTCTATCTGTAAGAAGCTGGTAATATTAGAAGTCTTCCTCCTGGCACTCTCTAAATATTGTTATCCTTATTGAATTATAGTTGACATAGACACAGATATTATGGAGCTTGCCGATCGGGCCTATACCATTCTAAATTTTGAATACTTCATCGTATAAAGCACCAGCTAGCTTCCGCTTAAGCTTACTAACGCCCTTACTAAATAGTAAGGCCTTAATAACTAGGTTAATAATATGACCAAGACATCGCAGGCGTGAATAGCCAATGTTAATATTAAACCGAGTTACTAGCTCCTTTAGCATAGTATCATTATCCGTAGCATTATCCATCATAAACGCCCCAAGATTCTAGCTAATTTTGTAGTCATTAATGACATCAGCTGTAATTTCTGTAATTAATTAGCCAGATTTTGCTTTATTCACTTTCCGGAAACCTAGAAGACAGTGCTTAAGCTTATACTCCTCACTAATAAAGTAAGCGTATATCGCTATATAATCGTTACGATTTAGAAAGCGCCAGCCATCGAGTAAAAGGTTGATTTTACTTTTTGCATATAAAATCTTGTCCTTAATCTGTGTCTTCCTTAACTAAAATGTATCTATCACCCAGCCCCTAATTGTAGTATGCGAGGATAGAAGGATTGCTTTAATCTCAGGTCGGCTAGAAATAAGGAGCTGTTGAAATCGTATATTTTAAATAGTCGAAAAGCTAAGGTTGCAGGCAATAATTGTGTTAATAAGGTCCTTCTTATATTTAAGATCGTTAAATGGCGGTAAAAGAAGACCATGTTATATAAAGCCTGCGTAAGTAGAACCTTGTCCTTGTAACAAGATGGAGCCAGGATTTTTGCCGGCTCCAGTTATTCCATGGGTCTTTTTTAAATAAGATACAATTGATGAGGTAGAGAGTGTATTAAAGAGCTGGGTACCGTAAGCCTTTTTTTAATGGTAGTGCTTACAGAGCCAGAGCTTCTTATAGCCCTTTGCTTGTAGATTAGCTCCATACTAATAAACCTAAGAAACCTTTGCCTTTGTATTTAGGACCCGTTTATTGCGTAAGCGATACTGCACATCCTCAAGAAGCTGGCCACGGTATCTAAGAGTATTATATTGAATGTCAAAAACGCAGGCGTGCGAGGTCTGAGTGGGCTGAGATGCTTCTGAGGTAGTCTTAAGTAAATTAGAATCAGATAATTGAGAAATTTTGTCGATATCCGAACTCATATTACCCTTTAGAATTAATAGGGTTATTATATAATAAGATAATAGTAGGCAGTCTGAAAATTTTTAAACCGGATAAACTATTAACCGAGACTATTAATCAGTTATCAAATATCTGACCTCGGTTCAAATATTTAATCGGCTTGACTGATATCTAATCTCGTATTTGATTGATTGGACTGACGCTTAGACTAATTGAACTTCCAATCAAATCCGTTGACTGTTGGCAGCACTGCTGCTACTACTATTACTACTGTTACTGCTACCATTATTATTTTTGGTTTACTACTGTCCTAGTTACTACTAGTAGGAAAATTAGATCTTAGCTATAGGTAACAGAAGGACACCTAGGGCAGTTTTATAGAAGGGCTAAGAATATAGTTACCTGCGTTCGTTTAGGGATATACTTTCCTTTATCTATTCTGCTTTTGCTATACTCTTATTTTATTATTCTTCTATATTATAGAACGTTAGGGGACAACGTTCTTGGTGGGGGAGGTATATAGTAGTGTAGATTGGACGTCGCCTACTATCTTGGCATTTTTCCTATATTTATAAAGCCTTCGGCTTCCTTCCTTCTTCCCTTTAACACACATATATATTACAACTTTACCAGTTACCGGAAATACACTCTTTTCTTTCTTTCTTACTAACTAACTAACTAATTAACTAACTAACTGACCGACTAACTGACCGACCGACCAACCGACTGACCGACTGACAGACTGACAGCACCGTGACTTTCCATCTTAGAGAGGTCGTACCCTCCTACATTACTACCTATAACTAGCTCTACGCCGAATATAAAAACAATTTACGCGTATACTAAAAGCAAAAACAGGATATTAACAACTATATTATTCGCACTATATCGGTAGCCTACCTTCCACTTATTAACAGCCTTAGTAGTTAATTATATTAAATATTTAAGGCGTCTCTACTACTATAGTAGCCACTATAGTAATAGAGACACCCTATATTTTAGTAAGCAATTAAGCCTATCTTATATAAGAATTTTATACTATTAGTACTTACTAAATTACGTGCTTATAAGGCCTCCTCCTATCTATAAATACTCCTTCTATACCTTCCTCTCTTCCTTCTTCCTTATAAGAGCTGGCGGTGCTCTAATACTCCTTCTTAGTCCCTATTAAGGGATCTATTAGTTAACGTGGCGATATAAACAGCATTGGATAAGAAGACGGGCGAGAGAAAAGTTAGGAAGGATGGAGGAGCCTTTAGTAGGTATTAGTCGAGCAATATTAATAGCTATATTATAGCTGCCTAATCTCCTATACTTATAGGCCTCCTCCCGTCTATAAATACTCCCTTCTTTATACCTTTCTTTCTTCTTTTCTTCTTCCTTATAAGAGCTAGAGGTGCTCTAATACTTCTCCTTAGTCCCCACTAAGGGATCTATTAGTTGACGTAGTAATATAGATAGTATTAGACAAGGAGATAGGTAAGAGAAAAGATAAAAAGGACGGAGGAACCTCTGGTAGGTGTTAGTCGAGCAACGTTAATAGCTATATTATAGCTGCCTAATCTCCTATACTTATAGGCCTCCTCCTATCTATAAATACTTCCTCCTTTATACCTTCCTCTCTTCTTTTCTTCTTCCTTATAAGAGCTAAAGGTGCTCTAATACTCCTCCTTAGTCCCTATTAAGGGATCTATTAGTTAATATAGTGATATAAATAGCATTAAACAAGGAGATAGGTAAAAGAAAAGATAGAAAGGACGGAGGAACCTCTAGTAGGTATTAGTTGAGTAACGTTAATAGCTAGTTTTTGTTACCTAAAAATTATATTATATAACGACATTTAGGAACGTAAATATATACCCTATCCTATACTTACACCACTGTTAAATATTCTATATTTCGCACTTAGAGCTACTTATAATAGGTATTCCTAAAAGATCTACCGGTTTAAAGCTCTATAATTAAACGTTATTAACGTTTTATATAGGGGTCGTCAATTAAGCTCCTAGGACACGATTTTTAAAGTTTAATACTATACTGATATCACAACCTTCTTGTAGTGGCCGAGCCACCCCCAATCTTCTCCCTCCCATTACTCGGCGCTAAGCTATTATATCGTCGCCAAGCTATTATATCGTTATATGTCCGAACTAGGTGGGCAATAACGTGGTTAATAGTTATTAGGTATTAAAAATATTTAGTATATAAAGCTTTAAATTAAAATTACAATCTACTATATTATATCCTACGTAGAGGGCTCTGTATTAAAGCTCTACAGTCTAAATATATGCTATATTCGTGACCAATATATTCTTTAGGCCCGGCTTAAGTAGGGCGCCTTAGTTACTATAGTAAATCCTTACCTAGTAGTAACCAAGGCGCCTTAATCTTACTACTACTTTTAAATTAAGTAAAAGCTCTATATAGGGGGGTCCTAGGGGGTCTCCCCCTAGAAAATCTCATCTCTATATATATTAATTAAAGTTTATATAATAAAGCTCTAAATTAAAGCTTTAGGTTAATTAATTAGCTTATTATACTTAGGTTAAAATTTACGTTAGGGGACCAACGTTCCGTATATTAAGTTATAATACTCTAAACCTTATATTTCTTAGTCTCCCTTACCAAAAAATGTTTACCCGAGTATTACCCTATATTTATACCGTTATATCACCACTAGTAGAAGAACTTTACTACTAGATTTGCCTATTAATAATATTAATTCTATTACCACCATAGCTTCTAACGCGTTAGATAATAGCTAAACGAATACCTTATAAAGTAAGGATGTAGATAGGGAGTTTAATAATAAAATAATAGGGTATATTGTATAGACAGAGACGAATCCTTAAGGGAAAAGGAGGAATCTATGTGCGAGGTAGGAAGGGTTTTCCCTAGGCACGTATAGCGCACGTACCTTATGGGCGAGTTACCCTTAGGTTGCCCTAGGGTCGCTTATACCTTGCGGCTATATAACTATCTACTTAGGTTTTACCTAATAATCCCCCCCCCTTTAAAAAGGGTCGTCCCCAATTCTTTATATACTTAAGCCTTAATAAAACCCTATAAAAAACCTTAGTAAGGAAAAAATAAAAATAAAAAAAGCGTTTTAATTTTATATATAGAGAGATGGGTAGTATATATATATAGCGCGAAGATATTAATAAACTTTAACCAGCGGTTAAAGTTGTCTAATTAGTTAGATTTACCTTACTAAAACTCTCCTATATTTAACTAAGCTAATAATAATTTTCTATCCCTAGAATAGAAAATCCTAATTAGTCTATTTAACGCCTAGAGCCTATAGCTTAATATTATTACCTAAATTTATTAAACTACTAAAAGTATTCTAAAGCTTACTTATATAGGTAGGTTGCTAATACCTCGTAGGTAGGTTATAGGTTATTTATATATAGCTAGATTTATAAACGGTAAGGCTATATACTTATTAAATCCGCTAATAAATTCGAAGACAAGGAGCTCTTACTGCACCCGGCCTAAAAAGACCAAAACTAACTAAAAGAATCCTAAAAAACACCTAGAGAATCCCCCTAAGATGTATGCATCGCAGGGGAGGCACACGTCAAACGACGGTGGTTTGCACTCGCGCGCGTCCACTAAAACCACGCCTAGCAATGGCCCTCTATAACAAAAATAGGCGAATACTACACTATAAAGCGGAAAGACCTCTATTAAGAAGGTATCTAATAAAATATAAAGCCTATTAGACGCGTCTAGTATCTATAGTTATAGGGGAGTAACTGTTAGCTATAACGAACTAATACAGCTAGCAGAATAGCTCCGCCAGTTTAGTAAACCTTAGGCGCCCCTCTAGCAAACCCTTAATTAAATCCTCTAACGGCTAAGTAAAATTAAAAATAAATAAAACTTCTCCTTACCGGCGAACCGTACCTAGGCCGCCGTAGCTATGCGTTTACAGTATAGGAAACCTACCCCCCTAAAGATAATATCTGGGTATATAATTATAATATAACTAAATATAGAAAAAGTAGAGGGGCTTAGGGGATAATTAGAAATAGAAGTCCTTATAGAGATTTATAAAGAGGTCTATAACGCTATTATAGTCTAACACCTTAGGAGCGGAGATATTAGAGTTATTTTAAAGGACTAATAGGTAAAGGAATAAGCTATTAGGGTAGGGGATAGGCTAGGAGAATGTATTGGTATAAAAGTGCTCCGAGAAGATTACCTAGTTAAAGTCCTAGCGGTTCCCCTAAGCCTTAGGGTAGAAAAGGGACGCTAGGCGGATAATACAGCAATTATATATAAGATAGTAAAACAAACGGAACGCCTTATACTAGAACTTAAGATCACCCAAATTTAATAGCTTTAATAGGAAAATGTAAACTAAGTATATAATAAGAATAATAAAAGAATATAAGGGTCGCTAGAGACTTACTAAGGAAACACTAATCAAATATATAGCTCCCTTATTATCAGTATATATATACTAGGAATACAAAAACTCCTTATTTAAAAAGGTATTATTATAAATAGCCTTATATATAACGCAAGGCTCTATAACTATAGACTCCGCCTAGAATAATACTATTACTGCGTATAATAGGGATATACTTAATCCATATACGCAGTATAGGTGTGCTACGGCTACTATATAGGCCCCTATAATATAAGATAATGCTTAAATTAAGACTAAATAAAATGCGTAAACTGCCACTAAAGCATATATAAGGCGTAGGAGAGAGAAGACTGTATTAAATATAGGAGATAAAAGGTAAGGGCTTAACAGCTGCGGGAATAACTATATGCTAGGTTATATAAATAGAAACAATAGGTAATAAGCTAGGGGGGCATGGGTGCTTTTCTAGCATTTCCTACCTTTAATACTAGGGGGCTAGGCTAGCTATCCTAAGCCTTAACAGGCCAGAAGTAACGCCGCGCGATATTACTAAACTATATAGGGATATAAGGGTTATAGGGGACATAAGGGAAAGAACGCCCTATAGGAAGACCCTTATAGACAGCTATAGTAAGCTTAAGACTAGGACAATTAAGAATTAGACTTAACGCGGCAAATATAACATTTATAGCTAACTCTTAAAGGGTATATAGCTAACTAGTAAGAATAGGGGAAGAACCGGAGATAATAACAGATTTAGATATAGAAGCGCTAGTAGGAATATAAAATATAGGAATAGAAAGCTTTACGTAAAATAAGTAGTAACTAGGGTGTTGTTACGGAACCCCACCGCAGGGGCCTCTATAGGAGAGCCCTGTGCTCTCGCGTACACCTCGCGTACAGCTTATATCAGCTACGCGTAGGTATATTACCTCCTTACGCCCTTGACCCTTATGATTAATCGCATAACGTCTTATAGACTCCTCAAATACATACGTCTTGTAGCCACTGCCCCCGTCCCATAACATTACGTTGCGCCTTTTTACCACTAACACCTAGCCTACAACTAATTCTACGTCTTTATAATACTACAGGCGCTACTAAAAGTAGCGTACCTATAAGTTACCTTACTTTATACTTCTAAGGAACCCATAATAGTAAGATAATATTCCTTACTAGCTACTATATTAAACCCAAAGAATAATCTAATACCTATACTTAACCTACGACGCCAATCAATCCTAGGAGAATTCGATTTATTAGCCCTAGCCTTAACCCCTAAGGAGATAGACACCGATAATATCTTATCTTTTATTAACTATATAACTATAGATAAGTAAGCGGAAGGGCTACTACCTATTAAAATCAAAATACGAGACGCTAAGACGTTTATAAAAATGGTAGTACGAGAACCCGATAAATACTACCGCCTTTTATAGAACTACTACCTAAAGCTTATATAAGCCGAGATGCGTACTACCTAAGATCGCGATATTATCTAAGACCTATAAGCTCGCGAGGCGCTCGCTGATAACACGCGTTAAGAAACCGAAGATAACCTCCGCGTGTCTAAACGCGACGTCTAACAGTTAAAGAAGGCTGAGATCGTACTTATTGCTATAATTACTAAAAGAGAAGGCATAATTAAATACCTATAATCTTAGCTTAATAAGCATATTTATAATAACGCTAGACACTTCTCTACTGTATATAACGCTACTTAAGTCTCTACGCCCCTAGCAACTTTACCTACTTAACGCTTAATAGAGGGTTAGCGCCAAGCAGCTTTACCTAACGGGAACCCCTACTAAAGCGATAATAAAAGCTATAATAACTAAACCTAAGCTGCTACTGTAGGGTCTAATATACGTTACCCTAATCCCCTAGTTTTCTAGGGAGACCGTAAAGAATATAGCTACTAGAAGATATAAATCCGTAAAAAACTAACTTAGAGCGCCTGCCTTTTTCCTATAAAAGATACTAAGATTAGCTATATTATCGGGCGAATAAAGGGTATACTATTTAATAGACTCTTTACCTAATAGGAGACTAATAGCCCCTAGAAGTGGTAGTCCTACTAAAAAGTCCTTAATAATTTTAACCTAATATACCGCGACTACGACCTACTGGCTACTAACTAAGCTAAACTATATACCCTAAAGATAAGCCCTACCAAATTATTTAACGAGTTCTATATTAAATTCTAGGAATATACTAGAGCCCTCACCTAAGATAATACTAAAAACTAGGAAGATCTCCTTAAAAAAGTTACTTATTGCCTTAGTCACGCAGCCGCCAGCCACAACTATAATAATATTTATAATATAGTAGCAGCTATACAGAAGATTAAACGACGACTAAATTAGATTGCTACTATAAACCCTTGCCTAAAGACCTCCCTATAGAAGCCCTCCGGACCTACTAAACTACCAACGCCTACTACCCTAAGCAACACTACTGGTCCTAATATTAACCTTTTTATACTAACCTTCCCGTAGAAGCTACTAGACGGAGAATATAAGCTACTCTAGAAGCTAAAGCGTTGCTATAAATGTCGTTAAAAAGGCTGTTATAGCTATAGCCCAAACTACCTAATAGCTAGGTTTAGTAGCTGCCGCCTAATACCTAATCTAGTACCTTAAATACTAAATATATCGCTATATACCACTACTGTATAAGACGAAGACATAGTAATAGTAGTAGAGTCGGATACGGAAACAGAAAACGCTAAGTTCTAGCCCTAAGTCGTAGGTTAGGACGCCCTAATAATAAGGGGATCTATATATTGGCCTGCTTAATAGATAACTTAGTAAAGATAAATAGATAAAAACAGATAGTTTTACCCGTAATAGGAACTACTACTAAAAAATAATATAAAAGCCGTTCTATAATTAATTACGGAGCTACTAATAAACTTATAAATACCTAATTTGTGCGTACTTATAACCTACCTACCTTACCCCTTACTAAAGCCCGCGCCCTATAACTCGCTGACGGTAGTTATACCGTATAGAAGATTACCTATATAGTATAACTCTACCTAGATATAAATAGGCACTAGGAAGAACTTTAGGCCTATATTATACCACTTACTAACTACCCTATTATCCTTAGAATAAACTAGCTTAAATAATACAACCCCGCCATTAACTAGAAAAAGAAAGAAGTAACCTTTAACTCTAAATACTATAGAGAGACCTACTTAGGATATAGCCTAGCCGCCTTTATCTACTCCCTAAGATACCAACCTAAGGAACCCCTTATTACCTTACCTATAACTAACTACTACTATATAAGTGCCGCGGCCTTCTACCGCATAGCACGTAGGAAAGGCTAAACTATTACCGCAGCCTCCCAATTATAACTATATAAGCTTAATAAAGAATAGAACTACGTCCTCTATAGTAATAGGATAGATATAATTAACCTTTTAAAAAACGATGCCCCCGCAAAACTCTATAGACTTTTACCTTTAAACTTTAAGAAGTTTATAAAGCTTAAAAAAGGACTTATTAATAAGGAACTCTGTAAGCTCCTCCCTAAGAGGTACTATAACTTTATTAACGTATGCTTATAAAAGAGCGTAGATATACTCCCCCTATATTAACCTAATAACTATGCCATTAATATTAAATAAGGAAAAACGCCACTCTATAAGAGACCCTACCTAATATTAAAAGATGAACTTCTAGTTATTAAAAAGTATATTAACGAGCACCTTAATAAAGGGTTTATTCGCCCTAGTATATCCCTAGCAGCCGCCCCTATCCTCCTTACTAAGAAGCTAGGAGGAGGTATTTAATTCTACGTTAACTATAGAGGACTTAACGCTATTACGATTAAGAACTAATACCCCGTACCGCTTATACGTAAGACTCTTAAGCGGCTTAGCTAAGCCAAAATCTATACTAAGCTTAATATTATCGCTGCCTTTAACCGCCTCCAAATATAAGAAGGTAATAAATGGAAAACCGCATTTGTATTGCGCTTTAGCTAATTTAAATATACCGTTATGCCCTTTGGCGTATATAATAGCCTAGGTAGCTTTTAAAGCTATATTAATAACGCCTTATAGGACTACCTTAACAACTTCTGCTCTGCGTACCTAGATAATATACTTATTTACAGCAATAACCCTTCTAAGCATACTAAGCACGTTTAAAAGGTCCTATAGCGCCTTAGGGATATAGGACTTTATATTAATTTAAAGAAGTGCGAATTCTTAGTTATAGAAGTAAAATACCTTAAACTAATTGTTACTACTAAGGGTGTCCGTATAGACCCCAAGAAGGTATATATAATTACTAAATAGCAAACCCCTAACTGTATTAAAGATGTATAAGCTTTCCTCAGTTTTGCTAACTTCTATTAAAAATTTATATATAACTTCTCGGGTGTTATAGCACTATTTATAGTAATAATGCGAACAAAGGGCCTTTCCGTAAAAGGAAGAAAAATATATCTATATTTTATCTGGACGCCTAAATACGAGAAGGCGTTCTAAGACCTTAAAGATGCTTTTATTAAAGTACTTATCCTAGCTCACTTTATACTAGGACGATAACTCTATTTTAAGACTAACTCCTTAGACTATATTAACGCAGGCGTTCTCTCCTAGATAGGTAATAATAGTTTCCTCTACCTAGTTACATTTTATTCGTCTAAGCTTATACCATAAGAATATAACTACAAGATCTATAATAAGGAACTTCTCGCAATTGTATAAGCGTTTAAGGAATTCTAATTAGAACTCTCCTTAGTAGAACCTAACTAGCTAACTAAAGTCCTTACGGATTATCGTAACCTTATGTACTTTATAACTATAAAACAGCTAAACTAACGCCAAGCACGCTAGAATGAGTTCCTCTCTAGTTTTAACTTTAAAATTGTATATAGGCCAGGAGTATAAGGTACTAAGCCTAATAGCCTAATACGCCGCTTATAAGACCTTCCTTAGTTTAAAAATAACCCCTATAACCAGTTCTAATAATAAACGATCCTAAAAGCACGGAATTTGGCCCTAGGTATGCTACCTATAATAGAGCTAACTATACCTTAGCTCCACACTATAGAACTAGAATTACCTCCTAAAATTAATAAGCTTACTACTACGGCATATAATACCTCTATTAACCCATTACTATATTAACTTATTACCGCAAAGACTACTAGCGCCTGTATACTGCCGACTAAACTCTAAAGCTTAGGCTAGATTAATATGGCAGCCTTAGAAGTAAAAGAGAATAGGCTCTATTATAGAGGCCGTCTATTTATCCCTAATTTAGAAAATCTACAACAGTAACTAATCTAAATGGCCTACGACTTTTAATTAAGCGGCCACCTAGGCAGAGGAGGAACCTATAAGCTTCTTAGCCAATATTACTTCTAGCCTAAAATAATAGACTTAGTTAAATACTTTATAGGCGCCTACCACGGTTATAAGCGCGCTAAGGCCTTTAATATAAATACTAAGGACTACTATACCCTTTACTAGTACCTCTATAACAATAGGCAGATATCGTTATAGATTTCGTTGTTAACCTACTACCCTATAAGCGACATGGCCGTACCTATAAGAACATCCTTATAATAATATACCAACTTATAAAAGAGCGCCACTACGTCCTAACTAAAGGCGTAGCCGTTAGCGACGTTACTAATGCCTTCCTTCGCGAAATCTACCGATTACATAGGTTACCTAACTTAATTACGTCCGACTAAGGTATATAGTTCGGCTCTAATATATAAAGACGAATCTGCTAACGCCTTAGCATCTCCATTAAGATATCTATATCCTTCTATTACGAAACTACTAAGCAACCGGAAAACGCTAATATTAGCATAAAAGCGTACCTACAATAGGTAGTTGCCTATAGTTAAGATAACTGGGTAGATTACCTCCTATTAGGTAAATTTGCAGCGAATAACCACGTCTTAACTACTACAGGACTTACCCCGTTCTTCGCATAAGGGATATTACCCCTAATCTGGCATAGAACTACTAGAACCTATTAATAAGAAACTGCTATATAGAAAACGCCTTAAGATACTACTTACCGACTAGCATACAGACCGCATAAAAAATCTACTTAACTACTGTAAGGGAGAAATGGCCTAGGCTTAAGTAAAGCAGGCCTACTTCGCTAACCGTTATAGAACGCCACCACCGGAGATGCGTGTTAGCAACTAGGTATAGCTAGATGTACGTAATATCTCTACACAAAGGCCTATAAAGTTACTTAATTATAAGAACTTTAGCCCCTACCTAATTAAATAAGTTATTAATAGGGGAGCCGTATATAAGCTAGAGCTCCCGCCTACCCTAGCCACCCGCGGGATATAGCCTATATTTTACCTATAGCTACTATACCTTTACTAGCCTAACCCCTTACCGGGGTAGATATAGCCTAAACCCCTACTAGTACTAATTTAAGACAAGAACGAAGATAAGAACCATAAGGAGTAGACCGTTAAACGAATTATTAACTCTAAATACTTTAGCAAAGGCAGAGGACAATAGCTCTACTATAGAGCTATATACACAGGATTTAATATAGATTAGCCAGAATGGCAACTATAGGAAGACTTTAAAAATGCAAAGGATTTAATTAGCAACTTTTACTACGCAAACCCATAGAAACCGGGCCTAAGTAGAGATTTTATACTTAATCCTCTATAGGAGCCTTTATAGAGTTAAACCGTTATATATTGCCACGTAGGGGCAAATTACCGTTAAATTGCCGTTAGATTGCCGTAAAGTGCAATTATGTAACCGGAATATCGTTAAGATGTCTAGGAACTTTAACCGGTAGTTGAAGTTATTTAATTAGTTAGATTTTTAGATGCTAAGCCTTATTATATAACGTTATTTTAAGCCTTTAGCAATACCCCCCCCTTTTTTTTTATACCCTAAGTGTCCCTTTTATATATATATAGTAACCACAGCGTCGCCGGAGCTTCGCCTCTATAGAAGGGGGGGTAGTGTTACGGAACCCTACCGCAGGGGCCTCTATAGGAGAGCCCCGTGCTCTCGCGTACACCTCGCGTATAGCTTATGTCAGCTACGCGTAGGTATATCACCTC
>Ga0307515_10015147_pt1 | contig 14223 bp, 2 predicted proteins | sample 17_EM_MG_FD_194513 | JGI IMG/M metagenome (GOLD analysis project Ga0307515, IMG submission 194513) | Populus trichocarpa ectomycorrhiza microbial communities from riparian zone in the Pacific Northwest, United States - 17_EM | ecosystem: Host-associated > Plants > Roots > Unclassified | place...
TTAAAAAGGAGTTAAAAATAAAGGGATTAGTTAAAGGTAATAGACAAGCTAGATTATCTAAGGGATCTACTACTAGCGTATAAGCTGTTTCCGCCTCTTCTTAATTAGAATTCCTTTTAGCCTTTTTAGCCTTAAGTTTAAATAGACCTTACTCTACTAAATAAAGCTCTTTTAAATGCACCTTTTTTACGGTCCTTTATTAGGCGGCTTAGGCGAGTATAAGTATCTAGTTAAGCTTTTAGAGCCTCAGACGCCTTATTAGAACGATATTAAACTTTAATAAGGGCCTTAACTAGCTTACTCTTTAGTCTTTTAACCGCTATCAATACGTATAACCCTAGAGGAGATTAAATAAGAAACTAGATGGTTATAAAAAAAATAACAAGACGTATATACTTAGTATTAGATACGGATTAAACATTACAGGACGATTGTATATTTGCTCGCGTACACTTAGTATAGGAAGAAGGTTGGCAACTAGATGGAGACGCGATTATAATATATACTAACTTCTTTTTAGTATAACGAGAATAGGATAGTATAACTTTACTAAGTAATAGGATGAACGTCACTAGCTAGTTATAATGATTAAACGTAGAGGATCTAATAGGAGGCATTAGAAATAATAAAGGTTACTAAATTAAAGATACTATACCTCTAATAGATAACTTAGAGATAGGAGATATCTTTAAGAATAAAGATAAAAAGGAGGGGAATAGTGTTACGGACCTTATATCGGCAGTAGTGCGACTATTAAGAATGGATATAAATGGGTTAGTTAAGATAGTATAGGAGGCGCTGGAACCGATTAAGCTATAGGATAAGGGGTAGCTAAGTTACATAGCTAGTTATATTATAAGTTTGGAACGTAGGAACGTAATATACTAATATACTAATGTACTAACGTACTAAACCCTTTACTATGGGGAGGAGTTATATATTTAAGGACGTACGGTCTCTATAGATAGTTTCTCTTTTTTATAGTAAATCTTAGAATATAATTGGAGTTAATCTGTTAGGCAACTACTCCACTAGTTATTATTACGTTGTTAACTTCTTATTTACCTATATACCCAGCCCATTAATAAGTCTACCGTAGTTCCTGCTACAAGGCTTCGTTATACTTAGGTATCTTATAGGCTCTACTTTATATACTTTTATTACTCCTCCTATTCCTAAAGGTATCCTTATACTCTCTAGTAGATATCCTTAGACTTCTTAATAGGATTCTATAACTAATTATACGGCCTTAGCTAGTAATTATTAGGTATACTATTATACCTAAATAGTTAAACGCTATAGGCAATCTGGATTAGTATATACTTATATAATATATATTACTTTAAATTATAAGCGTACTCTATATACGAAAGTAGCTTATACTAGTTATCTTACTAGTAGTTTAAATATATATATATATAGGTAAGACTCCAGTTTTTAGTTCTGGCATTTTATTTACCTATCCGTTTATAGATAAAAAGCTATACTATAATAGTGATCTATCTTTAAAGAAAAGTATAGATCTAACTAGTACTAGCTTATAAAGACGCTACCCCTATTAGTAATAATAGAGTACGGCTAATCTACTTTAAGAAAGTATTTCTCCTTAATTAGGCTAGCGAGCGCTTATATATTAATTGTCTTATTAATAGGAAGGTATTAGATATACTTAAAAAAACCTATTAATAAGTATAAGGACCAAATTATATATTTATCCTTAGCTATCTTTAAATAGCGGAAGATCCGTAATAAAGTTTATAGTGTAATATTACTATAGCTTACTAGTAAGGGGAACTAATTTAAGTAGACTCTATAGCTTATGCCTACGGATCTTATATACTTAATACTTCTCGCAGTAGCTAATATACTCCTTTACTTCCTACTTAAGCCTTAGCTAATAGTATTTGCGCTAAAGTAATTCCACTATTTTTACTTAACTATAGTAGCCGCCTAGAGGATTATTATAATTCTTTATAAGAATCTTCTATTATAGATTTACTTCTTATAGCACCTAAACCTTACCACCTCTATATAGTAGGCCTATTGGGTCTAGTTCCTAATAGTAATACCTAGTAGCTTTCTTTCCGTTACATTTCCGGTCTACTTTTATATTAAAGATAGTATAGAAAGTGTCCCTCCATTATACCTTATAGATAAAATCTATTAACCTTTTAAATAGTTTCCGGGTAAAAGCTATTTTATCCTATACTACTTTAAGTATAAGACTAGATAGTATTATAGATCTTATAACTCTTTAATATATATATATTAAGAAGGCCGCTATAAGGTTAAAATTCTTTAGTTATTATAGGGCTCCAAGTTCTAATTACTCTATAGCTTCGCTATTAGTTTAAGGAGATAGCTTAGTAATTAGGGATAGTATATTACTAGGTTCTAAAAATATATTAGGGACGTCCTATCTAGGAATATTTGGACCCTTATTAGTAATAGACTAGGTACTAACTAAAACGTTCGTAGAAACTAATAGGGCTTATACCGCCTAAGATTTAGTATATAGAGCTATAGGTGCTTAAGTATCCTATACCTAAAGCTTATTCTATAATATAGGGAGTAAGATATTTATTATCTATTTTCCTTCTCTTGTTTTAAAGCCTTTAGTATAGTCTAGCCGTTATAACAGTCTATTAGTAGGGTTATTTTCCCCTAGCATATATTTAACCTTAAAATTAAATCATATAAGCTTCTCTGCCTATTTAGCTTATTAAGGTATAAGCTCCTTTATAGTTATAAAGTAGCGTAAATTATAGTAATCTAAGAATATATAAGTGGCATAGCTCGCGTACTTAAGGTAATATTACTACTATTTAAAGCAGTTAACTATAGCCAGTAGTTCCTTATTGTTGGTATAATACCTAACTTTAGGTCTTTGGAATTTTCTATTATAAAATATTACTAGTCTTTAATAGAGCTGGGTAGCGTTTAAATCCCTATTAGGTTATAGCAGGATACTAATAAAGGCGAAATTTAATGCATTAGTAATTATTATTAATAGCTAATCTAGGTTGGAATACTGTAGTAATAGAGCTTTTATAAACTTTATATAAAGTTTTTAAAAGGCCTTCTAAACCTTTCCGGGCTATAACTATAGTTTATACTATTTAGTTGGTCCCTTCTTAGTTTTTTTCCTTATTACCTTTAAGCTTTTTGCTCCTTAGGTTAGGTCTTAAAAAGCTTCCATAATATAGTTAGATAGGTATTAAGTAATGTCTAAGTAGTTATAAATAAAGCGCCTATAGAAATTGGGAAAGCCTAGGAACACTTAAATATCTTAATAGCTCTTTAGCTCTAGCTACTCCTAAATTATCTATACCCGTACTAGGTCTATAACTATACCTATAGGCATTATAATATAACCCAGAAACTTAACCTACTTAGTATTAAAGATATACTTTAACGCCTTAGCGTAGAGGCCCTAATTATTTAAACGTTTCAGTACTTCGCGGACGTGTTACTTATATTAATCCTTATCTTCTAAGTAAATCAAGATGTTATCTAAATAAACGATGTATATACGGTTAACTAGTCCCCCTAAGGCTCTATAAATATACAATTAGAATATTATAGGCGCATTAGCTAGCCTAAAAGGTATAACTAGATACTTAAAGTAGCCGTATTAGGTCTTAAAAGCAGTCTTTTACTTATTCCCTTCTTTAATATAAAGCTTATAATAGGCATTTTATAAATCTAGCTTTATAAAGATCTTTGCCTTAAATAGTTAATCTAGTATTTTACTAACTAGTAGTAATAGGTAACAGTTCTTAATTATAATCTTATTAAGGCTGTAATAGTCTATATATAGCCTTATAGTTCTATCTAGTTTTAGAATAAAGAGAATTAGCGCGCCTACTAGTAACTTACTAGGCTAGATTTACCCCTTTTCTAGTAACCTATTAAGGTACTCTTATAGGATCTTAAGCTCTTTACGCAAGAGGTTATAAATAGGAAGATTTAGCAGTTATTTACCTTCTTTTAGATTAATTATATAATTATACTCTAAGTTCTGCGGTAGGACTTTAGCTCTCCTGCCTAAAAATACCCTTAGTAAGCCCCTTAGGCCTACTAGAATATTTAACAAATTAGGGTTATGTTTATCCTCTATATTATTATTAGGTAGGCTTTAGAGCTCCCTTAGAATACTTACGGGCAGCGTTATACGCTATAATAGTTACTTATATATAGTTGCTACCGTATATTATACCGTTTTATATAGTAGCTAATAGAGAGTAGAGAAATCCTTAACGCAGTGCTTAAGATACTATAGTATACTCTTTGTATATTGCTTAAGCTAAAGTAACCTATAATGGTTAAAGTATCTTATAAGATCCTTAAGATCGCCGCCTCCCTATAATATCTCTATAACCTATTTAGTAGTTCTTTATAAGGTCTCTATTATAAAGGGGTTATTACCTATACTAGGCTCTATACCTATCTTGCTATTAAATAGGGGTTAGGTCTAATACTTCTTTAAGTATAAAGCGTATACTATTTTACCTAGGGCTACATTCTCTAGGATATCCTTTAGACTTATTAGTAATATACGCCCTTCTAAATCCTTATTATTTTACTATTTAAAGGCTCTAGTCTTAAAGCGTATCTTAAAATATACTTCTGTAAGCTAAAGGTATTTAAGGATAAGGTTATAACCTATAAAGTTAGCCACCTGGAAGGGCTGCGTGCTAACTACCTTAGTGCGGTTATATATATTGGCCACTAATACTATAAGCTTATAGGTACTATATAGTTTAATCTAATACTTATCTAGGAAGCCTATAATAGGTTTCCGCCACCTTTATAATAGGATAAGTTTATACTCTTTTACTAAATTATATTATATAAGATTAATTTCGACGCCGCTATTATATAGTGCTTAGAACTAACGCACTTTACCTATAGGGAGTATTATTTCTAGCTTAATAACGATATAAAGAGTCTTTTTTTTTTCTATATCTTGCCCTAATTGCAGCTAGAAAAGGTCCGCAACTAGGGCTTTTTTTTTAGATTATTAGTGCGGTTATTACCCTATTTATTTTTCTAATAAAATCTACCTCTAAAGTTTTCTCTTAACTTTTTAGAGTATTTCTATAAAGGTGCTAGACGGGTATTAGGTTAGCCCTAGGAGTCTTTCCTATTATTTAAGGTTTCTAACTTTAACCTTTTTAAAGTTCTCTTTAAGAACGGCTTCTTTAAAGGTTAGGCCTACTTTATATTACTACTAAAGTACCTACGCTTCTAATAACCCCCTAACTTCCTACTAAAGAAGGTCTAGTTTATTACTATATCTTTAGCGTTTAAAACTACTTATTTAAAATCCGTAATAGGGCTCCTACGTACTTTATTTTGTTATAAATTACTAGCTTAATTCTAGCCTAGATAAACCCAATCTTCTTTTTCTTATAGATGCTACTGTCCTTATTTTTAAAGGGCTTTAGATCTATTTATTAAGTATAAGTTTCTATAAAGTTTATAAACTGGCGGAAGTTATAGCGGTTAAGCTATATCCCATTCTGAAATAGCTCTATATTATTATATTATATAATATATAGATCTTAAGTCCATTTCTTTAGGAAGGTTTATAGCTGCGGCTATATAGTAATTTGCTCTTTATTAATCTAATTAAGTGTAATCTAGTTTAGTAATTAATCTTTAATCTTGCTAATAATCTAGCGTATACGCTCTTTAGTATTATTTTATATTATTAGTATTTTAAAGAAGTTATCTACCTTATAAACCCAATTATCTAACTACTGGGCGTTAGGCCTATAGCGGAGTTCTAAATTACTAAAGGCCTTAGCTAGTTGGTCTATATCTTTTTATTTTATAGTGTAGATAACTCTCTAAGTCTTCTATACCTTTTTAGGTAGATACTAGATAGCTTTTAAAAAGCCCTTAGCCTTAGCTAGGTTATAAAAGATTTTATCTAGCCTAAATTAAGCTCTGCTGTATCTAAACCTACCCCTAAAGGTTTCTAATATATTTATTAGTGGCTCCTTTCTATATAGCTTCTAAGAGCCTTACAGTAGCTTCCTAATATCTATCTTAGAGAATATTAGTTTAAGGCTCTTAACTTTCTAACCTTAGCCTTAGGGAAGCTCCGGCTATAAAGGTAATATTAGTACTAGTAGCTAGTATAGATTTGCCTATAAGGCTTAAGTCTTAAGTTAGTAGTTAGTTTAGATTACCTAAAGGGGTAGGCCCGCTTAGCTTATAAGTAGTTTATATACTACTACTATACTAATTATAGGCAGGTAGTCTTTTGGGAGGGTTTTAGTTAGTTCCCTAGTGTAACCGACTACCGGACCTTGCATATTGCCCTGTTCACTAGCGTCAGCACTACCCTCGTATACCTCGTATATCTTATATTACCCCGTTTCGCCTACATATTAGTCTCCCCTTTTATCTTATTCCTACGCCTTCTTCATGTATATATACCACTTGATTTCCATAGATTTACAATCAAGTTGCTCGTTCAATTCCCACACACTGCAAAGCTTACACCTAGTTAGATATATTAGTATATTCCTCTAGCATTTCTAGCTTAGGGAATTTTTTTAGAGTTACCTTTAGCGCTTAATCTTCTAATTAGTTTAGGTAGGGCTAAAGGGGTTCTAGTTACTTTTTAGCAGCATTATAACTATCGTAGAGGGTATCTATATTTTCTTTAATGGTAACTATAGGTATATAAGAGTCTTCGAGCTTCTAGAGCATCTAGGTATTAGGGTATATTTAGCCGTCTTACCTAAAGGGTTATATTGTCGCAATCTCTTACTATTAAAGGGACATTCCTATCTTTACGCGACGGCTTTCTATAAGGTGCCCGTAGAGTTTCCGTTTAAATTATTATAAGATTTTAAAAAAGAATAGTAGTTATAAATAAAAGATATAAATAAATAATCTAGTCCTTAAAGCCAACTGCCTGTAAGGGCGCGAAGAGACTTTAGGAAAGATTTAAAGGAATAATATAAATTCTATCTAAATCTAAGGGTATATAGCTCTCGCTAAGAACAGGACATTACGTAAAGAAGAGAAAGGAATAACAAGAGAATTATATAATTAAATAGTTAGGGGCTAGGTGGTTGATACGTGCGTATATACGCACGCGGTCTTTAATAGACTTTAGTAGAATTTAATTAATCTAGTAGAATTTGGTTAAAGCGTCGGAATTTATCTATTAAGTATTTTATTAAGACATTCCTACTATAACTGGGCTAGTCCCGCTATAGTACCCCCCCTTTTAGCCGAAGGTCCAAATAATTTAATTTTAGTTAAGACTTATAACTTATCGCGTGTTATATTTTCGCGTTAGGTAGCGGTATAGAGTTTTACCAATTCTATCGTTAAATAGGCTAATTAGGATTTTCTATCCCTAGAATAGAAAATCGCTATTAGTTTAGTTAAGGCGGTAAGCAGAACTAATATTTTTATAGTAGGTCTTAGTAAGGCAGATCTAACTAATTAGATAACTTTAACTAGCGGTTAAAGTTTCTTAATATCTTACGTGTTATATAATTATATTATAAACATTATAACATATTTTAAGTTCTTTTTAATTTTAAGCTTCCTACTGTTATGTTTTATGTATTTATATTAGGTAGCAGTTATTTACCTTTATATTATATCTATCTAGCTAAAGTAGGCTGCGAAGGATAGTCTTTATGGAATTTTTTTACTAGGGAAGGCGCGTCGGTCTTAATCTAGTTATAGGTTTCCTAAGTTTATATTTTATATCCTTTCTACTTAATAAGGAGTTTAAATTATTTAGATCGTGTTTTCTATTATATATTATTAATTAAGTTAATAAAGTAAGAACCGTTACCGTTATTAATAATTATAGGAGGTAGCGGTGGCACTTTATAAGTTATAGGTTTACCCTTTAAAGGTTATAGTAAGCTTATATAAAACGTTAGATATATTTTTATCTTAATTAGTAGTTTAAGCTTATAGGTATATAGGCTTAATTTCTTCTTAATTTAGTATAGGCCTGCAAACTTCTAATTAAGTTTCTTTAAGGGTCGTTAAGTCTTTAGGTTTTATATATTTAGGTAAACTATATTACCTTTCTTAAAATCCTACGCGGGAGCTTATCCTTTATTTATATGCCATTTCTATACTATTTAAGCGTACGCTAATTTACTTTATAATAGTTCCATTAACTACTTTATTTAATTAGTAAAGTTATATACATTAATTAGTTAAATCCTCTTAATCATAGGTCCTATTATATTAATTTTGGGTTATAGTTTAAATCTAAATTAAGGGTCTTATCTATAGGTTGTATAGAACGGCGTTACGCCTATTAATTTATTTCTTATATTATTTGCAATAAACTTAGCTAAAGGTAGCCACTTTTTCTAGTTGTCTTATAGGTATTATTCTATAATTATATTTGTAATTGTTTGTATTAACTTAATAATATAAGGTGAGTTATATCCAGGGGCACGAAATACGTATAGTATCGTATGCTCTTTTGGATGGTGGTGACTGTCAATTCTATTAAGGTAGACTACGCGGTCTATATACTGACGCGCCCCCCCCCCTAATTAGTTATAAGTAAGTGGTTAGTGCACCAAATGCGTAAGTACGCGTTTGGTACAATAGGTGCTATAATTATACACTGGCGGTACTTAAAGATAGACCCACTTGTATATAACCTCCGTAATTACTTTTAATAGGACCGTAAAACACAAAAGAAATACATAAGAAATCCCTCCCGAGGTGCCTTCTGGGCTGCCTTCTAAACGGTGCTCTAAACTGGCCGTAAGTCCTACTTATGGTCCGTAAAGTAAACTGTACGGCCTTCTAACGGGCCGTAAATAAACCATAAGTGCTCCGTTAGTCACGTTCTACCCATTTTATGACCTTTAGATTAAGCTTATTTATGTTAATTAGGGTTTTTAGAGCTTAATACGGCTTTGCCTTAGTTATAGCGTCCGCTGGGTTATCTCCGCTGCTAATCTATTTAACCTCTGTAATCTTACGTCGTTTATAGGCCTAACGTAAGCATATTAGGTTGACTATAAGCCTCTTCTCCTGTGTCGTACCTAGTTTAACTAGGCAGTTGTAAAGGGACTTTAAGTCGGTGTATAGGACTAAAGGTAGTTGCTCCAATTGTAGGATCTTCTAGATTGTTAACTTAATTGCGGCTGCTATATTAAAGCTATAAGCTAGTGCATATAGTTTAGAAGCTAGTATACTGCGGGTTACTTATTTGCATTTAATTAAAGACTAATACAGTATATTTACGTCCTAATTACGGTCCGTAAGTATAATTACGAAGCCGATTTACGATAATAGGTCCCTATTATCAGCGAAGGAGGCGTCCATAAATACTAGTAAGCTAAGGGAATTTAGGTCTAGTGGTACAAAAGTAAGTTCTCTTGTTGCATTATTAATTTGCTACTAAATACGTTTGTTAAGCTACTTAATATTTTCCTCTTATGGATTTATTACCTGGGCCGTAAAGGATAGATTATAGGCAGATTTGGGTTAATAGACTGTGGTAATATAGGCGCCTCTTATACGCTATGCAACATATTAGTCCTTTATATTTATGGTCTTATAGGTCTCTTTACGGGAACTAGTAAGGTTTATAGGCTTTGCTATAATAAGCCTTAGGTTTTAAGCTTGGCGTTCCTAAGTTAGCTAGATTAGGTTGTCCTTTTATATAATTAAGCCTCCATTAAACTTAATTAGAGTCTACTCAGTTAACTGCTCTTATGGCTTTACTAAGAACTTTACCTTTTACAGTTTAGTCTCTTTAGCGTTTATAAAAGTCCGGTCTACTAAGAAGAAGATATTATCTATTTGGAGTCTAATAATACTAAGGCTGTTTAATAGGGTATATAGGAGGCAGGGGTTGTAGGTTAACTGTTCTATTTTAAGTTTATTAATATAATGCTAGTAATATGTTTTAAACTAGAGGTTTCCAGCTTCTGGCACTCCGTAAAGGGGTTTTATAACCTATAAAATTGTTCTTAGTTACAAATTAAGCTTAAGGGGTAGTCGTATAAAGATGTTTCTACTTAGGTAGGTATTAGACTGTATATAGGCTTATGAGATATCCTATAAGTAGAGGGCTACGGGTTTAGTTTGCTATAGTCTAGGCGTAAGTGCAAGTATAATCCGTTAACTAACCCGTTAAATTGTAAGCAATTGCGTAAGGACTAAGTTCTTTCCCTAGTCGTTATAAGCCTATATAATAAGCCTTAATTTTTTAAAGGCTTTGTTAGTACTAGGGTGCTTAATTTTGTTAATAAAGCGTAAGTTAAATATATAGACGCCTTACGGAACGTCTCTCTCCGTTATAGCCGTAAAAACACCCTTTTTAAGTAGTCTATTAATCTCCTTGCGTTGTCAGTCCGTAAAAAGTGTTTCCTATACTAGAACTAATATATCTATAGGTGGAAGTTGCCTTGCGGATGTACCTGCGGAGGTTAGGTAATTCTTTATCACGGGGTTCTTAGTTATGGGGTGCTTTCGGAGGCGTCCTTAACCGCGCTTTATGGTAGGTTTAATAGGTTTCTAGGGGATTACTAAAGTAGGTAGGGGTGCTTCTAGTTTATCTAGTTTAGTAGGTGCTTCTAGTTCGTCTAGTTTAACGGCATAGGTATTTTTGGACCGAAAGTAGGGTTTTACGGACGTGCTTCTAAAGTTAGTCGGTCCGCTAGGAAGTTATACGCAGTACGTTTCGTCTTCTATAGCTAGTAGACGATAAGGTCCAGTCTAGTTGCCGCTCTTACGCTATATAAGGACTTTAGAATTAAGCGGAAGGTCATGAACTAAGGTTGTATTAGGTCCGTTGCGGTAATATAGGGCGCTATTAACAGCTTATTTAGCCCGTAATTTAACTATTTCGGCTATTGCCTTCCATATTATAGCTGCTTGTTCCGTAATAGATGGGGCAGGAGGGCCTAGGTTGCTTATTCTTAGGTAGGCTCCGTAAACTAAGAGGGTAGGTACTAGTCCGTTAGGGCCAGCGGTGTTATTAACGGCTTTTATAGCTATCTGTAAAGCTAGTTCCTTTTAGATATCCTTATACTCGTCCGTAATAATCTGGTAAGCTCTCCGTAGAGCTAGGTAAGCTTACTTAATAAGCCTAACGGATTAGTACGCCTTAACTAGAACGGCTTTTGTTGAAATAGCTATAGCTATAGCGTACTGTTAGAATTCCTTACTGATGAGGTTCCTACTAGCGTTGTAGGTAATATACTTAGGAGGTTTAAGGTATGTGTTAATCTAGTAGGTCTGTAAAATATCCTAGGTATATTTTATGGATATATTTTATAACTAACGGGCGGCTTAATAACGGGTTGCCTTGTCAATTATATGTAATACTAGGCTGCCGTTAATATACATAATGTCTACGTATACTAAGTGGTTAAAATTAAGATCCTTATAAAGGGTGAACTTAAATCGGCCTAGGGAACGTCCGTATTTCTAGCAAAAGGAGCAGTATTTAGTTAGGTGGTTGATTGCCTTCTTATTAACGTCGTTATGTCCAGAGCGTTTAAGGACTCTATACAGCTTTTTGGCTAACAGGTGGCCAAAACGGCGGTATAGGCGGTGGATTTTAGTACTAGTAAGGTAGCACGGGTTGTAGTTAAAAGATTCCTAAATATAGGTCCGTAAAGTCTCTCCCTATATAAGGAACGGGTGTCTAAATCGTCATATAATTAGTAGGGTAATATGCTTGCTTCCTAGGGCAGTTATAGGGCCAATTACAGTGTCCGTAACATTATTATAGTAAACCTATAACCTATCTATGTCCGCAAAACAGAGTAGAAAAGGGGTATCCGCTTTTACTACGTGGAAGTTAACTAGGCCAATTAGGGTCTTAACTATAACTAATCCAATTAATATAGTTAAGCCGATGCCGAATTGGACGTTTATAGCCCCAGTTTGCATAGTATTAATATCCGTATTATTATTTACAGTGGTCTTATATATAAGGTATTGTCTATAACCTATAGTAGACTTCTTAGAGGCACCTATATCGATTATAACACTATAGAATTCTTTGGGGGTATAGCGTTCTGTGGTAATATATGTAAATAGGTCCTATTCGCGGTCTATAACGTCTATAGCGGGTCTAACAGGTATACTTACGGGCTGGTTTTTAGGTGCAATTAAGTATATAAAGGAGCGGTCGGCTAATACGGTTATAGTATTAAAGGCTTAGCTGTCCGTAAAAGGTCTAAAAGTGGTTAGGAATGTCTCCAAGGTCTCCTGTTCCTAAGTATCTAAGTTAAAGTCAATTATAAGGGCTTCCATTAACTTATTAAGGGACTCCTCTACTTCTTCTCCTTCGTATTCTAAGATAAACTAGTTAATTCGTTTATTAAATCTCTTCTTAGACCTATTACGTTCTTCCTAGGTATGCCTTGTAGACTAATATCCTTCCTTACTATATACGAAGCACTTTTAGCTAGTTTATCTGCGGGGGTATACTTTTGTACGGGAGTTGCTGCGGGGGTTATAGGTAGGACTTGGTCGATGCGGGTACTACTAGCGGTAGCAGCGGTCCGTAAAGTAGGCATCTAAGTTAGTTTGCGGGTTCTGTAGGTCCGTAATAAAGGCTTAAGTACTGCCTAGTGGGTTTAAGACTTTGTACGTTACAATAGAGGACCATAAATTATTAATAAGGCCGGCTACGGTGTCTGCGGGCTTATAGTAGGCGTATTTACAGGGTTCTATTTCCTAGCAAGCCGTAATAAGTTTATTATATAGGAAGTCGTCCGTTTAAAGCTTAATATTAAGGCCGTACTATAGGTGCCGGAGGTCTTTAATAAGAATTTGCAGGCACTCTATAATCAATTTTTCGGTGTTCTTATTAATTATGGTCCGTAACTTAATCGTATTCTATTAGGTAAGGATATTACGCTTATATTCTAGTCCTTTAAAGTAGTTACATATAGCCTTATATAGCTTATTAAAGGGAACACCAAGGGGGTTGCTCTTAAGGTTAGTGTAATAGTGGTTAAGGGCTAGGCCGCACAGTATAGTAGAGTAGGCTTAGCTAAACTCCTGTTTAAGAATATTAGCCTTCTAACAGAGGTCCGTAAAGATAGTTAGTTTAAAGTTAAAGTTGTTGTTTTTACTACTGTACTTAAATTCGTTGGTATAGAGCTTAGCTAGGTTAGCTAGCTCCTTACCATAGGTCTTTACTTAGGTAGTTTGCGGATTTATAACTTAAGCGACGGAAAGGTTTTAGTCCGTATTTTGATTTGCGGGGGTATTACGGTCCGTAACTTAAGTACTAGGTATACTTTAGCCCATAAAATTAATTTTAAGATCTCTTTGGTCTATAGGACAAATATAGTTAAATAGGTCGTCTATAAAACCGGAGATCCTATTAAGTTTAAAAAAGGCAAAGAGTCCGCTAGTTTTAATATAATCTAAGATCTACTCTTTAGTCCATTCCGTTTGGTCCTCTTTACGTAGTATATCGTATAGAGACCGTGCAATATTAACTCGCCTATCCTTTTTAACCCATACGCCCTAGTTATATAAAAGGGTTTGTAGGTTACGGGTAGCTATAAGGTTATAAGTCTTAAAGATAGCTTCCGTAAAGTCCGCAAAGTCTTCCTTATATTGTTCCTATAGATTATTATTTAGAAGCTTAAAGTGTCTATATTTAAGGATTTTAAAATTAATGTAGTTGTTAACGCCGTTTACAGACGTAAGGTCGACTTCCTAACTCCACTTCTTTTAACCTTCGTTGATTTGCTTACTTATATCTGCTATATCGTGTAGCGTAGTATATCTATATAAGCTATAACAGGTAGTAGTAGTAGCTTATAGCGGGTGGAGGAGGTCTTATAATAGTCTATAAAGGCGATTAATAGGTCCGTAAAGGTTTGTGGGGGGGTAGGGGGTTCCATAAAGGTCTGTATTCGCGTCTATAAACTTCCGGTAAACCGTACTAAGACTTAAATAAGTATACAGAGATAGTGATATAGTCCGTAATCCCCAACTTCCAACCTTCTAGCAGGTCGTACTAGGATTAAACGGGTGGTCGCTGTCGTGTATCGCTCGGGAGGAGGTGTTAAGTGATTACTAATCTGCACGCGCTCACTAATTAGTATTTATATCAACTTAATAATATAAGGTAAGTTATATCCAGGGGCACGAAATACGTATAGTATCGTATACTCTTTTAGATGGTGATGACTGTCGATTCTATTAAGGTAGACTACGCGGTCTATA
>Ga0307515_10015148_pt1 | contig 14222 bp, 9 predicted proteins | sample 17_EM_MG_FD_194513 | JGI IMG/M metagenome (GOLD analysis project Ga0307515, IMG submission 194513) | Populus trichocarpa ectomycorrhiza microbial communities from riparian zone in the Pacific Northwest, United States - 17_EM | ecosystem: Host-associated > Plants > Roots > Unclassified | place...
GAATGCATCCTTATAGTTTATATAAATGGTAAAAAGGAGGCGTTTAACTAGTTCCTCGTTGGTTTCCTTAGCTAGCCTTTCCTCTCTATTATTAATAATTCGGTTAATCTTATATAGGCTCGTTATAAAGACCTTATTATCCTTCTGGTATATATTAAAGTGGAATGCTATAGCGCTAATTACGGTAATATTTACTGTAGGGGGGTTGCCTAATAATAGGGGCGTATATAACTTTAGGGACTTCTAGGGTACTAGTGTTATTATTACCCCTTTTAGCTCCTATTGTATCTTTCGGAGGTTATCCCTTATATCCTATTAATACGTTCTTTTTTATACCAGTTAGATCCGTACAATTTAGACGTTATCTATATTACTATCTATCCCGCTTCTATATATAGAGTCCTCTTTAAATATAGCGCTTTAGGAGAGTATCTTTATTAGTACGGAGTTCTTTCTAGCTTTGCGGCGAGCGTCTTCTTAGGTAAAGGCTAAATTATAGGCCCAGACATCCTACTAGTAGGTAGGGTTAGCCCTTATAGCTAGTGTCTTATGGTTAGTTCGGATCTCCCTAACAAAGGAGGGCAACCTTAGTCTATCCTTTGGCTAGATAAACCGTCTTTATTATATGTTTAACTAGATATTAAAATAGAACATCTATTTTCGTCTAAGGATTATATTATAAGACCCCAGGTCTAGGATATAAAAGGGGATACTATATTAGCGTCGTCCGTTAAGAGTAATATATAACTTTAAGATATAGGTAACGGGCTGACCAGCTTAGCTATTATAGCCTTTTACCTAAACAGGCTTCTCTAGTTGGATGGCTTCTATATTTAGAAACTTGGCAATATTATTTATATAGGTAATATTTATAAAGGCGAAGCTATTTACTCTAGTATTAATAAGGGCGGTTATATTAACTCTATATCTATTTTAAGATACTATATATAGAAATGTAAAATACTTTCTACCTATTAACTAACTAAGATTAATCTCTTTAAGATCAATAGGGTACCCTAGGGGGGAGTCTTTCCCTAGGGTTCCTCTTTTCCCAACTTATCTAACATTTCTTTTTCCTCTATCTCCTTAATATCGCCTATATCTTTTAGCTCTGGGCAGGATAAGGTAAAGTAACCCTACTTATTATAGTTAAAGCATATAGCCGAGGTAAGGTTAATTAGAGTATTACAGCGAATACTAGTTAATAGCGTGGTATATAACTAGTCGGGCGAGGCTCGCTAGTGCGTAGTTATAACCGCCTTTAGTAAAAGAGTAGTCGTAACTTATCTTCCTGCTTTAGCTCCTATAGGTATAGCTAGCGAGTTCCAATTATTACGGAGTCGCTTTTATTAATTAGGGTAGGCGTTAATCCGCTTTAGTTTTAAGTCCAATAATAGGTAATAAGCTATAAGTCTTTTATAGGTTGGCAGGTTATCTAAGGTTATAGTAATCTTTTCTTATAGCCGGATTGTCAGCTTATCGTATAGGTTTAATTAGTAGTTCTTAAGGGGGACCTAGCCTTCTCCTATAAGGTATAGGAATTAAGTCTAAAATTTAGCAAAGGGTTAGTTCAGTTTTATTATTAGGCGATTATAGTTATAACGGGCATCCCGTACTTTGTTTAGGTTAATATAAATAGCCGCTAGGTGCCGTATTATCTTATTAACGGATATAAATCGGATAGGGGAGTCGTCCTTAAACTTGGCTTAAAGGTGCCGTTAGGCGTCCCTAGTAGTTTGACTAAAGAGGTAAAGCATTTTAGCTTCTTTAGAAAGGAAATGGTTAGTTAACGCGAAGCTTTTCTTATACTTAAATCCTCTAATTCTTAAAGGTAGGGTCTATCCCGTTAGATAGTAGTAGGGGGTTAAGGAGCTTAACGGACTTTAATTACTTCGTTATTATATCCGTACTCCCTAGTATATCACATTTAGTAGAGTAAATAGGTCAGCTAGGGCTTTAAAAAGGGGAAGCTAGGCTATTTTATAGGGCTGTAAGGCTTTCTAGGATCTCTTATAGGGTCTCTTATATATTTCTTGCTTTAAGATAATTGGCTTCCTAGCTGGCTGCGAGGGCATAAATCTACTCGCGTACGTCTACGACGTTATTATTATCTTCAATTTCTAATCCCAATTGGATCTCAGGTTCCTCTTAAGTAAAGGCAGCTCTCTTAAATAAGCTTACTTTAGGTGCCATCGTTAGCTTCCTAAGGTTCGTCGGTATTATATGCTTTAGTTTTAATTCTAGGGGTACAGGTCTAGTCCTATCTGGCTTATAAGGTAGGATATTATCTAGGCCTTCCCAGGCAATATAGAGTTGTTTTAGTATCTAAGTATAGCGTATTAATACGTTATTGCAGACGAAGTTTCTTTAGGGTGGGATATTATTAAGGCCTTCTTAGGTAAGGTAGGGAGAGCTTAATATAATATTACGGCTTAAATAAATACCTCTAAACCAAAGCTTAAATAAATACTATATTACGAAGATACTAAGCTAAAGAGAAGGAAAAGGGGTTGCTAGAACCGATGTAAACAAATATATAGGGTAAGCCGCCAAGGCGCTAGCTTTAGGCGGGCTAATCGCAAATCAGCAGAATATGGCAGAATTTGGCAGGTAATATGCGATAGCGCCGTTACAGAGGTGCTGTTAGGCGTCCCTAATAGTTTAACTAAAGAGGTAGAGTATTTTAGCTTCTTTAGAAAGGAAATAGTTATAGTTAATACGGAGCTTTCCTTATACTTAAATTCTCTAATTCTTAAAGGTAGGGTCTATCCTATTAGATAGTAGTAGGGGATTAGGGAGCTTAATGGACTTTAATTACTTCGTTACTATATCTATACTCCCTAGTATATTATATTTAGTAGAGTAAATAGGTCGGCTAGGGCTTTAAGAATAAAAAGCTAGGCTATTTTATAGAGCCGTAAGGCTTTCTAGGATCTCTTATAGGGTCTCTTATATATTTCTTACTTTAAGACAATTAGCTTCCTAGCTAGCTATAAGGGCGCGAATCTACTTGCGTACGTTTATAACGTTATTATTATCTTTAATTTCTAATCCTAATTATATCTTAGGTTCCTCTTAGGTAGAGGCAGCTCTCTTAAATAAGCTTACTTTAGGTACCATTATTAGCTTCTTAAGGTTTATTAGTATTATACGCTTTAATTTTAATTCTAGGGGTATAGGTCTAGTCCTATCTAGTTTATAAGGTGGGATATTATCTAGGCCTTTACAGGCAATATAAAGTTGTTTTAGTGTTTAAGTATAGCGTGTTAATGCGTTATTACAGACAAAGTTTCTTTAGGGTGGGATATTATTAAGGCCTTCCCAGGTAAGGTAGGGAGAGCTTAGTATAATGTTACGGCTTAAACAAATGCCTCTGAACCGAAGCTTGAACAAATGCTATATTACGAAAATACTAAGCTAAAGAGAAGGAAAAGGGGTTGCTAGGACCGATGTAAACAAATATATAGGGTAAGCCGCCAAGGCGCTAGCTTTAGGCGGGCTAATCGCAGGTCGGCAGAATATGGCAGAATTTGGCAGGTAACGTGCGATAGCGCCGTTACAATAGCTCTACTATTCTTGCCTTACCGCGTAAAGGGTTAATAAGTTACTAGCGCCTACTATTTAACACTAGAAGGTTCCTTGTATACTTAACAAGCATATAAAGTAGGGATATCATCGCTAGAACGCCTGTTAATACTATAGCCAATATATAAGGCTTTATAGTTGACGTTTCTTAGATCACGTAATAGTGAGAATGGGTCAAAATTATTGTAAAGGAGGGTAGAATTGATCGACCTAGTCATGTCGGGGCTCCACAAGTACCCCCCCTTCAAAACGGTAGGTACTGGTGGAATTCACCCAGGTGGACTGCCTAGGTGGCTTAAATTGCTAACAAAACTCGCTGCTATACTACATTTGGGAGCCCAGTCGCGGTTAACGCGAACGCCTCCACCTGGCCAGGTCAGACCTCTTTTTTAGCTGCTAAGACGACCAATCTGCCCAAAATCCACCTGGGGCGTCGAACGGACACCATCTACCAGGTGGATATCGTATCGGTGGCCCGTTCGCGACCAGGTCGGCCCAGGTGGACCCAGGTGGCTTTTTTAGAGCGCCCACCTGGTGGAGTCCACCTGGCCAAAAAAAGTTATCGAACGTACCCTGAACCCGGAATCCAAGGCGGGTCTGGAATCGTGCATCAACAGTGCCATTATCGGAATAAAACGATCGGTATATGCTGATGCAGTGACCCTATATGTTTCCACTGCCCTCCGCTTCGTGCATGAAGTTCGCTGTCTCCGCTAGCCTTTGAGCGTTGCATAATTCACATCACCCAATTTAACATGACCAGTGCGGAAATGAACCGCGATCAAGCTGCTGTGAGAAACAGCCAAACCAATGGTACAAGCAGTGCCGCAGCTTGTGATGTCCCACTCTATATCACCATAGTTGGTGCAGGTATTGGTGGATTAACGGCCGCCATATTCTTACGCCGCCAAGGACACAGGGTCACTGTGCGTCGTTCATGAGAGCCTACGAGAGTGTGGATATCCGTTCTGACTTCCCAGCAGGTCTTGGAGCAATCTCGGCTTGCGAATGAACTCGGTGCTGCGGTTCATTTGGCACCTAACTCAAATGGTCTCCTGAGACGTATTGGCCTCTATGCTGAGGATTATGGGGCCAACCCGATGCAAAGGGTAAGCTAAAAGCAATCGACGTACAGCAAACCCACTAAAATTTTTCGATAGCTCACGGAGTATGATTCTATCGGCAAGCAAACCAGGGCGGTCGATCTCGATGAACCAAATAAAATCTGGCAGCATGTATGCAACCGTACATACTCCTTTGGACTCCCTGTTCTGATGTTTAACCTAGCCATGGCTCCTGTCCCATAGAGTTAGCCTTCATGAAGCCTTGAAGCAAATCGCAACCTCTAGCTCTGGTCAGGGTCCTCCCGTGGAACTAAAAACGTCCTGCAGAGTCGTTGACGTCGACCCATGTACTGCGATAACAACTCTAGATGACGGCAGGGTATTCCAGGGCGACTTCGTAATCGGAGCAGATGGAGTACATGTACGTTAAGTCCAGCCTGGCACCTCTTGCAGAAAGCCTAAATCATGCGTAGTCCAAAACCAGGTCAAAGGTGTCAGGAGGCGGTCTGAAAACGAAGAGCTCGGGAAAGAGCGCCTTTAGGTTTCTAATCCCACGGAAGGTGGCCTTAGATGACCCTGTTACTCGGAAATTTGCTAAAAGACACGGCGAACTGATCATGTGGTATGGGAAAGATCGAAGAGTGGTCATGTATCCTTGTCAGCATAATGAGCTCCTCAATTTTGTTTGCATTCACCCTACAGGAGAATCAGAGCCAGTCAGCACTGAGAAGGGCTGGAATAAGGAAGGCCACAAAAGCACACTTCTTGATGTTTACAAGACATTCGACCCTGCTTTGCTAGCACTTCTAGCTAAAGCGGACTCAGAGACATTGAAAGTATGGGAGCTTCTCGATATGGACACTCTTCCAACGTGGGTTCACGACCGGCTCGCTTTGATGGGAGATGCTGCCCATCCCTTCACTCCCCGTATGTGTCACTATTACTCCCAGTCAAGCGTTCCATTTGTACTTACGTGTCCCTAAGACCAAGGACAAGGTGCTGGTCAAGCCATCGAAGATGCGGCGTCTTTGTCTGTGGTTCTACCTGCTGGGACGCAGGTGAGTGAGATATCAGAACGCCTGTGCTTATATGAAAGCTTCAGATACAAGCGTGCACATCAAATCCAGGAGTATTCTCGCATTGCAGGTCGAGATCTGGGCGAGGTCGGGCTGGATAGTGAGTTCCCCTGACTTTCCTGTCTTTTTACACTATAGCCCTGACTAGCTATAGTAATGGAGTACACCAATTATAACTTTGGGCACGATGAATGGGTAAGCCGCATTCTATGTCCCTTGACAGCCGCAACTAGAACAGCCGCCTGCTATACGTGGATAACAAATAATTCCGTGCATATTTCTAACCCTCAGAGTAGGATCACTCCATGAACTTGTTTCGGCGATGGGACTGGTCAAGGAAACCTCATCTGTATTGGCGTATGCCAATCTCTTTTGGACCTATGCCAGGTCCTCGGCAACGATTTAACGGTCAACCTCGTGAAGCCCTTCACTCGACATTTACATCAGCTTCTTTCAAGTTCAAGACGTCTCGAACCTTACTACAGAACTTGTTTCCTTCTCCGTCATTCAGCTTCAAATCCCCGGGAACAGTCGCATATGCAAGCTTCTCTCAAACCACATTGAACAAGATGGAGTGGCTAGGCGGAGCTGGCTACAGACATTTTGGACTCTATATTCATGGAGTTCAATATACTAAAAATAATGGTGAGATTCTGAACGGATCTTTCCTGCCAATCCTTTTTGAGAGTTTAACCGATCCTATTGTGAGTGGGAGGGAGGAGCTGGGTATGCCCAAGCTCTACTGCAGCTTGGATATTCACCGACGGACCACGTCGTATCGGGTACAAGCAGGATGGCAAGGGGCGACCTTCGCTAATTTTACCTTGGAAAATCTGGAAACAGTCGACGCACAAGACGAGAGTAGAACAATTGGTGGCGAATCAGATGATGGAATATTTGCCTATAAATATATTCCACGCGTTGGACGTATTGGAAGCGCAGACAGAGGGCAAGCAGATGTCGAGCATGCTACTTTTGTGCCCCACGCCGAGGATGCAAAGATTGTCCCTTCCACGGTAAAGCACATGCAGAAAGCTAGTAAAGCTAGCATAATGTTTGATCCGATGGACTGGGAGGCATTACCAACCTTACACCATGTTGTATCTCGGCTCGCTGAGATACCCATTTACGAGGTGATTGGCGGCAAAGTAGTAGAAGGAGAGGGTGTCCCTGATGTGTCGGCAGCAAGGCGGATTGATTAATTCGGATATTACTTAGATATCTTATTCGCAATACATAAGTGGCCTCTTTTTACCACTTACACTGTCAACATGCAGTGGGACTTGTTGCAATAATTTGGTATATTATTAAAAAATCCCCTGAGCTTCTTCGGTGAAGTACATACACTTTCATATCCGCAGTTGCACTTATCGTAATCCGCCAGGTCTACTTATCATGTATCTACTAACCAGCATGTCTTCAAGATATAACTTTTGTGAATCACCAAATAGCGAGCAATGTAGAGATATCGAGCATATTCGTCAACCCCATAGGCCCCAGCTAATAGGCCGAGGAGTGGGTTGATAGTGTTTCAGGTCTGATCTGCTCTAGGCACTCAACCGGCCCACATCGGGACAGAGAAATTGTAGTGTGATCCGGATTGGCAAAATTCGCCTGAATCTTATATTAAGCTGCTTGTCTCTGGTACACCTTTGTAGAAATACACACCAGACGAATCCCGTTCTAGGGTGATTATTAAAAATTATGTCTCAGTCAAAAGACTTGCGAAATATCAACCGTTTCATTACCAGCCACACACCCGAGGGTAAAACGATATTCTCATCCACAATTGCACCAGAGGCTCCGTTTAAAGCACTGCCAGACGGCGCCGAGTTCGCTCTTTGCTATGCGACCAACCGATTTCCCGTGCAGATGCAGGACGATACCGATATCTCAACATACAAAAATTTCATGACCGACCTGCCAGGAATCACCATCTCGACTGGTTCTATCTTGCGAGTCGTAGACATGATGCCCGGTGCACTTTCGCCAATGCATAGAACTGTCAGCTTGGACTACGGTGTGGTATTGGAAGGGGAGGTCGAACTTATCCTGGATTCTGGGGAGAAAAGGCTGATGAAGAGAGGAGATATATCGGTGCAAAGGGGGACAAACCACGCCTGGAAGAATACAAGCGATACGAAATGGGCGAGAATGCTCTACGTATTGCTGGGATCAGAGCCACTTGTCATCGGAGGACAGACTCTCGAGGAGGATACATCAACAATTCCTGGGGTAAAAGCATCCAAGTAAACTGCGCTTTCGTCAATAGAATTTAGAACATGGAGACTACAAATACAGCTGTTTTGATGGAAGTAGGAAATGTGCTTCAACCGCGCAATCCACCTCGGCATGTGGGCACCCGATCCTACATCTCTCAGTAATCTCACGCGCGAGAGCCCGTTACCGTTACCGTTACAACCTAAAAACCGTTGCTGCTTGTATAGTCATGCTAGATATGAGAGCAAAACCGAAAGGTTTTGTACACATAGAGGACTTTCGGGTAGTTTGCATCGTTGGAGTGTACAGTCACCAAATACTCGATGGTCTATTATTGGAAGCTCCTCGTTTTTAACTATACTGGTTGCAGAATAGCTACGAAGAACTTCAGCGTAATGCTTGCAACATCAAACACGTCAAATAATCAAGCCAGAAACGTAGGCTTCCCTAGAAAATGCCGTCTCCATGGAACTTTAGGGGTTTGTTATTGCAGGCTGCAGCGTGTCAGTGCGTTACTTGTGTCAGTATGTAGGCTAACGCCGGAAGCGGAGCTGCGGCTTTGACGTCCCCTGTTCTTCCCTGCGCTGTACCTCTTCTTCCCCGCTTCTTTGAACTTCAACGCCCAGTCCAGTCAGTGAGGTTCGAGCGGTGATGGAATATCAGCCACAATGGAACCATTGACTCCACATACAGATGCCTCCAAGGGGTTTTATCAGTGTGGAGAGTGTCATCGCAGTTATAGTCGAATCGACCATCTTGCGCGTCATGTCCGCTCACGTCAGTGTTTTCAGTTTTGGCTATTATGCTCATATTGACATGCTCATTTCAGATATGCAAGAGAAACCTTTCGAATGTACGGTCTGTAACAAAGGCTTTGGGAGACCGTAAGTGAAGTGTTTAAATCGCGAAAAGAGATTTTTGTTAATTACAGCACAGGGATCTTTTGAAAAGGCATGCTTCATGCCACGAAACACATAGAGATCAGAAGCGGCAGAAGCGTCAAGTTGGGCTGTCTTCTAGAGTTGCTCAAGCTTGTAAAGCCTGCGCAAACGCAAAATTAAAGTGCGACAACCCCCTCCCTTTTCCGGATCTATTTGTGGTTGCACAGCTCTACATATATTAAAATCATGATTTGCTTTATAGATGCGAAGATGAAAAGCCTTGTAAAAGATGTCAGCAAAAGAAGATTGTGTGCGAAAATGTCGAGAGTCGCACTGGAAACAACCAGCCCGCCAGCCGACAGCCTTCTCAAGTTATTCAAAGCAACACGGGCTCAACTGGTCATAGCTGTTTTATTACTCTAGGCAACGAGCAGATACCCACACCAGAGCCAACTGCCATGCAAGGTCTGTAGCTGGGCCTATTCTATATGTCCGTATTCTAAATTTAAGGCAGATGGACATACGCCGAGGACTGTTCGAGAGGACCTAGTGGTTGTGCGACCACTTGATATTGACGAAAACTACTTTTCCGACTTTCTTAGAGATATCTTGATGCCGGGGAACATAGAACCTTTCCCGAATAGTGACTCAAATGGTTGGACAAGTAATCAAGAATTTGGAGCCCGTGATGTCCTTGACTTTGCAGTTGAGGGAAACCTGGACTTCAATTCAGAAGACTTCACAATGCTTGATGAATTCAATGGCAAACCAATGCCCGGACTTGATTTTGAGCCTATCGTGGAGCGAGAACTTAATGAACTACCTGGCCCAGAATCTACAGATGCCCGGAAACGCATGGCTTTGGGAACTGAAGCTTTCCAAAGGTCCCCACTGTCACGTTGGCTACCAGCTGAACAAGACAATGCCTTCGCGGAGCAACACAACCTTTCAATTTGCACGAACGATGCAGAGTCTCCTGACAAAAAACTTAAGCTCGACAGACGCACACTATCCGCAAGTCTAGATCAGGCTGCTAGGGACCAGATCCTTGCTATGGTTTTAGAGTTCTGTGGTCCCACAAATGTTTCTCAAGCAGTCACGGCTTTCCCTACCGTTGATCTTCTCGACGATTTGATGCAAAGCTTTTTTAATCAACATTGTTCTCAAGTCGACTCATGGATTCACTTGGCAAGCTTTTCCCCGAACTCTCAGAGGCCAGAGCTATTAGCTGCGATGGTGGCCACAGGTGCGGTTTATACTGGTATAAAAGCTTTACAGAAACTTGGGTTCGCAATTCGCGAGTCTGTACGGTTGGCGATTCCGAAACGATGTGATATGGCGAACTCTATTACGAGAGACCTATCTATCCTTCAGGCTCTGATGCTTGAGCTTGAAGTTGGGCTTTGGAGTGGTAACAGGCGAAAGATGGAGATTGCGGAAAGTCACAACCAGGTACTCTTAACGGTCAGTACCTTGAAACTTGCTTTATGTTGACCTGAGGAATACTAATTTGGCTGCTCAGATGCTACGACGAGCAGGGAAATTCCAACGGTCAAGAACTGTCTCTGTTAGACCCCTCCCCGAAGATACCGGGGAAGTACTTCATGCCAAATGGCTTGAGTGGGTCGAGCAAGAGTCATATAAGCGACTAGTCTTCCATGCGATGCTCCACGATGCCCATGCCTCCATGTCGCTCCTTATGAATCCGTTGGTATCTTACGCAGAGTTATCCTTATCGTTACCAGAGCAACGCGAGTTATGGGCTGCAGAGAATGCAGAGAAATGGAAAGCTCTGTATGTTGCGAGCTTAAAAGGAATACCTGATAGGTTACCCTCCCCAGTAGAATGTATCCAGGACTCCACAGTTCTTCCCTCCGTTCAGGAATTTTGTGATCTTCAGTTCTCCAGTCTTATCATTTTACACGGCTTTTGGGGGATGATCTGGGAGTACATCCAAATGAATTCTATTATGAAAGCCAGAGCGGAGAAAAACACCGGATCCTTAATTATGACATCAAGACATAAGGACCTCTTACAAAACCTGCAACATTTCCGTATGAGCATGGAAGAATGGAAATGCAAACCTTCTCCTGAGGCTGTCCTCATCCTTGAGCTCCTTTTCCTGTATCTTCACATGTCTTTAGAAGACATACAACTATTTGCAGGAAAAGAGGAGAAGGATGAGGCTCGCCGTGTCTTCCCGTCACTCGTACAATGGATTGGCTCTGAATGTTCTCGTCAAGCCGTGTGGCACGCAGGCCAAGTTTTGCGAGTAGCAAAGGCTTTCCCCCCTAGTCACCTCCGCGATTTCTATGGAATTGCTGTATATCACGCTAGTCTGGCGTTCTGGGCCTTCGGGGTAATTTCGCAAGCCAACTCTATCCGGAACCATTCAGCTGGCCCGACAGTGGAAATGAACAGTCCTATTGCACAAGAAGTAAGATTAGATGGTAATGAGACAGCGGATGTTCAACGCTTCATTGCCTTTGGCCGTGGGCATGCGAACATTGGGGATACGGACACACCTAAAATTGCAACTCTGAGCGATCCTGAAGCGGTGATGAACATTATGTTAGAAACCTTGACAACAAACTTTATGCGCGACATGCAAGAAGAAGCACTCCCATCACTTATAGAGAATTTGGTGCAATTGATGCGGGATCTTGGAAAGGCAGCTGGGGCAGTTCAGCGTTGAGTCGCAGACATAGGAAGACTCATGTCATTAAAATGCCTTCCATTCATGAGAACCGAACCGTCCTCTTATTGGTAAATTATTCCTAATCCGTCTTATTTAGGGTCAGTCTACGAAGAGACCTCCGTTGGCAAACAAGTGCTCTCCATTGATCCACCTCGCTCGTTCTTCACACAGAAATCCAACTGCAAATGCAATTTCACTTGGATCAGCCATTCTTTGGGCGACAGGAGTAGCGTCGATGGTCGGCTGCAGGATCTTCATCATCTCGTCGCCAGCTTTCTGAAATCCCTCAGTCATTGTAGGACCTGGCGAAACTGCATTGACAGTACAACCGTACTTCGGCGGCAGCTCCTTGGCCCAGCATTTTGTGAAGGAATCCACCATCCCCTTCGTCCCAGCATACAAAGTTTGCATCACTGGCGGACTACGGGACGAGATGCTCACGATATTTACTATGCGGCCTGATCCATGAGTGAAATGCTTCAGGGCCGCTTGGGTGAGGAGAAATACTCCTCTACCGTTGAGATTCACGAGTTGATCCCAATGATCGAGGGTCTGTTCTTCGAAAGGAAGGTTGATAGCAAGAGCTGCATTGTTGACGACAATGTCAAGGCGTCCATATTCTGCGATTGTTTTGTCGACAAGCATTTGTGGGCCTGTTGTTGTAGATAGGTCCGCTTCGACAGCAATGCTGCGCGCCGGCAAGGTTGAAGCTAGCGTTTGTGCATCTGATTGGAGAGGCGGGAAGGGATAATTGATAACTACGTAAGCCCCGCGACTAGATAATTCTCTCGCAATAGCTGCCCCAATCCCTAAGGGTCGGTTAATAAAAATATAATAGAGCCAATAATTCAAGAACCTTATTTACATACCAGAATTGGACCCAGATACTATTGCAACCTTTGCGGCAAGTGTTTGGTCGACCATCGTATAATATTAACGAGACAAAATGAAACACCGACGATTAAGATGTGACATGAGTATTATCCTAAGGATATGTATAGCGAGAATATTTCCTGTATCGCCTGATGTTTGTTCTTTACATTTGAAGAAGATACGACTTCACTGGGTTCTCGACGAACGGTAAGCTCGCTTTGGGGACCGACCCCGATGCATTACGTACCACTACACTCCTACGGAAGCTACGCCGACAGCGCCCACACCGAAGCCGACGGCGTTTGGGAACGGAAGACAGCGGCGTGCACCAAATCGACCTGGTGGATATCGCAAATCTGATACCTTGAAACGCGTCTACTATGCGCTAAGCGTTTTTATTTTATTTTATTTAATATCCGTTGTATTATACTACGTACAATACTGCGCATGCAGCCTCTAGGCTATGGCGCTATAGTTCTATATATATATATCCTTTTAGGCAGCTTAACATGTACTAGTAGCTATGTCCTAATAGGGCCGTCGTCTACCTTTCGTCTCCGCCGTCGTCGCTAGGGCGTCGCTGGCTATATAGCCCCTGAAGACGCGTCACCGCGACGCGTTACCACCGCAACCAACCATTCTACTACAACCAGTCTGCTGCAGACAGCCTTCCCTACAACCAGTCTACTATAGACAGCCTTCTCTGCAACTAGTCTACTACAGATAGCCCTCCCTACAGCTAGTCTACTGCAGACAGCCAACCTACCGCACGGCAAGGGCGCCGCAGACGCACCGCAGACGCCACCGCAGACGACCTCTACCAGTCTACAGCCATCGCGCTGTAGACGACCTCTACCACAACCAGTCTGCAGCCCGCGCTACAGACGACCTCTACCACAACCACCACTACCACAACCACTACTACTACTACCACCACAATATACCACACAACACCGCACTGTAGGCGTACTGCAGATGCACCAAGGGTAGCTATAGTAGGGGGAAAGGGGCCGGCCCGTGTTACTTTAGCACGTAAAATATAAGGTGTATGGGCGAATTGGTATTTATACCCTATACAGACAACCTCGTGAAAAATTTCCTATGGGAGTGGGTTTATGTAACGAGGTTCGATTTGTAGTTTATTCCATCCTTTTGCTCTTTAATATTTATCTACTAAAATTCTAGTAGGAGTTACCTCCTTCTAAGAATCCTACTGTTATTAGCCACTTTTTAGTAACTATTCCTGTCCTATTTAGAAATAAAAAGAGCGCCTCTATTAATAATAAGCTATAATATTACTTATATAAGCGTTATATAAGAACGCCCTAGAAGAACCCTACGGCTTTACGCAGTGTATTAGATGGTATTAGCTAGTATATTAACTAGTATATTAGATAGTATTAGCCAGTGTATTGGCTAGTGTTTTAGGTAACGTATTAGAATATAAGCCGGAACGTAGATGTTTTAGAACTAGGGTCTTCTAGGTATATAAAGACTCAATCCCCTATAAATAGACATTATTAATCGTATTAAGTTTGTTAATTTGGGTAAGCGGAGGTCGGAGGACGACAAGGTGAACGATGTAGTGAAGTAAGTGAAGTGGATGAACTTGATATGATTGATAATGTCTATCTGCGGGGGATCGAGTCTCTATATACTGCAGTTTTCTTATCTTCTGCAAATTCGCCTGATAAGAGCCGCCCATATCACAATACGCATCAAAAAATACACCCCCTATTGCCCCACTAAATATTGCTCTATATTTTATATATAGAGGCCTATTTTATAGCTCTATTCTAGCGCTATAAAATAAGCCCTTATTTAT
>Ga0307515_10015149_pt1 | contig 14222 bp, 9 predicted proteins | sample 17_EM_MG_FD_194513 | JGI IMG/M metagenome (GOLD analysis project Ga0307515, IMG submission 194513) | Populus trichocarpa ectomycorrhiza microbial communities from riparian zone in the Pacific Northwest, United States - 17_EM | ecosystem: Host-associated > Plants > Roots > Unclassified | place...
GTCATGTTCTTGGTGCATCTCTTTTCTATGATATATGGTTGGATGTTGTATTCAATTAATTATCAACATCTAGTACATGTTATTACTTATAAATGATGGCATGGATTTTAGTGAGTGTTTTGTATTGAGGTGCCTTTTGTTTTTTGTTTTTATATGTTTTGAAGTGTATTTTACTTAAAAATATATATTTAATTGATGTTTTTAATGTTTTTCAATAGTTTTAATGTGCTGATATCAAAAAATAAAAAATAATCTAAAACAAAATTTTTATTATGGATAGATTGTAGGCTTCATTTAGCATTGCAGTCCAACCGTGCTTTTCAATTTTTTTTAGCTTCAAATTAATTTTTTTTATGTTTTTAGATCGTTTTGATGTGCTGATGTAAAAAAAAAATTTAAAAATAAAAAAAATATTATTTATATATATTTTCAAGCGAAAAACACTTTGAAAAACAATCTCTACCACACTCTCAAATAAGAAAAACATTTTAATCAGTGTGCGAAACCGACATGGATATCTCTACTCATAAAATAATAATAATAATAATATTTATGAATCATTCATCGGTAAAGAAAAAAACTATGTCAATTGTAATAAAAAATTTCTAGTGTAATTTTTTTTTTTTTTTAAGTTTCACATGAATAAAAATACTAAAAAATTGAAAGAATATGAACTTAGGTTTAGTTGGATGAACTTTATTTTTAGATATACTCAAATTTTGCCCAACACGTATAACTACACAATAAGTAGCATAAAATCGATGCTTTATTGATTATTTTATTTTATAATTAAAATTAGTCAATAGAAAAACTAGAAAATGTTTCTTTCATATATATATTTTTTGGTACAATGAAAAAACTAGAAACAAACTAAGAAGCTCTAGAAAAACAATGACCCATCGAGTCTGCTAACAGGAGGTGACCCATGTCTGGAGGAAGAATCTCCCAAATCATAAGATGCATAAACTCCCTAGCTCCAAGTTTCTCCATGAAATCAGTGCAAGCATTGGCTTCTCTGTAAGAAAGACAGATCCTAACCATCCAATCCTGTAGCATCGAGCTCGTGATCTCATAGATAAGAGCTTTGTATTCATGAAAAGCAATATAATGTTCAGAAATCAACCGAATAACCTCTGTAGAAGCAGAATTACATAGAACTCTTCTATAACCCCGTTCCCATGCAAACTGTAGATCATTATTTAAAGCCAACAACTCCGGAAGTAAATTGGATTCAATACATGCAAACCCCTCTGTTGTGAAAAGGTAATGCCTACATGTTATGACGTGAGGAAATCTTTATTTATAGAATCTGTACAATCATAGAAATGGAAAGCACATATACAGAATATGGAAAGCAAATATACAGAGTAAATGAATAGCTATAATTATGGAGTATCACTGATATCTTGGTCATAATTAAAGGAACCAAATTTGTCTCTAATATCCCCCTTAATGTTGTCGTGGTGGAAAAAGGAAAAACACACAACTTGCCATGATCCAATAAGAATTGTAATTTGGCCACCCCTTTTATGAAGACATCAGCTAGCTGGAGGTGTGAGGGGACAAAACAAAGACTAAGAGTCTTTCCTGTAACAAGTTCCCGAACAAAATGATAATCAATATTAATATGTTTGGAGCGAGATTTGGTGACAGGGTTGGAAGCAATGAAAATACACTGGTGTTGTCACATAGCAATCTTGGCGAAGAAGGGAGTGTGATATGTAGCTCACGAAGGAGTTGAAGCATCCAGGAAATTTCAGTAGCGACAGTGGCTAAAGCACGGTATTCTGCTTCAGCACTTGAGCGAGCAACAGTGGTTTGCTTTTTAGAACACCATGAGATGAGACTTTGGCCAAAGTAAACAACATAGCCTGTGGTAGAGCGTCTGGTAACAGGACAACTAGCCCAGTCTGCATCGGAATAGCCAATCAAAGTGGAAGAAGAATGATGTGAAAGTTGCAAGCCATAATGATAGGTGCCTTTGACATAGCGCAAAATACGCTTTAAAGCACGAAAGTGATCTGTTGTAGGAGCATGCATATATTGGCATATAGAATTAACACTGTAGGACAAATCAGGCCGGGTAAGAGTTAAGTATTGCAAAGCTATAATTATGGAGTATCACTGATATCTTGGTCATAATTAAGGGAACCAGATTTGTCTCTAATATCCCCCCTCAATGTTGTCGTGGTGGAAAAAGAAAAAACACACAACTTGCCACGTTCTAATAAGAACTGTAATTTGGCCACCCCTTTTGTGAAGACATCAGCTAGCTGGAGGTGTGAGGGGACAAAACAAAGACTAAGAGTCTTTCCTGCAACAAGTTCTCGAACAAAATGATAGTCAATATTAATATGTTTGGAGCGAGATTTGGTGACAGGGTTGGAAGCAATGAAAATGGCACTAGTGTTGTCACATAGCAATCTTGGCGAAGAAGGGAGTGTGATATGTAGCTCACGAAGGAGTTGAAGCATCCAGGAAATTTCAGTAGCGACAGTGGCTAAAGCACGGTATTCTGCTTCATCACTTGAGCGAGCAACAGTGGTTTGCTTCTTAGAACACCATGAGATGAGACTTTGGCCAAAGTAAACAACATAGCCTGTGGTAGAGCGTCTGGTAACAGGACAACCAGCCCAGTCTGCATCGGAATAGCCAATCAAAGTGGAAGAAGAATGACGTGAAAGTTGCAAGCCATAATGATAGGTGCCTTTGACATAGCGCAAAATACGCTTTAAAGCACGAAAGTAAGCACGAAAGTAATTTGTTGTAGGAGCATGCATATATTGACATATAGAATTAACACTGTAGGAAAAATCAGGCCGGGTAAGAGTTAAGTATTGCAAAGCTCCTGCAAGCGACCAGAATTGAGTAGCATCACAGTAAGGAGTGCCAGATTCTGTGAGATGAGACCCAACCACAAAAGGAGTGAAATCGGTTTGCAATCCACCATGTCAGCATGAGTCAAGAGATCAAGAGCATATTTTGCTTGACTCAGAAAAATTCCTTTGTCATTTCGAATGACCTCGATACCTAAAAAATAGTGTAAGTCACCAAGATCCTTCATGGAAAATTCTTGGGCTAGACGATTGATGAGTGTACGAAGCATAAGCTGATTACTGCTGGTGATGATCATATCGTCTACATATAAGAGAAGATAAAGAACACCATGATGACCATGATGAACAAATAATGAGGAATCAGCACGATTTGCAAGAAAACCAAGGCCAAACAAAAAATGACTGAAACGCTGGAACCATGCTCGGGAAGCCTGTTTCAGACCATAAAGAGCCCGTTGTAAGCAACAAACATGAGAGGGAAACTCAGGATCAATATATCCAGGAGGTTGTTCCATGTAGACTTCCTCCTGAAGGAAACCATGCAAGAAAGCATTTTTAACATCAAGTTGATGAAGAGCCCAATTATGCATAGCAACAAGTGTTAAGATAATTCTAACAGTGGCAGGACAAACAACAGGGCAAAATGTTGCGTCAAAATCAATGCCATGTTTTTGGGAGAAACCCTGGGCCACAAGACGAGCTTTGTGACATTCTACAGAACCATCTGCCTAAAGCTTCGTTTTGAAAATCCATCAACAACCAACAACATTATAATTATGTGGACGAGGAACTAAACACCATGTGTTATTCTGTTTGAGAGCAACAATTTCATCATCCATAGTAGAAAGCCATTCAGGATGCTTGATGGCTGACTTAAAGCCACGAGGTTCCTTAATTGCAAGATGTGCCTGAAACCAAGATGGAGAAGATAAAGCAGATAATGAATGAATAGTACGAGGCTTAACAATACCGTTCTTAGCACGAGTAACCATAGGGTGATTAATGGTTGGTGATGGACGAGACGAAGAAGAAGAAGAAGGTATGATGTCCAAGGCTATCATCGAAGATGAGGGCGGTAAGAAATCTTCTGAAGGTGGTGAAGGAATGTGTGAATCAGCACAAGGCACACAGGAGGTGGAGGCTAGGCGATGAGCTGGAATTACACTGGAAGTTGAAGTATCACTAGACAAAGACGGGTCAGAAGAATCATCAAAAGTAATATAATCGGTGCCATCTAAAAAAGGAAGAGGGGAAGAAGCAGAAGCATAAGGAAAATAGTCTTCAAAAAATTGAACATGACGAGAAATGTATACCTGATTAGTTTTCTTATTCCATGCTTCGTACATGTAATCACGAAGAAAAGGAAAACAGAGGCAACCAAATGTACGAAGCATGGAATAAGAAAGAGGGTGAGAATATAAAGTTTCATAAGGAGACTTACCATCAAGAACTGGTTATGGGAGGCGATTGATGAGATAACAAGCCGTGGAAAAAGAGTTAACCCATAAATGTAAAGGCATATTAGAATGAAACATAAGGGTAAGACCAGTTTCAGTAATATGACGATGCTTTCTTTCAGCAATGCTTTTCTGATTCGGTGTATAAGAACAAGCAATTCGTTGTATGATACCATGTGCACGAAGAAATGAGGTGAAACGATGATTTGTAAACTCAGTACCACCATCACATTGAAAAGATTTGATTTGAATGTCAAATTGAGTTTGGACATACTTATGAAAATGAACAAATATGTCAAAGAAATCAGACTTAAGTTTTCATGGATAAAACAACTAAAACGTGAAAATTCATCAATTAAGACACAGTAATACTTATGGCCAGATGGAGAAGTGATCGGGGATGGACCCCATAAATCACAATGTATCCGTTCAAATAAAGAATTGCATCGTTGATCCAAGTTAGAGAATGGTAAACAATGACTTTTGCCTAGTTGACAACCAAAACAAGGTTTCAAATCAATTGACCGATTATCAGAAACTGAAATAGCACCATGTTTATTTAAAGAGGAAACAACACGAAAAGAGGGATGCCCTAGTCGTGCATGTCAAATAATGGATGAAGCACGAAGATTACATGTAGAAAGACTAGATAAAAAAGTTGCATGGCCACGATTAAGAACATAAAGCCCGTTCTTACATCGACTTACTCCCATCACCTTTCTTGTTGTTAGGTCCTGTATGAAAAAACCAGAAGAAGAAAAAATGATTAAGCAATTATTCTCACGAGTAAATTTGATGATTGACAAAAGATTTTTAGTAATGCTAGGTACAAAGAGAACATCTGATAAAGGTAAAGGATGAGAAGTAACAATCGAATTGATTTTGCCAATGCGAGAAATAGACATGGAATTACCATTACCAACATACACCCTTTGATTACCAGTATAAGGAATAGAATTGTCAAGTGCATTAACATCATTTGTCATATGCGAAGTAGCGCCAGTATCAGTATACCATTCAGAAGTAGTAGATGGATCAATGGAAGTAGCAGCAAAAGCCTCAAGTAAGTCATCTCCTTTGGCCTTTTTTAATAACCTGTTAAGTTTGTGACACTTTTTAGCAGTATACCTCTCTTTATTACACCACTGACAGGTAACAACCGAAGATCTGGAAAAATTTCCAGAAACGAATGAAGAGATGGTAGATTTTGGGCGACTAGAAGCAACACTGAAAGAAGAACCTCAGTGTGCAACAAAAGCTGACGGAGAAGATAAATCACCATGAAGAGACCGAGAAAAAAGCTCATGGCTGAGAGCTTGTGGTATCAAATTGGCAAAGGAAGGCATCGACAACTGTGACAATATTGAAGTTGAAAAGATTTTGTAATCTGATCCAAGACCATGAAGAAACCAGTGTACCTTATCAGTGTCATCAACAGCTTTGCCAATAGCACTAAGTTTATCACAAAGAGAGTGAAAGGAACGAGCATATTCAGTGACAGTACGAGAACCTCGTTGCATCAGCCAGAGTTCATCTTTCAATTGAATTTCTCGGGTCTTAGAACTGTGTGAAAAAGAAGCTTCAAGAGCTAGCCAAGCATCACGAGAGGAAGAGCAATCCACTACTTCAGCCATACATTCCTCAGTGAGAGAGGCATAAAGAAGGCTGAGTATAAGCCGATCTTATGTGTGCCATTTTTTGTAAGAAGGATTTGGTACCAGCTCAGTACCCTGACGAATCTGAGCTGAAGGTACTGGGAAAGACCCATCTAGATAACCCAGTAAATCTTGACTTTCAAGTAAGGGTACAAATTGACAACGCCACAAGAGGTAATTTGTGGGAGTGAGTTTAATGGTCACCATATGAACCATAGTATTGAGTGAAAGCTGGTTGGTAGAGAATTCAGCCATGACAAGTAAGCAGATTTGCAAGAATTTCAAGCTTGCATTGAAAAAGAGAAAATTGCAGAGAAAGTGGAGAATAATCTTGCTGGCTCTGATACCATGAAAAGGTAATGCCTACACGTTATGACGTGAGGAAATCTTTATTTATAGAATTTGTACAATCATAGAAATGGAAAGCACATATACAGAATATAGAAAGCAAATATACAGAGTAAATGAATAGCTATAATTATGGAGTATCACTGATATCTTGGTCATCATTAGGGGAACCAGATTTGTCTCTATTATGTTGTACCGTAAATTTTATGAGATATAGATAAAGTTAGAAGATGACTATGATAATTGATTAATTAAGAGTAACTTAGAAAATAAGGGTATAAAGAAAGAAAGAAAGAAAGAACGTGTACAAAAGCAGAATATACATGTATATAAGTAGTTATAATAAGCCACAAAATTAAAAAAAAAAAGGAGTAACTCTTGTGAATGTCAGATCGTGAAAAGAACTTTGAAAGATGAGGTTATTGATAGCTGATGTATGGATTAATGGAGAATCCTAAAGAATGGAAGGTTATAGACAATTGATATCACTCGACTATATAAGGCAGATGACAAGGAAGATCATGATAACATGCAACTCAATAAAAACTCAAATAATTGCATTGTAGTTTTATCAAGTTCTCAGGACCTTTAAAACCTGAAACTTGTAGGCGATAACTTTGAATGATATTTAGTAGATATACTATTACCATGAAAGATATGGAGGTAGCTCTAAACTCGAGAGATGACATTAATGACATTATTATTCACTCATGTTCTTCTAGCAGCTCAAAAGGTGAATGAATTCTTAACTTAGGTTGTTCCTATTATATATCTCCTAATAGGGACTAGTTTACCATTTATAAATCATTTGATTGTGATAAAGTTCTTTTGGAAGATGACATCTCTTATATGGTGGTTTGGATAAATTCAATATAAGTTAAGATGGATGATGGTATCATAAGAACCTTGACAAATCAAACATATTTCAAAGCTAAAAAAGAATTAGTTTCTTTGGGTACACTGGACTTCAGCTATTCATATAGAACTAAAGGTGGAGTTATAAGGATTTTGAAGGGTGTTCTTATTGTGATGAAAATCATAAAATGAAATGGTCTTTATTTTCTTCAAGGCAGCACGACTATGAGAAATTTTATTGTTTAATCTTTAAATTTAGATACCATGATGTTATGGTATATGCGACTTGTGTGTATGAGCGAGAAAGAGATGACTTTATTAAGCAAATAAGGTTGGTTTGATGGCCATAAAGTTGAATTCATGGATTTCTATAAGCATTGTGTGTTTGAAAAACAATGTATGGTCAAGTTAACATGAGTATTCATCAAACTAAAGACACTTTAGATTATATCCATTTTGATCTTTAGGGTCCATCTCGTGTTTTGTCTCTTATTGGTGGGAGATATATGCTAGCTTTTATTGATGATTTCTCTTGAAAGGTATGGATCATTATTTTAAAATACAAGGATGAAGTCTTTGATTAGTTTAAAAAATGTAAGGATATAATTAAAAAGCAAACTGGTACGAAGATTAAGCGCTTACTAACTGACAATGGTTTAGAATTTCATGGAGGTTCATTCAATGAGTTTTGCAAAATAAAAGAATTGTGAGGCATTGTACAATAAAAAAAATGTCACGGTAAAATAAACTTGTAAAAAGTATAAACATAACTTTTTTAGAGCTTGGTGTATGCTCTCTAATGTTGGGTTATCCAAAGGGTTTTGGGCAAAAGTTGTTAACATAGTTTATTATTTGATAAATAGATCTCTATCAACAACTATTGATTATAAAACTCTAGAAGAGGTAAGGTCTGGATCTCCTACTAATTATACAAATATAAGAGTATTTGGTTATCTTGCTTATGCTCATATGAATGATAGTAAGCTTGAGTTGAAGGTAAGGAAGTACATATTTCTAGGGTATGCAGATGGGATAAAAGGATATATGTTGTGATGCACTATATAAATGAATTTGAGATAAAAGTTTTGAGGTGGCAAAAAAGGTTATTGGTATAGAAATTCATATGTACCGTAAAGTGAGTAGATTGTACTTGTCACATAAAAAGTACATTGAAAGGGTACTTTATTGTTTTGGTATGCAAACATCAAAACTTGTAAGAGGATGCTTGACAGTGTAGTAGTGGTTGCTTTTCAAATAACTTTTTGTGTTGAAATACATGCCAACGATTTTTTTTATTTTTTAAAAATTATTTTTGACATCAGCATATCAAAACGATCCAAAACGTACAAACCATATTAAATTTTAGCAAAAAAAAATTTAAATTTTTTGGGAACGCAATTTGCACCGCGTTCCCAAACATGTTCTAAGTATTTCATTAACAACCCATTTCAAACTCTCAACTGTATTATCACCTAAAACTAAGAAGGAGATGGAGCACATATTCCATGTTTCTTATGATAGTGTAATGAGAAGTATCATGTATGTCATCATATGCATAAGGCTAGACATTTCACAAATTATGAGTGTGGTTAATAGGTACATGGCTAATCTTAGCAAAACTTAGTGGTAGACTATGAAATGGATGCTATAAAGTTGCTCGCACTTTTAATTGTTGATTTTATCATATTTTTTATTTCTTAAGTTTTCAATCATATAAAATATGAAGATACTATTTTGATATTTTTCTTAAACTAGCTTTAATAATCATTTTTTTTTTCAAATCAAAACAATGGTTCTAGTTAAAATATTGGCTAAGATAAACAAAAGATAAGTTGATAGAAAAATCTATCTTTATAAAAAGAATTCAAAAATACTATATTTAATGAAAATCACAAAACAAATTATCGAGACCTAAATTTTTTTGTATCCCCCACAAGATAGCATGAGCATACAAACTAGTTTGTTTTAAATCCTAAATAATATTTTTTTACTTCTCTATTTTTTTTTATCTCAACTTAGATAACAACAAGTCCATTGGCCCGCGCTACGCCACGAGTTGGAGCAAAAAAAAAATTAAAGCATAAAAAATATCCAAGTATTGATGATATGTATTCTCGAAAAATAAATAGATTTTAACCATGAATTGAACAATATTTTCATCTGATATTAAGATAGAAAAACATTTGATCTACTTAGGTCATGGGTTGACCCGTGAAATTCACGAGGATAATCTTGAAAAAAATAAATTGAAAAATTCAATACCAAATTAACTTAATGTTGAAAATGAAATCGGTAAAAAATAGCATTTAATTAAAAAAAAAACCTAAGTGACCTAGAGTCAACCAAGCAAACTCACAACACAAGCTATGCACATCATCGGATTCAATAAATTTTTTATCCAAAGATTATTTGTCATTTAATTATATGATAATAAAGTACATGATAATTTTTTGTATGGAATATTTTTTTCAGAAGTAAAAAAAACTATGATAGACACGTGATGCTGAGATAATAAAAGTACATTATTGATAAGAAAATGATGATATTGCATTCTTTTAGGTTTCAGCTAAATAAAAAAAATAAATAATTGATAACAAAGTATGAAATTGTAAAGTTTTTTATTAATTAGTTTAACCCAAATATAAAAAAAGAAAACTAAAAAGAGCCCAGGAGTGTGGCCTTGGTGGCCCAACATGCCTGGGTATTAAAAACAAAACCCAGGCTCGTGGACCTTCTAGCCTAACATGTGCGTTTGGGCTTGTCTTTTTTTTTTTAAAAAACAAGATTTCTTAAAGGATCGGATGACATGTTGTATGTTCTATTTTTTTACAAAGAAAGACAACAAACAACGTGTCATCAACATTCTACAACATGAAAAAATAAGACTTCAGTTTTTTAGCTTAAAACCTATTTTTCAATCCTTTTTGATCCAAAACATATAGAAAACACCCTAAAACCCTGCCAAACATATCCATGGCTTTATAAAACTCAAAAAACAGTGTAAAAAACGAAATCAACCCGAAACCAAAAACATATATGCGATTGAGATTTGCCTCCTCAAGCAAGGAGAAGAAAAAAAAACACCTAGGTGAAACTGCCCTTATGAAATGGAACCCATGGACACCGTTTTTAACTTTTTTGGTGCTCAGGATCATCGTCAATGATAATTTTCTCTTTTTATATCGGAATCCAGCTTCCTCTCTCTCTCCTCTCACAAAAAAAAAAAAAAAACTGAACAATAAGGAAAATGAACTTTGGTATCAAAATTGAATTTTTGACAACTAAAGCGACCGATAACCTATAAATCGAAAAAAATGAGAGATCAAAATAATTTTTTTGTATGAAATTTAAAGCCACAACCTAATTTACTTTTCATTTTCACTTGGTTCTTTAATTTTCAATCAAACCCTTTCTTTCAAAAAAAAAAAAAATATGCAATTGAGTGTTAATTTAGGTTCAAAAGAGCTTATTGGTGCCAAAAAAACGTTTGAGGATTAAAATGAAAATTAAAAAAAAATCATTGTTCCAATTCACAGTAATCTATGAGAGGAAGAACAATAAAGAAAATAATACAATAATTTTTCCACAAGGCTTAGATTTTGTTAATCTTTTTAAGAAATAACAGGCTAAATTTTTTTTTCTTGTTTTAAAGCTTCAAATCAATTAAAACCTATAACATATGAAAATAAAAATCAACTCTGAGTTGTTGTCACTAATCAAGATTCTGTCCATTGTAAGCTTGTCCTTTATAAAAAAGAAAACATTGGGATTTTCTTTCATAACAATATAGTTTATTCTCTTCCACCCTTATAGTATACTTTTTTATTTCTTTTGTTTCAGCTTTGTTTTACTTCTTGTGTATTAATGTTTACTTTTAATACAATTGTTTTTAGGATAACCTAATTTTATAATTTTTATGAAATATTATCATAATATATTTTTTTACTCGTATCATAGTTCAAACTCATTTAACAATATTGAACAATGATAATAATTTTTTAAAAATTACGGATCCATAGTTTTTTAATTAAGTTTAACGTCTCTATTGACAATTAAAAAAATCAATTTAAATTCATAAAATCTAATATGATCCATTAATCCAAATTTATTAAATGGTTCGATTTGAATCCAACTCATTGAATTTGTAATTGGACTAAGCTTCGAGGATGTAAGTGCAATTGTTTAGCGCAGAAGATTGAAAATGTAATTTCATAAGAAGAAAGGGTCAAAACTAAATCATCTCTCCAAGGGAGAAATATCCAAAATATGGACCCACGTAGTGGAAGAGTTGGCCCCACATATTTAAAGAATTGAATAACGAACGCATTGAAATAGCATATAGCCGTTGGAAAGGAGGCTTGCTTAACGGCTAGTTTTATTTCCTTCCACTGCCTATTGGGGGTGTTTTTCTGCTTCCTTTTAAGCACCCTCTTATGACAGAAGCTGAGCTTGTGTTTCCAATAAAAAACCATAAGATCATCTTGTTGTTTTTGAATCTCTCATTAAAATCCCACTTACCATCTTGATCCTCTTCCCACTTCCCTCCTTCCATTTTGAAAATCTCTCCTTTGCTCTCTTTCTTTGCTGTCTTAGCAAGACTATTCAATTGTTGCTGTTTTTTTCCCCATTTGAGAAAGGTAAGTTTTTCTCATTAACTAGTCGATTAGATCTTTATTTTTTTCTCTTTAGTACTAGTATAGTTCATTTTGGTATGTAGACTTGAGCTTAGTAGATTCAACCAAACCAAATATTACATAATGCCCATGTCTTTATTTGTTGATTTTTATTTTATTTATATATTTTGTATAGTTCAATCAACTAGGTTCATCTTTCTCGTTGAAACTGTAGTAACTTTTTGACTCTCTGATTCTAATATTTAATGTCATGTGGGTTTCGTTTCAGGTGTGTGAATTCTGAAGATTTGTAAAGATGAATGACCTAATGACCAAATCGTTTATGAGCTATGTGGACCTAAAGAAAGAGGCCATGAAAGATCTTGAAGCAGGCCCTGACCATGATTTAGAAATGGCAAATGCATCAAACACCATGGACAGCAACCTTGGTCTGTTCCTTGAAGAAGCTGAGGATGTAAAGAAAGAAATGCGATCGATCCGTGAGATTCTTGACCAGTTGCAAGAAGCAAATGAAGAAAGCAAGTCCTTACACAAACATGAGGCCTTAAAATCGATACGAAACAAAATCAATGCAGATATTGTTAAAGGCCTGAAAAAGGCCAGAAGTATTAAAACCCAGCTTGAAGAAATGGATCGTGCCAATGCTGCTAATAGGCGCCTTTCAGGGTACAAGGAAGGAACTCCGATTTATAGAACAAGGGTTGCTGTTACTAATTGCTTGCGCAAGAAATTGAAGGAGCTGATGATGGATTTTCAAGCTTTAAGGCAAAAAATGATGATTGAGTATAAAGATACTGTTGGTAGGAGGTATTTCACTGTTACCGGAGAGTACCCAGATGAGGAAGTCATTGATAAGATCATCTCTGATGGTAATGGGGGTGAGGAGTTCTTGAAACGTGCAATCCAGGAGCATGGGAAAGGGAAGGTGTTGGAGACTGTGGTGGAGATACAGGACAGGTATGATGCTGCCAAAGAGATTGAGAAGAGCTTGTTGGAGCTGCACCAGGTGTTTTTGGACATGGCAGTGATGGTGGAGGCACAAGGGGAGCAGATGGATGATATTGAGCACCATGTGTTGAATGCTAGTCACTATGTGAAGGATGGTACCAAAGAGCTCAAGAGTGCTAAAGATCACCAGAAGAGCAGCAGGAAATGGATGTGTATCGGTATCATTCTCCTTTTGATAATCATTCTTGTGATTGTTATACCTATCGTTACTAGCTTTAGCTACTCTTGAATTGGAGGGCCTTATGGAGGATTTAATGACCTGTTATTCCTTCTGGCTTTCTTGCTTTACTTTTGGAGGATATGCTTGAATCCCTTATTTTGGGGCCAGATTAAGTGGGGAGGGGGTTTGGTTTTCTCTCGTCATTGCTTTTCTCTTTGAGTAATGGTAGGATTTAATGTTGTGATGTAAATTTGGAAAAATTGCTTTATTCTTTATGCTCGTTCTTTGCTCCAATACTGGAAGTTTACATTCTGTACAGACAGTTGTTTTAGAACAGGTGTCTGCAATGACTTTTAGGGAAAGAAATATATGGACTTGAAAAGCAGCAGGATTGCCTTTAGGCAAGATAACCTGTATGTTGTTCTGGTTTTTCAGAGAAACATGATCCATCATCCTTCTTTACCTTTGTATAGGTGCCTTTTTGGAGCAACTTCATGATCCAATGTAGGGAATTCAGGAGGCAATTGGGTCTTGGTTAGAAACTAGCGAAACAAATTGAAAAAAGAAATGCAACAGAAATAAAAAAGAAAAAAAAAAAATCCAGATTTGCTTTTCTGGAGACTAAAAAAGATTTAGCTGTGCATTTCTGAAATAGTAGAAGGCATGAAAAAGAAGACTCAGTATTTTCTTTTAAGTTAAACTCTATCTAAACTTCGCTTCCATTTTCAGATCACTCAACATATCATATCCATTTCTTCTTTACTTGGTTTTCTTAAGAAAACTTCCTCGTCTTTTTGGAGTTAATAAATCCTTCTGCCAATCTCTGGAACAAGCTCAACTCAGTCAACATCTTCTCTTCTATTTCTTCCACTTCCTTTATTATCTGTGCTGATGAATTTGTTGAAGTCTCTTCCTATGCTTTTGGCTGCCATCTCAAGTTCAAGCACAATGCTTTCTGGCAGAAACTTGATAGTGAAGGAAATTACCAGTCATCTTGATTGTGAAGGAACTCATTGTCATGATTGTAGAGCATTGCAGGATACACTGGATCTTGCACTAACCTCTGTACAGTTGATCGGGTGAAAATCCAGTATCTGGAGTTCGTATCCTCCAGGACAAGTTCCCGACAAGCTTGTTGGATTCTTTATGGAATTTATGCAATTGGCAGTCAAAAGCATCAAAAGCAGGATTTAGGCCACTAGTGATGAACCACTTCCCAACGAAATCTGCAACATTAAAGTTCTTGACAAGAATGGCAGGATCAGGGA
>Ga0307515_10015151_pt1 | contig 14221 bp, 7 predicted proteins | sample 17_EM_MG_FD_194513 | JGI IMG/M metagenome (GOLD analysis project Ga0307515, IMG submission 194513) | Populus trichocarpa ectomycorrhiza microbial communities from riparian zone in the Pacific Northwest, United States - 17_EM | ecosystem: Host-associated > Plants > Roots > Unclassified | place...
ATGATTCTTTAATTTTTTTATTGTGTTACTTGAAACCAAAATTCAACATGGTCATGACTCATGAGAATCAACAATTTAAGTGGGACCCGAGTCTTGTAGTCAAATGAAATTGAAGGAATTATTCTATAGCATTGAAAAATACAGTAACTATACTTTGATTGGCTTTGGGAGATTGTGGCTTTAAAATGTGTTTTTAAGAAGAAAAAAAAAACTAAATTTTAATCACAATAACATAGAAAATTAAAATAATGGATTCCCTTTTTTTTTTTTTTCCAAAAGTTAGATGAATCTATTAATTTCATCTTGGCTTTATAATGAGTAAATATATTTTTATCCAATATTATTTTATGCTTTGAAATAATCCAAATCTATTATAGGATGATAACCTAATTAAATGTTAGTTTAACAATCTATCAACCCCGATATACTTGAGTTTAGTCATAAAATGGGCCCAAGGTGTTATGAGTCTAGTAAATTATCAGACCTAATATACTAGGGTTCGACTGTGAGCTGAGCTCAAGTCTTCATGGGTTCGGTGAGTTGCCAAATCTAATATACTTGAGTTCATCCATGAGCTGAACTTAAGTTACCATGGGCCTAACGAGTTGCTAAACATAATATACTTGGATTCGGCCATGTGTTGAGCCTAAGGCACCGTGGGTCTAGCAAGATGCTAGACCCAACATACTTGGGATCAACCATGAGCTAAGCCCAAGGTACAATGGGTCTGGCAAGTTGTCAGATCCAGTATACGTGGGTTCAATCATGAGCTGAGCCCAGGGTATCGTAGGTCTGATGAACTGCCAGACTTATCTCTCTTAAGTTAGGCTATACGTCAGATCCAATTAGTCTTGTAGATCCATATTATGATCATATGGTTCTATCTTTAGATTATTGACATGACCTAATCATGTCAGGAATAATCATCTCTCAAACCTGTAGTTGTATAGAATATCTCTCAATGTCTATTATATTTTCATCTCATTAATGTTTATTAATTATCTGTAAGGGATATTTGTCCCTTATTAATGATATGTAAATGATATTTATTCCAATTCATTAATGATATGTGTCTATATATATATATATATATATATATATATAACATCCTGAACTTTTGGCTGCATTTATTCTCATTTTAAATAATCACGTAAGAATTTGAGTAATTTTTTTTAAAAAATCAAAATACTCATATCTCCTACATTACATTAACATAGTATTTATATGTCTCTACTTAGTTCATTTTTATAAAATTTTAGCAGTGTTTTATTTATACAAAACTCTTATCCATAACCTCAGCATGTTAAATTACTGTATAATCTCACATAAATATCACATTCAACAACTAGTACCTAGGTAGCCCCAGACATACCCTTAATCCATCATTCATTGTCTACATCACTATAATGTCCTTTACACACACACACAGAACTCTTATCCATAACTTTAACCTGTCAAATTCCTATATAATCCCTCATAAATATCACATTTAACAACCGGTACCTAAATAGCCCCAGGCATACTCTTAATCCATCATTAATTGTCATATATATATATGTTTCTATGAGGTCCTTATATCATTATAACATACATGTATAAAGAAAATCCAACTTAACTAGTAATTTAATATTTCACTAGATAAAAACTTCAAAAGAATACACATACATTTCAATTAATTACATAACATAAAAACAACAAAACTCTACTTAAGATGGCTATAAAGACCTAACTACCATACTTTTATTGTAATGACAGATGTGATGGACCTGAAATATACATATATAAAATTAATCATTTTAATATAAAAAATTATGCATTTTATTCATGAAACATACATTTATCTAAAACAATATGCAATATCCTTTTTGTCTTTTTTGTAAAACAAATACTTTGGATAATGACATCTTTTTTTTTTTCTTTTTCTAACTATAGCATTAATTTTTTTTCATAGTCTAATTACTCTGAATTACACATTGTTATTTCAAACCTTTCACAACTATGCTTGTAACACATAAATAATATGAATTATAAACCACTTGTATTCATAACCAAAACCTCTAGCATTTCCTTTCACTTAACAAGGAATACTTATTCAACTCACTACCATATTATCTCTATGTATTATATAAACAATAATAACACTCGTGATCTTCTCACACACATTTGCATATCTCTTCTCTTTCTTTATTTAAACGCTTCACAAACATGTTAATGATCAAGGATAACACGTATCATTTATTTATGATCCTAAGAATTCATTCAAATTTAAGATTTTCAATAGGGTACTAAGAATAATCATATTATGAATCCACACATTCTTTTTCACCTTTTATCTATTTTTTTAAAATTGACAATAAAAAATACATTTGTAAGTCTTCATCAGTTTATCTCCTTTCTTAATAACACTTGTCTTAATATCCTTTATACACAATAAATTTCATATCAATGGTATCCTATGATATCCAAGGTCTATTATCCATAATTGCAACAACAACCCCAACCTTTAAATCTAGTTCAGACATAACAACCTTAATTCATGATACCATAAATAAAATCTTTTAAAGTCATTATTATCTCTACAGAGATTTCCACAAAGTTTCTCTTTAAAGTGGATCATTCTTAAATTATCGACTTAAACCTGTTTTACTTGTACTCATAGTCTCAATCCCTTAATCCAGTGATCCTAGATCATACTCTACATCAACTATATTCCAATAACTTCAAACCATCAAATATCACTTACAAATAATTATATAACACATTATAAAGTGTTGATAAACAAATGAAATAATTTCACTAAAAATATTACGTCAAATAAATATAGCTAAGTTCTCTTTCATTTATCTCGTGCTGATAAGTAAAATCTTTTTATCTCATTTGCTTATCATTCCTTTGTCTTTTATCTGAATTTTCAACATCTAACATAATATTATCATCTGTCACCTATAAACTTGGTCAATTGATCGATGTCGACATCAATTCCTAAATTGATATCATTAGCCATCACCTCGAGTGTGGCTAATTAATGGTATGCCGACACCAATCCCTTTGGTATCATTCGCTTCTATTCCATCAGATATCTAATCAAATTTTCTAGTACATGTCGGTGCCAACAAACCTATTGACATTATTATCCTTCTAATTTTCTTTTTCAGGAATAGCTAATTAAGTTCTTTTTTTATATATATTCCTTTCATGTTTATACTGATACTAATGAACTTTATTGGTATCATTAGCTCCCCAAATCAGGAACAACTAATCAAATTTAAGAGATATCGATACCAATACAATTCATTAATATCATCAGTCTCTCAAATCGGGAACGACCAATCAGGTTTAAGAGTTTCTGACACCAATACAATCATTGGTATCATTAGTCTTTCAAAACAGGAACGACTAATCAAGTTTAAGAGATGTCGATACCAATATAATGGTATCATTAATCTTCCAAACCAGAAATGACTAATTACATTTAAAAGACGCTGATACCAATACAATCCATTGGTATCATTAGTATTCTAAACCAAGAACGACAAATCAAATTTAAGAGATGTCGATACCAATACAATCTATTGGTATCATTAGTTTCCTAAACTGAGAATGACTAATCAAGTTTAAGAGATGCTGATACCAATACAATTCATTGATATCATTAGCTTTCGGAATCAGGAAAGGTAATCAAGTTCATTTTCAACACTTTAATGTCATCACGTTAATGTCAACGTCAATGAAACTTCATTGGAATCATTAGTCTCCATTCTAGGAATGGCTAATCAAATCCTTAACCAATATGCTTTCATCTAAGTAAATACTAGTATCAATGTATCACATTGATATCATTAGCTTCTGAATTACTTTAGGTAACTAAATTAAATTCACATTTTTTTCCTTCTTTTTAATATTTCATTGAATATTCATGAGTTACATCCTTAAAGAAACTATAGTTTAAAAAAATATCTAAATGATACAAATGAAATTGTCAAGATGTAAGACACTTACCTGATTCACACGTAGGTCCTGTTATTCCGATCCATGGTAAGTTTTCTAGAGTCTCTCCTAAGTCGGTACAAAATAATTCATCATATCATTCTAAAAAATGATTTGTTAGATACACTACTTTTATTTATATCTAATTTACACACCTATTAACATCCATTTACTTAAAATTCAACTATACAATTTCGGCGTTCTGCTTGGCCAAACACATACATAACTATCCATTTATTTAATTTTAACACCCTTGATGTCGTTTTATCCACACCTTAACCACTAGCTTATTCATCTCTTTCATACATTTTATCAAACACCTTATATGTAATGTTATTATTCTCCCTTCTACACACCGATAAAAATTTATTCCTTATATCTCAACTCAAATGATCATAACTAAATCCTAATATACAATTTATAATCATAGCATTTATAGTCCAAATCAAACACACGACTTCCAACTAAATCTCGCATGGTTGATCACTAATGGTTAAACCTTTACAAGTGATTTCAATTTCTTCAATACAATTTCTATTACACAATTTCTCAATCATTCATAACGTATTTACAACAGTTCAACCTTCTCAATAAGTTTATTTTAACTCATGAATATTCTTAATATTCATACATATTATTTTAATGATACCTCATCCACTCACAATTCCTTAACATTTATTCAATCTCATTCTAATATATCTCATCATATTGCAACATACCTTTAATTGCTTGAGCCCTTTAATTTATATAATAATCTCAAACTCATCTTATTCAAAATCCTACCATTACACAACATCACAACATTTTGGTTTAATCAAGGAACCAATGTTTCTCAAGTTTCATAAAGAAAACTTTTATTAACAATTTAACTAACCATTAACCCAAAACGTATAACTCTTCCCATCCTCTCAAATTATTACTTCATCATGTTAATCTTTTTAACACCAAATGTATTATACCATCATTTAAGTAACAATTCACCATACTAAATTTTCAATAATTCCATTTTACACATTTTAAACATTCACACAACATTAAATTTACAATTATCATTAAGATTTCTACCTAATTATAATCTCATAAACTTATACAATCACATTAACACACACCAATTCACCAAAATTACATCAACAATCCCTCTCTAAATTCTTCTACCATGGCCAACCAATTATGGTCAAAACACCCATTGGTTTATTTCAATTTTTTTCTTAAGATTTCCACTTAAACAACTATATTGCATAATTTAACAACTTATTTCTCATACAAATATCATTTCTTCATCCATAATTCAACAAACCCCAACCCTTTTTTCAAACCTATTTAACAGATAATCAAAATCAACTAAAACTTGAATATAAATGTAAGGGAAAGCTTTTTTACCCTTTCAAATTCAATTTAATGACAATTTCCATGGTCCAAAGCTTATATTACCTTTTTTCTTCTTTAATCTTCTACTTTCTCTCTCTATCAATAAATTTCTCTTTTTTTCTCATAAATTTCTGTCAATGATCCATTCTTTTCCCTCTTTTCTTCCATTTTCTCCCTAAAACTCTCATTTATGGTGATTTTTCAAGGATGATTTGAACAAAAATGAAGAAAAAGATCTCTCTCTCTCTCTCCCCTCCAAAAATGACTAACCATTTAAAAAGAAGAAGAAGCTGGAATTGTTTGGCCAATTGCATTTTTGTCCTTATTTATTATTAACATGCTATTTTTCTGGATTTTAATAATTTTGTATAGCCTTACCAAACTTTGATTGGCATGAAATTTAACCCAGGGTAGAAAAACATGTTAGGAGACTTTAAGTAAAATTTCAATCTAATCTGACTGTCAAATGAAGAGTTATGCTTGATAGCGTAAAACTAGTTAGTTTATGATTTTTTTATCAAAAATCCAAATTCTCTTATTCCGCCCTTGCATAGGTCATATTAACCATTTTACTAAATCCTTGGGACCATTTCATTATTTCAAAATATATTTATTTTTTCTTCTCACAATTTATTTTGTTTACAGATTTTTTATTGTTTCACGGTAAATTTACTGATTTTTAACCGGGGTTTACACCAACACTTTTTCATGTAATTATTTCTTAAATTTAATTCCTCATTTTCATTCCTCATTTTCATTATAACTCTTTGGAATTATTTTATCACTTTTAAAACACATTTATTTTAAATTTTTCTAATTCTTCTATCTATTGAAACCTATTACTGTTTATACTATCATTATGAATTTGAAACTAAATTTTCTAGTTCTTATTTTAATTTCATCAATATCTTTAAATTTATTTATAGATGTCATTCCCTCCCTTTACACATCACATGTACTATTTATTTATTTATTTTTGTTTATTTTTTTTCTAGTTTTATTAATTTTGATCTTATGTTTACACGAGGGTTTACAATGTGTGTTGGCTAAAAAATTCATATATATATTTTTTTCTAATCTCATGTTTTATTAATTTTTTTTATGCTTAGAAAAAATCACGACGGCCAATAAACTATTTCTGACTACATCTCGAAATAAAGAAAAATTAGTATCAGTGTATTACCAAACCCATCTATGAAATCAAAATCCTTTAGGAGGCTGATTTATCATGAGATGATAAATTGAGAGAGATTATGATAATGTTAGGGTAGAGTGCAAGGTGGGTGTCTCAAGAATTATATATATATATATATATATATAATGAGTAGATACATGATTAAGAAATGCCACCCATTTTTATTTCTTCTTACCTTGAAAAGATTTCCAAGAAAGCATGCTTTGTTTTGCCCTGTAAGAAAGAACCATCCAAGTCTGGAAAGTGAAAACAACATCTAATAAATAATAATAGACAGCCTCACCTCCTCTCCTCACGCCCATGTACATTCTACAATTACTTAAATGTATTCTGATTTGTACCTTTACATTCATCTCTTGAACCCTCCCCCGCTGCTACCGCCCCCACCCCTTTTTTTTTTTTTAATCTCTTTTCTAGTTAAAATCCATCTTTATATAGTGTCAACACATTACATTTTGCGTTGCAGCATTAGCGTTGGCACTTTGGCATTCCCTGGCCAAAACCAAAACAATTTCTCTCTGAATTCTTGCTCAGGTCAGTACTTCTTAACCTTTTTTTTTTTGGGGGGTTAAATATGCTAAAGGGTCTGTTTCTATTGGGATGAGCTGATCTAGATCTGTTTCTTTGCTTTATGTTGAACTACATTGTGTGGTGGCTGTGGTTTTCTTTTTTGTCCAACAGAATTTGTTTTGACTTGCTTTTACTAGCTTCCAGTCACGAAAGAGAAAGGAAAGCAACATAGATTGCACTGTTTCTCTCTCTCTTTTACCTTAAAAAGGACAAGATGTATTGTACTTTTAATGGGGTTTTGATCTTGGTTTTTGCAAGAATACTTGATCTTCTGGGGATTTAGCAAGTTGGGTATGGTATTTCATCCTTGTGATTTGTGCATGATGTTTCTTTTCTACGGCATTGGCATTTGCATTTTTTATGTCATCAGTCATTGCTTCATTTCTCTGTCATTAGATTAGATCCTCTTCCAACCTTTCTCAATTAATTTAATATCTTATTTGTGCCTAGAAGAGAGGGTTGGTTTTGCTATAGTAATTGTTTTAAAACTATCTATAGATGAGTTGAAAAGGATCTTGTTTTTTTTTTGTTGTTGTTGTTGTTGAAGTAGTGATAGCCATGGCTTTCCATGGTCATTACAAAGATTTGGTTACTCGGATTTTGTGGATTTGGGAATCTCACCTGGATTCTGAAATGCTGGGTTTGATTTCTCCAATTATTAGCTAGTTTTTCTGTTCATGCTGTGGATTCGCATTGGTTTGCCATCGATAGATTTGTGCTCATAAATTGAGATATAATCAATGATGGGATTTGGTTCTTGCAGGGATTTAGAGAAGATAAACCATGAAGTTTTCTATGATTATTGTGCTTAGCAGCACACTGCTGTTTTCGTGCACTCCACTAGCATATGCTCAAAAAGTAGCTAGTCCTCCAGCACCAACCCCAACTCCATCCCCAGCACCAGCACCATCACCTCCTTACGTTAACCTCACTGATTTACTCTCTGTTGCTGGCCCATTCCACAACTTCCTTAACTACCTTGAGTCCACTAAAGTCATTGACACCTTTCAAAACCAAGCCAACAACACTGATGAAGGCATTACCATCTTCGTACCAAAAGATGATGCCTTCAAAAATCTCAAGAAGGCTTCTTTGTCAAACCTAACTCAAGACCAGCTCAAGCAACTCATTCTTTTTCATGCCTTGCCACATTATTACTCGTTGTCTGATTTCAAGAACCTTAGCCAAGTGAGCCCTGTCAGCACATTTGCTGGTGCAGGAGGATATGCTTTGAATTTCACCGATACATCTGGGACCGTGCACCTTGATTCAGGATGGTCTAAAACTAAAGTTAGTAGTAGTGTGCATTCAACTGATCCTGTTGCAATCTATCAAGTTGACAAAGTCCTCCTTCCTGAGGCAATCTTTGGTACTAATATACCTCCAACCCCAGCTCCAGCACCAGCTCCTGACACTAGCCCTACTGCAGATTCCCCAACATCTGACGACTCAGCAGGAGCAGGGAGCGCCCCAGGAAAGTCCCCCCCAAATTCTTCTTATAGGATCAATGGTGTAGGTATTTGGAGTCAATTGGTTCTAGCTATTGCAGGTGTGCTGGTCCTGTTTTTGTAAGGCAGGATTTCATTGTTGTGTATTAATTTATGAGAAGAGGGTATATCTGGATTATGTCATTTGTTTTGATTTAAAACCATTTTTTTGATTATACATGTCATTTGATTTATGTATGTGAACTTGAGAGTTTTATTTCTATTCAACTAGAGTACTCTTGTCATTTTCTTGGTTCTCATAGCTGTATATGGAAGCAATTATTTTGTTTAATGATATTTGGAACTTTATGACCCCAAATGCTTGTAAAAATGATGTTGAGAAATTTATGGCATTGTAATTGTGATGTGGAAAACAATTGCTTGCCTGTAAATGTTGAAAATCTTGATTTCTTCATGTGCTTTTCACCTAACCAGTTCTATATCTTTAATTAACGCTGCTTTTCCAGTTATCATCACTACTTTACCTCGAATCCAAGGCGAAAAAAACCCTTAATAGGTGACACTGATCCAGTTATTAATGGATAGAAAGCAGAAAAAACTTGTGTTCTATCCACCTTCTTAGCAGATACCAGTCTATTCGTTGTGTTGAATGCCTGATCTTGAGTTCTTTGTTTGATATTAAAACCCATCTACGAACAATTAATTTCCAAGGCACTGGCCGTCAACAGAAACACCGCTGGCTTTAAAACTGGCAAAGATTAAAGGCTTCAAATTTATAAACATTGTCAAAAACATGATGCCTGAATCTTCTTCACCCCTTTATTGTTATTGGATGTGAATCATCATATACATCCTGTCAACAGTTGTGATCTTTATTGGAGTATTTAAGATTCCAGTGGGTTCCCTTTTCTAATGGCATAATGTTAACGAATGGAGCCAACATACTCATCAATCGTTATATGGACCACCCATTATGCCAACCACAACAAATAATTTCAAGGGTTTGGCAAAAAGCTAGAAGGATAGCCTAGCATGGCCGTATCTATCACTTGTTCCAGTATAGGAGCTGCTGGATATATAATTGTGACATCTTAGCAAGGTAGACGAAGCAGAACATTCAAAGAACTGGCCTGCACTCACCACTGATGCTGTTAGGGCATTTAACTTTCTTTAAAAAGAGGGATGCTTACTGAATATCAAATTTCTAACCATGTTATCTGAATTAGGTATGAACTAAAGATGAAGAAGAAGAAACAGAATGGGGACACAGAGTTGATGGGTTTTTTAAATGATATGCTTGCAGAATTGGATTAGATCCAACCTCTCCACTTATTTTCAGTATAGTTAATTAGAAGATACCCAACGGATTGGCCTATTAGCTCAGTTGGTTAGAGCGTCGTGCTAATAACGCGAAGGTCGCAGGTTCGAAACCTGCATGGGCCATTTATATTGTTTCAATCTTCTTCTTTTTTTAAAAAAAAATGTAATGTGATGAACCAATGTTTCAATACTTCAATCTGTCAGGTTATGGGCTTGTGAGAGGAACCCACAAGCAAGCATCCCTACAAATTTCCCTTTGGACCTTTGCCCAAACAGTCCAGTGAACGTTGAATAGTACAGATTCTTGTATATGTGTGTAACTTTGAAGCCTGAAGGTACAAATGTACAATGTTCTTGTCAATTTCTCTCAATTTTTTTCCAAGAGGTTTTATTAAATCAGTTTATATAAGAGGTTCATCTTAGGACAAAAATAACACAGAAAACATACAAGTTTAATGAGTTAAAAAGAATGCAATTGTGAACCTTATAATTATAATTTTATTATCTAAAAATAAGTATAGAGTGGTTATCTCTTCAAGGAATTTATAAAATCTTTAAATAGATTAGAAAACCCTACATTTACTAAAACAACAACCTAAAGTACGAAAAATAAAAGAAATTAAAATCAAAATACAAAATACAAATAATAAATCTTGAACATGGTTATTATATTAGTGAAACCAAATAAAATTACCTTCAACTCATAGTGTCTATAATGAGTCTTAAAGGTTCTCTTCTCCTAGTATAGCATTTCTTCTTAACCAATAATATTGAAAAAGAAAATGGGTTGTAGTTGTGTTAAATAATTTCATTATGCAACATCTTCTTTACCAATTTCTCTATCTTTTTTTTTTTACATAAAATATATTTTGTATGGTCTAATATTGACTGATTTAGCTTCTAGTATCATGAGTATTTTATGATCCAAGCTCATGGCAGTTGGAAGATGTTTTGATTCTGTAAACATAAATTGGTATTCTTTTAATAATACCTTTATTATTATATTCTACACTCCTTTTCTTGTGCTTCAAAAGCTTAAATGGAAAAAACAATATCTAACAAAATCTACAAGTCTTCTTTTAAACTCTTATGTGCATTAGTTGTTGTGATTACTTGCAACCTTGCTTATTCCACAGTTCTTTTTAGCCCAATTATTTTGCCATTTTTTTTAATGATTCTTTTAATAAAATAAAATATAATTTGTGAATAAATCTTTAATCAATATACTCTAAGCACCATACCATATTTATCAAGTTTCAATATCCTCGAATCAGCTTGAAATTCATAACTTTGCATGGACCATTTGAACTCACAACTATAAGCATCACATCTCATAATACCTTAATTAGCTACTATCATTGCCAATATAGTGGTCCTTTAGATGATTTTCTTGATTTCTTCAATCACTTATGTATCAATAAAACCATGTGTACTACCATTATCAATCAGAATGGTAATGTTCCTTCCTTGACAAGAATATTTAATCATGATTGTGTTATTTGTATAGCTATCTACCAATGTATTCAAGGACAATCCATATTCTTTGATTTTATCATCCTCGACTATTATTCTATTATTGTATCCTCCAGCTACATTTACAAATTCCTCATTTTTCTTTTCTCATCTTTTTATCATATGCAATCTCTCATGTTACATCGATATCTCAGTGTATACTTATCCTTATATTTAAAACAATGTCTCAACCTTTTTCTTTGCTCATGTAAGGTTTTAGGCTATTGTTTTGAGCTATATAACACCTTTGTTTTTTTTTTAATGATTAAGAGGTTTAGAGTAGGAATCACTTGTTATTTTTCCCAAACCATATGAATAGTTGGTTCTTGGTATGAATTTATTATTATTGGCCAAAGCATTGTTGGATTTTTCTTTCTATTTAGCTTGATCAAAAGTCTATATCAAGTTATGGGTTTAAGAATCTTAAGCATAGGCATCTTTGAGTCCATTTATAAAATTAGAAATATAGTAGGATTTTGATAGTGATGAATTTAAAACATTCATCAAAGATTTAAGTTCTTTAAATAATTCAACATACTCCTCGACTCCTTTATCTTGCACCAACATATTGAATTATTCTACCTCATCATCTCTACTACTAAATCTCATACAAATAACTCTGTTAATTTCTTTTTAATTTTTCAAATCATCTCCACCTATTAAAAACCCTTCATACCATATTTTTATCCTTCCTTCTAGGTATAAAAAATCTATATCCACCCATTAATGCATTGGAGTAAAGTGCATATTAAAGAACTTTTTACATTTTCTTATCCACCCCCATGGATTATCCCCCTAAAAACAAGTAGATTGATCTTTAGTAATAATCTTGTAGAAATCATAACTCCTCATGGCTTCTTTATGATTTCATCCTCTATAATTAGGAATCACCCTATCAGGACTTGAACTGACTTTTTTTTTCTCTATTGTTTGATTGGCCATAAATGACTTTAATATGGTCATCAATGCTTTTAGTTGTGTATTGATTTATTTATTTCTTCTGTTTTTCTCCGATCATTGTTTCTGATTCTCAACTATTGAATCTTGAAGTTCTTAATTAATGTTTTGTATTTGCTCATCAAGCTTTTTGTTATGCTCTTCAAAACTTTCACCTTGTTATTCTATACCATTATTCATTATTAAACAATACAAGATGCTTATAATGGTTAAGGATCATGCTTTGATATCAATTTGTTAAGGTTCCCTTTAACAAATCAATGTATAGATTGAAGAAAAAAGTATAGAATATATATAAAAAAGAAAAGATAGGTGGAGAAGATGCATTCTAAAAACTCAAATCTTTATTGTTTGCCTTCCACATTTCTATTATAATGCTATTTAATACAATTAATTTCTTTCATCTAATTATTAGCCAACTAACTAACAATATGTTAATTAACTTCTAACTCATTATTAATAGGTAACTAAATTGCAATGTATCAATTCTTTACTAATTAACTCTAATTGTTGTTGGTATAATATACTGATGTTCTGCTTACTGTTGCCTTCATTCTTTTCCTAAAAGCTTATTATTGATTACTTCCACGGCTATTCAACTAGCTCTCGTAACAGATTAAAAGATTTAAATTTTGAAGGCAAAATAGTTTTCTTACTTTTTTCTCTATTTTCATTTTGTTATCCTTATTTAATAAAAAAATAAAAAATAGCAAAACTATTTTCTTCAATCTATAAACTACATCAATGTCTTGTTTATTTAAGAGAACTGCATATTAAGAAATCAATAAACTCAAATCTATCTTCATATGTTTAGATAACCAAAATGGTATTTTTATAGAGTAATAATTATCCTCCAATTGCCCTCCACGGTAACTATTACCTTCCAAACAACGATGTTAATGTTGATGGTGATGGTTGTTGTTGTGCGTGTATCTTTTTTTTTTAAAAAAAAAAACTAAAATATATATCATTTTTTTAATTATCTCTTAAGAATATTTATTGATAACTTAATTATACATATACTAAAAGGAAATAATCTTTTATTGTAGAAATGACATAATTGTAAATTTTATCAATTGTTTTACTGTGGCGGTGACAAATCTGTAATTTTTTATTTTTCTAGAAAATAAGTTTTTCTTATATTCTTTTTTCTTTATACTTGGCATTTCTATCACTATCTTTTTATCTTTATTTTCTTGTAATATTTATTTATTTATTCTTTTTTTGTATATTTTTTTTGGATAAAAAATATTATTCTTTATTCTTTATACTTGGAATATTTATCACTCTACAATTGATTTATTTATACCTTTTTTTTGTTCTTATCTTCATTTATTTATAACTTGTTTTTGGTTTTTTTTTCTTTGCACTTTTCCTTAGAAAACTTATTATACAAAGATTAAGAAAATAATGTTTTAATGTTGCAATTCAACATTGTCTTATTTTTCTATCACGTTAAAAATTAGCTTGAGATCTTACATGTTTTTATTAATGTATATGTTCTTTATTATATTTTATTATATATAAGTATCGATTTTTTTTATTAATAATTATGTTTTTTACATGATATCAAAAAACACGTTATAACACCTAAACATTAATTATTTTGTGTTAGAAAAAAATAACTCGACTTGCAGATAGGTGAGTCGAATAAATACGTTAACACTTTTTTTTATATATATTTATTGGCACACATAAATCTTAATTTATTTAATTATATATATATATATATATATATAAAGCATAGTTTTTTGATTTACAATATGTTAACTGAAGCCAATCAAAAGACTAGAAGACGCAAACCTCAGTGAACAACGTATGCTATTTTCACCTCCAAAACAACATGCGAAATACACGAGGTAAA
>Ga0307515_10015154_pt1 | contig 14218 bp, 15 predicted proteins | sample 17_EM_MG_FD_194513 | JGI IMG/M metagenome (GOLD analysis project Ga0307515, IMG submission 194513) | Populus trichocarpa ectomycorrhiza microbial communities from riparian zone in the Pacific Northwest, United States - 17_EM | ecosystem: Host-associated > Plants > Roots > Unclassified | place...
ATGCCGACTCGCGTAATCTTGCTCATGGGACTTCTCCTTCCAAAGTGGTTGCAGATTGACTTTCCGACACACCAATCTTGGCACTCTGAGGCCCATAGCCCGGAAGTGGGAAGTCCCTTCGTATTCATTGAACTCTGCTAGCGCGCCTGGCGTGCATCCCGTTCCGCAGATCTCGCTCCTGGCGGGTCACCGAGGCGAACAGCTGATCCATGTTCTTGCATGCGAGCACCGAGTCGCTGCGCAACGTCCGGAACCCGGAATTCGTCCCCGTGCGCATCAGCGGCGTCGTACCGCGCGGATGCAGCGCGCTGGCGATCTTGATCTCGCGATCGGTGATCACGTGGGCACCGGGCATAGTGAAGGGCCTGCAAACGCGCTAGCATCATTTGGCGCCTTACTGCCGACGCTAGCTGCGTTAGATGCCCCGGCACGACTCGCCGTTGCTGCCGAGCAACGTCCCGTCCAAGCGGCAGGACCGACATTTCCTCAACGAAATCAACGCTGCAACGCGAAATCTGGCTAGCACTGTTTGCTGACCTGGCTAGCGGAGTTAGATGACCTCAACAGCAACATCGCCAGTGGTTGGGAGAAAGGTGTCGTCGAATGAACTCAGGGATTCAGCGATTGACGACCGGCATAGCGCTCCCGAACGCTCTTGCATACTTGGCGACGAGCAGGTGCGGAGGCCTCGTCAATGCTAGTCGCTTCAGCAAGGGAGACCTTGGCCTCTTCGTTGATGGGAGACATATCCAGGACGCGCCTGAACGAATGAGCTGCAGGCTCGAACTCCCCTCCCGCCAGCTGAGCCAACCCCATCATCAAATGGCCTTGGTACGCCTGGTTGGCGGGATCGATCAGCCCCTTGTCGGAATACGACATATCCCAGGTCCGCAAAGTTTGTCGTCGGCCTGTCAGTGATCTACATCGTGCGACAGCTTGATGTACTTCGCGAACAGCCGCCGTCGATCTGGCCCTTCGGTATCCGCCCACGCAATCAAAGCTTCCTTCGCTGCTGCCAGGTTCGGTTTGCCTTCCTCCTTCGCCGCGGCCCTCACGGCATCGGCGTGCTCGATGACTCTGTCATACATGTATGTCGTGTAGTACTCAACCACGTCCTCACCGCACAGCCAGCGCGCGCGGTGAGTCGCCTGCCAGAAGTCGTGTAGCTTCTCATTAGTCAGCGTCCCCTCCAACGCGTTCCCGATGGCAATGCTCGCCGCGTCGTAGATTTCGATGCGCTGCTGGAACAGGTCCAGCTTGAGCTTGTTCTGCGCCGTCTTCCATGCGTTGTGAGCGGTGCGCCACTGCCGATACTGAATTAGGCCTGCAATAGCCGCTGCAATAACGGCAACGAAGACGGTGCCAACGGCCTTCCAGAAGTCGAGCACCTGAGGGTCGATGGCCTTGATCCACGCAGTCATAATATGTGCACTTGGATCTGCTGCGATGGCTTGCCCAACGCTTCCAGTTCCTGAATGGTGTCGGGCGGCGTCTTGTCGTCGATCATCAGGAACGGGCCGCAGAGTCTGTGTATTTCGTCATGCTGGTATTTGAGCCAGTTGATCTCGTCGTCCATGCGGTTCCCATACTCGTCGCCGTCGGGTGGCTGTTCGCCCGCGTAATCTTGGTAGCCCAAAAAATGGTCGATGTGCACAAGCACTCTGTTCCGTAGGTAGCTGTACATCTCTTCGTTGAAGAGGTAACGCACAGGGGCAATCGCGTCGATGAATTGCCTATGCTTGTCTGCGGCCTTCTTGCCGGGTGTGAACACGTCAGCTATCGCAGCATCGACGCGCTGAAAGACTTCGAACCGCTTTTCAAATTGATCTAACTTCAGCTTTTGCTCGGCGATCTTTGCCTGCGCCTCTGCGATATCGCGTACGCTCTTCGCGACGCCCAGCTGTCGCTTCTGAATGATGAAGGCGATAAGGGCTGCAATCAGTGCGACTACGACCGGCCCGATGGCCTGCACATAGTTCAAAAGGGTGGGTTCAGCGTTCATCGTCTGTCGTGAAGTGTAGTAAAGCTGTTCCAAAAAAGTAGTAAGGCTGCACCATCGAGCCCCTTTGCGCGATCACCGCGCGCCGGCTTTGCGGGTCCAAGGAGCGCGATCCGTTTCGACTCGCTGGATTGGAGCAACATTACTACTCTGCGCGGACATGTTGCAGGTTTACTACTTTGAAAAGCGTAGTAATGTTGCTCCGTACAGCTATGCCGAGCAGCCCGTGCTTCATTGGGAAAATGCCGGTCATGGGCTGCTGATTCGATGCAACATGTTTACTACACTTCACGACCTTGAACCGCGACGCCACCTCGCACGATCTACGAACTTGATGTTGGGGGAAGCCGCTGACGGTGCGCCGGCCCGGTCACTGGTTCCTCACGAGCATGCGCGCGGCCTGGTTGATGCACCGTTCTCAAGCATTCCACTTGGCGTAGTTGCTCTCGATGCGCGTCGGTTCGGCAGCGAGCAGTTTGGCTTGCGAGTAGCTACCTTCGACCATCAGTACCATCATCCTCGGGCATACGGATGCGCCCCGTATGGACACCCTTCGGAATAGACGGGCCGAATGAACGGCCGCCTCCGCCAGGGGCATGCATTACCTGCCGGGGCGCCTCTTGCTCGCCCACAAGCTTGATGTTGCTGGCATCAGCCCGCATCCGAGCGTAGCCGCGCAGCATGCTCTCCCGGTAGGCCACCCACCCACGCCGGTCGAAGCGCGACGCCATAATGATCTCCCCGCACGACTTCGTTTTAAGTTTGTTAAGGATCGCAGTGAAGTGCTTGTAATCCATAGCAGCGCGGCCGGGACGCTGCCTCATAACGTAGTTATATGAGCTGAAGATCTGGCGTAGATCGCGGTCAAGGTACTCGGAGTCGGCAGCTGCCCACAGAACTTCTTCGAAGTCCTCCGTTCGCTGGTTGACAGCCTGCTCGTAGGGGCGCTTCAGTTCGGCATTGACGCTAACTATGGCATCCTGAATTGCTCCGTTGTAGTGCTGCCAATCAACATTTACGACTAACGCGGGGTCATCCCACAGCCGCCAAAGCAGCTTCTCGGTTATCAAGTGCACATAGGCCGGGTAACCGTCGCTCACTGCGGCAATACGCACTCTGATGTTGTCTTCAATTTCAACGCCGAACTTGTCAAGCGCGTTCACCGTAATGTCCCAGCGAGCCGTCCAGTTCAACTTTTGAAGTTCGATGGTCTCGAACTGGCGGATAGCGGAAGGATGCGCGCCCAGCAACTGCTCAAGCGTCGGAGCCACACCAGTGAAAAAGAAAGTGACGTTGATCTTCTTGTCACCCAACTGCTTAACTAGATCTGAGAAGAGCCCGCGCTCCTTCTCGTCGGTCATTCGGTCGAACTCGTCTACCACAACGACGGGGCGATCTGAGTGTACGGCGGCGACCTCCCGCAGAATCTCCACCGCGTCTCCCACGGTGCGGACAACGTCGTAGAGATCGTTCTCGGTAACTTCCACGCTTGCAGTGGCACGAAGAAACCGTACCTCAAGGCCGGCGGATAGCGTCCTTTTGGTCTTGTGCAACCGACTTAGCCTGACCGCTTGATACCCGACGTTCGCAATTACGCTGCGGAACGTCGAGTCCGTTGAGCAGGAGACGTCGATGTAGGGGGCGTCCGCTGACTGAACTTGGGCCGCGGCCGCGGCGGCGAGGGATGACTTGCCTATGCCACGGTCTCCATAGATGAAGATATGTCGACCCGGAGCGAATAGTGCCCTTCTGATGCGTTCAAGCTCCTTGGCACGGCCACGCAGGTACTCAATGCTCTGGATTGGGCGCGCAGGCGAAACGAGACTTGCCATCTCGATGCCAAAAGCGTGACTATCATGCTTGGAGTCCAGCATAGAGTTCCTCCGATGGGGTCACTGAAGCCCCGAGTGGCAAAAGCCTGGGCCAAGAATTCGTGCGATGACCTAGTGGGCTGTCGAAGATTGCCGCTCCTGATCCATCCCTGTAGCCGGAAAGTTCAAAGATGGAGGGAAAACCCACCTGAGCTTCAAGCTGTGTTGAAGAAGGAGTTCAAGGCAGTTTGCCAGATCTGCGCCTAGTGGGCCCTGATCGCAAATGCGCAGGGGCAGAATCGGTCGCAGATCGACGGCTCAAGCGATAAACCGCATCACCTTGACGTGTTCAACCTGGGCAACCTGGTCGCTGCCGAAGATCTGTGCCACGCGATGTCGGCGCCGGCCGAGTCGGCGATGAACTGCTTGAGGCCAGGCTTGGAGGCGGACCCAAAGAGGCGGTGTACGATAAGCCTCGCGACCGCGCAACGTCTCGCGTGCGCCCCACTAGGCATTACCCACCGCATGACAAGAACCGCCATCGCCCTTCGGAACGAAACAGCCATCGTTCCGCTTAGGCGTTCGAACACGACGCTTGACGTTATGCCGCCTCGTGCGGCGCAATATCCCGAGCTTCGCTACATGGGATCGAAGACACGGCTGCTACCGTGGGTTTTCGAGACGCTGAACCTCTTCGACTTCGAGAGCGCACTAGATCCCTTCTCGGGCACCGGCTGCGTCTCGTATCTCATGAAAGCGATGGGCCGGCGCGTCGTCGCGTCGGACTTCCTCAATTTCGCCAGCACCGTCGCGCGCGCAACCGTCGAGAACAGCTTCGTCCATCTCGACGGCAAGGCCATCAAGCAGCTGCTCGACCGCACGCCGCCGGCTCACAATTTCATCGAGCGCACCTTTGGCGGCGTCTTCTACACGCCTGAGGATTTGCGCTTTCTGGATCGTGTGTCGGGCAGCATCCGCCAGCTTCAAGATCCTCACCAGCAGGCGCTCGCTTTCGCCGCCCTGTTCCGCTCTTGCTCAAAGCGCCAACCCCGCGGCGTTTTTACCATTTCAGGCGATTTATCGCACTACGACGATGGTCGCCGCGATTTGAGGCTCTCGATCGAAGAACATTTTCTGGAACAGATTGAGGTCTATAACGCCGCGGTCTTCGATAACGGCCGCAAGAACCAGGCTCTCCGTTCCGATCTGTTTGAGCTTCCGCGTCGCAAGGTCGATCTCGTCTATCTCGACCCACCGTATGTGCCACGCTCTGACGACAACTGCTACATCAAGCGGTATCACTTCCTTGAAGGTCTCTCCTGCTATTGGCAGGGCCTTCCAGTAGACGCATCGACGAAGGTCCGGAAGATCGCCAAGCGATACACGCCATTCAGCTATCGCCGGACCGCCGTCGAAGCCTTCGACCGCATGTTCGCTCGCTTCAAGGGCAGCAAGATAGCGCTCTCCTATAGCTCGAACGGCTTCCCGGACCTTTGTCAACTCGAAAGCCTCATGCGCAAGTACAAGAGCAGCGTGCGCGTTTTTGAGAAGCCCCATCGCTATCATTTCGGCACTCACCAGGGCGTCGAGAGGGCGTCCGTCACCGAATATCTAATCGTGGGTAGCTAATGCTCGCGAGAGATCAGACCCTGACTGAGGTCGTCGAGAGCTTAAGTCCCTTGACCGTCGAATGGATGGACGAGACGGCCGCCAACGCGATCGCGAAGCTATCTAACCTTCCCAAAAAGGAAACCTACGACCGTCCCGACATGGCCAGCCTCCTCGTCGGCGATTTCGAAGAAGGGATCTTATGCGCTCGCCTGTTTCTAGCCCTCTCTAAAGACAGCATGGAAGCGGAACTGAAGCGCGAGCTGGGTGCGGGAGGAATTGGCAAAAAGCGGTATCTAGCGGATCGGGATGCCTACCTTGCTGCCCTGGAGCGGTTGAAGTTGCCGGAAGCGATGGCGACGAACATCAATTACGAGCCTGTCTGGAGCGATATTCTCGTCGAGCGTCTGCGATCGGGGCGGGGGTCAGCCATCTCCGGCCAGCGTCGCGGACGCGGTCTGGAAGATTTCGCCGAAGCCATGGTGAAGGAGGTGTTCGGCGACCGGTACGAAACGCGCTGCACATTCAGCGGTGCCGACAACAAGACCGCAAAGTGCGACGTGGCCGTGCCAGATCGCCATCGTCCGCGGATTGTGATCGAGGTGAAGGGCTACGGCGCGACCGGTTCGAAGATGACTGACATCATCGGCGATCTCGATGCCATCATTGACGCCATGCGCCGGGATACGTGGCTGCTTTTTGTCACCGACGGTGTGACGTGGAAGTCGCGCCTCTCTGACCTGAAGAAGATTGTCGAGCGCCAAAACCAAGGCAAGATCGCGCGGATCTACACGACGAAAATGCGGGAGGAGTTCTTGGCCGATCTCAATAGCCTTAAGCGAGTTATCGGCTGATGACAGTGTTGAGGTCAGCAAATGACGCTAGTAGCCAGGTCATTTAACGATGCTAGCCGCTCTACGAACTCTGCTAGCGCGGCGACGTAGACTAACAGCGGTCGTGGCCGTCTCTGTTCGCCTCAAGATTTCACGTGCGCACTCTGTCGTGCCAACACCGGCTTGCGAAAAAGTGGGCCGAGGGATATACTGTATAAAACTACAGGTCTTGAGCATTCCCGGTTTGCGTGCCACTTCTAAGGACAAGAGCCATGAGCAAAAGGTCCGTGAGCCTCTCTACAGCACTTCCTCGTTGCCGATTCTGCAAGCGCGCCTGGCAGCCGGTGGAAGGCGTTGTCGCGACCAACTCGTACTGCTCGCTGTGCTCGGAAACGCGGCGCGCCATCGCGGCCAAGCAACTTGGGCTTCGTCCGCTGAACCAGGAGGACGTGGCCGGGCCGTATTTGCTGCGTCGTCGTCTTCGTGCGAGCTGAGCCTTAAATCTTGAAAAAAGACTCGAGCTCGCTGATCGCTTGATTCCTGCCGATCGGTCCCGCTGAACCGCCCAGAGTCATCTTTCGCCCTACCTTGCCTGCGGGCTCACTCCACGCTTTCCAATCATGTTTGCGCGCGGAGTGCCGGGTCCACTCGACGATCTTTAGCCGCTCGCCGGTAGATTGCGTCCACCTGACCAGATCCGGTGTCACGAAAGCAGACCAGCTTTGGGTCGACAGGGGCGACAGGGCGTTCAAGACTTGTGAGGCCGACTGATAGCGCCGTGCTGGGTCGTCAGCAAGCATCTTACGAATTGCCCGTCGCCACGGTTTCGGAATGTGCGGCAACCATTGCAAGGTATCGACGAACCCGCCGTTCTGTACAAGCAGTCTTGGAGCGGGCGACTCGTCGTACCAAACTTTGCCGTGCAACAGGCGGTAGAGGGTCATCCCGAGCGCCCAGATGTCCGTACGGGTACTGGTACCGTTGCCGAGCCACACCTCATGGGCGATGTGATCGGAGTAGCCGGCCTGGGAGGCATAACCCAGGATCAGCTTGTCGGTGACCAGACCGAAGTCGCCCAGTTGGGCCATGCCTGTGCCGTCGCGGAGGATATTGCCGGGCTTGATATCCCTATGCAGCATGCCGCGAGTGTGAAGTGCATCCAGCCCCATCGACACGTTAGTCGCCACGGTGCGCAAAGCGAGCAATTCCATGGGACCCGCTTCGAAGGCGCTCTGCAATGAGCCGCCAGGGCAGAAGGCCATGCAGTATCGGATGCTGTTGCCGTCCGGTAGCTCCTGAATATAGTGGACCTGCACCACATTTTGATGGCGGGCTTTTGAGAGGTTCTGCGCTTCGGTCAGGAACTCGCTTTTTTCCGCGAGCCATTCGGCGTCTGTCTGCACCGCCTTGCGCGCAAGTACCTTCACGGCAACTCGGCCATGAACACCATCCTGGCCGAGAAAAACTTCCCCAAAATGGCCGTTGCCAAGCTTGAGACCCAGCTGCAGATCAGGAACGACGCCTGCCATCAACGCCCCCTGACAGCGATGATCATCATGGCGGCCTCACGGCTGGTCTTGCGCAAGGCTTTCCCCTCTGTCTGTTCGTTCCAGAACTTGTCGTCTTTCAGATAGTCGTCGACGTTCCGGTCGCCGTAAGTTCGACTGACGATTGCCTTCGACAGAAGTTTGACGTTTGACGCGGCCGCTGCGGCGGCGGCGATGACGACGCCTCGAACTTCAGCGCTTTCTAAGAGAGCCAGGCTTGCGGATTTCAACGGCACTGCGCTCGCCTTAACGACAACCTGCTCAATGCCATTTTCACGGAGATAGTCCGCGCACCGCTGATGAATAACCGCCAGGGCAGGCCCACGGTCTCCGTGCTGAAGTTTCCAACTGAAGTCGGAAAGGATGGTGATGGGCGAATCCGCATCGCCTGGCACTTCGGCGTCTACGACCGTAATGGCCTCCCCTACGATCACAAGGCCTGCGTACCGCGTCGTCATACTCTGACCCTCTTCACGAATTGATGTTCTTCTGCGTAACCAATCGCAGTCTAGCAGCCGCTTTAGAGGGATTGCCGGTGCGCGGCGCCGAACGCCGAAGCTGCAACATTTCGCATTGCAGCTATCGAGCCCGACGGCCATCGTGTAGCTCGAGGTTTAAGACGCTGGTGCGTTCAAGCACAGGAGCGCCCCAGCGTCGAGCAATGGGCGACACCAGGCCTCCATGCCCGCTGGATCGGGTCAACCGGCAGTTCCGCGCGCAGCGTCCGAACCAGCTATGGGTCGCTCTCTCGGGGTAGGCGTGAGAGGCGCGCTGGTCTTTAGATACTGGAGTACGTCCGCCTCCTGAGAGAGAATTGTTGTGCCGAAAAGCTTGTCGACTCCGACGTGTGGACTCGTGAGAAGCGCTTGGAGGGGACGCTCGGTAAACATCGCATGGTGATACGCCGAGCCTGCGGCTGCGTGATGAACGTCCATGAGCGAATTGGAGCTGAGCTTCTGCGTTTTTTGCCATCGAATTAGCCGAGTTAGATGACCTCAACATCAGGTGACACGTTCTATAGCCCGATCCTCCAACCCCTGAGTTGAGCTACTTGCCACCTGCGGCCGAAGTTGCTGCTGCAGGAAAAAAGTCCCGAATGTCTGCCAGCAATGGTTGCTTGGTCTGTTTCAGCACCTCGACGACCGCCTGCTGGGCGCCGCTGAGTTCAAGCATTGGCAATTCGACCGTTTGCATCCGGCTAGGCTCGCACCAATAGGCATCCACATCGAAGGAAGCATGGTTGCGGCAGACGAATGGGCGATGTTCGTAAATCGAGCATGAGTCGCCTTCGAGAAACGGGCAGGCCTCGCCGGCAAACTTGCCGAGGTCGTGCTGCACGCTCCGCGTCAAAGTCCGGGCCCGGCGCCCGGTAGCGGCCGCGATGCGCGAGGCTTCGAGGTTCGAGATTTGCACGTTCATCCGGCAGCAGGCCGAGCATCCTTGTTTGCACGCGACATACGGAGCGCGGTGCGCGGAGAATTCGTCGACCAACGCATAGATCCGTCCGTACTTGGCTTGCGCGCTGGCGTTGTCGGCGCGGATGCGCGCCGGCAATGCGTCCTCTCGAGCTTGCAGCTCTTCGGGCAGGACCTCGATCAATGAAGCGCGCCGCCGCTCCATTCGCTCAATCGTGGCCTCCATACTGTGATCAGAATCCATAGGGGTGCGCCTCCCAAGCCTTGAGCACGCGGTAGACGTGCTCGGGCAGCACGACCTGGCCGGCCTCGGCCGCCTGGATGACCCTGCGCCCCGCCGGATCGTCCACGCGCTTGAGCTTCGCCACGCGGCCTCGCGTGACGCAAATACAGGAAACGAGCGGCAAGGACTTTGTCATGAGGTGGCAACGTGGATGTGGTCCGGCTGCAAGCCGAGCCGATGGCGGTCCCACATGGCCTCGAAGGCGGCCTCGATCCGCTTCGCGAACAGCGGCGTGTCGAACAGTGGGGTCTCGGTACGGTTGCAGTGAAGGCGGCGGCGCAGGGCGGCCAGCTTCCCAGGCGAGGTCGCCAGGGACCGTGCCGCCGCCTCGTACTCGTCCACGCTCCGGGTCACGAGTTCGGGCAGGCCGATCGTGTTGAGCAGACTCGCAGCGACGCGGGATGCGAAGGTGCGGCCGGCGAGCGTCAGCACCGGAAGGCCGGCCCACAGCGCGTCGCTGCAGGTGGTGTGCGCGTTGTAGTGGAAGGTGTCCAGGAACAGGTCGGCATGCGCGTGGCGCCCGAGGTGATCGGCGAGCGCCAGGCGTTCGGCCCAGACGATGCGCCCGGGATCTATGCCGTGCGCCCTGGCCGCCGCCTCGACGCCGGCAGCCGCCGCATCGCTGCCGCTCAACAGCCACAGGACGCTGCCAGGCAGTTGGCGCAGCAGCCGCATCCAGACCTCGAAGACATCGGGCGTGATCTTGTAGTTGTTGTTGAAGCACGCGAAGACCATGCCCTGGGGCGGCAAGCCCATGCTTTCGCGGGTCGACGCCGTATCGCCGATCGCCTTCGAGTCGTCGTTGGCCTGGTACGACCCGGGCAGGACCACCACCTTCTCCGCGTAGTGACCGTATTCATCGGGGCGGATCAGCGTCGCGTCGGAAATGATGTAGTCCATGAAGTCGCAACCCATCGAGGCCGGAAAGCCGAGATAGTTGACTTGCACCGGCGCCGCACGATGCGCAAAGATGTTCGGCCGCGCGCCTTCGGTGAAGCCGTTGAGGTCGACCGCGATGTCGACCCCCGCAGCCCGCGCCATCGACGCGATCTCTGCATCGCTTCGATCGCCGACGTCAACGAAGCGGTCGAACGCTGCAGCGACCCGCCTGGTCATCGAGTCCCCCGTCGACGGCCCGAAGGCAAAGCCCAACCACTCGAAGCGCTCGCGGTCGTGGCATTCGAACAATCGCGCGGTCAGCTGGGCTATGGCGTGGTTGCGGAAGTCGGATGAGAAGTAGCCGACCCGCAGCTTCTGCCTCGATGGACACGACTTCAAGCCGACGATGCCCTCGCGCACCGGAAAGTGGTCTCGCGCGTATGTGCGGGCGCATGCCAGCAGCGTGGCCGGCGTTGCGGGTGTCGCCAGCAACGAGAACGGGATCGCGGCCTTCTCGCCGGCGTCGACGCGCGCGAGCGTGTCGGCCACCATCCGCTCCCATCCCGACCAGCGGCACATAAGCATGTTGTTATAGAGCCAGTGGCCCCGTCCGTATTCGGTATCGGGCGGGAGGTTGGCGATCTCTTCATGAGCGGCGTGGGCGTCGGCATGTTGGCCGAGAAGCGCGAGCGTCATTGCACGGTTCATGAGAGTGACGCTGTCTTGCGGGGCCATCGACAACGCCTGGTCGTAGCTCTGCAGTGCTTCGGGTCCGCGTCCGAGTTCGGCAAGCGCGAGCCCGCGATCCGCCCACGCTCGCACGAGCTTTGGATCCGACGCCAGCGCCAGGTCGTAGTGCCGGAGCGCCTCGTCGAAGCGGTGCAGCTCGGCCAGGGTTCTTCCCAGGTTGGCGTGCAACTCGGGCGAGCCTGGATCGATGTCGAACGCGCGTCGAAAGGCTCTCAGCGCCCGCTCATGTTCGCCGAGCGCGCTGTGGGCGACACCAGTTTCGTGCAGGGCCTCGAAGAAATCGCCGGCCCGTGCCACGGAACGTTGGAAGGACCTCAGGGCCGCACGCGCCTGACCGCGCTGCAACTGGACCCTTCCGAGATAGAAGAGTGCCTCCGCCGAGCATCCTGGCAAGGTCGATGCCTTGAGCAGGAATTCTTCGCACGCATCCAACTGATTGCGGTTGCCGCAGATGTAGGCAAGCAGTTCGTAGGCTTTCGGGGTCGCCTTGTCCCGGCCAATGACCTGGCGCAGGAGATCCTCTGAAAGCTTGATTTTCCCGGCCCGGAAATAGCGGCCAGCCAGGACAATTTTCTGTTGCGTGGTTTGCATCATCGGAGGGTTGCGGATGAAGAGAAGCAACACCCCACGGCTTGGTGTCACGCAAGGTGGTGTCAACTTCGCAACGCTCGCAACGCCCCATCCCAGAGCGTTGCTCCCTCGACGCGCAAGGATACAAATTGTTTTGGCTCGTGGCAACACACATTTAGCGCCAGCACTGCCCGAGCTCCGCGCACGCGCTGCATGGGTGTTGCGGTCATTGCACCTTGCGTTATGAAAATTTCGCGTGGAGGATCAACGTCCGAAGTCGAAGCCGACTGCGGAAGTCCGCGGATTCCAATCGGGCGACCGCCGGCAAGATCCCCAAGCCTCCGTGTCGGGTGCCTCTATTTGCGAGCTTGCCGCCAAAACCCCCGCATCGCCTTCAGCCTCTCATCCCGTTCGGTGGTGAGGTACATCGACGTCGTCCCCACCGACGCATGGCCCAGGTTGTTCTGCACCACCTGGATCGGCACCGGCGTCTGCCCTTCCCTGCCCTGCAGCGCATGAGACCCATGCGAATGCCGCAGCCAGTGCGTGCTGGCTTTTTTCAGCTGCTGCGCATCGGCTTCGTCGAGGCCTTCGGCCACGCGCGCGAGAAACGCCTTGATCGCCTGGTAGAGGCCGGAGGCTGACCAGGTCGCCGGCCGCTCGAGCTCGGCGTCGAAGCGCGCCATCACGTGGATGCCCTGGTTGCTGACCGCGCCGACTTGTCGCTCGAAGCCATGGCGGGCCAGCTCGTCGCTGAATTCGTCCACGAGCTCCGCAGGCACGGGAACCTGCCGTGTGCGCCCGCCCTTCCCCACCACGTGCAGCATCCAGTCGGTCGCCGTCTCGCCATCGGAAGTGCGGTAGTCGACCAACTCCAGATCCTCGCACTTCACGCTCGTGATCTCGGCCAGGCGCAGCCCGGTCGCATAGAGCCACCGCATGGCGCGGCGCAGCCGCCGACCAACCTCCGTGTCGGCATGCTCCTGCAGCAGCGCATCGATGTGGTCCCACTGCGCGAAACTCAACGTCCGACTGGAGCCGAGAGGCCGCTGCGGGTTCGCCGGCAGTGCCACGGCCGCGAACGGATTGCCCACCAGGTACCCCTGGCTCATCAGGAAGGCGAACAGGCTACGCAGGATCACCAGTGACTGCCGCTGCGCCGCCGCATTTAAGGGCCCTTCGAGCGGTCGCCACATCGGGGACCAGCGCTGGTGGTGCCTCGGCCCGCACCAGGTCGACGGCGGAGCGGCCAGGAAAGTTCGGTACTCCGTCGCATCCTCCACTGACAACGACGACAGCGCTTTCTTGCGCTCCAGGATCGCCCAGAGCAACAGCCGCTCCGCTTCCTTGCGGTACGCACGCTGCGTGGACGACAGCTCCCCTTCCCCATCGCCGGGCCGCTTCGACGCCAGCCAGGCACCGATCGCCTCGTGATCGTTGCTGGCCATGAGCAAGCATTTGTCTGGCGGCCCCCTGAACCGCCCCGCGCTGCCGTCGAGCTCGGCCGGCAGCACGAATTTCTCGTAGGGCCGAATCGCCGTCGCCGCCGGCACGACCGCCGCCAGGGTTGTCGGCGTCAGCTGCGCGCGCGGCAGTGCCACGTGTACGCCCACCCGCAGCCCGAGCACCTCCTCATTCGCATGAAGCCACTCCATGATCCGAGAGGCCTTGAGCTCACCGACGCCCGGCACCTGCACCCACCAGCGTGCGCCGATCCCGTTGATGCGTTCGACCAGCGCAAAAACGGTGGGCACGCCGGCGCGCTCAATCCGGCTGGCCAGCGACGGATTCAGCCAGGCGGCCACGCTGTCGCCCGGTCGCGGATCCTGCGCAACCAAACCTTGAAGCCATCGCAGAGCTTCCAACTGCCGCTCAATGACGCGGCCACGCCGGGACGGTCGTCCCGAACCTCCCTGCCCTCCCCTGCCAGCCCGCGGGTAGGCTTCTTCATACGCTTCGAGCTGTTCGGCTTCCGAAAACTCTTCCATCCCCTGCGCTTCGGCAAACTCGGCCAGGGTCGGCTGTGCCGGCGCCGATGCAAACCGATCCGGGTCCAGCAGGATCAGCCGGGCGGTGCCCGGCTTGTGCTCGCGCTTGGCGGCAGCCGCGAACTCGTCGCGGATCCACGCGATCGTGCGCCGCACGGTGCGCAGGTCGGTGTGTTCGCCTTCGAGCCTGAGGTAGCGATCCCAGCTCGCGCGCTCGTCCAGGCCCTGGGCCAGCGCCCGCATGAACGCGAAGTGCCCACTATGAAGCTTGCGTGGCGGCGTCTTGGGTTTCTTCACGTCGGCGACATCGGGCCGTCGCTGGCATCTGCCTGCCAGAACTTCCACCAAGGCCGGACGGGCGATGGCCGTTCAGGCAGTACCTGGCTTTGGGTGACACGCACCCGCCGCCGGCGCTCGACTTCCAGCGCATGGGCCACGCCGAACGCATCCCGGTCGCCGTAGCCCGCGCGTCCGCGCCATTCAACAGCCAACGCTTCGAGTTGCTGGTCGTCGATGGCGGCAAGCTGGGATGGCG
>Ga0307515_10015155_pt1 | contig 14218 bp, 3 predicted proteins | sample 17_EM_MG_FD_194513 | JGI IMG/M metagenome (GOLD analysis project Ga0307515, IMG submission 194513) | Populus trichocarpa ectomycorrhiza microbial communities from riparian zone in the Pacific Northwest, United States - 17_EM | ecosystem: Host-associated > Plants > Roots > Unclassified | place...
CTTATATAGTAACTACTTGCCTTTATTCCTAACAATGCTCTACCTTTTTACATACCTTTTTTATACGTATACCCTTAGTATTAAATCCTTTAGGTTTTTTACACTTAAATAAATACCAACAGTTAAGAAGGGTATATCCCCTTATATCGTATACTAGGCATTTTAGGTTCTTTAACTTCTTAAAAGACGTCTCTTTAGTTAACTTTATCCCTACCCTTTTTTAACTATAAGATAAGCTGTTCCCTCTTCCCTTTTAGACCTTAGTAGTAATAGAGATATTCTCTTTAGACTCTCCTATAAAGTCTATATTAAATACACTCCCTCTAGTAGTTAAGGATAGTATAACTTTTAAAAGGTTTACAAATGCTTCCTATAGCTCTATTACTACTTTACGGTATTCTAATAAGTAAGCCTTTTTGGTATTATTAGCCTATTTAGTATATATAACAAAATAGGTTTGGCTTATAGATTATATTGCATTTATAAGGTCTATAAGCCAGATCCTATTAATTATCTATAGAAGGTCGTACTTCTCTACTATCTTCATTGTATATTCCCATCGGTTAAGCCATAAGGTAACCTTTGTCTGCTTAAGTCCCTTAAGTAATTCTGTATACTATAGTTATACCTTCCTTATTATAAAGTTCTTTAAGGGCTTAGTGTCTTCTTTTAAGCGAGTTAACTATTCTTTAACTATAAGGGAAGGGTTAAGCAGCAGCTTCTTCTAAATTAATACTATAGACGTAATCTGGGTGCGGATCTGTTAAAAATAATCTTCCTATCTTAGGAAATACTTTATATCCTAGTTATAGTATCGTCTGCTATTATTATACACTTTCTGCTAATTTATTAAGAGCTATATATATAAGGTTGCATTCTTATTAAAATCTATAACTTTTAAATAGGGTGGTTCTTATAGTAGACCTTATTAAGGTGCTTCCTTAGCTGGGTTAATATAGGCCTAAATTCATTTGTTTATAAGGGCTTATAGTTGCCAGATCTATTACTCCCAGTCTTCTAGCTTATTAAGAATAATCGTATTCAATAAACTTAACGTTAGTTAAGTTATTTAACTAATAGGCAAAGGAGGAATTAAGATGGTATTTTGTTATTAGGATCGTCCTTATCATTAGGATCGTCCTTATTATTAGGATCATCCTTATCGTCAGGATCGTCCTTTAACGATTAAGGTGGAATTTCGTAGAATCTCGTAGAATCTTATAGAATCTTGTCCTATAACAATTAAGGTAAGATTTTAATTAGGGTCGTCTTGTGACAATAAGGTGTCAGAGTCTAACAATAAGGTAGAATTTCTTTAAATGATTAAGTAATAGCTAAATAGCTTCTTATATCGGCGGACCAGGCTTATAACTGTTAGATAGTTTATATAGAGCTATTTATTAATAAAATGGGTTAATTAATTGATAATCTTAATTGTTTTATGCATTGCTTAACCTAGGGCCCCTAGGCTTAGATAAAGATATTTACAAAGCACGGGCCCCGTATACGTAACTCGTGCATGTCCTACGCCACAGAGAATATAGATTATCTAACAGGTTTTACAGACCCCGATTTTCGTTTGCAACAACGCGCCTAAAAAAAATAATCCTAATATAGGCATAAAAGATACCTAAATATACACACATACACATCCTGCTTTCGTCTTTTAGTATTAGGATAGTAGAACGGATAAATCCCCCTTACGCCTTTAATAGGCCTTAAGGGGGGGGGCAAGGCATATATGGCAATAGTTAATAAGAGATAGTATATAGGGGGTGGTTAAGATACGGGACATAACTATATATAGTAATTAATCGGTAAGGCCTAGCTAGGACGTAGTGAACCCTAGCTTTAGATAAGCTAAAGAAGGAAGTAGTGGTTCCTAAGGAGTTTAAAATATCTAAGGAGGAGGACGTAGCTATAGGCCTATAGGGCCGCTGCTACGTGCAGGTATAGTAAAATGGGGTTTTTTATCCTACTAAGGTGACTTATAGGGTTTTTCCTTCCCCCCTAATAGCAAGGGTTTTTTCCTATTAATATTACTTTTCCCTTATATATGGAGTAGTCTGCGTAGGCCTAGATAGGATCTATATTAGACGTTAATTAAAGAATCTACTATATAATATATCTCTTATATACCTTTCTTTATATAACTACTATATTCCTTTTAAAATTCTACTTTAGTGCTAACTCTTTATATACTCCGTTTTTTTAAGGTTCTATAATCTAAGCTACATTCTCTCCCATAATACTATATAACGCCCTCCTAAAAATACTCTTTTTGGTTTATTACTTATAGCTAGAATTAAAGTACCTCTTTTATTAAGAGTAAAAGCCATAGCTAGCGCTTTATTTATTGTTCTTAAAACTACTACTAAAGTGGAGAAACTTTAATTTTGTATAGTACTTTAGAGCAATAGTCTTTATACTTATTCTAGCTTACTAGTTAAGTAACCTTTTTATTTAACTTATTTATAATTTAATTATACTTATTAAGTTTCTGTATAATTATAGCACCTGGTATACAAACGCGTATTTACGCGTTTGTGCACTAATCACCTACGTACTAACTAATTAGGGGGGAGGCGCGTTAGTATATAGACTACGTAGTCTACCTTAATAGAATTGACAGTTACTATCATCTAAAAGAGCATATAATACTATACGTATTTCGTGCCCCTAGATCTAACTCACTCGTGCTATTAAATTAGTACGAACACTGATTAGTAAGCGCGCACAGATTAGCAATCACTCGACACCTCCCACTAAGAGATACACGACAGTGACCACCTGTTTAGACTCCTAGTACGACCTACTAGAAGGTCGGAAGTTGGGGATTACGGACTATTACTAACTCTATATACTTATTTAAGTCTTAGTACGGTTTACCGGAAGTATAATAGACGCGAATATAGACCTGTACGGAACCCCCTACCCTTAAACCTCAAACCTCTATCCCTACTACACCCTCTTTTAATACCTCTAACGTCTTTTTAGACCCCTTATAGAGACCTCTTACCCTTCTGCGAACCGTTACGGACTTATTAATCACCTTTACGGACCGTTACGGAGACCTCCTACCCCTCTGCAAACTACTACGGACTTGTCAAGACCCCTTACGGACACCCTTACCCTTTTACGAACCGCTACGGACATTAACTGCCTTTACGGACCACTATAAGACCTCTTCCACCTACTGCGTACTACACTACACTATACAGTATAGCAGACCTAAGGAAGTAAGTTAATGAAGGCTAGGAAAAGTGGAGGTAGGGAGCTGACCTTACGTCTATACCTAACGTTAACAACTATATTAAATTTAAAGTTCTTAAATATAAATATTTTAAGCTTATAAACGTTGACCTATAGGAGTAATACCAGGAAGACTTCGCGGACTTTATGGAAGCTATCTTTAAAGTATACAACCCTACTACCATCCGTAACCTACGGACCCTCTTACGTAACTAAGGTGTATGGGTTAAAATGAATAAACGAGTTACTATTATATAGTCCTTATACAATATAATATATAAGAAGGACCAAACAGAATAGACTAAAGAGGAAATCCTAGACTAGTTTTAAGAAACTAAGGAACTCCTTACTTCTTCCAAACTTAATATAATCGCTAGCCTTATATCTAACCCACTTAACCAAATTCGTCCTATAAACCTAAGTAGTCTTAGAATTGATCTTACTGGCTAAAGTATACCTAGTACTTAAGTTACGGACCGCAATACCCCCGCAACCTAAATTACGGACCGTAATACCCCCGTAAACCAAAATACGGACTAAACCCCTTTTGTTATTTAAGTTATAGATCTACAAGCCATATATCCGCAAACTATATATCCGTAAGCTATATATCCGCAAGTTATAGATCCGTAACCTACCTAAGTAAAGACCTATGGTAAGGAGCTAGCAAACCTAGCTAAGCTCTATACCGACAAATCTAAGTATAGCAGTGAAAACGATAACTTTGACTTTAAACTAACTATCTTTACGGACCTCTGCTAGAAGGCTAATATTCCTAAATAGGAATTTAGCCAAGCCTACTCTACCATGCTGCGCGGCCTAGCACTCGACTACTACTACACTAACCTCAAGAGCAACCCCCTTAGTGTTCCCTTTAATAAGCTATACGAAGCTACCCGTAACTACTTTAAAGGACTAGAATATAAGCGTAATATCCTTACCTAATGGAATGCGACTAAGCTACGGACTGTAATTAATAAGAACACTAAAAAATCGACTATAGAGTGCCTGCAAATTCTTATTAAAGACCTCTGGCACCTATAGCACGGCCTTAACGCTAAGCTTCGAATAGACGACTTCTTGTATAATAAACTTATTACGGCCTACTAGGAAGTAGAGCCCTGTAAGTACACCTACTATAAGCCTGTAGATACCTTAGCTGGCCTTATTAATAATTTACGCTCCTCTATTATAATGTACAAAGTCTTAAACCCACTAGGCAGCACTTAAGCCTTTATTACGGATATTTAATATCCATAAATAGACTTAGACGTCTACTTTACGGACCGCTGCTACCGCCAGTAGCACCTGTACCGACCAAGTCCTACCCGTAACCCCTATAGTAACCCCCGTATAAAAGCATACCCCTATAGACGAACTAGCCAGAAGTGCTTTATATGCAGTAAGGAAGGATATTAGTCTATAAGGCATACCTAGGAAGAACGTAATAAGTCCAGGAAGAGACTTAATAGCTATATTAACCAGTTCATTTTGGAATACAAAGGAGAGGAAGTAGAAGAGCCCCCTAATAAGTCAATAGAAGCCCTTATAATTAACTTTAACTTAAACGCTTAGGAATAAGAGACCTTAGAGATATTCCTAACTACTTTCGGACCTTTTATAGACAGCTAAGCCTTTAATATTATAACTATATTAGCCGACCGTTCCTTTATACACTTAGTTACGCCCAAAAACTATTCCGTAAGTACCCCTATTATAGACGTTATAGATTATAAGCAGGACCTATTTGTATATATTACCACGGAACGCTATACCCCTAAAGAATTCTACGGCGTTATGATTAATATAGGTGCCTTTAAGAAGTCTACCGTAGGCTATGGACAATACCTTATATATAGGACCACCACAAATAATAATACGGATATTGATATTACGCAAACTAGGGCCGTAAATATCTAATTTGGCATTGGCTTAACTATATTAATTAGATTAGTTAAAGTTAAGACTCTAATTAGCCTAGTTGACTTCTACGTGGTAAAAGCGGATACCCCCTTCCTACTCTGTCTTGTAGATATAGACAGGTTATAGGTGTACTATAATAATGTTACGGATACTCTAATTAGCCCCGCAACTGCCCTAGGAAGTAAGTATATTACCCTGCCAATTATATGACAATTTGGACACCCGTTTCTTATATAGGGAGAGACTCTACAGACCTATATTTAGGAATCTTTTAACTACAACCCGTGCTACCTTACTAGTACTAAAATCCACCGCCTGCACCGCTGTTTCGGCCACCTGTTAGCCGAAAAGCTATATAGAGTCCTTAAACGCTCTGGACATAACGACGTTAATAGGAAGGTAATCAACTACCTAACTAAATACTGCTCCTTTTACTAGAAATACGGACGTTCCCTAGGCTAATTTAAGTTCACCCTTTATAAGGACCTTAACTTTAACTACTTAGTGTACGTAGATATTATATATATTAACGGCAGCCTAGTATTATACATAATTAACAAGGCAACTCGCTATTAAGCCGCCCGTTAGTTGCAAAATATATCTATAAAATACACTTGGGACATTTTACGGACCTGCTAAATTAACACATACGTTGGACCCCCTAAGTATATTACCCACAATACTAGTAGGAACTTTATTAGTAAAGAATTCTAACAGTACGCTACGGCCATGGCTATTTTAACAAAAGCCGTTCCAGTTAAGGCGCACTGGTCTATTAGGCTTATTAAGTGAGCTTACCTAGCTTTATAGAGAGCTTATTAGATTATTACGAACGACTATAAGGACATCTAAAAGGAACTGGCTTTATAGATGGCCGTAAAAGCCGTTAATGACACCGCTGGCCCTAACGGACTAGTACCTACCCTTTTAGTTTACGGAGCCTACCCAAGGATAAGTAACCTAGGCCCTTTTACCCCGTCTATTACGGAACGAGCAGCTATAATACGGAAGGCAATAGCCGAAGTAGTCAAATTACGGGCCAAATAAACTATTAATAACGCCCTATACCACCGCAACGGACCTAATATAACCTTAGTATATAACCTCCCGCTTAACTCTAAAGTCCTTATATAGCGTAAAAGCGGCAGCTGGAATAGACCCTATTGCCTACTAGCCGTAGAAAACAAGACGTGCTGCGTATAGTTTCCTAACGGGCTAACTAGCTTTAGAAGCACGTCCGTAAAACCCTACTTTTAATCCGAAAACACCTATGACGTTAAACCAGACGAACTGGAAGTACCCGCCAAACTAAATAAACTGGAAGTACCCCTACCTACCTTAAAAGTCCCCTAGGAACTCACTAAACCTACTAAACCTACTATAAAGCGTAGCTAAGGACGCCCCCGAAAGTATCCCATAACTAAGAACCCCGCAATAAAGAATTACCTAACCTCTATAGGCATATCCGCAAGATAATCTTTACCTATAGATATATCAGTTTTAGTATAGGAAACCCCTTTTACGGACTTATGGCGTAAAGAGATTAACGGACTACTTAAAAAGGGCGTCTTTGCGGTTATAATGGAAAAAGATATTCCGTAAGGCGTCTGTATATTTAACTTACGCTTTATTAATAAGATTAAGCACCCTAATACTAATAAAGCTTTTGAGAAATTAAGGCTTGTTATATAAGCTTATAACGACTAGGGAAAGAACCTAGTCCTTACGCAATTACCTATAATTTAACGAGTTAGTTAACGGATTATACTTGTACTTATGCCTGGACTATAGCAAACCAAACCTATAGCCCTCTACTTACGGGACATCTTATAAGCCTATGTACAGTTAAATACTTACCTAAGTAGGGACATCTTTATACGACTACCCCGTGAGCTTAACCTATAACTAGAAATAATTTTATAGGTTATAAAACCTCTTTATAGGGTACTAGAAGCTAGAAACTATTGGTTTAAGATATACTACTAGCACTATGTTAGTAAACTCAAAATGGAATAGTTGACCTACGACCCCTGCCTCCTATACAGCCTATTAAACGGCCTTAGTATTATTGGACTCTAAATAGATGATACCCTATTCCTAGTAGACCAGACCTTTGCAGACGTTAAAGAAACTAAACTATAAAAGGTCAAGTTCTTAGTAAAGCCATAAGAGTAGTTAACTAAGTAGAATCTAATTAAGTTTAATAGAGGCCTAATTACATAAAAGGGTAACCTAATTAAGCTAACTTAGGAACGCCAAGCTTAAAACCTAAAGCCCGTTATAGCAAAGCCTATAGACCTTACTAGCTCCCGCGGAGAGACCTATAAGACCGTAAATATAAAGGACTAATACGTTACACAGCGTATAAGAGGCGCCTATATCGCTATAGTCTGTTAACCTAAATCTGCCTACAATTTGTCCTTTACGGCCTAGGCAGTAGATCCGTAAGAAGAAAATATTAAGCAGCTTAATAAGCGCATTTAGTGGCAAACCGATAATGCAGTAAGGGGACTTATATTCGTACCACTAGACTTAAGTTCCCTTAGCTTACTAGCATTTATAGACGCCTCCTTTACTAATAATAGGGACCTATTATCGCAAATTGGCTTTGTAATTATACTTACGGACCATAATTAGGACGCAAATATACTATATTAGTTTTTAATTAAGTGCAAATGAGTAACCCGCAGTGTACTAGCTGCTGAACTATATGTACTAGCTTATAGTTTTAATATAGCAGCCGCAATTAAATTAACGGTCTAAAAGATTCTATAACTAGAGCAGTTACCCCTGGTTTTGTGCACCAATTTAAAGTCCCTCTATAACTGCCTAGTTAAACTAGGTATAATATAAGAGAAGAGGCTTATGGTCGACCTAATATGCTTATATTAGGCCTATAAACGACGTAAAATTGCGGAGGTTAAATAGATTAGCGGCGGAAATAACTTAATAGACGCTATAACTAAGGCAAAGCCGTATTAAGCCCTTAAAACCTTAATTAACACAAATAAGCTTAATCTAAAAGTTATAAAATGGGTGGAACGAGACTAACGGAGCACCTATGGTACATCTATGGCCCGTTGGAAGGCCGTATGGTTTACTATACGGTCCATCCTACGGACCGTAAGCTATTAAATAATCGGCACAGGCAGATTGCCCTAAATTGCCCCAAATTGCCGCAAAATTGCCCATGTTACGGTATAGGTGGAAAATAGTGGAAAAGCTGCGGTGGAACTTAGTGGACTTACGTAACCTGCCGAATTCTATAGGGTAGTTAAATTAACTAATCACGATTTTCCATCCCTGGGATAGAAAATCGCCATTAGCTCGCTTAGCACTAGCGCCTTGGCGCCCCTTAAGATCTAACCTACGGCCCGTTAAAAGGCCGTACGGTTCATTTTACGGACTATAAGTAGGACTTACGGCCAGCTTGGGGCACCGTTTGGAAGGCAGCCTAGAAGGCACCTTAGGAGGGATTTCCTATGTATTTTCTTATGTGTTTTATGGTTCTATTAAGGCAATTACGGAGGCTGTATATAAGTAGTTTCATTTTCTAAGTACCGCTAGTGTATAATTACAGCACCTGGTATACGAACGCGTATTTACGCGTTCGTGCACCAACTACCTACGTGCTAACTAATTAGGGGGGAGGCGCGTTAGTATATAGACCACGTAGTCTACCTTAATAAAATCGACAGTCACCATCATCTAAAAGAGTATACGATACTATATATATTTCGTGCCCCTGGATCTAACTTACTCGTGCTATTAAATTAGTACGAACAGTTTCTTATACTTATCTTATAATAGCTTATTACATAATATTTTCTAAAGAGAGGTAGTAGATTTTTCTAATTCTTAATATATTTCCTAGAGCCGTTAGACCTTTAGAAGTATTATTTTCTACTACTTCTTCTTCTAAAATATCTTAATATACTTTATATAATGATTTAGATAAAGAATAAGTATAGCGGTATAAAGAGGCGAGTTATTTATTCTCTGGTAGTACTTATTAAACTTTACCTATATATTCTTTACTTAAAGTAAGAGAGCTTTATTTAATTTAAAGAGTACCTATTATATAATATTAGCTTTAGCTTAAAATAGGGTAACTAGAAAAAGAGTTATACTAGAGAGTTCTCTATATATTTAATAAGTATATCTATTATAAAGAGTACTTAATTAAGTATTATATAATCCCCTTATATCTAATTTTATATAGTAGAATAGCTTTAGAAAGGTATAAATTGTATAAAGAAGCTTCTAGTTTTATAGTAAGGTGTAATCCTCCTTAAGCGTATTAAAGTTACTCTTAATATAGTTATTAATTCCTAACTTGTGCTTAAGTAAGATACTTAGTATTTAATACTAGCTATTCTATCTTATACGATTATTAAGTAGAACTTATCTTCTAACTAAAGTCTTAAACTCCTTTATACGACTTATTAAGGTATAGAAGTGTATTATAATATTATAAAGCTTACTAAGTGGGCCTATTACTTAGAGAGCCTATTTTTACTTAATCTCTTCCTTATAACTTTACTCTTTTCCACTTATATTATTCTTTTTATATAACTTAATAGCCTTAAGTTTAAGAGTATCTTTAAAGAGGAAGGCCTAGACGGCGAGATTAATAGTATACCCCTAGCAGCGGATACGTTATTAGATGGGATTTTAGGTAATATCCTTATTATTAGTAAGATAATTATAGATTATATAATAGAGGGTATTATTTATTATAGAATTATCTGCAATAATTACTCTAAGCTTTTATACAATTCCATACTCCTCTAAAATTAGAAGAAGAGTATTTTATTATTTAGTTTTACTATAACTAGGTACTGTATAAAGGGTAAGAAGAGCTTTTATCTAGTTTTCCTGGCTATTAATAAAGTAGGCGTAGACTATAAGAAGAAGGTAGTTATTTAGGGACGCCTAGATATTAAAAGAAATATAAATACTTATTAACGCTAATTAAACTTGTCTTTATACGATATCTTTCTATAACTAAAAGGAATAGGTAATTATCTAAGAAAATTTTATATGTGTTATTATTATTAAATTGGATAATTTTAGGTTAAGAGCCTAATAGAAGATATAGAACTTTTCCCACTTTATAATTTAAAATAGAAGGTTTTATATAATAACCAAGTTAATAAGAGCTTGCTAGATAACTTCCTTATTTAAAGCCTTTGTAAAAATTATAGAATTAACTTTATCTATCCTAAATTCTAATACTATTTATGCCTAAAGTTCTTAAAGCTTTTAAAGTACTTGCTCCTTTATATAAGGCTATTTTAAGTTAATAGAGATTGCGTAGTCTTTCGCAAGGTGTTTTTTAATATTTATAGTTAATAGTACTAAGTAACTTTTACACTAATTGCAGTATATAAGCCTTCGGTTCTTTTTATTATATATTAGCTCGTTTTTATACGGTAGGTAAGTAAATTTATAAACTAGAGACTAATGTTACGGACCTTATATTAGCAGTAGTAGAACTACTAAGAAGAGATATGCATAGGTTAGTTGTAATAGTATAGGAGGCGCTAGAACCGATCAAGCTATAGGATAAGGGGTAGCCAAGTTATATAGCTAGTTATATTGCTAGTTTAGAACGTAGGAATGTAGAAATATAGGAACGCGATATACCGACGTACTAATGTGGGAGAGTACGACCTCTCTAAGATAGGAAAGTTACAGTGCCGTCTGTCGGTCGGTCGGTCGGTCGGTCGGTCGGTCGGTTAGTTAGTCGGTTAGTCAGTTAGTTAGTTATAATTAGTTAGTAGAAAAGCAATTAGTAAGAAGAAAAGAAAAGAGTGTATTTCTGGTAACTGGTAGGTTCGTAATATATATATAATAGAGGGAAGAAGGAAGGAAGCCGAAGGCTCTATAAATATAGGAAAATGCTAAGATAGTAGGCAACGTCTAATCTACACTACTATATACCTCCCTCACTAAAAACGTTATCCCCTAACGTTTTATAATATAAAAGAATAGCAAAATAAGAGTATAGTAAAAGTAGAATAGATAAAGGAAAGCATATCCCTAAACGAATATAGGTAACTATATCTTTAGCCTTCCTATAAAACTGTTCTACGGTGTCTTTCCGTTACCTATAGCTAAGATCCAATCTTCCTACTAGTAGTAACTAGGATAGCAGTAAACTAGAAATAATAACGGTAGCAGTAAGAGTAGTAATAGTAGTAATAGCAGTATTGGTATAAGCAGTAATAAAAGTAGACAGTTAGCGCAGTAAAATAAAATAGAACAGTCGGCGGCAGAACACTTAGTAAAAGAACTCAGTAATAGTTAGTAAACAGTAGAACATTTAGCAGCAGAACTTTTAGTAGTAGAAATCTCAGTAGCGGTAGACGGCCAATAGTAGTTAGTTAGTAGTAGTCGGCTAATACAGCAGTGGCAGAATAATTGGAACAGTAGTCGGAACAGTTAGAATAGCAGTAATAGTAGCAGCAGCAGCGACAGAACGGTTAATGGCAGTTAGTTAGTAGCAGTTAGTTAAAGGCGGGGCAATTAAAACGGTAGGGTATAGCAGTTAGGAGAGCAATAGTAGAACGGTTAAAATAGTATTAGGCTTAGAACAGGTCGGTTAGAACAGTTAGACAATATAATAGATCTAGCAGATCTAGCAGCGGTACAGATCCGGTGCAGTAAGATAGAATAGTAGAGACGAAACAGTTGGCTAAGATAGTAGGAACAAAATAGCTAGACGAAATAGTGGCAGCAGCAGCGGTGATGGCGGGGCAGTTAATCAAAATAGAAGAAACTCTGGCTTAGTTTAATTATTTAGTTAGCCGTTTAATATTAAAACTTTACATATAGCTCTACCCAAGACTTTGCATCTAGTTCTGCCTAAGACTTTATATCTAACTCTGCCTAAGACTTTACATTAGGCGCTATATCTAGCTGCGCGTCTAGCTATATATCTCGCTATACATTATATACTAATTTCTTATATAGGCCTAGTACCTATCTATCTGCTACTATAGGATCTTTAACTACTAATTAAAGACGTCTAATAGTAAGGGTAACTGGCTTAACTAACAGTAACAACATATAATCAACTGACGTTTAAATAGGGTATTAGGTCGGCCCAACTAAAGGCTTTATTTAATCTAACTTAACTATAAAGGCGGCGTCTAATTGATTAAAATTTAACTAAGGCTCTAGCTTAACTTAAGGCGTTCTCTACTATATATACAATTAAGGCTCTATATCCGTAGGCTCTATATCTACAGATAATTAATTAAGACTCTAGCTATATAGTTATTCTATTAAAGTTTTATATCCATATAGTTATTTAATTAGGGCTTAGTATCTACTAAATATCTAATCTAAAGACCTATCTTAAGACTTCCTTCCTTATAAGCATACGCGACAGCTTTTAGTAAACTATTTTTATAGGCCTAGTGCTTTTCTAGAATGTTTTCTATAGCTGCTTTCTTTTCTATTTAGGCTATCCTTGCTTTTAACTCTTTTAGTATATCGTTAGGTTTTTATAGCTACTTCTTTACCCCTACTGCTAGCAGTATACTTATATATCCTTAATCTTCTTCTAGCTTAAGAACCTTTTTAGGATTATCTTCTACTTCTAGTCCCTTTATTACTGTCCTAGTTCTATACTTTACCTAAGTTATTCTTAATATCTTCTAAAACTATTTAGTAGCAGCTTTTCTGTTACGGAGTAAGTATAAGCGGCGATAATATATAGTAAGGTAGATATTATTAAGCTATATACATAAACTGTATAAGAAGTTAAGACGTTATATAAGGAAAGAAGGTAGGAAAATAGGAAGAAAGGGTATATATTGTGGACTTAGTTGCTTAGTTAATACGTACATAAAGTAGAATAGGATTTAGGTGGTAGTCCTACGTCAGGAAAAAATTTACCAGCATTTTTATAGCATTTGGCAGCATTTGGCGGCTAAATGCGTATTTCGCGCATTATAACGTGTAGCGTATAGTATCGACTAAGGTGCAGCATACTGCTATATTTAACAATGCAGTGCGGTATACTATTACATTTAATAATGCAATGCGGTATAGTGCTATATACTACTACATTTAACAATATAATGCGGTATACTACTATGTTTAATAATGCAGTGCAGCTAATTACGTATTTTGTACTTAATGCGCAATTAATATATAATGCCCTCCTTGCGCATTCTGTATATAATGCCCTTCTTACGCATTCTGTATATAATGCCCTTCTTACACATTCTATATATAATGCCCTTCTCGCGCATTCTATATATAATGCCCTTCTCGCGCATTCTATATATAATGCCCTTCTCGCGCATTCTATATATAATGCCCTTCTCGCGCATTCTGTATATAATGCCCTTTTTACGCATTCTATATATCTTACTCACTTTAAGCAATAAATAAGTATTGCTTTTTCTACGCAGTTAGTGCAAAATAAATAATATTATTTTAGATAATTTAATATAATATAGCGACGGTTCTCTTTTACCTGCCTACCTACTAACCTACCTACCTGCCTACCTGCCTACCTGCCTATTTACCTACCTGCCTACCTACCTGCCTACCTACCTGCCTACCTGCCTACCTGCCTACCTGCCTATCTACCTACCTATCTGTCTGTCTGTCTATACCTACCCGTCTATACCTACCTATCTGTGCCTACCTGTCTGTGCCTACCTGTCTATGTCACCTTAATTTGATTAATTGATTAAATCGTTTATCGTGTTCGCTGGCTGGTCGTTTAAACGGTTGTCGTATAGCTCTGGCGACAGTTGTGTGGCGATAACGACGGTCGTCTAGCTCTGGCGACGGTCATCTAGCTCCGGCGACGGTCGTCTAGCTCTGACGACGGTCGTCTGGCTCTGACGGTCGTCTAGCTCTGGCGACGGTCATCTGGCTCCGGCGACGGTCGTCCAGCTCTGACGACGGTCGTCTGGCTTTGATGACGGTCATCTGGCTCTGACGACGGTCGTCTGGCTCTGACGACGATCGTCTAGCTCTGGCGACGGTCATCTGGCTCCGGCGACGGTCGTCTAGC
>Ga0307515_10015156_pt1 | contig 14217 bp, 6 predicted proteins | sample 17_EM_MG_FD_194513 | JGI IMG/M metagenome (GOLD analysis project Ga0307515, IMG submission 194513) | Populus trichocarpa ectomycorrhiza microbial communities from riparian zone in the Pacific Northwest, United States - 17_EM | ecosystem: Host-associated > Plants > Roots > Unclassified | place...
CTATACAATTTAATTCAATTCAATCATGTTTTCATGTTTTAAAATTAAACAATATGATCGCAAGATGTGAAAGATCAAAGACCGCATCGTTACATGTATACATGGACTCCTCCCAAAAAGGGCCATTTTAAAGCATTTTCATATTTTCTTAAAAAGTCAAACGTCCCTCTCTGTAAATTATCTTTTATTTAAAAAACACATAAATTTAAGTATAAACTATCAATAAAAACCTTGTCTATTTATTATCAATGTATGATACTATTTGTTTTTACATTAAAAGATATATTTGGATGCATTTTAAAAATATACATGGCTTGAAAAAATATTAAATTGCTAATTTTTTAATGTTTTTTAAGAATTTTAATGTAATGATGTTAAAAATAAAAAATATAAAAAAATATTATGATATTAAATGCATAATTTGTAGTGATGGAACATGATTCAATTTTAAAAAACAAATAAAATGCTATATATATATATTTAAGTTATCATGGATTAAATGATTTTTTTTAAATATTAGAAAAATCATTGCATGTTTACAATTTTATTTCCTACACTTTTAACTTACATTTGATTTTTTTAAGTATTCAAACATGAAAAAAATTTACATAAATATTAAAATCATCAATTCCAATAAGTTATTATGTCAAACAAGATTAAAATGATAATACAATTCTATTAAGGATACTGAAAATAAATCCAAAATTTTTAATAAATCTTAATATTTTGATTCACAAGAAGGAATAGAAAGAGTGAATAGAATATACACTTTCTTTTATCTCTTAATGCTAATAAATGATAGTTTCCATTAAATTTAGAGTTATAAATGAGAAATATTTTCTTGTGTTGAGATCAATTTTATTGATTAATAATATTTTTCTTGAATTGCTTTTATCAAAACAACATTGAATTTTCTCTTAGATGACAAGACCAAACTAAATCACTGGAAGAAATTATTTTTTCATAAACCCTAATTCATGGAAAAATGAAAAATTTATATCTTAATTTACCACACAAATTTTTTAAATAAGAAAAAAGTCTTGCAAAAACTAAGGTCAACAATACAACTAAGGAAATCCAAGTCATTAAATATCTAGTAGATGGTCCAATGGTAGAAACTTAGGACTAAGAGGTTTGTTTCCCTTATGATCTTAGGTTCGAGTCATGTGGTTGCTAATATGATTGCCACTAGAGACTTATATGATCATTAACTTTAGGACATGTGAGATTAGTCAAGATACATGCAAACTGACCTGGACATTCAATCATTGCTACGAGCCTATGACGTTACCATGTAACTAAATCTCACAATAGTGAGTGCATTGAGGACAAAATCGCTTAAATAAACAATTTAAGAGCCTAATTGAAACAACGTATATAATTGGAGAACTGAGTTGTAAATACCTAACATAATTAGAAAAACGAAAAAATAAAAATAAAAAATAAAATAAAAAGAAGGGTCTTGGGTAGGGTTTTAGTCTCTTTCGCTTCCTAGAAGAAGCCGTAACTAGCAGCTTCTTTCCGCTTCTCCCTCCCAATCACCAAACAAACAAAATCCACCGATCAACAACCACCTTTCCCCGCCTCTTCCACCACCCCTCTCTCTAGATAATCACTATTTTTTTCAATGATCGATTCAATTTTTGTTTTTTAGAAAAAAAAGAATCGAATTTCGATAATCACTATTACTGATTTTTAGAGGCGGCAGCAGAGCACGGAAAATATTGTGATGAGGACTGAAGCGGAGCTGAAAATGGAATCCGGTGGGAACATTGAAAACGGATCCAAGGACGATTCTACTTTGAAACGAAGGATAAAGTTTCAGCTGGCGACTAAACAGTACATTGGGTTTAAGAACAACACTTCTGATTTCAAGATTGAAACTTTAAATCCTGGTTATAATTCGAGAAAGAGGCCCTTCGCTTTTGAGCATCACCATCCGGGTCAGTCCGTGAAGAAAGTTGACGGGTCGGATTTTGTGGAAAATGGGCTTGATCCAGAGCTTTGTTTTGGGATCTCTTTCAGGAAAATTGTGAGTTTTTATATCTTGTTTTTACTGAAGCTAAATTTTTCGCTTGTTTTAGGGTTTAATTTAGACGGTTTTTCATGTTTTTTTAGGCGTTTATCTTTGACCTCTGTTTTTACTGCAAGGCAGGAATTTTTTTTTCAGCTTCGAATGTAGACTTAATGGCCTAATTTTGAGTGGATTTCAAATGTTGAGGATGTTTTTTGATTAAAGTTGTTAATTTGAAATTAAGGGGTTCAAATACGGAGGAATTTACTGTATGTGGATTCTGCTGCTGTGAATCTGTTGTGGAATTTGAAATTCTAAATTGAAACTAAACATAAATAAATAAAATAACTTCAATCAAATAGCATCCTCAACATTTTAAATTCACTCAAAATTAATCCATATATTATTTGGTTTTTATTTTTATTTTTCATTTCACTATGCTTATTGATTTTTCAAGGCTTTTGTAATTTGGTTTAGGTATAACTTTCGTTCGGTCAGGAAGGTGGAACTTGAATTTTTTCTTATTAAGCAAACAGTTTTAAATTAAGAAATGGTATCTGCTGCAAACTAATTCTTATTGTGGTTTTTTTTTTTAAAAAAAACCTGTAACTATTTAGTTTTTTGAAGTACCTCTACGTTATCTAGTTTTCATGTGTTTTATGCGTGTAGAAATCTGTTTCTTTTAGTGGTTATTTTCAAGATTGAGGCTTGGTTGTCGAGTTTTTCTTCAGATGCTGTTTATATTAGTTCTTTTCCATTTCTCATTTCTTTTCAATCTATCTTTACAGGTGTTGTTGATTTTGGCTTAGACATTGTCGCTTTTTGTTTGTGATTTCTTTTACTCACGGGCTCTCTCTCTCTCTTTTTTTTTGTCATTTTTATGCTCTACTTTTTTTTTAAAAAAAAAAGGTGGGGGAGGGAACCTTTCTGGGTGCTTTCCAACTATTAGGATTTTTTGCATTATTTTTTAGTTCTCTTTTTTGGTGTTTCTAATTTGGTTGGGTTATACATTTGGTTTGGTGGGGACGATGGGAAATGGAGATGAATGAATGCAACTCAAGTTTTCTTTGTTTGGTTGTAAGAATAGAGGAGGAAAAATTGAAGGTAAGAAGAAAGAACCATGGCCTTCATCTCACGATCCTTCCAATTTTAAAAACATTTAGGAATGAGAAGTCTTAGTTGGAAGGATTATAAATAATGTGAGGTCTAGAGGAACATACACTTCCTCCCTTCTTTCCCTTTTTCATATCCACCCAATTAAATTAAGTGAGCTCTGCATCCTTCTCACCCTTCCTTCCTTATTCATCTGTCTTTCTTTCCTCCCTAACAACTAAAGTATATCTTTCACTTGTTGCCTAATGTCTACTTTTCTTTTGGTGCCTTTTTATCTTCCAATGGAATATCATTTTGATTTTAGCTAAACTATCTCCTTTTGGCTTTCTCGTTGAGTGTCAGTTTTACATTATTTCGGTGGGAAAATGAAGAAATGGTATGATATGACAGAACTATTTCCCGTCCATTTGCCAATTTATGATTGTTTTGCGGTTACCACTTTGAAGAACTCTGGTCTATATTTAAACTTGGCCAGCAGCTTAACTTGCGGGATCACATGAATTTTTTTCAGGGTGCTGGTCTTGAGAATCTTGGGAACACTTGTTTTCTCAATTCAGTGGTGCAATGTCTGACATACACTGAGCCTTTAGCAGCATACTTGCAAAGTGGCAAGCATCAAAATTCATGTGAGTGGTTCCACTGAACTTTCTCTTGTGAAAGCATGCTGTATATTATTGGGTTCTGGTCCTCTATGACACTCTATATGCTCAAAAACTTTTATTTAATAATGGTTGCCTCCTAGATTCTTGCATTGAAATGTTCTTAGTGGTTCTGATGATTGATTACCCCGTGCTTCTAGTTCATCAAGTAATTCGTCTTCTTAACAATCTTTGCATAAAATCAGGGAATAGAATACTTTTTTAATTGGCCGATAGCATTTCTCATTGCTGGTGTGGTTTGATTTTTATTAAACTGCTTTTGCCAGTTTTTAGCAATTGTGTAGATGGCTCCACAAAGACCTGTTTTTGAGATGGAAGAAGTGATTAGTCTTTTGCATTCTTCTGTTCCTTATGGCCATGAACTTTCTTCCCATTGGATTTACCATTTGAAAAATATTAATTGCATGATTCTGGAAAATCTGGGGAACAGTTGCTTTCTCAATTCAGTAGTGGTTTGACATATACTGAGCCTTTAGCAGCATACATGCATAGTGTCAAGCATCAAAATTCATGTGAGTGGCTCACCTACACTTTACAGCCATGCTGCTGTCAGGGCTCACCTCTTAACAATCTATATACTGGTTTAGTTATCTCTGGGTCAAATATGTTTTCATCATGTGTGTCATGCATTATTTTCTAGGACTGGACTGTTGATTGTTACTGGTGGCGCTGAGTGTCAATGACCCCAAGCTAGTTGGCCATTGCCTAATTCTTTTTTAACAATCTTTGCATAAACAGGGATTGTTAATTTGATTTTGCCAAGTTTTTTGAAAAATTTCATAACATTTCTTCATGGCTGGTGTGCATTGATTTCCAGGTATTACCGGTTTTAACAGCTAATTTCAGTACATGTACTGGTTAATTTACATGATGTTTGTAATTAGTTTTTGATGTCCTGTCACCAATGCTTTTACTATTTAACTGCTGTAAATGAAGTGGTGATTATCTATATTTCCTAACATTTGGTTTGATTTATTTATGCAGGTCATGTAGCTGGATTTTGTGCCTTGTGTGCTATCCAAAAACATGTGAGCCGTGCTCTACAATCAAGTGGGAGGTCACTAGTGCCCAAGGATCTTGTCTCAAATTTGCGCTGTATCCTTCTGATGGCCTGTTTCCTTTAATTACCTGATTTTTGATATATGGCAATTTTTGTTTTGTTGGCCAAATCAGCTAGATTAATTCATCCCAATGGGTTGCTATCCAGGTGAAATTAGGAGAAAAATTATGATGGTGACCACACCATATATTACACCCTTATAATCTTTTACTAATTTTTCCTGTGCTTGACTGACAACTGGAGCTGTTGCAAGTGAATTTTTTTCATTTATTAATCCTGGATCTAAAAATTCACACACAAGTAGCTACTAGCTTCCTGGATCTAAAAATTCACACACAAGTAGCTACTAGCTTCTGCCTCAGAGTTTCCTGTAGAAATTTTCATTTTAAAAATAGCTGTACTGCTTCAGTAGGCTTGTGTCATTTATCGTGTCTGATGGGAGTCCCCAAATGCTATTACTAGGCAAGGGTTTTGCTTGGAGTTCCTATGATTTGGTATTTTTATTTCTTGACCACATAATTAGGCATATCTAGGAACTTCCGCAACGCAAGACAAGAGGATGCACATGAGTATATGGTTAACTTGCTGGAATCAATGCATAAATGCTGCTTACCTTCAGGAGTGCCAAGTGAATCCCCTGCCGCTTATGAGAAGAGTTTGGTACACAAAATCTTTGGTGGTCACCTTCGTAGTCAGGTAAACTTTTATTGCTCTGCTGTGGATCTGCTGACAATTTTCTGAGGACTGGAGTCCTCCAGGGACATTCCTCTCCATACAAATCTTTGGTCATGGGATTGTGTTCAAGATGTTGAATTAGTCTAGAGAAGTGATTGGATAGACATAAATACTGCCATTTGGAAATGGTTTTGCATGAAAGTTTTAATGTCTTGTGATTCAAATATTCTATTTTTCTTTGTTATCTGTCCCCCCTCTCAATAAATTATTTATTCAGAATATTGCTATGTCAAAGTTCTCCCAATTTCTCAAAACTCTAAATGTTTGTTTCATGCATTTTCAGGTGGAATGCCAACAATGTTCTTACTGCTCCAACAAATTTGATCCATTTTTAGATTTAAGCCTCGAAATAGCCAAAGCAGATACCTTGCCAGTTGCACTTCGGAATTTCACTGCTGCAGAGGTGTTAGATGGAGGAGAGAAGCAATACCAGTGTCAGCGATGCAAGCAGAAAGTCAGGGCTAAGAAAAGGCTTACAGTTCACAAGGCACCACATGTGCTTACAATACATCTAAAACGGTTTCATGCACATGATCCTGGACGTAAGGTTGACAAGAAAGTTATATTTGATCGTTCATTGGACATTAAGCCTTTCGTCAGTGGTTCCTATGTGAGTATGCGTATCATTGTTGTAAACTTTCATTCTTCCAGACTTGATGAAATATCTTTTTTAGTATATATGATACCATTCCAAATTAACTCTCTCTCTCTCTCTCTCTCTCGCTGTCTTTGTAATTTAGGTTCATTTTTGCATGGTTTAATCTATTATATGCCTTTGATGCACTTTGTTATGTTTTATTTCTTTTGTTAGTTGGTATGTGGATATGACCAAGAAGGTGTTGCTTCTCTGAAGAATGTTTTTGTTTGGAAAATACCTGATTGTCATTGGTTTGTGTATTAAAATTTCTCATTTGTATACTCTTAGTTGATGCGAAGGAGTTTAAATAGTATCAGAAGGCATTTAATGATAGTGTGCTATTCTATTTGTTCCTATGGTTGTTTTGGACACGCTGTTTTTCTCTCCAAATGATCTTTTTTTTTTTTTAATCATATGAGTGTCTTGCTTTTGAGAACACTATTATGAAGAAAACTTCTAGCCTGCATGATTGTAGAATCTGCATGTGGCATTCTGTTTCATTTAACTCTCTATCTTTCATCATCTGCTTATTGAGTTCTTTATTCTTGGCAGGAGGGGGAGTTAAAGTACAGTCTATATGGTGTACTCGTACATTATGGTCATAATACTCACTCTGGTCATTATGTCTGTTTTGTTCGGACATCAAGTAATATGTGGCACCTCCTCAATGACAATCAGGTATGGTGGACATAAGGAGTCAATTTAGAAAATCTGCTGCATGTAGATCTGCAAGCTAGGTACAATTTTCATGTCACTGTTTTTTGTGAATAGATCTTTTATCAGTTTAGGTTATTTCAATCAACAGGTTCGTCAAGTTAGCGAGAAGACTGTTTTAGAGCAGAAGGCTTATATGCTGTTCTACGTTCGTGATAGAAAAAATGTTGCAAGAAAACCTTTTGATGTTGCTCAAAAAGAAAGCATGAAAGCAAACTTGGGTAGTAACTTTGCGAATCTGGTTGCCAAGCAATTCTCGAAGGAACACGTGGATAGTGGTTTGATTGGGAATAGATTGGAGTCTACCAACTCTTCTGCTGCTGTGAATAAAAAAGATGCATCAAGCATTGTTCCATCATCAGAGATCTATCCAAAAGACGCACCATTTCAGCAAAACAATAGGCAAAAATTGCTGAAAGTGCATCCTGCCTTAGAAACTTCAAGTGCACCATTGACATTCCCATCAAAAGGAGCGTATTTGGCAAATTCGGAGCTTAGAGAATGCTTGCCACCTTCAACTCCCTCCATGAACAGCAATAATGTTACTCCTAAACCTGAAGAGACTTCTACTATTACTGAGGCCAAAACCAGTGACTGTAATGTGCCATCTAATAGCAGCAGTTGCCTGAAAAACTCTGCTATCGACAAACTTGTCAGAAATGAGATCCCACAAAAGGTAATTGGATGTTTCATGCCCAGCACGGGCCTGTTTCTTCACCTGGGTTGGCATTTTCACTTTGTTTCTAACTTGTGAGTTCATTGTCAATCCAGATTAATGCTGGCCTAAATGTGGGGGTGTCAAGTCAAGTTCCATGTTGGGATTTTTGTGATAAAACATCAGGTGAGGTCCCAAGATTGGCTCCATCCGCGGGATCTACTGACCAGACATTTGACAAAACAGTCACTGTGAAATCACCTAACAAGCCAAGCTGTGAAAGCGATCAGGTAATTACATATACGTGTTCCTTTGGATACTTGTTGACAACGTCATTGTTTGGCCAAGTTTTGATGTATATCTCTGTTCTCAGGGTGGAGACATCCCCATTAAGAGTTCTGCTGGGAAAACACCTAGTGATAAGGCTGTTGAAGGTGGGCAACAAACTGCACGCCAGCCGGTTGAGGCATCAATCCTGATTGCTTCAATCCCACCTGTCATGCAAAATGAATGTTTACATAGCAAAGCTCCTGCTTGCACACCTAAAAAGAAATTAGAAAAGAAGCTTCTCAAGCGTAGGATGCATCTTGGCTCAAACTTATTCAGGGTATCCTTAGGTGTTCACATGAGGAAAAAACACAAAAAGAGAAAATGCCTTGCTTTGGAGACCAATAATCTCTTCAAAGAAAACTTGCTGGAGCAGCTGGAGAATGATGGCTGTTCATCCCGGTTGGGGCCATCTACATCCAAAATCTCTACAGGTTTATTGGCTTCGATGACATCTCGGAGGAAGACAGCTAAATCTGGTTCAAGAAAGGGAAATGATACAAGAAAGTCCAGTGATCCTGGGATGGGTGTCATACATGGAGAATCTATGGAGAGAAATAGTGTGAGTGGCACCTTGCTTACAATGGATAAACAGAGACAAAAGAGTTCTATCTCAATCTCTGAAGTAAATGGAGGAGATGCAAGAGAACCTGACTGCACAGAAAATAGCAAAAGAGATGCATCACAGAATGGGATAATGAATGCCCTTAGTGGGGGTGCAAAGGTGACTGGTGAGTACTGTTCTGATTCTTCTTAAATTCAACCTGACCATCTATAGCTTATCAATGTCAGCAATTGTGCACTAGTCATTGCTATCCAATAGTTTCATTTGTGCACTAGTCATTGCTATTTGGATTATTATTTTTTTCATTTTTTGCACCGTGTATCATGGTGGAAGAAATCTGGAGTTCTAGATAGATTCTCTTCTTCACAGTTTGAGATCCTATAATGGAAATTCATGCTGAGGCTATAGAGAAAAAAAGCTTATTCTGAATATAAACCTTACGAAGCATGTCTGTTCATAGATAAGATTATAATCCCTGGAATGGAAATTCATGCAACTGGGAAAGCTGCAATCCTACAATACCATCTTTCTCCACCTACTAATTCCTCGTGAAGGAAAGGCACATCAAACTAAACAGAAGACCATGCGATTTCTTTACATGTAGTTGGGACTAAATTCTTTTTTGGAAATTGAACTCCTTTCAAGCTGAAAGGCTATCTAGCTTGCAAGATCATCTCTGCTGCATTTGATTTACAGTTTGACTTGCTGAAAGTTGCTTTTTGGCCTTGCTTTGTTTGTTACAGTTGCACCATGGGATGGAATAGAGTTGCCACCTCAGATTGTGGAATCCAACGGTGTGGAAAATCTCAGCATTGGTTATGTAGCAAATGAGTGGTGAGTTTGAATTCCACATTTACTCTCCTTTCTTTATTAGAATGAAAGGGAAATTAACATAACCTTTTACAGAAAGGGTTGTTGCTAAAAGTTAGTTTGCTTATTGGACCTGCTTTTCTGTAATTTTAATCTTGTTCCCCATGGTGCAACTTCAATTTTCCACAGGGATGAAGAATATGATCGAGGTAAGAGAAAGAAGCTAAGGCAATCTCAGCACAACTTTGACGGGCCCAACCTTTTCCAAGCATTGGCTACAAAGAACACTCAAGTTAAGAAGGCGAAGATGGACCGATCTAGGTCTGAAAACCAGCCTTTCAGGATATGAAGCGATCAATACAGCTATCAATTTTGTGGGATCATGATTTGTCGACATGCTGTTATATTATATGTGGTAATTGTTGCTATGTTTGGCCAAAATTTTGCCAGGGCGACCTAACGTAAAATCTACGATGTTACCAATTTTGTTTCCTATATATATATATTTTTTTTTAATTTTTTTTTGGTTATATTTATTGGGGAGGGACTTTTGTTATCTGTAACACCTTAGATGACTGAGCTGAAAAAGACTTTCATGTATTGAGAAATGTATTATCTTCCTGTTAATTGAAGAACTTTACAAGTTTATAATTAGAGAACATAGTGTGCGGTGGCCGGCCTTGTTTTTTACACAGTTATCACATCCGGTTAGTTTCTGGCCGAGTTCAAGGCTTTGGTTGCAGGTTAGCCCTATGACTAGGTGAGTTTCAAACAATGTTGTTTCGAATAAAATTGAAAAAAAATATATTTGTAGTTGACTCGGGGAGATAAACTGAGTCTTGGGTTGATTTGCTGAGACTGGTCTGCTTTCAGTAACAGGTTCTGAAAAAATGGCCATGAAATTCACCTGTTACATGGATCTGGTTGTCCCGGTGAAAGCTGTACCTATTAAGTTGTTGCCCAGCCTTCAATTTATGTTAATGGATTTTTCTTCTAAATAGCTGAACTGATTTATTCATATTTTTTCACAATTTTTTATTAATAACAGTCAGATTGAACAAAGAAAGATCATGTTTTCCAGTGGCCCATGAGGGAGCTCACTAGCATAATGTGGATGACACTGAGCACCAGGACACAAATTTAATAAACATATCTTGGGGTGATGGTTTGGAGATGCTCACATGCGTAAAAAAGAATCCTGCATCATGTTAAGAGAGAAGCACAAATGCTGTCAATAATGGGTAAGAGCTTATTTTAATGGAGTGCTTGTGGTGATGATTGATACCATTGCCAGTTTCATGCGGGTTATCAGAAACAACATCATCACTGGCCAGTGGAAGCAAACTTCATTTCTACTCCTATTATGTGCCCCTGATACTCACCGGAGACCTGTTTTAGGTCGGGTTTCATATTGATTTCGGTTAATACATACACGATCTGGTTGACTTGGGCAAAACTCGATGGGTTTTTAATAAAAATAATCTTTTTTATAACTAAGAATGCATTTGTTGTGCAAATCATCACGCCTGCAGCATGCCTACCGATCACCAAAAGCCCTTGTTTGAACGTTGAACATGTACAAAATGAGCTTTTAATTTCTTCTTTCTGGTTTGTGTAAGGAAATAATGGAAGTTCGCATAATAATTGTACAATGTTGCAGCTCCCTTAAATGGGTTGCCTTGATTGAGAAGTTCGTTTAAATCACTTGTGTGGTTAAAGATACCTGAGGACAGCCTTAAAACAAGGTCTTAGATGTTTATTAGATGATGGTTCTGAGGTGTTTGGTATTGTTTCAAGAACATTACATCATATTTAATCACTCCATTGGCTATGGTTTATGCAGGTTAATCATTTTTCACCTTGTTGCCTGAATTAATTAAATCCTTTTCTTGATAGTAAATATCAACATTAAACTTCGTCTCACTTGAAAAAATAGCCGGAAAATAGATATCAACTAGATAAGCGTTTCATCAAATAAACCATGAAAAATACATAAGATTTGGATCATTAATTTTACTGAATTCAATAAATTCAGTTCATTTAATAACATTATTAAAATAAATAACATCTAATAAAACAATTTTTTTATATATAATAATTAAGTATAAAAAATAAGTTACCAACAACATACTCGGAAAGAGAAAAAAAAACTCACCAAGACGGTTCTAATATCTATACGAAAACTACATCACAACACTTAAACTACATCAGGACGGTGAAGTTTATTTTGTTTTAAAATGTATAATTCCTTTCTGGGTTTTTATTTAATTTCTCTCTTTGTTTCTTCTAGCTCAAGGGAAGCAGCTGTGAAAACAACAGGAGAGGTATTACTTCCAGAGGAATCGTGGATAAGGATGACGGGGATTGAAGAAAGGTTTTCATATTTTGAGCATCAAGACTGCTACTTTATAAGCTGCAGAGAGTTTCACTCAAGAAGACATGGGGTATCATGCAGCTCGAATTTTTTTTTATTTGATAGAAAAATTGTAATATATATAAGTTTTTTTAAAAAAAGAAATTGAAAAGGTATATGGTGCATGTGACTCCAAGGTGACATAGGATGGATGTGGTAAAAGGACAGTTCTCTGTGAAGTGGGCTGAAGAAGTTCATGAATCATGGTGTTTTCATTATTATTATTATTATTATTATTATATGAACAATTAATGAAGCCATTGTTTAAAGAATAAGTTTGCTGGCATGAGAGGATATTAATGTTCTTGAAGCTAATAATAAATAACTTTGTCGGTTGATTTCTTGTTACTCTTCATCGATCCCTCAATCAATGCAAATCATTAATTAAGGTTGCTTCTTCCTCATCCTTTCTTTGTCGGATCCTCAAATCTATCACTACTCGGCTCTCATTTCGAGTTTTTATTTTATTATTATTTAATTTAATTGTTTTTTAACTTGACTGTGTTCTTAATAAAGTTTTTTAATTAAAAATATATATTTTAAAAAATTTAATTTATTTTTAAGATTATTGAAAAACACTTCAGGGATACTTTTTATAAAAAAACCGTCTTGAAAAGCAAATATATATTAAAAAGTTTTTTCTTTAATTTATCTTTTTATTTTTTATATTAATACATTAAAATTATTGAAAAACACTTTAAAATATATATTTTCATATAAAAACGAGTTTATAAGGAAGATGAAAAGTAGTTTCAACCATAAAAACAAATATTCCCAAGATTATCCATGGGAAAAGACAGTATAACCCTTGCAAAATGTATTTTACTTTCGTTATAGCAAGGGTAGTTCAGACATTTAATTCTCCTCGCATACCCTTTACGAGAGAGCACACACAAAGGTGCTAGACTAGCAACACTTCAAGCTGAGAATACAAATTAATTGTTAATCTTAAGATATATATATATATATATATATATATAGTAAAGAATATCTTTAAATTTATCTTAAGATAAAACTTAGTTTTATTACCATATAAACTGATTTAGAGATATCTTTCCATAGCTTTTAGATTTGACCTGGTCCAAAACTCGGGTTTCAAGTTTTGACCGAATTATTGAATTTTGACTTAATTACACTAGATTGTTTTTTCAACCCGGATCGGCCCGACCGAGTTTTAGAACTATATATCTTTCTAACAGCAAAGTCAAGAAACTACAAAAATCCAACAATCACTCGAAAAGTACTCAAGTTTTGTGGGGGCCTAAACAAACTCGATGTTCATACCATGTTGACGGTCCAAATTATGATCGATTTTTTATTTTATTTTATTGCTGCCAAAATGGTCCCGATTGGGCAGCTAGAAAGAGACTTCGAGGTTAGTCCAATAAGTTCAATTTTTATACAGCATAAAGAAGATGATATCAAGTCATTACTGCTCTTCAACTTTACATTATTATACTTCTTCTGTCACTTATCTTCAACTTTAGCCAATAATGATTAGTATAACTGTATAATTGATTTTTTTTTTATTTTTTTCATTATTAAAAGTAAGAATTGTGACATTTTTTTCTGATTATTAACATTGTTAAAAATTGTTTTACTCATTCTATTTCGATGATGTAATTTGTATTGGTTTAATATTTATTTTTATTTAAGTTTTGTTTAATAAAAACTCAAGAATTTTTATTGGAATATATCTATAATCTTTTTCCTCAATATTCCAATGAAATATCTTAAATGAATTTTATTTTTTATGAATATATATTTTTTATTTTTCCGGTAAATTTGTAATAAAAATATTAATATGAGATAAGTCTATTAATAACTTCTTTCAAATGCCTACATTTCATGTCATTCTAAATAAATATAAGTGTCATTTGAACAAAAAATAAATATTTATATAGTGAAAATAATTTCTAAATTAAGAGCAGAATAGTTGAAGATTACTAATGTAATTCATTTCCACATGTATTCCAAACATTATAATTACATTCAATTATGTAATTTTATTCCAAACATAAAAATTGTATTAAGTTATAAATTGAATTCAAATATTCTTGTGAATTGAATCAAAATGTGATTTGATTCCAAACATCATGTTAAAAATTATTACTAAAAATTAGATTGAGGATTCGAAGACTGAGCGAAAATCCTAGCTATGGTCAACTAATTGATTAAAATTTTAGTTTGTGTCAACTAATTGATTAAAATTTTAGTTTATGATAAATTAATAGGTTGTTTGGAACTGGTTTTTTTTATATAATTAAATTCAATTATAGTGTTCAATTTGAATTCAATTAATAAAGAAGTTGAATTTATGTTTTCAAAAGAAATATGATTCGATTTATTTTCATGTTGTTTTGGAAACCATGAACAAAATTCAATTCATATGCCTAAATCAATTTCTGTATTTGTAATTATTTTTAGAATTATTGATTTTAATTTTAAATGAAATTTAATTCATAAAAAATAACCAAAAAAATTAGAGGGCAAACCCTGATTTGCTATAAGAATT
>Ga0307515_10015157_pt1 | contig 14217 bp, 8 predicted proteins | sample 17_EM_MG_FD_194513 | JGI IMG/M metagenome (GOLD analysis project Ga0307515, IMG submission 194513) | Populus trichocarpa ectomycorrhiza microbial communities from riparian zone in the Pacific Northwest, United States - 17_EM | ecosystem: Host-associated > Plants > Roots > Unclassified | place...
TCTGGGCATTGGCTTATTTACCAGCATCGACAAGCTGGATGAGGAATATATATATGTTACAATTCAAAAGCAGAGTGATTACTAACTTAGCCCGTTTATTTTTGTATATCAAAAATGTTTTTTTTTTAAATAATTTTTTATTTTAAATTAATTATTTTTTTATTTGTATATCAAAATTAATTTTTAAAAAATAAAAAAAAATATTTTAATATATTTTCAAACAAAAATACTTAAAAAAAAACACTACAAGCTCCTTATTTGTGATTTTATATCAATTTAAAAAATAACTTATTCATTCAGTTTCTTTCTAGGTTTTGTTTTTCCAGTTAATTTTCTCTAAATTGTTCGGTTATTTTTTTCATCACAAGTAGAGTTATTTTTAATATATATATATATATCCATTAAAGTTGTTTAAAAAACATCCACAAAGTACATAAGTACATGGGCCAAGGGACAATATCGCTTGAGATCCTAATTTTCTTGTAAATTTAGAATAACATTATCAATTACAATTTACAAAGGTTGGGGTCCAATTATCCAATAAAAATAGGAAACTTTTTTTTTCAAAAAATGTAAGCATTCTTTTCAGACAAAAAGGTTTTCTAAAATTGTAATAAAATTTATTGTTTTTTATTTTATTGATAAAACAATTATTTTTTTTTCTATTCTTATTCTCAAATATTTGAAACAAAAACCAGCAAATGATTTTAACCAAACATGAGGCACGGGACTAATCTGACTGAGCATTGATACTTGAAGGACTACTAGTGATTTTTATCCCACGATCATGTGTGCATTCTCTCGTAACTCCCAACAAAAATATCTGGATTTTGGACGCGTGGGTTCTCTGTACGGTTACGATGTGGATCACTAGGGACCCAATTGAGCTGGAGTTGGATTTCGGATCTGGCATCATAAAATAAAATAATAATAATAATAATAATAATAACTTCACTTTTTTTAGTTGTAGGATTGTCATTTTAGACGTCCCTTTCTCTGTCTCCTTCCCTGGAACTTGGTTACATAATAATTAAATAAATTATAACAATTAGGATTCAAATATGTTTTATTGAAAAAATTATTAATATAGTTAAATTGTTAGTTAAATAAATTGCAACTTAGTTACATAATGATTAAAATTGTAACTTGGTTACAATAGCAATTTCCTGAACCTCCAGGCTCCAAGTTTCCCCTCGGGGCTGTCAGAAGAAGATACCAATGGCTAATTTACAATGCTAGTAAAGATAACCTGAAAGGCTTCACAGGAGGATTGAATGATTATCAAACCATCAACTTGTATGACTGGCACAATTTACTGGTAACTTATCCATGAAACATGCTCTGTCAAAAACCAAATCTAAAAATTAAACCCTTTTTTTTACCCCTTTCTTGTTGCAGAACCTGGGAGCTCAAGGCGCCATGATTCATGAACTTGTTTGGCAAATAACTAGAATGTCAATGTCATAGGTAGGGTTGTTAGGTAAGTTTTCCAGCTAGCAAAATGATTGACCAATTCAAACTATTTTCGTTTTGCAATCCCAGGCAAGGAATGTGGCCGCTGGATGGCATCTTTGGCACCATGGTCGGCGGAATGATATCACCGAATCAACTGCATTGTTGGAGAATATAAAATACATACACATCGTCTGATTTGATCTGCTATTTGGCTTGTATAATTTGATTGCTATGGCACCATGTACAAAGTAATAGCTTAAATTTCAAGGGATTTCCAGTTGAAAGTTTGCATCAATGGTAGTCCCTGTAACACTAGGCATGACCATGGCTAAAGCATAAAAGACACGCAACTAACGGAAACCTGTGAGGAAAATCTATCATTTCTCTTTAAATAACATGTCGTCAGGTGGATCCAGCTAGAGTGGAAAAGTCACAGGTGTAAAAATAGTATTGCTAAACCTACCACACGCTTCCCAACCAAACCTCAGAGAGCCATTCTGATACCTCAATCAAGTTTCTCCATGAAATCTTTCTGCTACAAAATTGAACCAGGTGCCATTATATACTCTGATCAAGGAAGTTTTAAACTTAACATTTTTTTTTGTATATTCTGATGGGAGAAGAAGTAGGCGAATATTAAACGTCACAAGGTCAATTACAAACCAATCATCATAAATTTCTAACCTCAAAGACTCATCTCTATTCATTTGGAATCCTTTGTTAAGGCAGCTTGGCGTTCCTGACGGCAGCGTTCTCTCTAAAACAACAAATGCAAGACAAGTAAAAAACAAGAAGAGTGACAACAATCACCAAATATGATGTTCAACATGTCAAAAGAGATGTTTTTGTTCATTATTCTTTCAATATTTCAAAAGCTCACAAAGATATAAACAATGCTACTATAACAACTCATATGATTGATTAAAACTAAAATCAGCTCTTTACAAAGGAAACATTGTTTATAAAAGAGATTTTGCTCCACTTTGTAATTCCCAACACCACTTTGTGGACTAGCGTGCATGGTGCTACTGATTTAAGGATGTCTTCTTTTCTCTAAACTCCATGTTCAATCAATAAGCATTGGTAATACACGCTCAACATTTTATGATTTCATTTCAATAATTAACACAATAAATCGTTCTATCTACCAAGCTTTCATCTCACACTGATTTACAAATTAATGCAACAACGCTAAAACCCTATTCTCCACTGAGGAAAAAAACCTTTTCTAGTAACAAAGAAATGGGAATGAAGATTACAAACATACCCTTCTTTCCCAGTAAGGAAGGAAGCAAACAAAATCATAGACTGGAGTAATGGTTGATACCAAGACCACATTGATTCCAGAGAACACCAAGAGTGCAGTCATCGGCCGTGTTCTATGTGGCATCTTTCCTTCCAGTCAAGATTCTTTATCTGCAAACATGAGTTATTGCTGACATGTTAAAAATTAATAACTAAATTAAATTTAAATGAGCTCAATAATAGCCGGGAAAATCTCCCTCATCAAAACCATTCCCTACTCCCTAGCAGATCAAGCTAAAATCATAAGCAAACACAAATCCACCTCAAAGCTTGTTCTTTCTCTACTGTTCTGTTCTAAATTTCAGTTCTTTAAAATAAACCCATTTCAGTAATACAAAAAAAGACAGAAAATTTTGATCAATTAAAGGTTGTAAGAATCAAAATAGGCCCATCAAGCATGGATTTTTTTGGTCCCCCTAAAGCAGGAATGCTTTCTAAGGCTGTGTATATTGATTCCCATTTGCCAATTTCCACAAAATCTCGTGTAAATAATAAATAAATAAGATATAAGCATTAAATATTTCGTTTTCTTTTCTTTTCATTTCATTTTCTCAGCAATCAAACAGAAATAATAAATTTAAGTACTAGACAAAATGAGAAAACAGAGAAGACATGTACCTGTTATACAAGGTAGCTCCACCGAAAACCAGAATCTTAACTTATAAAGACAGTTCCTTTGAGACCCAAAACCTAGGAGATTGAACGAGAGCCTCAAAGCCTGGTTATTTTTGTGTCGACCAAGTTGCTGCTGTGTTGTTTGTTGCAGAGTTGGATGAGCGAAGGGGGAACCTCAAGATAGCCCGTTTGAGGCTTGATTGCTGAAGTGTCTGGCACAATGAAGCCCATCATTCTAAGCTCAATGGGCTTAGAATTTATAAATTTGTGAACCTACAATTTTTTTTTTTACATCTAAAAAATTTAGGTCCCTCGGGTGGCACATCATTAATTAATTTATTCTCTAATTAAAATCGTGATTGAGATCCACGTATAGTTGCAGTATGATAAACTTTGTATTAAATGCGTAGATTTCAATTATAAGGGTGTTTTTAATATTTTTTGTGCATTAAAAGCATATGTATCCAATTCTAAGCGTGTCATCCACATTAAAATCTATGCAAATATATAAACAAAAATATTTTTCTATAACATTTCTTTACTCTTTATTTGCTTTCAACTTAAGAGTTTGGTTAATCACCATCAAGCTCAGTAATCATGATACAAAGCTCAATTATTACATGGGTCAAGCTCACCACTAATCACTAACATAAATTACACGAGATTCATCATGAAATGACTATACAACTCCCTATTTTACGAGGGTGGATGAATGATAATAATTTTTTCAAATTAAGAGAATGTTTTTGTTCCTAAATTGTTGAAACTTCACCAAGATAATCATGATCTGCCATGTAAAACAGGTGAAAAAAATGCACCGAAGTCATTGTAAAAGACCAATGGGTTTGCCTTAAATTATGTGTTGAATGGGTGAATTCCATATACTCTAGTTCTCAGTACTTTAAGCAGTAATCTTGAGAATTTTTTTTTTAAAAGGTTAACAAAGCTAAAGATAAATTTATCATGTGTTGAAAAAATAATTAAATAATATATTTTTAATTAAAAAATATTTTCTAGAAGCCATCACGTTACCAAACACAAGCAAGGCAAGCACCAGTGTTTTCTACTTGGATCTTAATGAGCAAGTGCTGGTTCTCAAGAGGTGCAAAGAAGCAATTAGAAGATGTCAGCAAGTAGCAGACCACATAAAGAGTAACGAAGACGTGCCAAAAGAAAAATCTGCAGCACTCAAAAAACAACTATAATCCTGATTCAATTTGATTTTCTGGTATACAAATCGAGAACTGTAACCTATGTTACAAATCACACTCCTATTTCCCTTTATCAGTTCTAATAAACACCAAACATGATCGAATTATTGCCACCAATTGTTTTACAACAAGAAGATAAGCATACATCTGTGTGAGCAAACCTGGCGTTACAACTGCACATGAAACCCTATAATTACACCAACTATGACCTAACTGCACCACAATTGCCACCGGAGACGGCTTCAAAGACCAACAGCAGCAACCCACCCAATGGCAAGACGAGAACTGGAGGCCAAGCAAGAGGGTGGTGAACTGATAAATATTCATGTTGACTTCGCAGGGGGATAACATACAGATACTTATTCTTGTGGTCGGGCCAACCAGAGAGAACTAAGGGCTCGTAGCCTAGAGAAATAGTCGTTTATTGCCAGAAGTGCACGGGCTGATTGCCGAGTTGTCAGTATACGGTGCATTTGTTCTAGTGTTTGCTGCCTCAGATTATCAGCCTGATTATAACCAAATGAAAGATAATTATAATCAAATGCCAAAGCTATAATTACATTCAAAATGAGGGAAGATGACTGATGAGAGCAATGGTGATGTGGTACAAGTACAATGTTTAGACCAGCATATGCAAATCATGAGCCACATTGCAACTATAAAAATGAAAAAAAAGGATTATATCATGGAGCATTTTTTTTTTTATTTACCTGACGAAGGAACCCCTCTAGAGTTCCTAGCTTTCCCATGGCCATGGCCATTTGACCCATATAGTTTGCCACATTCCCAGATGAACCTGATGAGCCAGGGTTGCCATTAGCCAATGTTTCCGCCAGAGATTGCTGCAGTGCTTCCATCCCTTGTGACAGAGCATCTTCAGCCTGTTGGGAAGATTGCTGCAAGTTGTAAATGCCCATCAGCTGTTGCTCTGTCAGAGGCTCCAATTGATTCACAAGAAGCTGCACCGATTTCACCAAATTCAATTCAGTTCACATAATAGACCGCATAATCACCACCTTCTGTGTATTAAAGAAGGAAAAGCATAAAACAAAAGCTATGGCAATGCGAAAAACACCTTGAGGAGTTCAGATGAGCGAAAGCCACCTATCCACATGAAACAACGCTCTGCTGGTGTTTTCCACATTCCTGATAAGATGTGGAAAACATCAGCTTTTGCAGCAGTGCCTTTCAGCCTGTAAACTTCATTGAAGTGTGCAACGACATTGTCAACAATAGTATGAAGTTCAGTATCTCCTGCATGTGAATTGACCGCAGCCCTCAGCTCACTTATGTGCCTGTTCTGTTCTTCTAGCCACCGTGAGTATTCTGCATCAAATGCCAAGGCACCTGTAGAACAATGTGATCAACATCATCTGTATAAGAGATCTACATCAAATGCCAAAACAATGGAGTAAATTGGAATCAGTAGCAACAAGCAATTAAGACAGCAAACAGATATGAATCACAATAGAATAATAATGGACAAAATGGTAAACCTCCAACAATGTCCAAATCACATAACAAGCTCGTGGCTAAAGAATCAAAAGCCTAAACACCAGCTGGCAGGCCAAACTTTATACGACTCCCACTGCACTAGATGTCTAATTTGTAATCTGTGAGAGTAACTACACAAAAGCATCCCATAAAGATTGTCTTGAGCACTAAACAAACAACCTAAAGCTGCTGAAGCAGCAGGTGTGATGATGAGATGGCCCATATGATTTGTTGTATGCAAGTCTAAGCAAAGCATTGTTTATAGTAAATATCCATTTATATATAGGGGACTGTGACAAGAACACAACACCTCTGTCATTTGTCAAGCATATTCCCTCCCAATTTTAGAATACTGCGCATCTCCAGAGACAATGCTAATTGCTTATGTTTTATGGTCAGCAATCAGTACCTATCATGAAAAGTCCCCCAACTTTATAAAGTAACAAATATAACAAGCACCCCAATGGTGGCTATAACTTATTCTATACAAGGCCTGGATACTGTTTATTGCAACCATGGAGCAAAATTGTTAATCCTAGCGTCATTGTATAGTCAGTAACTCAACACACAAACATAATGTTCACTTGATTTACCATAACATATTGAAAACAAAATCACTAGTCATTATTACTACAATCAGCTCTGCATCTCTACACACAAAATACATAACCAAACACACACAGCTAATTAAGTACCATTTCCACTCATTGAATGGGTTTGGTCTCCTGAACTTGAAATGAAAATTCCCTGCAGTCAAGAAATTTAAATACAGATTATAAGACAACATATAATCCTTGCCAAAATAAGACAGAAATGGGAAACAATAAAAAGCCAAACCTGTTGCCGGGCTCTCTGGAGCTCTTGCTCCAGTTGGGTCAGCTTAAGCCGGCTGCTCTCCAGTTGTTGTACATATGCCTGTAATGGAGATAAGAAAGACAAAAAGTTCCATAAACAACGCATAAAACAGTGTAAATTTGAAATTTATAACATATATAGACCTATCCTTTGCAAATGCAGCTTCCCTGATATAATAGCAATGAATTGTGAGGACAGACAGCAAAAAAACACACAATACTTACTTTTTTCCTTAGTCGGCTTTTTCTAGCAGCTTCACGATTTTGAGCAAGCCTTCTTAATGTCTGCGTGACAATAATTAAGAGAAAAACAAATGAAAATGTCATAATATTGGGTGGCAGTCATGTAAATAAAATTAACTTCATCTATGCAACCTTCTGATCCCCTGCCTTTTCCTTTGACTTGTCACTGGAATCAGATGCTACTATTGCAGTTGATTGTCCTCTTTCAAACTGCAAAGGGAAGTCACTAAATTGTCACCCACAACTGACCAACAGCCTACGTTCTACCAGGAAATGAAATTTCCTTTGCATGAGAAGGCAATATTGAGAGACATAGAGAGAAAAGAGTGAGATGCATAGATTAGTGAATTTTTGCAAAACTGAGAATACATTGCTTGAGAAAGTAAGAGACATCACCCTTTGATTTTTGTCATCTGTATCATCTGTCGAGGTATCAGTTCTAGGACTGGCTTCTGCCATACTGGTTTCTCCCCAATTCTCAGGATGGTTACCAGGTATAGAAACTGGATTTACTTGCACTTCTTTTTGTAGTGGTAATGACTGGGACCCCACAACAGCAGCTGAGAGATTTATATCTGAAGATGCAAGGGGCTAAATTACAAAAAAAAAAAGAGGAAAGGAAAATTGCTCAGTTAACTTTGAAGCCATCATCAGTATAAAAAGCAAAGAAATGTGGAGAGAAGATAAAGCTCACCTTATTCAAAGTGCCAAACTGAACATCAGTGCCTATTGCCTGCCCGCTAGATTTTAATTGATGAAAAAGAGGATCTGAAAGACAATATAAATGACTAAGAATACAAGAAACTATATCAATATCAAGAGAAAATTTAAAAAGATCAAGAGCATAATCATATAGCAGTCTATGCAATGTGAGCTCAATGGATCATGCTGCAAGCTGAAATTATCTGGTATGCAATCTACCTACAACGTCATGCATGGATGTGCTGATGATGTTTCAACCAGAAGATGACCAGATCAAAAATCAATGCTTTAAGTAATGTAGTTAAGGAAAGATGTTATAGAGAAAAAGGACCCATGTTGAGAACTCCACCCCAGGCTAAAAATCTGACCGAGACATGATGTCTTGGCAACTGACAGATTGACTGTAATCCCAAATGGAAAATTGAGAATAACAATCAAGTACCCCCTAAGCTACAATATTTGATAAAAAGGTTAAATAGCTATGTCTTATGCATGATTTTGTGAAATTAGACATGCCATGACACAACGTTAGATGGTTAAAAGAAACCAAAGACATGGAAATAAAATTAGAAGTCTAAGGATCACCAATACAAAGAAAATCTGCTTTTGAAGGATGTCAAGATTTCAATTACATACTTCTGCTAAGATCAACAGCATCTTCTATGCGAAACCCAAGAGATTGCTCAATTGTTGAAAAGTCTGAAACTCTGGAAGAACGAATATTATTTCCTTCTGTGCCACTGAAACATATAATATCAGAACTATGAGAACCACACCAGTTATACAGAAGCAAGAAAAGGCAAACAACAAATCTGTAAATTCTAAAGGGTTGGACCAGTATTAATGCATTGGGACTGATTTTTTTTGTTACACATTGGGACCGAATTTAACTCTACTCTCTGTCCTCTCTCTGATATCAACACAAGAGCTTCATAGCACATAGCACAATCAAACAATACCTCCAAAATTACATGAACACAACTGTTCCCAGCATGCATTCTCTAAAGGAGAATTATAGTCACTCCAAGACCCTCAAAAAATTTCCAACTAAAAGCATCAATTGGGCTCCTTTTAGAAGTTAATCTTAGGTTCCATAAAATATTTAAAAATGCAAATATAAATGGTGCAGTTTGTGAGCCAAAAGAAAGATATAAGATTTGAGTTAATTCTCATTTTTTCTTTTCATTTAAGGTGCCAAGCAAACGATGAAATATTCCACACTTAATTTTCCTATTGCACACAAACAATTTCTCACTGATTAGCAGGAAGCTATCACTCAAAATTACAGCCTATATTACAACAACCCAGAAATAAACAAGCAACCACAATCAAATCTACAAAAATCATAGACATAAACTACAGATTAGCCAGATAATTCATCATACAACAGGAAGAATGAATTATACAACTCAAACTGATAAAGAATATTGAACTAAAAACAACTTACATGGGATTAGAAGTTGATATCTGAGGAACAAAGCTTGGCATCTCGGTCACAGCTTTATTATTATTATGTGTTCTACTCCCCATGAATCATCATAAACACTACCACCAGACTCTCTCAAAATTAACCAAACCCCCGTGTCCAAACACTTCTACTTCACAAAAATAGAAGTCAAGATTCTCTCTTTTATCACTCCCTACCCGGCTACCCCTTTTAATTACGCATAAAGTACTAACCTTTACCAAGCACTCAAGAGTCAAGACCAGACCAAAGAAGCAACAGCCCTCTATCCAAACACAACCCAAGACTACTAGAAGCACAAAGATTGTCCTAAGCTCGCAAAGCTAGAAGCACCAAGAATTGACATAACAAAGTAAAGCCTTGAACTTTATTCACGAAAGAAGAACCCAAAATAAAGAAAGAGTTATCAGTGCTAAAAACACTGAATTAATAATCAAGCAAAACCCAGATGGTGAAATGAAGAGAAAAGTTCAAACAAGAAACCCTAGTCAGAAAGACAGTCTTTTTGATTGTACAAAAAATAAATATATAAACATACAAAATAGTATTTACTCAGAAAGTATTATTAAAAGGTAACCCTGTGGTCTGTGCAATGAACTCTGCTTCTTTCTCACTCTGTATAAATAAAGTAAGCATTTTTTTTTTCCAAAGCTCAAACTTTGAAATTTGAGTTCTTCATTTATTTTATGTCTTTTTTTTTTCGTTTTTTTTTTTTTTTGCTGACTTTGGTGAGGAAGAGAGAGAGATCGAGAGAGTGGAGGAAGCGTGACGTTGAGATTATTCCAATCTCCTCCTGATGTCTTTTTCTTATTTGCTGGTATTATGATACATGACCATTACCTCTCTCTTTTTTTTCTTTTTTTTCCCCTTTGTTTTACGAAGCTACTCATTATAAGAGCTCTTTTTTTCCTCTGCTCTTAGCAAAATTATTTTTTAAAAAAACCTGTTTTTTTTTTTATTTTGAAAAAACTGAGAAGTGACTAGGCTTGCTTAACATTAGAGAGTGCTAGGCAGTATGGAAAAATGATTTTTTTTTTGTTTAAAATATTTTTATATATTTTTTAAATTATTTTGATATGATAATATTAAAAATAATTTTTTTAAAAAAATTATTATTTTAATATATTTTTTATATGAAAAACACTTTAAAAAATAATATCTATCACAATTAAAAAAAAACCATCTAAAAAAACTAATATGTACACCCCTCACATCACTATGTGATTTTTTTATTTATTTCAATTATTATTTTTTTAATTTCATAATTTTCATGTTTCTTTTAGTTTCTTTTGTTGTCTTCTTTTTCTATTGTTTATTTTTATGTTTGGAATTGCTTAAAAATATGCCTGATTTGAAAAACTATTAAATTTAAGTTTTTTTAGTGTGTTTTTGATGATTTTGATAGATAAATATTAAAAATAAAAAAATAAAAAATCATTTTATTATATTTTCAAGAAAAATAAATATTTTAAAAATTATCATATATATATCACAATACCAAATATTTTTTTTACTTGATTTTTGTGTTGTTTTGGGTGTTTTGTGGGTTAATAGTTTTTTTTTCTTTCTTCCCATATTGTCAAGGAATAATGATTTTTGTAAGGTTTCGAAAATTGTATTATCTAAAAGCAAAATTAATTGAAAAAAGGATGGATTAAGGATCAAATTAACAAGTTTTTGTCAATTTACAAGAGATGGATTAAGGATCAAATTAGAATGTTGGAGTAAAACTTTGGTGAAAAATTCAAAAATAAAACTTGTTAAAATCCATGTAATATTACTCATTTATTAAAAAATAAAATGCTAAAATGTGTGATTATCGTATCCAAAATAAGTTGGATTTGTTTGGGACGAGATAAGAATTGCTGCAAAAGAAATACATGAAGTGATGTAGAAACAGCGCATAGGACATTGAATCTTTATCCTAATCTAGCAGAAAGCATAAAATCTTTTTCCCTTCTGTTTTCTCTTTAGGATACCTCAAATCTTTTTCTTAATCCAGGGATCTTAGAATGTTTTTCATGATCCCATGAACGTGTTTGATTTTCTCTACTGTCGATAAAAATCGAAAACCAAGAGGGTTCAAACTGGAATATTATTCAACTGTATTCTCAATACAGTCAGGTCAAACTTCAGGGGTTAGGTAAAGACTCAAAACTCCTGAATGCAATAATAGCTTTAAAACAAGCAGAAGAGCAAGAAACCTCGTAGGAAGTTTCTCGTGTTCATATTATTAACATGGCCGGTCCAAATGAATTGAGAAACAGAAAGCAAATTTTTACTTTCGAATTCTGGCTCAAATTTCTAATTTATTCTCTACCTTGTTCACACCCGAAATAAAATTTACCTGATTCGGTGTTTCGTGACTTTATTAACCTGACCAATCTAGTCTAAACTCGAAAATAAATGACTCAAATTGATCAAATGGCCTACGAGCCGATGTGGGAATCCAGTAACCCAAATCTTCTATCGAAATAGATTTTGAACCGGGTCTGCAGCTATAATATATCCATCCCACAGATTATCTAATAACAGAAACTTCGAATTTAGTGTATGAATGTATTTTGTGATTGTAGTTGGTTCAAGGGAATCAACTCGATATTTTGTTTTTTATTTTTATTTTTATGGAGGGATTGATTTGAGGGGCTCGTGATCAGCTTGGTGCAAGAGCAGTTGTGGAATATCCAGCGAACTTGGTTCATGAATGCTCAGTTCCTTGGCCGCCAGCTTGGAAGGCTGTAGAAGCCTCGACCTTTTTCTCTTTCTGTTTGTCCTGGTACTTTGCAGAAGTCTTTCCCTGCTAGAAAATCAGACCCATGTTATTATTTTGTTTCAGAAGTCAAATCTGGTGAGTTCAGATCTTGTAAAAAATGCATGCATCACCTATATTAAAATAATTAAAAATGTATATAAAAATTATTTTAATATTTTTTCAGTAAATGCACAAGTTTCCATAACAGTAGACATGCACTTAATCTATGTCCAATTCTTTTTTAATATTTCAATTTGGATTCCAATTCTTTTTTTTTTTCAAGGGAAGAAAAATATTTTCTCTAATAAAATACTACACCCTAATACATGAAGATGACGAGTCCAATCCGGGAAATGATATTAAAAAACACTAAAAGAGAACAAATAAAGACAATATTATTTATATATTATAGGAAGAAATCCCTTAAAGGAGACAAGGAAGCTTCCTTGAAAGAAAGGTTTTCTTTTCAGCAGACCTAGTTCACAGTGAGTATATAAATAGAGAAGTAGGTGTTTTGGTGGGAAGATGCTAACAGTGACTGAATAATTATTTAATATTATGCTGTTTTCATCATCAACAAAATAAAATAAAATAAAAATTATGCTGTTTTTTAGTAGAAGATGCAGTGAATCTTCACAGCTTTATACCTTACAGCCCAATACCAATGGCGATCACCAGGCCTTCATAAATCTGGCCAAGTAAGTGCCCAGTAAGATAAACCCAGCTGCACCATTAGGTCAATAACCCTAGGGGTCCATAATGTTGTTCTCACAGCCCTTCAAGTCTTCTGATATCATTTTCATTTGAAGATGAATGGCCCAGAAGAAGAAAAGGCATATAAAACGATGCCCTGCGTAGAATTTGAAAGGTGCAATCTGCCAAGAAAAACCCAATTAGTAATCCAATCCTCTAATTTGTGAACTGAACTAAGCATCTGTGCATGAATAAGCTTTTTCTTTTTTCCAACTAATAATGTTTTGTGCTGGTCAGCTGGGTTTATGCGTAGATAAATTAATTCATCATGGATATAATTCTCTATTAGCTAGCTAGAGGGGACAAGTTGCAGAGGAAGAAGATGAAAGTTTATTTATCCCGCCGGGTTTGACCTAAATTTAATCTTCTATTTAAATTCACAACCCAAGTTATAAATTCTAATAGATAAAATTAATTTTATTATTTTATTATATAATAAAAATTAATTTATTAACAATCTAATTTCCCACTTGGTTACAGCTACAGCTACTGTACCGGCCGATGGTGATCGGCAAAGAAGAAGGAGGTGAGGCCCACGACCAATAAAGAGAAACCGGGAATTTGAATTTGAGTTTCCATGTCATGATGTCACTATATACGCAACTTGGTTGCGCGGCAGCAGCACCGGCTGCAGATCTTCCATTCCCAGCAGTTCGCCGTCCACTTTATTAGAATCTATTTCAATACATCGGTGGAAGGGCATCATCGGTTCTCATGTTATCTCATTTGTCAATTACTCTAATGCCCTCCGGTAATGCCTTCCGGATGAAGGTTAACATACCATCATCATTTTCATTATAATTTAGGTTTTATTTCTCAAAAAATTATTAAATTAATGTTTTTAAATCATTTCAGTATTCTTGTGTATTAAATACACAAGAACATCAAAATCATAAAGGGAGTGTTTTTTAGATGCTTCTGTCTAATTTTAATATGCTTGTTTTGATAGGAAAATATTATAACACTATTTAAAAAATAATAATTCAATATTTTTCAGATAAAAATATTTTTGATGATATTACTAAAAGTACACTAAATCAGCGATTGAAGAATCTAATTTTTTTCTACACTCGTCAAACATAATAAGTTTAAAAGCCATTGAAATGAAATTTAATGGCAATGACCTCTCTCCTTGACAAGAGATGGGAATCCCTTGCACAATTATCTAGGAGTGAGTAAAAAAATCAAAAAATTAATTAAACCGAAAAAATCAGGAAAAAATAACTGAAAAACCAAACCAAAAAAAAAACCGATTAAACCGATTAAAATTTAAAAAAAAACAGCTGGTTCGGTTCGGTTTGGTTTCGGTTTTATAAGCAAAAAACCAAACCGAACCGAAACCGGAAAAAACCGAGCCAAACCGGAAAA
>Ga0307515_10015158_pt1 | contig 14217 bp, 19 predicted proteins | sample 17_EM_MG_FD_194513 | JGI IMG/M metagenome (GOLD analysis project Ga0307515, IMG submission 194513) | Populus trichocarpa ectomycorrhiza microbial communities from riparian zone in the Pacific Northwest, United States - 17_EM | ecosystem: Host-associated > Plants > Roots > Unclassified | place...
CCGCGCGATACTGGCGCGTTCCGGGTCGCGGGCAAGTGGTCCGGTCAGATGGAATGTCGACGGTGATATCACCGGTTTCGATGGAATCGAGCGGGATCGTGAATCCGCTGTTGGATTCCGCATTCGGCACCGTGCCGGGCGGCATGCCGCCGAAGCGGCCGCTATAGTCCATATCACCGAGAGATTGGGAGAAGGCCGGAGCGGCAAAGCTCAGGAGAGCGATCGAAGTTGCTGCAATAAATCTGCGCATGATGCTGTTCCTTCTGGTTTCAGCTATCTTTTTGTTTTGCGCAATTCCGGACGCAAAACCGCGACGCACTTTTGCTGGAATTGCTCTAGAAACAACAGGGCGACCTCATTGTTCCCACGGATCGAGCGCTGACGATCAAACTTTGGCGATCGGCGTCTTCGGCTCGGGACAGCGCGAATTCCAGCTCATTCACGCCAGCGCGGCAGCAGGTTTTCGAGACCTGTCGGGTAGAGATCGATGCTGGCATCACGCAGCATGTCACGGCCAAACCAGCGCGCCGTCGCCGCCGTCTCGTCGAGTTCGGAATAGTGGATTTCGTCGCGCTCGTAGAGCGATGCATCGGCCAGTTCGATGTCGGCAGCGAAGATGAATTCGTGACCGGTCGCGCCATGATGCTCGAAGATGTTTTCGAGCAGATGCCAGGGGCCGACGATGCGGATCGCCGTCTCGAGTTCTTCCTTGAATTCGCGACGCAGAGCTTCCTCGCGGGTTTCGCCGAATTCGATTGCGCCGCCGAGCGGGCGAACGCCCTTGATACGGCCGCTGTCGTCTTCCACTTCCGCGACGAGCAGCCGGTCTTCACGCCAGGCGAGGCCGATCACCTTCACCCTGATAAACTGCGACGGTCTCCAGACGGCCATGTGACTCTCCCTCCATCCCGGCAGCGCTTAGTTAGCGGATAGAGGTTGCAAGGCAAGGGAGGCAAGAGCCGCCGCAGAGGCCGCCCGGCGGGCTCTGCGGCTAAAACCCGGTGCTTTCAGGGCGAGAATAATGAGCCACGCAACGATCCGGCGAGGCTCCTTATGATCGGCTATTTTAGACGAACTGGCTAAGACCCGGTACGGAGCCGACGACCTCGTCGACGACCTCTTCGCCGGCATATTGCTTGGCGATCGCGATGGTTTCCTTGGCGAGCGAAGTGATCTCGCCCATGCCGAGGCCTTCGCCCATCAGCTGCTGGCCGAGCCCCATGATGCCGCCGCCGCCGAGCGAGCTCATCAGCCCGCCGAGCAGACCGCCGCCGCCGGCGCCCTCGCCGTTGAACTGGGCGACGAGATCGGCGCCGCCGGGAATCGCTTCGATCATCTTGGCAACAGGACCATCGGCAGCCTCGCGCTGCAGGAAGCCGAGCATCATGCCGAGCGCCTTTTCGGCCAGCTCCGGCGAAATGCCTACGCGATCGGCGATCTGGGTCACAATTTCATTCATCGTCAGCCTCCTGTTTTTTTGACGTTAACGTCAACGTTAATCGAAATTCGACCGCAACTCAAGCCGGCCCCTCCCAGGTGGCACTGTGTCCGGTTTTGCTTTCAATGCAAACAGTTGTCCGCATGCGCCTGCCTGCTTATAACAGGGAAACGATGGTTCGATGAAGGCGGCGGGACAGAACGCATGCCTTCTGACACAAACGGCGGCAGGGCCGAAGGGAGACATTCCGAATGCTCGAGGAAGGCAAGATTTTCATCGGCGCGAGCCGCAACCCGGATGACAGCATCAACAAGCCTGAATATCTCGACCTGAAGTTCGGCAACCGCCACGGCCTCGTCACCGGCGCCACCGGCACCGGCAAGACGGTGACGCTGCAGGTGCTGGCGGAAGGCTTCTCCCGGGCCGGCGTTCCGGTCTTCGCGGCCGACATCAAGGGCGACCTTTCCGGCATCGCCGCAAAGGGCGAGCCCAAGGATTTCCTCACCAAACGCGCTGAGCAGATCGGCTTTACCGACTACGAATTCGACCAGTTTCCCGTCATCTTCTGGGATCTCTTCGGCGAGAAGGGCCACCGGGTGCGCACCACCGTCGCCGAGATGGGACCGCTGCTGCTCGCCCGGCTGATGGATGCTTCCGAACCGCAGGAAGGCGTCATCAACATCGCCTTCAAGCTCGCCGACCAGGGCGGCCTGCCGCTGCTCGATCTCAAGGATCTCACCTCGCTGCTGAATTATATGGGCGAGAACGCCACCGAACTTTCCAACCAGTACGGCCTGATCTCCAAGGCCTCGGTCGGTTCGATCCAGCGAGCGCTGCTCGTTCTCGAACAGCAGGGTGCCGAGCATTTCTTCGGCGAACCGGCGCTGAAGATCTCCGACATCATGCGCACCAGCAATAATGGCTACGGCCAGATCTCGGTGCTTGCCGCCGACAAGCTGATGATGAACCCGCGTCTCTACGCCACCTTCCTGCTCTGGCTGCTCTCTGAACTCTTCGAGGAATTGCCTGAAGTGGGCGACCCCGACAAGCCGAAGCTGGTCTTCTTCTTCGACGAGGCGCATCTGCTCTTCAACGATGCGCCGAAGGTGCTGACCGAACGTGTCGAGCAGGTGGTGAGACTGATCCGTTCCAAGGGCGTCGGCGTCTATTTCGTGACGCAGAATCCGCTGGACGTACCGGAAACGGTGCTCGCCCAGCTCGGCAACCGGGCACAGCATGCGCTGCGTGCCTATTCGCCGCGTGAACAGAAAGCGGTGAGGACGGCGGCCGATACCTTCCGTGCGAATCCGGCCTTCGATTGCGCCACCGTCATCACCAATCTCGGCACCGGCGAGGCGCTGATCTCGACGCTCGAAGCCAAGGGTGCGCCCTCGATCGTCGAGCGTACACTGATCCGCCCGCCATCCGGCCGCGTCGGCCCGGTGACGGATGCCGAGCGCCAGCAGATCATGGACCGGAGCCCCGTTCTCGGTGTCTATGACGAGGATGTCGACCGCGAATCCGCCTTCGAGATGCTGGCGGCGCGGGCGAAGAAGGCGGCAGACGCCGATGCCGCCAAGCGGCCGCCGGAAGACGCGCCGACGCAACAACAACCGGGCACCACGACCTCCGGCTGGACACTGCCGGGCTTCGGTGGCAGCAATGACGACGACAATCAGGGCCGCGGCCAATCGCGCGGCCGGGCTTCCGGCTACCAGCGCGAGACGGTGGTGGAGGCGGCGATGAAAAGCGTGGCGCGCACGGTGGCCACACAGGTCGGCCGGGCGCTGGTACGCGGGATATTGGGGAGCTTGAAGCGGTAGGATTGTGATCTGGTCCGAGGGAATGTGCTCCGTCGCGAACGGTGCACATTCCCCTTGGTTCTCACGCCGCTGCCGACCCAGCCCGTTCCCGAAGTGCGCGGTTCGCCTTGAACCAAATGCATTCTTCACCTAAATTATCGCTATCGACCATTTCAACAGGATGTGTGCCGCAATGGATTTCAACCCGATCGCAACGCCAGTTCGCCTTGCCAACGGGGAAATCCATATCCATGCCTGCATCCATCACTCTCTCCCATCTTTCGTGGTCCGCGCCTGACGGCCGGCCGCTTTTTTCCAATCTCGACCTGAGCTTCGGAGCGGATCGTACCGGTCTCGTCGGGCGCAACGGCGTCGGCAAGACCACGCTGCTCAAACTGATTTCAGGTGAGATCCGGCCTCTTTCGGGGACGATAGCCATCAGTGGCAGCCTCGGTATCCTGCGTCAGAGCGTCCAAGTGGCGCACGAGGAGACGGTCGCCGATCTCTTCGGTGCAACCGCAGCGCTTGACGTTCTGCGCCGCGCCGAAGCCGGCGAGGCAACAGCCGACGAGCTTGCATCCGCAGACTGGATGCTGGAGGCGCGTATTGCCGCGGCACTCAACCGTACCGGTCTCGACGTGCCGCCGGAGACGTCGCTTGCTGCACTCTCCGGCGGGCAGCGCACACGCGCCGGGCTGGCTGCTCTGATCTTTGCGGAACCGGATTTTCTGCTGCTTGACGAACCGACCAACAATCTCGATCGCGAAGGCCGCGAGGCGGTGATCGCGCTGATTTCGGGCTGGCGGGCCGGTGCGATCATCGTCAGCCATGACCGGGAACTGCTCGAAAGCGTGGATGCGATCGTGGAGCTGACGTCGCTCGGCGCCACGCGCTACGGCGGCAACTGGAGCCATTATCGCGAGCGCAGGGCTCTTGCGCTCGCCGCTGCGCAGCACGATCTCGCCGATGCCGAAAAGCGCATGGCCGAGGTTGCGAGGAGCGCGCAGGCGACGGTGGAGCGGCAGGCGCACAGGGACCGCGCGGGACGAAAGATGGCCGCCAAGGGCGGCATCCCGCGCATCATGCTCGGCGGATTGAAGGAGCGGAGCGAAATGACGGGCGGCGACAACGCTCGCCTTGCCGAACGCCGGCGAGCACAGGCACTGGAAGATGCAACGGCAGCGCGCGAGAAAATCGAGATCCTCCAGCCGCTGTCGGTGACTTTGCCGCCGACCGGGCTACCGGCGAGCAAGATCGTGCTGAAGATGGATGCCGTGACATCGGGCTATCGGCCTGATGATCCCGTCATCAGCGATCTCTCTTTCGACATAACGGGACCGGAGCGTATCGCCGTCACCGGCCCCAACGGTTCGGGCAAGACGACGTTGTTGGGGCTCGTGACCGGCGATCTGAAACCCTGGAGTGGAACGGTGGGCGTCATGACCGCTTTCTCGATGCTCGACCAGAAGGTGAGCCTTCTCGATCCGTTGGACACCATCCGCGACAATTTCCGCCGGATCAATCCGCAGGCCGACGAAAATACCTGCCGGGCTGCCCTTGCCCGCTTCATGTTCAGAGCCGATGCTGCGTTGCAGATCGTATCGACGCTGAGCGGCGGACAATTGCTGCGCGCCGGCCTCGCCTGCGTTCTGGGATCATCACCACCGCCGCTGCTGATCCTCGACGAACCAACCAATCATCTCGATATCGACTCGATCGCGGCGGTCGAGGCGGGACTGCGTGCCTATGACGGCGCACTCCTCGTCGTCAGCCACGACGAGACGTTCCTTGAGAGTATCGGGATAACACGGCGGCTGGAGCTGCCTGCCGCCGATCCGACCGGATAATTCCGCCTCATGCTCGTTCTGCGCTTCGAACGCGACGGTTGCGGCGAACGGCAACGATCAACGCCGTCGCGCAGATCAGAAGTTCCAGACCGAAAGTCCAGTGCAGCATGAAACTGACGACCCAGTTGCCGTAGGTCGCCGGCACCGTCGTCAGCTCGAATTTGGACCAATCGAATGGTGCCAGCCAGAGCATCGGCGCGGCGACCGTATCCATGATCATGTGGAGCATGACGGCTGCGATAAAGACAGTGGCTGCAGGAAACCAGCGCAGCGCCAGCCGTCCGACAGCCGGCAGAGCCACGACGGCGAGAGCAAGCCAGAAGAGTGGCCAGTGGGAGACATAGTGGTGATGATGGACCTTGCCGCCGGTCAGGAAGAAATAGACCATGTCGAAATCCGGAAGCACGCTGCCGACCAATGCGGCAGCCATGATGCGGGGCGCAGCGGATTGCTGCTGCGCGGCGCTAGCCAGAATGTAGCCTGCCGGCAAATGAGCAATGAGCATGCGTCTTGTTCTCCCGGTCGGCCCCGAGGAATCCTCTATGCACGGTTTGTGGCCGGAAATCGGCGCACGTCCGGTTCCCTTGCCTCTTTTTGCAGGCAATGTTATTTCAATCCTGCAACCTTTCGAGAAAGGAGGATCACGCAATGCAGTACTATTTCCGGTTTAATCGCCAGCGTGGTCCCGTCAACGCCCTGCAAATGCGTTTGCAGGGCTGACCAGAGACCGTTTCTCGATATCTCTTCCTGGTCTGCCCTTCGTGGCCAATGCGGCGCCGTATCCCAAGGTTCGAGCGCGCATTCCTGTAATTCCCCGGGCCTGATATGCGCAATCCTGTGATGGCTGAACGCCCCTGGATCGCGCCAACCTCCCGGTCAAGACCAGAGAATGATCATGACTCTCATCAATATCCGCAATCTCGGCATGACGCTGGGCAATCCGCTGTTTTCCAAACTCAATCTCGTCGTCAATGCCGGCGACCGCATCGGCCTCGTCGCCGCCAACGGACGTGGCAAGTCGACGCTGCTTGCCTGCATCACCGGCACGCTGGAGCCGAGCGAGGGCGAGATCACAAGATCGCGCGGGCTCACCATCGGCCATGTCGCGCAGAATGTGCCGCCTGCCCTGTTCGATACGCCGTTCTACGATGCCGTGCTGCAGGCGCTGTCGGCCGATCAGGCCGAAAGCGAGAGCTGGCGCGTCGACGTGGTGCTGGAATCGCTCGACGTGCCGGAGGCGATGCGCCGGCGACCGCTGAAGCAGTTGAGCGGCGGCTGGCAGCGGCTCGCCATGCTCGCCCGCACCTGGGTGGCCGAGCCCGACGTGCTTCTGCTCGACGAACCGACCAACCATCTCGACCTCGAAAAGATCGCGCAGTTGGAAGGCTGGCTGAATGCACTGCCGCGCGACGTGCCTGTTATCCTGTCCAGCCACGACCGCGCCTTCCTCGATGCGACGACCAACCGGACGCTGTTCCTGCGGCCGGAGCAATCGCCGGTCTTTGCCCTGCCCTACACGCGGGCACGCGCAGCCCTCGACGAGGCCGACGCCTCGGAGGCGCGGCGCTACGAGCGCGACATGAAGGTGGCCGAGCAATTGCGCAAGCAGGCGGCGAAGCTCAATAATATCGGCATCAACTCCGGCAGCGACCTGCTCGTCGTCAAGACGAAGCAGTTGAAACAGCGTGCGGAAAAACTCGAGGACGCGGCAAAACCGGCGCATCTCGAACGTTCGGCCGGTGCGATCCGCCTCGCCAACCGCGGCACGCATGCCAAGGTGCTGGTGACGTTGGAGGATTCGGCGGTGACGACGCCTGATGGCACGCTGCTCTTCCGGACCGGCCGGCAATTCATCTGCCAGGGCGACCGCATCGTGCTGCTCGGCCTCAATGGCGCCGGCAAGTCGCGGCTGGTCTCCATGCTGAAGCGAGCGATCGAGACACCGGAGGCGGTGCGAGACAGCATCAAGGCGACACCGTCACTGGTTCTCGGTTATGGCGACCAAACGCTTGCCGATCTGACCGACAAGGACACGCCGATCGGCACGATCATCCGCCGCTTCGACGTCGGCGACCAGCGGGCGCGCGCACTGCTGGCCGGGGCGGGCATGACGATCGACATGCAGGCAAAACCGATCGGCCAGCTTTCTGGTGGTCAAAAGGCGCGGCTCGGCATGCTGGTGCTGAGGCTGGCGGAGCCGAACTTCTACCTGCTCGACGAGCCGACCAACCATCTCGACATCGAGGGGCAGGAAGCGCTGGAGAGCGAGCTGATGGCGCACGAGGCGAGCTGCCTGCTGGTATCGCACGACCGCAGCTTCGTGCGGGCGGTCGGCAACCGGTTCTGGCTGATCGAGAAGAAGCGGCTGGTGGAAGTGGAGAGCCCGGAAGGGTTCTTTGCTTCTGTGAAAGGATGATGGATGGTGAGGGGGTGCCGTGCAGCCCCCTCACCCGCCTGCCGGCACCTTCTCTCCGGGGGGAGAAGAGATATGCCGCAACGTCTCGATTCCCTCTTCTCCCCTCGGGGAGAAGGTGCCCGTAGGGCGGATGAGGGGGCTGCACGGCACGCCGCTAACGATGCCCCACCAACACTGCGCCCAAACACCTACCGCTTCGGTGCCACCAGACAGAAGAAGGCGCCTTGCGGGTCCATGGCCTGGATAATCCAGCTGCCGCCGGGGACTTCCATCGGACCGTGGACGACCTTACCGCCGCCCGATGTGACGCGTTCGGTCGCGGCATCGAGGGTCGGCACGATGAAATAGTAGCTCCAGAACGGCATCGGGATGTTTTCCGGCTTGGTCATCATGCCGCCGATCTGCTTGCCGTTATGGGAGAAGAGATAGTAGACGCCCATCGGGCCCATGTCGAAATCGCTATCCTTCTTCCAACCGAACAGCTTGGAATAGAAGGCCACCGCCTCTTCGCCATTGCCGGCGTAAAGCTCCCGCCAGCCGATATTGCCGGGCGCGTCGACGGCCAGTTCCGGCATCGGATTCTCCATCGGCGCCGGCGTCATGATGCAGAGCACAGCGCCATGCGGATCGGCGACGACAGCGAAACGGCCGATGGTCGGGATGTCTTCCGGCGGACGGCGAACCGAACCGCCATTGGCGGCGAAATCCCTGGCCGACTGGTCGACGTCGTCGACGTCGACATAACCTGTCCAGTTCGGCGGAATACCCTTACCCTCGAGTTCGGCCGGAAATTCCATCAGGCCGGCGACGCCGATGCCATTCGCCTGGAAGATCGTATAGGTGGGCATGCCTTCCACCTTCATTTCGGAGGTCGTCCATCCCACAACCGAACTGTAGAACTTCGCGGCAGCTGCCGTGTCGGGGGTCATCAGTTCGCACCAGATGAACTTTCCATGCGTCTCAGACATCATACTCTCCCTTTTTCGGCGCCCGCCCTTTCGAGGTTTTGACGCCGTGATTGTTAGATCTTGCGGGCGTAATGCGCTTCCATGAACTGCTTCCACGCGCCGTCAGGTTGCTTGGCGCTTGATATGAAGGTGCGGTGATCGTCGTCGAGGAAGGCGATCTGCTCGCGGTAGTCGGCAAGCCCCTCGCCATCGAAGGCAGGCCCCGTCGTATAAAGGTTCAGCACATTGCCCGATGCGTCGAGCTCGCCCTCATAGACCCACATATAGTCCATCATGCTGCCGATCCAGCTTCCGACATACTTGCCTTTCGAGGCGTTGTAGCCGAGCGTCAGGATGCTGGTGGCCTCCTTGCCATTGGGCATGCGTCCGGTGCCTTCGGCAACGAACCAGATGCCGTGCAGCGAGCGGGCGGTCTCCATCCAGGCTTCATTGCCCGCCATCTCGGGTGCGGTGACGATCCAGTCGCCGACCAGTCTTTCCAGGAAGGAATGTTCCTTCAGCACTTCAGCGGTCTTCATCATCCTCTTCTCCCTTGAGTGATGGTGGCCTATGTCAGTGACAGCAGGATGGCGCCTTTGGAGCATCCTCATATTCGTCATGGCGCCGCACGAAATTCATCGTGCTGTCCTCATTGCGGCCCTTCGGGGCGCGGTCGAGGATCATCAGCGTGCCGATCAGTTCTTCCGGCCCGCGGGCATAGCTCGAATAGGTATGGAATACCTCGCCCTTTTCATTCCGGTAGAAAGCGCTGAGCCCCGGCAGTTCGTCATTGGCATCGGCCGGCTCCATAGGAGTGAAATTGTAAAGGACCTTGTCTTTGGCAAGGTCTTCAGGACTGAAGGAGACGTGATAATCGAAATTGAAATCGCTGCCGAAGGATGAAACCCAGGGAAACTGCCATCCCATGCGCCTGTTATAGGCGGCGATCTTGTCGAGCGGCGCACGCGAAACGGTGACCCAGGTGACGTCGTGATGGTTGAGATGCGGCAGGGCACCATCGACGTGATCGCACAGGAAGGAGCAACCGGGGCAGCCGGCATCCCAGTCCGGGCCGAGCATGAAATGGTAGATCAGCAGCTGGCTGCGCCCGTCGAAAAGATCGGCGAGCGACTTCTTTCCCCCGGGCGTGTCGAAGACATAATCCTTGTCGACCTTCACCCAGGGCAGCGCCAGACGCGCGGCATTGACGCTGTCGCGCAGCCTCGTCGCTTCTTTTTCCCTTGCCAGCAGGGCGCGGCGGGCCTCGAGCCATTCCTCGCGGGAAACAACCTCATTCTGCATCGCTTGCGCCCTCCTCCGGCGCTCACCGGCGAAGCCAGCCTATCTCCTTCTCCTTGACTAAATACATTGATATCAATAGAAATGGAGCATGTCAAATTCGATCGAGATTCCTTTTTCCACGACGCTGCTGGTGCGAGATCACTGCATGTGCCTGCATGTGCAGCGGGCGGCGCGCGCGCTTGCCCGGCTGTTCGACGATGCGCTGAGGCCCGCCGGGCTGACCAACGGGCAGTTTTCGCTGATGATGTCGCTGAACCGGCCGGAGCCGCCGCCGATGGGGCCGGTTGCCGCCCTGCTCGCCATGGACCAGACGACGCTGACGGCCGCGCTGAAGCCGCTGCAACGTAAAGGCTGGGTGAATGTAATGGAGAACCCCAGGGACAGGCGCGGCCGGCTGTTGAGCCTCACTGCCGAAGGCAAGGGCATTCTGGCAAAAGCGCTGCCGATCTGGGAAAGCACGCATGCAATGATCGACGGAAAGCTCGGGGACGGCAATTCTGCACGGCTTCGGCAAGACCTGCAGGCGCTGTCATGGATGACGGCCGAAACACCGAAATCGCCCGGCTCGACCAGCCGGTCCCGTCGCAGTGGCCGGGCAGCGGCAGAATAGCGCCCCTCCCCGGCCGAAAGATCGCGGCAGCCGACAGGGCTGCCGCGCTTCAAAGCCGGTCAGGCAACCGTGACAGGAACTTCGGTCGAAGTGCGCATGGCGTGGCTGTAGGGGCAGACGATATGGGCTGCGGCTGCGAGCTTTTCGGCCGTTTCGCGGTCGAGACCCGGAATGTTGACCGTCAGGGCCACTTCGATGCCGAAACCGCCGCCATCCTCACGCGGGCCGATACCGACCTTGGCGGAGACAGTCGTGTCTTCGGGAATCTTGACCTTCTGCTGGCCCGCGACAAATTTCAGGGCACCGAGGAAGCAGGCGGAGTAGCCGGCGGCGAAGAGCTGTTCGGGATTGGTGCCGGTCGCGCCGTCGCCGCCGAGCTCCTTCGGAACGGTCAGCGTCACGTCCAGAACGCCGTTTTCGGAAACGGCGCGGCCTGCGCGGCCGCCGGTGGCAGAGGCTTTGGTCGTATAGAGAATAGGCATGACAATCTCCTTTGGTTGGGCCCTTCGATCGGGTTGGATTTTTATTATCGCACAAATAAATTGTACGCAAGTGAATTTTGCAAATTGCATTTGGAATTCGAAAGGAGGACAATCGGGCCTCCAGCGCATCGAGCTTTCCGAAAATCAGAATCGATTTTCGGAAAGCTCGATGCGAGGATTGAAAGTGTTACGGCGTCCTTTGCGCGTCTGAAAAGACGCGCGGCGCTGTAGGGATGACGGATATGAAAGCGCAAACGGCAAAGACGATGAAGATACCGGAAGAGGAAAAGCGGCTGGAAAAGCAGCTGTGCTTCGCGGTCTACGCGACAGCACACGCTTTCACCCGCGCCTACAAGCCTATCCTCGACAGGCTCGGCCTTACCTATCCGCAATATCTGGTGATGCTGGTACTGTGGGAACGCAGCGAACTGCCGGTCAAGACGATCGGCGAGCAGCTGGATCTCGATTCCGGCACGCTATCGCCGCTGCTGAAACGGCTGGAGCAGAACGGGCTCATCAAGCGCACGCGCGACCTGCGCGACGAACGGCAGGTGATCGTGTCGCTGACGCCGAAGGGTCAGGCGATGAAGAGTGAGATCAATACGATTATGATGGCGATCGGCGAAGCCGCGGGCTGTACGCTGGAAGAGATGGCCGGGATGCGCGAAATGCTGCATCGGCTGCGGGGCAATCTCGGACGGCCCGGCCCGGGCGGTGGCGACTGAACGCATCCGCCCGATAAAACCGGAAACGACATGCCCTGAGAATCAGGGCCGCCGCGTACCGGACTTGGCCGGCGACCGGCGCTTCTTTACAGGCGCCGCTTCAGGTTCGTCCGCAGCCTGCTGCAAACGCAGCGCCCTCAGCTTCTCCGTCTTCTTGTCACGGGCGGACGCCTCGGCCGCGATGATGGCGCGAGCCGTATGATCGGTGGCTTCCGCCTTGTCGCGAGACGAAAGCTTGGCGGGATTGAAGAATTCTCCCTTGGTGGCGGTCATGTGCCCCTTTCTAAGTGATGGTGCGCTTGAACCAGGTTCCACGGCCGCCGCCGTGATTCCACAGCTGGCGCCGTGATTCCACAGCCGGCTGTGATTCCACGGCTGGGATTAGCGGGTGCGGAGAACCTTCTTCGGTGCCGGCAGCAGACCTTCGCGCTGCAGCTTCTTGCGTGCGAGCTTGCGCTGGCGGCGAATGGCCTCGGCCTTTTCGCGGGCGCGCTTCTCGGACGGCTTCTCAAAAGCGCTGCGCGCCTTCATTTCACGGAACAGACCTTCACGCTGCATCTTTTTCTTGAGCACGCGGAGCGCCTGATCGACGTTGTTATCCCTGACGAGAACCTGCAAAACGATATCCTTCCTGTCGGCGGCAAGGCCGCGCTGTCAATAGTTGAGAAACGGCGAGACTACTTCCTGATTTTGATGCCCGAAAGCTTCAGCCAGGGCTCAGCGCCATCGGTCTTGGCCACCATCTCGGGGGAAGCCCTGGACGGGGATTCCTCGGTATCGATGTCGGCCTCGGTGATGCGGCGCTCGAAATTTTCCGCGGCGAACTGGACGCGATATTGCACATGCCCATGGTCGTTGGGCAGGATGCTGGCAATACGGCACCGCTTATCGGCTTTCGCCGTACGCGTGAGGCCGGACTTCAGCACGATCATGTCGCCGACATTATAATTCGGTCTGCGCATTTCAGCGTCCCTTCAACTCTTCGGCTGCTCATCAGTCAAGTCAAAAGCCGGCGATCAAAGCAAAAAGGCCGGGCTCTAACCCGACCTCTTCCAGTCACTCAGCCCGCTGCCAGCATGGGCGGCTCACTGCCAGTACATCCGTGGTCAGCTCGCTGCCACTATATCGCTGGTCAGCATAGGCGAATGACAAATCATGCAGCCTGAAGGTTGTCGGCCGAGTTCTTGCCGGACTTCTTGTCACGGACGAGATCATACCGGTGGTTCTGACCTTCGGCGAGTTCGCGCATACCCGCGCGTTCAACAGCCGAAATATGGACGAAAACGTCCGTAGAACCATCATCGGGCTGGATGAAGCCGAAACCCTTGGTACCATTGAACCACTTGACGACGCCTGAATTCATAACGATCTCCTTTTCAACCGTTTGTGTGCACCCTGGGACCGATTATCCCAGGATAATATCGATGTTGAGAGGATATCTGACGGAGCGCTTCAGCGCGTGGACAAAGGTCGCAAGCAATATTCGATACGCACCATGTAGGATATTTAGCGAATTAAGCAATGGTATTTCGAAAATAAATCTCTTCCGGGCGCCGAAAACAGAGGCGTTTGCCCGGCAAAGTAGCAGCCGCTTGCCCGGCAAAATGGCACCCCCTTGCCTTGGGAAAGCAGATTCTGCTTTCCGGGCAGATCGAGTTGAGGCGGCCGGATTGCGGCCGCCTCAACGGCAATTACTGCCAGACGACGATCGGCGCCTTTGTGGGAACGCGGTCGTAGAGATCGATGATATCCTGGTTCAGCAGGCGAACGCAGCCTGAAGAGACGGCCTTGCCGATCGAGCGCCAGTCGGGGTTGCCGTGCAGGCGGTAGAGCGTGTCCTCGCCATCCGAGAAGATATAGAGCGCGCGGGCGCCGAGCGGGTTCTTGAGGCCCGGCTCCATGCCGCCGTTCTCGATCGAATATTTGACGAGTTCCGGCTGGCGCGCAACCATCTCGTTCGGCGGCTTCCAACGCGGCCATCTCTGACGCCACTGGATGACGCCCGACCCTTGCCAGGCAAAACCTTCGCGGCCGATACCGACGCCGTATCGCATCGCCATGCCGTCATTCTGGACGAGATAGAGGAAGCGCGACGGCGTATCGACGACGATGGTGCCGGGGCGCTGGCCCGTGGGATCGGCGACAAGCTGGCGATAATAGCGCGGATCGATCTGCTCGTAAGGAACGGCAGGGATAAGGAAGCCGCCGTCCTCGACCGGGCCATACATGACGGCAAGCTCGGCCGCACTCGGCACGCTCGAGGTCCCCATGGACGGGAACAGGCGGGCGGGCGAACGGTAGATGATCGACATGCCGCCGGTATTCACCGTATTGGCCGAGGAGGCGCAGCCGGCAAGCGCGGAGGCTGCAGTAAGCGCCGAAAAGGAAAGGAAGCTGCGGCGGGAAAGAGGTCTATCGAAGCTCATGACGCGGGACTGATTTCCTTGTGATGCGGGAAGCCGGACAAGGCGCCGGGCAAACCGATGATTCTTCCGATGCCGGTAACGACATCAGGAAATCTATCGGCTTGCGCTAAATAAACCATAGCTTCACGCAGACGTGTCCTGCTCGGAGCAGACGATATAAGCAGCGCTGTTGCAGCGCTACATCACAACGATCTCGGCCTTGGCAGGAACACGGTTGTAAAG
>Ga0307515_10015159_pt1 | contig 14216 bp, 22 predicted proteins | sample 17_EM_MG_FD_194513 | JGI IMG/M metagenome (GOLD analysis project Ga0307515, IMG submission 194513) | Populus trichocarpa ectomycorrhiza microbial communities from riparian zone in the Pacific Northwest, United States - 17_EM | ecosystem: Host-associated > Plants > Roots > Unclassified | place...
TAGCGAAGAGAACACCTATCTTCCGCGTCCAGCAACAAGTTTACGGCGGAACTTCGCTAATAATATGGAGGCTCTACTCTACTGGGAATGGTGGACATCCTCCAGGAGGTGCAGGAGGTATGCAGGGCTTTCCAGGCCTCAATTTTAGCCCAGGAAAGATGGAAAAAGGCCAGGCTCTTGCTGAATTTGTATGTGTCTGTGACGCTCACTCTAAGCTGTTCTGTCCTGACATTCTTTGATCTATAAGAGTGTCGACCTCACTGAGCTCGCCCGCCAAGGAAAACTGGATCCCACCATTGGACGCGACGAAGGTCGGCACAGAACTTATGTGAGCAAGTACGCGCGTCGCTGACTAAGATTTTCCAGAAATACGAAGAACAATACAGAGTGAGTAGGATCTAACGGCTTATTATTATTAGCAAGTTCTGAAGCTTGGCACGATTCCAGTCCTCTCGCGAAGAACAAAGTCAAACCCGGTGGTGAGTATTCTGATGTCTTATTTGGCTATTATCTAATCTATACATGCTTCTCACACTTTTCGATAGCTCCTTGGACCTCCCGGTGTTGGGAAAACTGGTAAGTTCGAAGTACTTTCCAGTCACTACCATGATCGCTGATTTCCGTCCCAACAGCTATCCTGGAAGGTCTAGCATCACGCGTAATTGCCAAGGAAGTTCCAGAGGTAGGGTAGCTACGCACAAGCCGCCTCTCTGATTATTCCACTAACCCTTGCACCCAGTCCTTGCATAACAAACGCGTTCTATCCCTGGACCTGGCTGCATTACTGGCTGGTACTGGTATTCGTGGTCAGTTTGAAGAGAAGTTTAAGGCTCTCCTTCGTGATATCGAGGAGGAGCATGGTGGCGTGATTTGCTTCATCGATGAACTCCGTGAGCTTGTTTACTGGGTCTCTTATGACTGCAATTAAACTATCGATTTGTTTAGACGCCTTACTGAACCTCGGCAAGGCGGAAGGCAGTGTCGACGCTGGCCAGATGATCAAACCGGCCCTTGCACGCGGGTTGCAACTTGTCGGAGCCACCACTCGTAAGGCCCTATTATAGACATTCCGTGTCCATTTCTAACAGCACCTTCAGCTGATGAGTATCGTAAGACAATCATGAAGGACCCTGCGCTTGACCGCCGGTTCCAACCAGTTCAAATTGAGGAGCCTACTGTTGAATCAACCATTTCGATTCTCCGTGGTCTAAAGAGTCGATATGAAGTCCATCATGGTGTCGAGATCTCAGATACAGCACTCGTAACTGGTCGGCATGCTCCGCATTCCACCCACTGACGGTACTAACTTGCTACCAGCCGCCGTGTACGGCGCTCGTTATATCTCGGACCGATTCCTTCCTGATAAGGCAATCGACCTTGTCGATGAAGCGGCAAGCGCACTTAGGATTGCACAGGAAAGCAAGCCCGATGAACTGGAGGCGTTGGGTCGCGATATCATCACCTTACAGGTGTGTTCCATCGTAACCCCCACCTTGTGGCTCTTACCTGCTTCCGTAGATTGAGCTCGAGAGTTTGAAGAACGAATCCGATGTTATGAGCGTTGAACGCCGTGCCAAGGTTGAATCGGTGCTGGAGCGGAAAAACAAGAAAGCTGAACGCCTCACAACCCTTTGGCAGTCCGGTACGTCCTTGTCTCTTGCGCCTTCCGTGTCTGACTTTGACTTTGACCACAGAACGCGCTCGTTTGGAGCAAAACAAGGAGACTAAGAAGAAGCTCGAAGACGCAAAGCACTCACTCGAGGTAGCCCAGCGAAATGGAAACTACGAACTCGCCTCCCAGTTGCGGTTCCAAACCATCCCGGAACTGGAAGCGATGCTTCCTAAACACGATTCAGACGGTGTCCTCCAACAATCTTCCAACGCAGATGGGTCACCTCTCCCTCACCCACTCATGTTGCACGATCGTGTAAGGAGCGCAGATATTGCAAGGGTTGTAGCTAAAGCAACTGGTATACCCGTGCAAAACTTGTTAAAGGGAGAGAAGGAAAAGTTGATCGCCATGGAAGAGACGCTCAGACAAAGGGTTGTGGGACAAGACCACGTCCTTGCGAGTGTTAGTGATGCTGTGAGGATTTCAAGGGCGAATCTCCAACCTCCCACGCGCCCTGTTGCTAGCTTGTTATTCTTGGGGCCCTCGGGTGTTGGCAAGGTATGTCAGCGGTGAGTTAGAGGGGTTCGAGGGACTGATGCCGGAATTTCAGACAGAGCTTTGCAAAGCACTTGCTAGCTTTTTGTTCAGCGACGAGCAACGCGGGTTGTGAGTATACAAGGATGCTTGGGCAAACATGTATAGCTAACGTCTCGTGTCAGGGTTTCCATCAACATGAGCGAATATCATGATCGATACACGGTTTCGCGTCTTATAGGGGCTGCACCCGGTTTAGTTGGCTACGAAGAAGGCGGTCAACTCACGGAGGCCATCCGTCGTCGTCCATACGGTATTTATTTCTGGAGCTGCTGATTGTGTGAGTAACTGAATTATGATCTAGCGGTCCTGCTGCTCGATGAGGTTGAAAAGGCTCACAGGGTTAGTCCCTTCACGGTGGCTTTCATATACACGCTCACAAAGTGCAGGATGTCATTATGATTCTTCTCCAAATACTGGACGAAGGCCAACTCACGGACAGCGCGGGTCGCAAAGTAGATTTCAGGGTAGGTAGGGCTCGAAATCTGGAATGAAAATAACTCAACAACTCCCGTATAGAATACTATCATCTGCTTAACTTCCAATCTTGGAAGTGATGTCCTGGCTGAGTCAGATTCGACCGATGAGGACGGTCGAGTGACAAAAGAAACCCGTGACGCTGTGTTGGCGCAGGTGGCAGAAACCTTTCCTCCAGAGCTTATCAACCGTCTCGACTCTCAAGTCGTCTTCAACAAACTCTCTAGACAATCTATTCTTTCTATTGTCGACTTACGACTTGCCGATGTGTCAGAGCGATTGAAGGATAGGAGAATCACTCTTGACGTCTCGCAGCGTGCCAAAGAGTGGTTGGCCGATCAAGGCTATTCGGAGGTTTACGGCGCGAGAGCAGTGGCGAGAGTTGTTCGAACCAAGGTCCTATTCCCGCTCGCAAAGAAGCTCCTCACTGGGACTATTCGGTGCGACTCTAATATCTCCCTCCTCTCCTTACCGCCTGAAAGCTTACCCTTCTATAGTGAGGGTGACACCGTGAAAATCGACCATGAAGACCAATCCAGTGACCTCGTTGTGAGAGACAACCACACGCCTGATACCACCGCTTCCAAGATCTCCAGCAAATCTCTTCCTTTGAAATCGGATGAGGACGAGTTTGAGGACGGGTTCTTCTACTCCAGCCGTCGCTGAACAAAACAGCACAGCACCCGATATCTACCCTAATAATTTCTGCTAGTTCTCTTATTGCATATCCGGATCTACCCAATATGGGTCTAACATGTAGCATTAGCTGTTGTCCTGTCCTGTCCTGAATACATCCCTGCTCATTGACCACCAAACTGGTATACGCATGTGTGTATTATTGGCATAGGTTCGAACGATAGATGAAGGTTGTAACGATTTTGGTCACACTGCAGCAGCAGCAGCGGAGGGCTGTACTTTTCGATCTCTCCCGCGACCACGACCTCGTTCACTGCGTGATCCCCGACCTCGACCACGTACACCTTTCCCACGAGCTCTTACCGAACCCTCGCTTTCACTTGTAGTATTGAGAGCCAAGGTAACCCTTCTTTCCCTCTCTTGTTGCACCCGCGCACTTTCCTCCTCAAACCACATCAGGAAAGCAATTTCCTGTTCTTCCTCCTGAATTTCTTTGAGTGACTGAACCGGTTTCTGCTGCAGTTGTCCTTGATTTGCCTGCATTTCTTGAATGGCCGCAAAGGACGAGGGCGCAGACGTCTTCGATGTAGATGCACTCGGGGCAGGTGCAATGGGTGACGGTGTGGACCACGCTGGACCATCGCTACATTACTCGAATGAATTTTCCGTACGTATTGAATAACACAAAGAAAAAATGACTTACGATGACGTTCTTCGTTTTACTGTACTGGACGAGGACGTCTTTGTTGGTGTGAACAGAGGACCCTGGCCAGAGCCTGCTTGGCTCGTATTCGATCTTTTATGATCCAACACCGCGGTCTTTCCAGAGAGCACTGGAAAGGCTGAAGGCCCAGAGAATACTTGAGGTTTTGCTTGTGATTCAGAGGACCTCCATGGGGAATCAGATGACCTAGTCACAGCATTACCCACAGTAGACGGCAGAGCATGCGGCTTTATAGGGGCAGACGGGGCCGCATTTTTCGCAACATTCTCTGAGGGCCCATGTCGACTTGAGATTGGAGTCTCAATACTAGGCCCCACTGAAGCGCGTCCCTTCTCCCGTTGCTGTTGGCCCCGATTGACTACCCATTTGCTAGGGCTCGAATCGGATGCATCAGAGTCTCCACGACGAGCTGGAACGCGCGACCTCTGCTCCTCTTCAGCAAGCGCGATAATCGCCTTCATGTCAACTTTCTCTGCCGTCTTTGACTTCCATGGGCTGGTGCGGGGAGCGGAGGAGGGATCGGTCGCGGGCTGCACGACGGGTGCCGATGGGTCATCATCCATCGCGAAGACACCGTCATCAGGATCTCGGATGGCAGAGGACTTTCGCTTCAATGAAGCCACGATTGGGCTGCTAACAGTCGGAGGGTGGTGGGGTACTATGGAGAGAGCTGTCGTTTTTGTAGGGGTGACAGGTCTTGGATTGCTGGGCGGCGATAGTCCAGGAACGGGAGGTGAAGGTTTGTTTTGGACTGTTCTTATGGGTAATGGTCCAGTTCTGGGAACGATGGTGGAGGGTATGTCCTGTATATCTACCCAAGCTGACCATCTGTCCGTCAAAGCGTCTAAGTTTCCACCTTTCCGAACGAACGGTGCTTTGAGGGTTTGTTGTGTACGTACGAACACGGAAAGAGCCTTGATGACATCGTGGGGAAGATCGTCAAGGAACCGGCTCTCCATCAACGTTTCGAGGTTCCTGGCTATGTATCCCTGTAAGCTGCGCACCAAAGATGTCGCATTGAAGTATGTGGCATCGACAAGGACCGCGCAAACGTTCGATATGGTGATGTGGCGGTGAATTACCGAAGAGCAGAGTAGCGTAAGTTTATCTAGTAAGAGTTCATTCTAGGGTGGGTCAATAACTGTGCTTCCGTAGAAACGACGAAACCTACACTACAGGCGATGATACCGAAAATAAAGTCGAGGAGCTGGTCCGTAGATTGAATAAAGTCTGTTGTGGTATCATCAACAACGCAGTGTGACATTTTTCAATAGTTTACCGTACCTAAGTGATTAAAAATATCTAATTCCTTCCCCATGCATAAATAATCGAAGACATAACTCATGTACTTCCACTCCAGGTGCTCCAAATGGACCTCCAACGGGTCTTCTCCATCCGGGCCACGCCTATGAGCCGTCCATTCTTCGTCATCGAGCAATCCCGCGAAGAAAGGTGATCGTGCGCGAAGAATGACCGAATGTGCAGCGACGCGTTTCCCACCTGCCAGAAGCAGGATCACATCCGGCCATAGGCTTGACTGCAAACCCACACCGTCCGGTGTAGGGACGTCGATACATTCCTGGGAAGCGGCGAAGAGGCGTGTTGTGCCCGTGACGAGTGTTGGTGCGGGGGCACGTTTGCCCCATACTGCAACCGCGGCAGCCAACGCTGGTAAGTTGAGACATTCTGGTGTTGCAAGGACCCGGAGCTCTTGGTGAACGCGCTGTAAATCCAACGCGAGGGAGTTGTAGCGGTCTGAAATGGCAAGTGCGATACGACGATCCCAGACAGCCACAATGTTGTCAGTGTACAGGTAGTCAAGAAGTACAAGAACCGTGAGGAGGGTGAGACCATGAACGTGGAGGTGCCACCGAGAGGGGCTGTGGTCGGTCATAGAGGAGATAGTAATCGCAGCACACCCAGCCTCCGCGGGGCGTTTGATGGGTCGGCCAGAAAAGACCCCCGCGAGAGGAGCAGACCGGGCCGCTAGAACTGTACGATGGACTGGTACCGAAATGGAGCCAATGGAGAGAACGGTGTCTGCACCGTGAGCACGATAATAAGACTGAGGAATCTCCCCATTTTTCCTCCCTCTGAGCCACGTTATTAATCGACAAAGCTCAAAGGCAGACGCAACATCGCCCCTGATATCCTCGTCGCCGTAGTTATCGTCCTCCTCCAGCTTGTTGAGCAATGGTTCCGTTTGTTCTAGAGCATCGAGTTCCTTGTCCGCAGTGGCACCCTCTTCATCGACGGCGACTCGTATCCAACGCTCGCTTTGGCCGGTTTGTTTGACGGGTATAATCCACGGGCGCACATTTGCCAAGTCTGCGCCCATATCATTGCCCGTAATCGCAATAGGCTCGATATTGGCATCTATGCGTAGGGCTGCATATGCACCGGTACTATTTGCACAGACGCGCACGACGCGCTGGAGATATAAGACCCTTTGGAACTTAAACGTCGGTACGTTCTTTGGGGGCGTAGTGAGAGAGACGGCAGTTGAGGGGCCTTTGACTGCCCGATTACGTACGAAGACGTGGCCTGATGCTGTGCAGAGTACTATCGATCCATCAGTACCAAGAGCTACGTCCTACAACACAAGTTAGCCAACATCTTTCACATTTGTAAACTTCTTCCCACCCACCTCGACAGCGGTGAACTGTTTCCTGACAGCCCACACTAATTGTGGAACTGGCTTCTTCATGCTACCATCTCTCTCCCTCTTCACGTCCTCCGTATTATACAGATAGACGTCACCAGCGCCGGAAAGGAGGGCGAAGCTACCGACGGAGCCTTCGCACGCAGTGACCTTACGAATATCCTTCTTTGCCTTTCCCGGTGGTTGATATCGGTCTGAATTGCGCTTTCCTGCCGTGAACCTGGGAGCCTGTCAGTGAAAGCCGGCTGATGCGACAAGTCATTCTGGACATACGGAAGACGCCACGACATCCCGTCATATAGGCAAAGCACCTCGCCTGTTTTGAGGAGTACAAGTGTTGTTGTATCCGTCATAGCGACTCCCGCGACTGGTTGCACAACCGGGGAAACCACTCGAGGTTGGACTTGAATTTGACCAGGCTTGTCGTAGCCTATTATTGCCCCAGTGAGTCTTCAAAGATGATAAAAAGCCATGGAAGCACGCACAGAACTGACCGCCATTAGTCCCCCATGTATAGAGATTTGTAGTGGTCCAACAAGCACTTGCACTTTTCGATGCAGCAACGCCGACAACAACAGCATTGCGGAGAGTACCCAAAACCCTCCGTGCACTCGCCTGTAGTGGCTCATCTCCTGCGGCCTTTCCCTCGACTGCATAGCCCAGTTGGCCAAATCGATTCAAACCCCAGGAGAAAACCTCTCCACTTGACGTGAGGGCAAGTGTGTGATCCTGACCCAGGGCCACACCAACCACCTGATGTGGTAGTGCACCGACTTGAGAAGGGAGTAGCGCGTATTGGGAATGCGATGTTGTTGCCGTCGCCGGACCAAGCCGCCCGCCAGAGGCAAACCCACAAGAGCGGACATTGGACTTAGCTTCAGCAGTGATAACCGTAGTGTGAAGTTTGGACATCTCGACCCCCAACACTGGCACAGGGCGAAGGTCGTCCAGGTTGTGTCGTGGCTGGCCCGGTGTGCTGGCTTCCAGTGGGCGGAGGACGACGTGATCAGGGTGTGTACGATTGCTTGCGTCTCCTAGTCCCAGGCTGGCATTCCGGTTTGTCCCCCAGGTATAGAGGTCTGCGGGAACCCTCGCAATCGACGAGTCGATCGGATCGCGGGGGTGGCGGTCGGGAAGAGGTTTTGTACCGTCGACGGTAGAGTTATATACGTCGAATGCCGTGTAGCCCTCGTAGTCCTTGACGAACATGTCGACATCCGCCCGTTGAAGGAGCAATAATCTATGCGAGCGTGCAAGCAAGCGTCAGTAAGAAGACAAGGCCAGCACGACGCATAAAGTAATAAATTAATGACACGTAGGGCTATTCACTTGGCGGAGACGGAGGGTGCGTATGATTGATGACGTTGGATGAGACGTTACGGACGTACGCAGCGGCGATATTCCCGGTATAGAGCGCTCGATGGAGCGGGGTCCAGTGGCTCTCCTGATCCTGGGCATTGGGGTTGATAGCAGGATGAGCAAGCAGGAGCCGAACGAATTCAAGCGATGCCGGGTCCGCCGACGAGCACGCAGTGTGCAGTACCGTTCGTCCAAGCGCGTCCCTGGCGTTCACATCTATCACCGCTGCACTTCCCGAGTGTGCAGGTGTGTAGCTGGTGAGAGGCGAGTGCCGCTGAGTCCAGGAGCGGCTCCCCACTCCACCACCGGATGTGCTCAGCTGGTGCTGGCCTGCGGACTGGGACTGGGACTGGGACTGGGGATGTCCGGATCCCTTGCTCTGCTCGAGGGCTCGTTGGAATTCTCGCTGCTTGCGGAGAGTAAAGTAAGCATGAAGCACGCTCATATAAGTCAGGTGTTGGTCCGAAGCGAGTCGCTGCGCTCTCTTGACGAGGATGCAGCAAATCTAGTCGATGCTGATAACAGCCGGGGACACAAGCTGTCGATTCCCGGGGCTGTCCGCTGAAGAGGTTGGGTCCAAATTGTTTGTGACTGGGATTCGGTACCGCACGTGAAGGTGGGGATCGATCAGAAGCGAGGGAAGCGGAAGCGAGGACAAACGTTTGAAATGCTTGCTTAGTGGATCGTAATATGTGAATGACTGTCCCTATCGAAACCTAACTCTCTCATATCTCGCGAGGCACAGAAACCAGGGATAGAAATTGATGCACAAATCCCAAATAGCAAAGATGTAATACACGAATAAAGAGCGTGTAAAGGAGGAGTGAGGGGTAATTGTTAAAACAAGCGTTGGGTACAGAAATAACTCGAAATGAGATCAAGGTAGATAACAAACTTTCTGAGCTACCACCGATGAGGGTGGGTGAGTATTCGTGCGTTGAGCATGGAACACACACGGCAGCCCTCTCGTCGGCCTCCCACATATGTTACGACATAATGCACATAGAAGCGGTGGATACTAAGCAGCAAAGAGCTCTGATCATTGAGCAGGCAGAGGCGCCGCCTTTGTCCTGCCAAAGAGCCCTTTCTTCACGCCTGGCACTTTGGGTGCGGCATGGGAATGTGTGGTATAGTCAGCAAGGGAATGTTTGTTCCCATTTGTGCCAAATGATGAAGCTTTGACGACATCGACAAGTTTCCTAGCCATGGCGAATTAGCCTCAAGGTCCCGGAAGTGAGCGGCGAGTGGGGAGCGTGGGCACGGGGATGGCTTGGCGGACGGAAGTGGACAAATAGATGGGGTTTATACAGGGAAGAATGTAGGTTGGATGAGAGAGTGAGGAAACGCCAGATACGTACTTTTGGGTATCATCGAAATACCGTTCCTGATCGTACGCCTTGTTCGTCTTAACGGACACGCCCTGACTGGTAATGTTCAACCCTTGCTTCTTCAGCGTATCCCGTGTAGCCCTATATAACCAAATTTGTCAGCGCTCCGCCGGGGTGTCCGATCAACGCCACCCAGGGCCGCGCCACCGTGCCACCGCACCGCGCCAAGAGGGTGATGTGGAAACGACACTCACTGGACGCTGTCGTTGAACTTCTGGGTCAAGGTGATCGCGACGAACGCGAGCCCACCAAGAAGGGCAAGGACGAGGGCAAGGGAGAGGTAGTCGATCCTATATTCGATCCCATTGAAGAAGAAGCGGACGAGGATGGGCGAGAAGGGGTGCGGTTTGAGGTGGTTGTTCCAGTCCCAGATCCCAGTCGGGATTTGCGAGTCATGAGAGCGGGATGGGGATTGCATATCGTACAGAAGAGAAAGGTACATGAGAGACGTCGGGTCGTTGGCAAAGGGCAAAGAAAGGGAGTGTTTGTGGTACAGGCAGGCAGGCAGGCAGTCGGTTTATTTGATTACAGGTTGTTGTTCGGGTTTATTACAGAAATTCGGGCGTGTTCGAGACAGCGAGCAGCGAGCGGATCGGTGGGTGGGTGTGGGTGGCGGTGGGGGCAAGAAAGGTTAGCGCCCGAACTGACAAACGCGAGCGACGGAGGCGGGAGACTGTGGGTAAGGACACAAAACCAACGGACCAGGAAGTCATAAATAGCTTGTGTTATTATTATAACCCTCGTGGTGATGCTGACTACTCGGATCTACTCGGCGTATTTCCGTCTAAAAGCGTTCACTAATTACACGTATCGCTCTCGGCTTGCTCTCGGTCGTATTCTTGCGTCTTGTCTTTTGGCTGAGCGTCCGCTGTACGCTCAAGATTTTCAAAGTACAATCGCTGGAAATTCGCTTGGTGTAGAGGTCCTGGTCGGGGTCAAAAGGTCGTTGAGCCGCCTAACGTTACCCTTGCCAATATCAGTTGCGCAGTTGCAATTCCTTTCACTCTTTTGTTCACACGGCCAAGGGCGGTCATCTGAAGCGCCTATTGGTGTCCATCCGGTCTTTGACGGGCGCGGTGATACGGCGGGGCCACTGGAATGTCCATTCAAATGTTCTACTATTCATCCACTAGCGGCTTACTCGAGGTCCTCAAAGTCATCTTTGATCCCAAAGCACGTATTAATCTCCGACGCCGGAACGTTCGCTACCCGCACGATATGCTCCCTTGTCGTGATGATGTTTTCTGTTCAGTCAATGGACGATGATTAGTTACTGCACGTTCACTTTGGGGATGACCAGCTCACCGGTCCAACGCAATGCAGCCTCCCTGGCAAGTTCGGTCGCCCTGCGCTTTATCTCCGCCTGCTCGGGATTGCACTGCCCATAGGCGTTGAGTTCCGCCTGCAATTTGGAAAGTTCGGCCTGAAGCTCGTCGAAATGCGCGAGGGCGACATTACGTTCTGCCTGGAGGGGGCGGTTAGTAAGTCCGAGATGAATCGGGCGAGGTGAGTAGTAGCCCAATGAGCATACGGATGGAATCCTAGCGGCTTCCTCGACCTCGATGTTCCTCTTCAATTCGGTGACCTTGGCTTGCAACGATGCGCGTTCTTCCGTGGATTTCGTCAGCTGGTTCTTAAGCTATAGGTAGTAGTCACGTAGGGGGATTAATTAATCAATTTAGTTCAATATTTTCGCCCAGGTCGCGCAGATCATCGACTGACCGCAGCACCGCGAGCAGATGGAAACGCCCAGAAGACTGGTAGGACATCGAAAACTCAGATTAGCTTTCACCTCATTGCAATGTGAAATAAGGCGTACAGTTTGAGGTCCCAATCTTATCCGACTGCACAATCCCTTCAGACACCATCGTCTGCAGGATATCTTTTACCGTCTTTTCAACTATATCGAGCTACGTTAGCGACTTAAAGAGTGATGTCACGTAGATAGCGAAATGTCAGAGTGGATGAAACCGAAGACGCACCAACGCCCTTTTTGCTTGCGAGCTTTTCGACTTCCTTCAACTGTCCACATAAAGTGAGGTCCACTGAGTCGGTTGGTTAGTCTGAATTGATCCCGAACGAACCGTAAAGAAGTCTTTCTGTTCGTTCGTCAGTGTCGAAACGGCGAGCAAAATAGGAACACGGGAGCGCGAAAGGCAATAAAAACCCAAGGAGTCAACCAAAAATGGGCCGACGCTCACCGTTTCGTGGAATACCTCCAAAATCTTGACGCGTTTCTCCGCCTCGTTCATCCGAATCGTGCCGGGAGCCTACATGCCACGTTTCGAATGCTCAGAGGTTACCTCTCTATAGTAGAGACGAGAAAGAGGACCCACCATTCTTCCAGTTTGCGGGAGAGAAGGAATAATTTGGAATCGAGGGTGCCAAGACGGGATTGAGGCTGGGTGGCGTCGTTCGATAAGGTTCGCTGGTGCTGGTGTGCGAACCTCTCACGATATTTCGACCGACACGTCAATGATTAATTAATATTGGATTCCTAATACTGCAGCCTTTTCCTTTAAGGCGCCGGCCTGGTTATTCCGATTGCCGACTCGATTGCGGAGGAGTGTTAGTGTTAACAGGTGTGATTCTCTTCGTCATTTGTGAGTCGCACTCCCAATACCGGGCACCCCCCATAATTTCCCAGTCCTCTTGGGCATGCTCGGCTATGTTGCAAGAGGGTCCAGATTGTAAGGCGACCATCATAATATTATATAGTAGCTATTTTTCAAAAAATTGATTGTTGGGGTCGTAGCTCATCGGTAGAGCGTCCGCTTAGCATAGCATTCCGGGCTTGGCCTGCGGGAGGCAGCGTGTTCGACTCATGCCGACTCCACTTTTTGCGGCGGCAATGAGACGAATCTCTTATGGTAATTGTCAGACGCAATGTTACCTTCCAATTTCAAATACCGTCGAATTTTGTCAACTCGCAGCCAGGTGTTTGCAACGCTTTTGCACGATGACCTGCCCAGCGGGGCCCAATCGTGATCGATATGCAGTCACTTAGGATTCATAGGGGAATTCAGATGGGACTTTGCTCTATTCGGTGCGTTAGGTTTTCAGATGAGCGTTGCATTCTTAAAGTCACTAAGGCAATGAAATATCCAGATAGGCATTATCATCGTATCTGAATCATGTTCAATTCGACGTTCGGCGATGCACTGCGCGTGCAGTCTCTAGCGTGTTGATGCGACAAACCGATCCTTGTTATCATTCCCTTCGCACTCCGCCGACGACGAGCTGCACTGCAGGGTGGGAATACTTGGCTTGCGGAGCCTTCTCCGCCCCGCCCCCGCCCCGCCCTGCTGCTCCTTCCTTGAATGCTCGTGCAGCACGCAGGTGAATCCGCTCGGGTACGTCGGTAATGTTGGTAATGTCACGACCCCGGCCCGTGTACTAATGAAGGGGGTGTACTAACGAAGGGGTGATATTGAGGTATTGAGATAAAAGATATTGAGATATATTGATATACGTACATAAGAGGTTAGCGAGTATATACTTACATGACATTTCCATCTTGCATCGCATTCGACCCTTCTCACTAACCTCCCATGCTCCCAGGCGACGCCCACGACTACAGACACCTGCCAGCACTGAATCCGCTCGACCCCAATGTCCTACACCACCACCATGCAAATAGATCTGCGCATGCCCCCAAGAAATAAAAATTCGTCGCGGTCCGCCTGCCGTTCTCCACTTGCCTGTTCACAGGTAAGTAGGGGCATCCCTCCATATAAAAGGGAAGGCCATCTGCTCCTAGTGCAGCTCAGCCCCCATTATGGCCGAGTGGATAGAAATCATAGGGGTCATCTCCGCCTTTGTGGGTTTGCTCATCGCTATTCCCGCCATTTATCTCGCTATCAAGACCCTCTACCGCCGTATCCACCGGGTAGGTCCTCGTTGTGCGGTTGACAAGGGCGGGCGCTGACATCGCGGCAGCAGGTATCCGATGATCCTCGAACTACGGAGGAGGGTAGAAACTCCTCGGTCTCTTTAGCCGCCAATGTGCATAGTGGGGACGGTCCACAAGCAGAATAATTTCCCCCCTCGAGTGTAGCAAGGCGATTAGACGGTGACATGGGAACGGCCAGCGATCCCGCGTACGGAATTGTTTGCTTGTTTGTCTATTTGTTTGTCTATTTGTCTGTCTGTTTGTTTGTTTGTTTGTAGCACGCCCCGACAAACACAACCGATTTTGCCATGCTTGACTACAAAAATATCGACACCAAACGAGGAAACCAAGGGCTCGGAAGCACCAGTATTAAACAACTTGCAAAGAGCGTAATACACCGAACAGAGCATACCGAACAATTAAAAACAGTTAAAAACGGGAACATCGATAGAAACACTTCCATTGAAATCACCCAAATTCATTGGGGTCCCTTACAAACTTGCATGAAGAATATGGCTCCGTTTATATCATTTCTCCACCCGGTGCATGGAGAGAGATACCATCCACAACGCACCGATAAATGAACGTACCATAATTCAAACCACGGTGGGAAACGTGCCTTACAGGCTATACTTGTAACCCCCTAGGTACGTAATATGCCTCTTCTCGTTCCATCCCTCGTGCACGCATCCGTGGGCTGCGGCCGTTCCGTAACCAATGCACAGCCCTCGCCGGTGCTCGTGGTCCGTTCCTATAGCTAAGATAGCTAAGGTATCGCCGCTGGATAGAGCCAATGAATGGGCTCCCGACGATCGACATGGTGTATTTGACATTCTCGGGAGTTTGCATAGTTTTCAGGGGCAGTTGTATAA
>Ga0307515_10015160_pt1 | contig 14216 bp, 18 predicted proteins | sample 17_EM_MG_FD_194513 | JGI IMG/M metagenome (GOLD analysis project Ga0307515, IMG submission 194513) | Populus trichocarpa ectomycorrhiza microbial communities from riparian zone in the Pacific Northwest, United States - 17_EM | ecosystem: Host-associated > Plants > Roots > Unclassified | place...
TCGGAAACACCTCTGACACGTTGCTTACTACACCCTTCGCCGATGATTGCCAGTGGGTGTTGCAGTACGTGGTCTGCTTGAGGAGACTGGTGATATTTTGGTGTGGCAGAATTTAGAAAGGTCGTTCCATCAGCGAACGTCTGTTTTACTTATTTGATGGGAAAAAGTGAGAAAAAGTGAGAAAAAGTGGAATAAGTGCGCAATAAGTAGTCAATCAATAAGCCAGGTCTATTTCGTTGAAATAAGTGACGAGAAAAGCACAGGAATAAGATGCATAAGCTTGGAAAGGAAAAACTTGTCGATAAGTACCGCGTGGGTTTCAAATAAGTGGTATGCAGGGGTCTGCAAGGTTCGTAGATGACATTGTAACTACTCTGCCTCAGCGGGGTCTGATCCCACAATGAAGTATTCCTCAGGGTCATCCGTCCAGTGTTCTACTGGTCGACTAAACTCCTTTAGCTTCTCCTGAACCCCCTCAGTGTACCCCAGAGCCGCATAAAAACTATCCCACTGTGAGGCAGAAAGTTGCTTGCCGAGCCTGACATAGACCGCCGTTCGATGGCCCCAAAACTTCTCGGAGAAGGGTCGTTTGTCCTCGATGAAATACCCGGTCGAGTGCATGACCAATGCGCGCTCAACCTATACAGTATCAGAATCAAACAATGGAAATACGATTCAAGGGTTCGTACAGCGGTGCAGATGAGAGCGAGCATCCCGACAGGATTACTTCCCGGTGAGGAAGCCGTTGGCAGGTGCGCTTTGATCCCTCGCTTTCCGTAATAGATGAGCATCGTGTCAAGGATCGCTTGCTGCTGGAATAATCCATGACGAGTCTGTTGTGGGAATGAGCTTTGGATCGTTGTGTTTGGAAGGGGGAAAATGCACTTACAACCTTGTAGCCGCCTTTTTCTTTCACAGAACGGACGGCCGTGGGTTCGAATACACGGTAGAGGAATGGAATTTCCCCATAGTAAATCAAGGCTGACTTGACATACTCCGCAACGTGTTCAGGTGTCTTGAATTTCCCCATGAAGCTTTGGACATTCATCACCGCAGCCGACTTGATCGAGTTGCGGAAACTTGTGACCTGGGCATTTGCCTGTATGAGGGGTAAGCGTAAGGAGCAGAAAGAGGGAATGGATGGCTGACGTACCGAGGATTCAAGTGCGTCACCCTTATCAACGACGTAGTCGAGTCCTGGATATGCAAGATTCATACAACCTTGGAGGAGGTCAGTGTCAAGGTTCTGCCACGGTGTCGCCGAGCAACCGAATTCTTCAATGACATATGGTATAAAGTCTTCTGAAAAGATTCGTCTGATGTTTCCAGGGAGTGAATGCACTCCAGGGCGGGAACTCATGGCTGCTGGATTGGCGACACCAGCAGTATCCGTTGATTTGATGCAGACCTATGTTGACGGTTGAGTCAGCGGTTACTGAGATAGGTCAGAAAAGGGACGTACAAGGGATTCAGGTGCACTACCGGGGTACTCGAGACCATCCTCTAGCTCCTCATCTGATTGGGTGTCGTCGGTCTCATCTGGATAAACAAAGTCTTCAATAATGGTGTTGGTAGTAGGGACACCACGTTTTGCATTAGCCAGGCCATGCGGTTTGTCCATAGTTGCCCCGCTAGTGCTTGGAGGTGCATTGTTAAGGAAGGTTATCCTTGGAGATCGGTCAGATGTGCAAAGAGGGGGTTTGTTTTTTGATACGCACTTTGCGACCTTTGCTGACTCAGTACGATCCCACTCTTCAAGCAGCTCCGCCATCGCAGCCTTCCTCTTCAATGTGTTGCTGGGGTTCGGCTGGGTGGCTAGAGCGAAAGAGAGGCGGGCGGCCTTGAGAGGGTGAGGTGAGCTACGAGCGCAACTCGAGATGCAATCGAGATGAACTCACCTGTTCAACTCCGTCATTCTCTGGAGTCTCACGTGGGAACGTCTTCTTGACTCGACCCTTCTGTCCTCGTCCTAGCAGCTGCGTCTCCCTCTGTGCGATCTTGATCTCCTTTTCAACCCTTGCGACCCGTGCTTCCTGTTCGCGCTTCTTGTTTGCCTTGGCTGTTGTGGTCTCCTTCTTCTTCAACTTTTCAGCAACGACTTCGGAAGAGGATCTACGTGGGTTGGGGAGGTCGATGATCCCTGGTTTGTCTGTGGTGCGGTTTTTGCGAAGCTGCATGCCGGTCATAGAGGTCTTGGGTTCAATGAGGATGGCTTGCGTAGGGAAGGTGGGGCCTGAGATGGGAGCGATATTGGTCCTAATGCTGCGGTGTGTCGACTCTTTATAATTTTTGAAACAAAGCTCACTCCGCTTCTTCCCCCCGTCAGCCATACCACTGCCAGGGAACACACGGCTAGCACATGTTATTCTACCTACCAACGACGGCGACCACTCACGGCACAGTGCTGGACCGCAAACCACGGTGACAGCGGGATGAATATTTGATTATTTTTCATGTGTTACCCTACAACGGTTGAAACACTGGGAGGGTTCGCTTCGGGGATGGAAATTCTTGTCATGCTATGGCATCAGCGAATCGAGCGGGATAAGATCAAGGTAGGCATAGGCATATATAGCCCATCTGGCCCATCTATCCCCGTGTTAAATCATCAACCATTATCAAGGGAGATACACCGGCATCGAGGAGTTCCATTCCATCTGGCTAGATTGGGCCGATCTTGTTCCAGTTGTGGCCAGCCCCGATAAACCCAGATCTCCCCTGCCCAGCAAGGTAACTGCCGAGGCGTGCAACTCGTCCAGCTGTGACGCTTTGGTGTCACACGGATTCATTTTCAGCCCACTCGTAATCCCACCGATGGAACCGAAACCCAATATATCATTCTATTTGTTAGATATCTATTATGTAATCGACCACTCCCACCAGTGAAGTAGATGAGAGATACTTAAACCCAAGATGACGATCACTTGTCCACCTCACTAGAGCACAGCGTGACCCACAATGATTAGTAAGCCCCATCTGATAATGACGTGTCTTCGGCCGGACCTAAGGAGGATTCGTCAGCACTGAACGACCCACCATACCTATGACGAGCCCACCGGCCGGATCTAGAGGAGTATTCGTCAGCACTGAAGGACCTACAATGTATACTTTATGGGGCAATTGACTCAGACAAGGGCGGGTCGGAGGGACCGACCCGACGCGAGCTCAATGACGAATCTACCTACCGAATCTACCTAACGAAAATAGAATACAACAGCTAAATTGACGCTATGCTCTTTTAATTTCTAAATATAGTAATTAATGTCCCTACCAATTAGTACCAAACCTCTAACCCCGGCGGGCATGGGGGACAACTGAGGACGAGAACCTCATGTTTATATATGTTTTTTTGGTACTCCGCCGCTTTGTCTCACGTACAACTGGCCTGTGATCAATCTCAGGGTCATGTCACATGTGACCGGGCTGAGGACCCAGTGTCCATCTCCCTCCACAGGCTTAACCCGGGAAGCGTAATATTTGAGGTGAGGTATATAGATAGTTACACACCCATACAACCCTCCCATGTAAAAAAAAAGGGCCTCGGTGGCACGGAGGCCAACCGGGGTGACCTCGAGTCTCTCCCACCCGAACGTGACACCAAGAACGTGCACACAGTCTCCATAGCATCGACTTGATCCTGAGACGTTGTCGGGCCATGTTTGGTCACTGATGCAAGCTTGACAGAAGCAGGAGTGATCATCACTGTTGAGGCTTCAACGACAGATTCGGTGGAGGTTGATTTGGTGGGAGGATCAGCAATTGTGTAAGCGACGACGGGAGTGTTGGACTTGGGGAGCGTGTCGTCAACAGGGGCGGTGATAGTCTGTTCTGCATGGGATGGAGTGGATTGCTCGGGAGCCGTGATGTCGACGACGACGACTGGGGTGTCAACCCGCTCTTGAGCGGGAGCAACCCCCTTGGTGACGTCTTTGTCAACATCGAAACCCTTGGGATGTTCTTCGGGGGCTGAGGTAGTGATGGAGATGAGTGAGGACCTCTTCTCAACCGCCTCACCAACGACACGTTCAAAAGCCTCCTCGACGGCTTTGACGACCTCTTTCCTCTTCTCCCGCACCGAGGCATCACCATGACTATCAATCCTGTCCAACTCCTCCAACAAACCTCGTGTATCAATCTCATGAGATCACTAGACGAGATGGACGAAACCGAAGTAGCCTCGTCGCGGTCATCAGAAGATGGGGCGTAATGGTCGAGTTCGGTGGGGAGAACGAAATCAGGCTGGAGCTTAGTGAGGGTGTCTTGTACATGCTTGACTGAGGAAAGGGCAATCGCACGGTCAATCTGACCCTGTTCCTTCTCGGCGACGGCGGGTCGAGTAGAAGAAGGCGAAGGTGATGATCCAGAGGGGCCAGCCTCATCGGGAGATCGAGGGGCAATGGTGGACTTCGAGAGTTCCATCACGCGCCTGAGGATCTCAGAAAAACCCTCACCAGCGGACTCGGACTTTGTTGCGGGTTTCTGGGGCTCCTCGATATCGACAGCACGAGCCTTACCCTTCTCCTTGTCCAAGAAACCGGGTTGGACTCCCTTAGTCGAAAGAGTAGGTTGTAGCTCGGCATGGAAGACGAGACCGGGGAAGATGGAGGAAAGGAGGTTCTCGATAAGCTTGACTGTGTCCTCACCAGAGTCCTTGGGTCCATCCGACTGGACAGGACGAGGCTCCAGAGAAGAGATAATGTTCTGGATTGGTTCGGTGGTGTCGGTCTCGGATTCTGTGGTGAGGCGCTGCTTCAGAGCGTTGACGAGGGGTTTAATCTTTGCAACGTGTAGCTGGCGGATGATCTGGGGAGAAGAGCTGATGAGGGTAGAGTATACAACGAATGTACGAATGTGACGTACCAATTGAGCTCCCTCGAGCTGCCGCAAAACCGCATTCAGAGCGTGTTGACGCTCAGCAACAACCAAACGCGCTCGAGCTTGCTGCGAACGGATGGATTCGGCACGGTGAGCAGCTAGCAACTCTTCTTGTTGTCGTTGTTTGAGTCCTGCAGCCAAAGTGGTGAAATACCGCCGACGAGCGGTTTCAGCCAGTTGCTGTCGACGAAACGCAGCCTCCCTCTCGGCCTGGCGACGACGGTGGTTGACCACAACCTCTAGAGCTCGTCGATACTCATGCTCGTCGAGTTCTTCTGCCGAAGGCTGGTGGAAGAAATCTACTTCGGGAACGGAGTAGGAGGGGACGGCAAATCGAGGTGCATTGTGGTAGTGGTGGTAACCCTGGCTTGGGTTATAGTCGTATGGCTGAGGGACAAGGTGTGAGGTAGGGCGGATGGCTGATGTCGCTAGGAAAACTAACAACATGTTGGATGCGGATTTGGTGTGCTGGGAGAGGACGATAACAAAAACAACTGGCCAATATTACTGTATTTGGACTGACACTCTGCTTTTGGATTGGACAAATATCAGTCATTGTGATTACGTCGCCGAAATCTCCCATTGATTTCGCTGATAAATCGATAACCGCAAACCAATTCCAAACATTGCGCTCGCTGTGATACCTGACGATCCTAGTGCCACGTTCGCTACCAACTGCCGGATCATTGACACCAACATCGCCAGAGCGTCGCGATCAAGGCCGATGCGTTGCTATTGATGTACACGGTGATGGGGCCCTCCGTTATTGGGCTGTCCCCCTCTGTATGCCTCTCTGCCGACTTTACCAGGACCCCGTCTGTGAGTACGCCGTGCATGACGTGGGGGAGACCAGCAATGAGCTGATTGATTAGTCCCTTCATCCGAAGCACAAATTTGAACGCCTGCGCCTTCTGGTTCGATCTGGCCTTGGACCCCTTCCACCAGGGGCAACGTACTTCACCTGTTGATGAGATCCGATGAGATCCGCTGTGGGATTGTTCGGTAGGGTGAGAGCGGATGACGGGACAGAAATCCAGTGCAGAGGAGGAACGCGGGGAGGACCTACAACACTCCAACTCAGCGACAGTGGCCTCTGGAAAGTTGGGGAACGTATCGACAGCGGGAAATACCACCGCAGATCCACGTTCGAGCGGGAACGTGGTCGTTGGGTTTGAGCAATGCCAATCATGCGGTGAGGACTGGTCGCCTGCGCTCGAACCCCTTGTCGACAGAGTTTGCGCGAAAAGTTCATCTGAACCGGGGAGCGATGCAGTCACAGGTTTTACTTGTTCATACTAGATTTGGCACGCAACCAAAGTGCAACCATATTGGATGTAACCGTAGACAGAAGAGTAAAATGCAGATGTACTTCAGTATTCACCCATACCGTAAGTGCCCTGGCCAATCTCATCACCATCAGTGTCGTCGATGTCCTCGCTCTCCCCTCCATCGAGGTAATCCTCTCCGGGGCAGATGTCCACCCATTCTTTCTCGGGGTCTTCCTCTTCGATGCGATCGTCACCATCACCATCGCTGTCGCCATCGCCATCTGCCATTGAGGCATTTCCGGCAGAAGGCATGGCTTCAGCCACACTAGCTGGAGGCTCTCCTACACTGTTGGCCGCATCCCCAGAGGGCTGCGTGGCTCGTGGTGCCCCCTCCAGACCGATCTGTTCGCGTCTCATGTCCTCAAACCGATTTTCGATCTCCCGCATGTATCCGTGACCAATCCCACCTCCCCGATAACGCATGAACATGTCCCTGTCAACGATGCTGGGGGTGGATGCATGAGTGGTGCAACGCGAGTTCAAGTTGGTGGGCCTACATGTTCACATGATAGTACATCCAATCCTCATCGTCTTCGCTCTTCCACCTCGCAAGCGATCTTGGAAGGAGTGCTTGAGTACGGCCGTATCGAAAGCCAGGAAGGAGATGTGCAGCACGCAGAACATCTTGAGGATTGAGGAAACCGAACGCGTCCCCTTTCAAACTGTTTTCGAAGTGGACCCGGTAAAACCGTCGTGCCTTCCAGCCCGCCCGATACTTCTTGTCAAACTTGTAAAACCTTACCCACAGAATGTCGACCTCCCGGGCCTTGTTCCCCAGACTCGGGTGTAGGATTTTGACTCGAAAGATTCCCAGGATCCGGGAATATTCGTACGGATGGATGTCGCCTTGAGAGAGTGTCATGATGTCAGCGTGTGTCCTGGGGTTCAACGTCTCCGATTCACGTCGACCGTCATATGTCGTGTAGTTAACGGTCATCGTGTTGTGGAAGTAGAGCTTGTCCTCAAGGATGATCAGTTTTGCATGCTCGTCAACGGAGAATGACTGAGCAGTCGCATCATCTTTGCGACCGAGCAAGCGTGTGAGGATATGGTCCTTGAGCTTCGGAATGAACTTCTATGCAAAGGTCAGTGGTCTGCAGCGGGAGCATTGCAAGGATCTGCAAACCTTCAGAGCAGGGTCACCGCGTCGCTCATCTGAATAGACCCACTGATAGAGATCGATGCTGTTTTTTGACTGAGTGGCAATGTGGTGATGCACCATTGGTGACCCTCGCTCGTCGTGCACATGGGGGGCTTTGGTTGGACCGTACCGTTCTTGGCAATCATTTGCGTACTTTCGCATGAGCCTCTCTTTACGCTCGAGCTTGGCGATCTGACGTGTGTACTTGTTCTTGTTCGTTCGTGGAAAGAAGGACTTCACCCGATGGTGTTCGAGTTCGGACTGGAAAGAAGAGTTAGGTTGGTTCGCTACGAGTCAGTCTATAGATACCCTTTGAGTGCTGTAGGAGTCCGTTGTACCCAGCCAGCGGATTGTGCTTGGGTAATCTCCAAGTGCGTGGAACTTTGGTGTTGACAAATTGAAGGTCTTGGCCGGCTCGCTGGGGTTCCCCTGGTTCTGGGGTTTCCTTGCTTGTTGTTTGCCAGAGAGGGCACGCGTCTTCTGGTTGGCAACTCGTTGGCGACCACGGGCAGCTGCTTCACCGGGGAGCTCCTTTGTCTGGAATTCTGGACATGTGTGGCGGGAAAAGTGCCGGAATTGATCACCGAGATCCCGGGTCTTCACCTCAAAGGAGCGTAGTGTATATTCGGTGTGTTGCCGGAGTTTTGCATATGCGTGCCAGGTTGCCATGTCAAAGAGAAGATCAAGAATGGCTTTGTCGTGGGGAGGAAACAGGAGGCCGTCAAACACAGGGATGCAACACTAAATGTGAAAGGTTCAGAGAGGGAGTTGCAAAGCGTGTCACATGGCCAACCTGGAGTATATCTTCAAAGTGTCTTGCCGACATTTTCTTCATGGCGGAGGTGTCCCCTGTAAACTTCCGAATTGTATCGCGACCAAACGTTGGGATGAGACGGAACCTGTGCACACCGTGTATGTGTTGGTGTTGAGCATCATGATGCATTCGAAGTTACCTACCTCCTATTAAGCTCCTGGACTTTTTCTGGCCCCACAGAGTATAAGATCCGGACGAGATGGGTGAACAAGCTCTTGAATGCCCCAATCTCAACGTCGTGCAGGACATCGACGACAAGCAATTTGAACGGTTGTATCCCCAAGGATAGATAGTAGCCATTCTGGGTGACCAATATCAGGTATGCTCGGAGATGCAATGCGAGTGTAACCAACCTCTGTTGGAACCCAGGAACCGGTGCCTATCAACTGGTCTTCAATCCCTCGGTAGTTCACACTACCACCCTTCTCAAATATCCGTTTTCGGGCGTGTTTCACAGCCTCGGCAGGATACTCCCGCTCATTTGCACGGCGTTTCATGTCAGCAACCAATCCCATGTCTCCGATCTGTGACTTCAGCACTAGACAATGCGGACATGGGAAGTCTGCAAGGTAGCGTATCGTGGCCACGAGTGCTCTGGGGGTGAAATTCATTAGCTCTACCTTCATTAGTGCCGAGAAGATAACGCAAACCGTTCCGGGTAGTCCATCATGTGACATGCCAACCATGGAAACCAGAGCCGTGCAATCCAATCGGCACACTCGGTGACGATGCCATGCTCATGAGCTTCGCTGAACCGCCCGCCAAACATCAACCGGAGAACCCTGTGGACAAGTTCCCGTTTGACATACGTGAGGATCTCGGTAGACGGGACTCGGTGGTATGTCTTCATATAAAAGTCGGAAAATTCATCGTCGATCTATGGGGGACTCTGAGCGTTGGGGCAGGGGGACTAAACAGCGACAAACCTTTGGAAGATAGGCGACGTGATGTGCAGAGAGTGAATCAGGCGAGCACCGTGTGTACTTTGACACATTCCCAAAGAACATGTAAACCGGCCACACACTCGCTTGGGAGAACTGTGTGAGGAAAGTCGAATCCGAAGCGATCATCAGGGCAACAAGGAATGCCTCGGGTTGAGGGCGCGGCAAGTCCTGAAGCTTCCGAAGGAGCTTCTGTTGAGCAGCAAGCATGGCGTCCGATGAATATATTTCCCCGTAGACTCGGACGGGTGGATCGTTTTCGGTGGGTTTCCAGTGCTCCGAAAAAGGCTGTAAATACATTTCCTTGAACGAGTTTGGGTCCTTGAGTTGTTCTGCGATGACTTCAACGAGGTCCCGATAAAGGAGACCCTTGACCGTAAAAACCGGAGCATCTGCTTCCACCTGTTTGTGGCCAACACAGGGGACAGGGATATCGATGTTGGCCTCCTTCCATCCATCACCGCACTTGAGCGCGGCCTTCTCAGAGAAGTGCTGTCGATCGAACCGCCGTGATTCTGTGTAAGCATTGTAGCCAATGAAGTCCTCCCAATTCCATGCGGGGTCGGTGAAGTGGCCAGTGATCTTGTTCGACTCGCCACAGGACTTGTACGGCGACCCTGAGTTCAACCAAGCGCTCCAACTCGCTTTAGCAAACCCAGGACCCTCCATTGGCGGTGTAGTTGACGCTTCCGGTGTGATAACAGAGATGTCGGATGCGATTGGGGGACGGTCGGTCCAGCTGGCGGGGGAGAAACCTGCGTGTGGGTTCGGATTCGATGGTTCCCTTGATGGGACACAGGGGTATTTTCGGAAGACACTGAGGGGATCCGGCTCGGTCGTGAGCGTACACAGCTCAGTCAGAGCATCGTCGGTCGGGGTCGCTTCCGGGGGTGGGAGAGGCTCGATTGCATCTGTAGCCGCAGCTCTCTGAATGGCGAGTTCTTGTTGCTGCCGGAAGTGAGTCAGCAGCGGTGAAGGGGCAACTGTCCCAGGCACAAAGTCGTGGAAGCGTTTTGGAAGCCGCCTAGCCCGTTGGGTTCGATGCAAGGTCATGTCGATGGGCTGCTCGAGTAGAGGGACCTGTTTGACACTTTGCTCAGTACTTTTGGCCGCAGTTTGGGGAAAATTGGACATGCCATGGGCTCAGCGGGTGGGAGTACCTCCTGAAGAACCTCCAACTCCCGCCTTTTCGCCACCCGTTGTGTCTCCTCTTCCTCAGCTCGCTTTCGCTTCCTGCCTTGGTAGTCTGAAACGAGTTGCGTCAGGAGGGTCGTCCCTGGGTCATCATTGTGCTTCCTGCGGATGTGCTGGCTCCATGCGCGCTGGGAACCAAAATTTTGGTCGCAACCATCTCTGAAGCAGTTGTAACTGGACATTGAGGATGAGATGGTTAGTGAGGGGCTTGGATCGGGTCGTTCCGCAGGACTCACGGTAACCTCTTGTCCGGCCGCGTCACGCTGCAGTACACCAGCACCAACAATGTCTGCACCAAATCCTCAACAAACCGAGGGAAGTGCCCAGCGTTCACATCATGCATATGTTGATGCTCTCAAAGCCCGCAACAAGTAAGTGTGATGTTCTGATGCTGCTGTAGATCCCGCTGAGTGCTCGCACCTGTTAGGTATCCACCAACAGATCATGTCTTGAAGCCGTTGTGGGATCGCTCTCGGTGGTTGGCAAGGGTGATCAACCCTTTCAAAGGCGTCGAGGAGTGCTTCTTTGTAGCGGAGGGAGGTGAAGAGGGTTCAGGCCCCCAAGCCGAGCAAGTCCTGAACAGACTGTGAGCAAACATCTGCGGATACTTGCTTGCACATGTATGACTTATAGATGTGTTGAAGCTCTCGACATGAGAGAGCCGCCCTACAGCAGCAGAAAGCAGACTGGAATAGGATCAAAAAACACATTCCAAACACTGTCAACGAGGTCATGGATGCTGAGCCCGAGATCATGACTGTGTTCTTCAAGTTTGTGAGTCGAGTCAAATCTCACTGACAGGTGCCGCTGAGACCTAGTCGCCAACGTAGCTTCAGGCCAGCATCAACGCCGCTCGAGGCGATGATACCAAGGATCTGAAGCCAGTCATCCTTAAGTTGATCCCCCAAAAGTATCTCCCAGGACCAACAAACGAGTTCGGAGAAAAGAATATCTGGAATTCGATCAGGAGTGATGCCGAGCGTTCGAAGTCAACCCGTGGTTTTACAAACGACGTCACCGCACGCCTCCTCTGTCCCATTGACCACCTTCGATCCTTTGATGCAAACCCAGCAAAGTTTATCCTCTCCCTCTCACCTCCAAGATCAATTGGGGGCTGACGCCGTTATCCTCGAACCAGGACAATCGAAGAAATGAAGACTGGCCGCCTTCCCCGGCTTGACAGGGAGGGAGTCCCCAAGTTCCCATTGTTCATGTATGACGAGGACGTGATTGAGCCTGGAAAGGTCACAAATGGCCTCTTCAGGGGACCGTTGCTTGTCGCTGCAAGTTCTTTCTCCTTTGGTCTGCACTCTTTACGCCTGACGGTTCCCACAGGTTTACCGTTTTATTTTCGTCTCAAAGCACCTTGCAGGGGGGGAGGAAAAGACAGCTCGAAGGGGTATCGCTGAAATAAATCAAATGGAGAACGTTGAGCCGACAACTATCTGCTATGCAGTACTTCAGGTTCGGATGTTTCCCCCTGGTCCCTGCCGTCTCCGAACTGACCACTTCAATAGACGTGGGTGGGCATTAGTGACATGTGTGAGTGGTCGAAAACCGACCGTGGTGTAGACCTTTCGATGCTCTACACCACCTTACGCCATCTGCTGGATTTTGAGAGAGGGAAAGATCCTTGGGTTGATGCAACACTCGGCTGGTGGAACAGGTGGGTTTATTCATTGGACAATGGGTGCGATCGTTAATTTTCCAAACAGTCAAGTCATCAGAGGTGCGACCGCAGAGGCAGAGGCCGGTCGGGACAGCGAGGGTCCGTCAACGCTCGAAATCTTGGACATCGAGCGGAGGCAGCGGATGGCGGCGATGTCCTGATGCAATGGATGCATAACATTCGCTTCCCCTTATTTCGTTTTACTATCTCCATTCTCATTCTCACTGTTCCCTCGCTCTCGTCGATAGCATAGCTACTGCGACCAAAATGTCTGTATGATTGGCCAAATTACCGGCTGCCGGAGGCTCTTGATTTTCAATTAAAAGTTACAGTATGAACAATTTCCAAAGTCTACACTGAGTTGCTAGCGAGGGGATACAAAAAGCGAGGCAAGGATATGGCCGTGGGAAGGAAATGGGGTGTTGTGAGTGCGGACGGTGGTTCCTTGGGCACAGGAAAAACGACACGGAAACAAAAGAGGGTCCGGACAATTGCGGGATGCCCAGTGAAAGGGCGGAAAAGTTTTATAGGATGCCTTCAACATTTGACTCGTCGTGCTCAACCTCTGCAGAAGCAGCGGCGCAGGGATACCGACCAGTGAGTTCCCACCGGTCCATTGTATCCGTAGTGTTCGATGGTCGTGCTGACGATATACGTGGTAACACGTTCGAGGTGTTGTCGGTCTTGTGGTTTGCACAAGGACTGGACCCTCGCCTCGAGCTGCTCGGCCGCGCATAGATCGTTGTCGAGAAACAATTCAAGGAGGCTCCTCTTGTTGTAGTAAACGGTGATCCAGAACGAGAGTCGGCCGAGGACCCGAAGGTCTTCGTTGGCAAGGTATTCTGCAACGGCCTTGGTGAGCGACTGGGCAGCTTTATGAAGAGGCTACAAATCGGAAGACGGAGTTAGCAAATACGAAATAGAAAAAAAACCCCGCGGATTTTCCGGCAACTACAACAACAAAGCCAACGATGGGTCATCTCTCACCTTGGTAGCGTCAATCGGCTTAAATCTGTTGTTCGTCGCCGAAAACTGTGATTCCGACGTTTGCGGAGATATCAAGCCGCCGTGGGTCGTCACTGTCCCGGAGTTCAAGAGCGGAACCGGGATGAGCGAAGGTGGACGTCTCGTAACCAGAACCAACCGTTCTGTCATGAAGATCCCATGTGAGTCGAGGGACAACACCCCAAGCAATTGAAGATCGGGAGATGGCTCACGGGAAAGATCCCGCATCAAAACCACTTTGCCCAAAAGGCCCTCTCTATCTAACGCCGCGAACGAAGTCAAAAATTCGGGACCGCTGCCATTTGCTGGAAATACCAAATAAACGAAATGGGATCACGATGCATCATATGAGCAGGTGCTAACCAACTGAATGAGATACTTGAACTTACATCCTGTCCATCGTTCGCCAAACGAAGGTCAGAGACTATGACCCGCGGGCACCCCTTTGAGCGTACGAATGTCCGCTGTACCCGGAGTCCGAAAGAACACAGTGGCCGCGGCAACCCTGTGGTATCCGCACCACTACAGATACCTCAAGGTAGGGATGTCTCCGCCCAGCACTGGGGCTAAGGCAGGTCTACCATTCCCATTCAGTGAACATCTGCAGGGCATAGGATACCACGTGTGGGAACACTGCGAGCATGGGGAAGGGTGGTCCCAAATTAACACGCACGGTCCAACCCGCAGCGAGGCAGGAGTGCGCTTGCGTTTTGATACGACGCGGAACGTTCGGTGCGGAGGACGCAAGGGAGGTCCACTTGTCGAGCGCCGAGTCTCGATTCTCCGGTGCGCCATAGCCAGTCCATTCTCTGGTCCCGTTATCAGCTAGGAATGGGTCGACAGGTACAAGGATATCTCACAGCATCCGTAACCGGCTTCATCTCCATCGTCGAAATCTTTGTCGGTGATCTCACTTCAAAAGGCGATGAAGGAAGGTGAGTTGGGGGAGAATGTGATGCAGGTGGCCTTCATGAGCGCAACCGGTGGAAGGGTGGGTGGTACGTTGAAGACTGCGGGTCACGTGTATGTGACCTTGACGAGGTTTCAAAACCTCGTCAGCATCACAGGCACGTGACCGTTGGTGTAGGGGGCTTCCCGTTTGCCCACTTTGCGGCAGGTCACATTGTGACACATTTATTTTTAGTTTGCCGGTCGTCGGCACCGCAGAGGGGAGTACCCAACTGGGGGGAGATATCCCTAGATATTCAGTCAGGGGAGGTAGATTCTCCCAGATGACCCATATCTTGCC
>Ga0307515_10015161_pt1 | contig 14216 bp, 12 predicted proteins | sample 17_EM_MG_FD_194513 | JGI IMG/M metagenome (GOLD analysis project Ga0307515, IMG submission 194513) | Populus trichocarpa ectomycorrhiza microbial communities from riparian zone in the Pacific Northwest, United States - 17_EM | ecosystem: Host-associated > Plants > Roots > Unclassified | place...
GACGAGCGGGCCGCCAAGCGGTCCGAGCGTGCGGTCGCCTTCATGTTCACGCTGTCGATGCTGGCCACCGTCGGCTTCATCGCCTCGTACGTGGGGATCCCGCACGACAAGGCGGTGTACGTCTTCCCGATCGGGCACATCAACGCGCTGAACTTCGCGCTGGGCATGACCCTCGGGGTGGCGCTCTTCGCGATCGGCGCGGGCGCGGTCCACTGGGCCCGCACCCTGATGTCCGACGAGGAACTCATCGCCGAGCGCCACGAGATCGCGGCGCCGCCGGAGGTCAAGGCGCAGGTCCTGGCCGACTTCAAGCAGGGCGCCAAGGAGTCCGCGATCGGCCGGCGCAAGCTGGTCCGCAACACGATGTTCGGCGCGCTGGCCCTGTTCCCGCTCTCCGGCGTCGTCCTGCTCCGCGACCTCGGCCCGCTGCCCGGGACGAAGCTGCGCCACACCCTGTGGTCCAAGGGCAAGCTGCTCGTCAACATGAACACGAACGAGCCGCTGCGCCCCTCGGACGTCGTGGTCGGCTCGCTCACCTTCGCCAAGCCCGAGGGCCTGGAGGAGGACGACCACGAGTTCCAGACCGAGATCGCCAAGGCCGCCCTGATGATCGTCCGGATCCAGCCGGACAACATCAAGGACAAGCGCGAGCTCGAGTGGTCCCACGAGGGCATCGTGGCGTACTCGAAGATCTGCACCCACGTCGGTTGCCCGATCTCCCTGTACGAGCAGCAGACGCACCACGTGCTCTGCCCCTGCCACCAGTCCACCTTCGACCTCTCCGACGGCGCCCGGGTGATCTTCGGCCCCGCCGGTCACGCCCTGCCGCAGCTGCGCATCGGCGTGAACGACGAGGGCTATCTTGAGGCGCTCGGCGACTTCGAAGAGCCCGTCGGTCCTGCCTTCTGGGAGCGCGGATGAGTACTACGGCAAACACCACGGACGCGCGTTCGTCGCGCGACAAGGCACCCGCCGGTGAGCGGGTCGCCGACTGGGCCGACGGCAGGCTGGGTATCTACGGCCTGGCCAAGGCCAACATGCGCAAGATCTTCCCCGACCACTGGTCGTTCATGCTGGGTGAGGTCTGCCTCTACAGCTTCATCATCATCATCCTCACGGGTGTGTACCTGACGCTGTTCTTCCACCCGTCGATGAACGAGGTGGAGTACCACGGCAGCTACATCCCGCTGCAGGGCCAGCTGATGTCCGAGGCGTTCAACTCGACCATGCACATCTCCTTCGATGTGCGCGGTGGTCTGCTGATCCGGCAGATCCACCACTGGGCGGCGCTGATCTTCCTCGCGGGCATGTTCGTGCACATGATGCGCGTGTTCTTCACGGGTGCGTTCCGCAAGCCCCGCGAGGTCAACTGGGTGTTCGGGTTCCTGCTGTTCGTCCTGGGCATGTTCACCGGGTTCACCGGCTACTCGCTCCCGGACGACCTGCTCTCCGGCACCGGTGTGCGCTTCATGGAGGGCGCGGTCCTGTCCGTGCCGGTCGTGGGCACGTACCTGTCGTTCTTCCTGTTCGGCGGCGAGTTCCCGGGCGGCGACTTCGTGGCCCGCTTCTACTCGGTCCACGTACTGCTGCTGCCGGGCATCATGCTCGGCCTGCTGGTGGCGCACCTGATCCTGGTCTTCTACCACAAGCACACGCAGTTCGCGGGCCCCGGAAAGACGAACAACAACGTCGTCGGCATGCCGCTGCTGCCGGTCTACATGGCCAAGGCCGGAGGCTTCTTCTTCCTGGTCTTCGGTGTCATCGCGGCCGTCGCGGCGATCGCCTCGATCAACCCGATCTGGGCCATGGGTCCGTACCGTCCGGACATGGTGTCCACGGGCGCCCAGCCCGACTGGTACATGGGCTTCTCCGAGGGCCTGATCCGCTTCATGCCGGGCTGGGAGATCAACTTCTGGGGCCACACGCTCGTCCTGGGCGTGTTCATCCCGCTGATCATCTTCCCGCTGGTCCTGGTCGCGATCGCGGTCTACCCGTTCATCGAGTCCTGGGTCACCGGCGACAAGCGCGAGCACCACATCCTGGACCGCCCGCGCAACGTCCCGACCCGTACGGCCTTCGGTGCCGCGTGGATCTCGTGGTACTTCGTCCTGCTCGTCGGTGGCGGCAACGACATCTGGGCCACGCACTTCCACCTGTCGATCAACTCGATCACCTGGGCGGTGCGCGTCGGCTTCTTCGTGGTGCCGGTGCTGGTCTTCATCGCCACCAAGCGGGTCTGCCTCGGCCTTCAGCGCCGCGACAAGGACAAGGTGCTGCACGGCCGCGAGTCCGGCATCATCAAGCGCCTGCCGCACGGTGAGTTCGTCGAGATCCACGAGCCGCTCAGCCAGGACGCACTGCACACGCTCACCGCGCACGAGCAGTACGAGCCGGCCGCGATCGGCGCGACGGTCGACGGGAACGGTGTCGAGCGCAAGGTGAAGGGTTCCCAGAAGCTGCGCGCCAAGCTGAGCGAGGCGTACTACGGCGAGGAGTCCCAGATCCCCAAGCCCACCGTCGAGGAGTACAAGGAGATCACGAGCGGCCACGGCCACCACTGATCGCTGAGGCGTCGCCACGCCACAGTCGAAGGGCCCCGTCCGAACACCGGACGGGGCCCTTCGCCGTGCCCCGCGCTGGATAGGGTGAGGACGCACTCTCACACGAGAGTTCCACTCTTCTACGACACTCAGGAGCGGCCGTATGAGCGCTGTGACCCCCGCTGGAGGCGACACCGCGGCGGCCCGTTCCTGGCCCGAGGTACTGAACTCCCTGCTGTACGGCCAGGACCAGGACGCCGACGCCACGTTCTGGGCGATGGACCAGATCATGCGCGGCGAGGCGACGGACGCGCAGATCGCCGGGTTCGTGGTGGCGTTGCGGGCCAAGGGAGAGACCGTCGAGGAGATCACGGGTCTCGTGCGCGCGATGTACGAGCACGCGAACGTGATCGAGGTGTCCGGGAAGACGGTGGACATCGTCGGCACCGGCGGCGACGGCGCCAAGACGGTGAACATCTCCACGATGTCCTCGATCGTGATCGCCGGCACGGGCGCGAAGGTCGTCAAGCACGGCAACCGGGCCGCGTCCTCCGCGTCCGGCGCCTCCGACGTCCTGGAGCGTCTCGGCGTCAACCTGGAGCTCACCCCGAAGCGGGTGGCCGAGGTCGCCGAGGAGGCCGGGATCACGTTCTGCTTCGCGGTCAAGTTCCACCCGGCACTGCGTCACGCGGGCGCCGCGCGCGGCCAGTTGGGCATCCGCACGGTGTTCAACGCGCTGGGCCCGCTGACCAACCCCGCCAAGGTGCGGGCGCAGGCGGTCGGGGTCGCGGACCCGCGGATGGCGCCCATCATCGCAGGCGTCTTCGCCGAGCGAGGGAACTCCTCCCTGGTGTTCCGCGGCGACGACGGTCTCGACGAGCTGACGACCACGGCCACCTCCCGGGTGTGGATCGTCCGCGACGGCAAGGTCACCGAGGAGTCCTTCGACCCGAGGGACGTCGGCCTCGAACTGGTCCCCGTGGAGGCCCTGCGCGGCGCCGACCCCGAGTACAACGCCGACGTCGCCCGCCGCCTCCTGGACGGCGAGACGGGCCCGGTACGGGACGCCGTACTCCTGAACTCGGCGGCGGCCCTGGTGGCCCTTGAGGCAGGGGACGGGCCGCTGGCGGACCGGATCAGGGCCGGGATGGAGAAGGCCGCGGAGTCGATCGACTCGGGGGCCGCGAAGCGCACGCTGGAGCGCTGGGCGGCGGTCAGCAACGCGTAGCGAGTCCGAGGTGGCCGTCGTCCCGCGATCCGGACACGGGTTGCGGGACGACGATCACCTCGCGTAAATTTTCTGACCAGGTCATGAGTGACAGTCATGAGGCCCCGGCCGACTGTCCGGCAACCCTCCGTCCGTGGCGGGGTGCCCCGGGTGAAGACCAGGCCGTAGGCAGCGAGGTCTGCGGCAAGCGCGGGCCCCTCGAAAGACACCAGGGGTCCTGGTCTCGAGGGAGCCCTCTGTGAGCAAGCGAATGCGATAGGGCGCGAAGCCCCCACTCCGCACATCCCCTTTTCACTCCTTCCTGCGCTGAAGCCATGTCCGCTCGCGCAGTGAATTCGCCTGCCTCTTACGGGAGTTCGCCATGTCTGTCTCCACCGTTGCCGCCGCTACGACCATTTGTGCCCCGCTGCCCGTTCTCGGCCGGGATGTCACCGTCCCGCTCGTCACGGGCGGCGAGGTCACCTACGCGGCGCTCGACTACGCGGCCAGCGCCCCCGCTCTCCAGCGCGTCTGGGACGACGTGGCGGCCTACGCCCCGTACTACGGCAGCGTGCACCGCGGCGCCGGCTACCTCTCGCAACTCTCTACCGACCTGTTCGAGAACGCCCGCAAGACGGTCGAGGAGTTCCTGGACTGCCGCCCCGACGACCAGCTGATCTTCACCCGCTCGACCACGGACTCCCTGAACCTGCTCGCCGCGGCCCTCCCCGCCGACTGCCAGGTCTTCGTCTTCGAGACCGAGCACCACGCCTCGCTGCTCCCCTGGCAGGACGCCCGGGTCACCTACCTCAACGGCCCGCGCACCCCGGCCCAGGCCGTCGAGACCCTGGAGCAGGCCCTCGCCGCCCGCGACCCGCAGGGCCCGGCCCTGGTCTGCGTCACCGGCGCCTCGAACGTCACCGGCGAGCTGTGGCCGGTCCGCGAACTGGCCGCCGCCGCGCACGCCCACGGCGCTCGCATCGTCCTGGACGCGGCCCAGCTCGCCCCGCACCACCCGGTGTCCGTCCAGGACCTGGACGTCGACTGGATCGCCTTCTCCGGTCACAAGCTGTACGCCCCGTTCGGCTCGGGCGTCCTGGCCGGCCGCGCCGACTGGCTCCAGGCGGCCGACCCCTACCTCGCGGGCGGCGGCGCCAGCCGCAAGGTCTCCCGGCGCGAGGACGGGGGAGTGGACGTGGAGTGGCACGACAGCGCCGCCCGCCACGAGGCCGGCTCCCCGAACGTCATCGGCGCCTACTCCATCGCGTCGGCCTGCAAGGCGCTGACCGAGGCGGGCTTCGACACGCTGGTCGCCCGAGAGCAGCACCTGATCGAGAAGGTACGGACGGGCCTGGCCGAGGTCCCGGAGGTCAAGGTGCTGTCGCTGTTCGGCGACGACGCCCCGCGCGTGGGCGTGATCTCCTTCGTCGTCGACGGCTGGAACAGCTCCCACTTCGCCGCCGCTCTCTCCGCCGAGTACGGCATCGGCGTCCGCGACGGCCTCTTCTGCGCCCACCCCTTGCTCCGCACCCTCCTGGGCACCGACCCCCAGACCCAGGGCGAATGCGGCGCCCCGGAGGCCGCACCGGGCGAGAAGTCCCTGAACGCGATCAGGGTGAGCTTCGGAGCCGGGACCCCGGACGAGCACGTAGAGCGCTTCGTAGGCGCGGTACGCGAACTGGTCACCAAGGGCGCCAAGTGGACGTACCACACGGAGAACGGCCGCTGCGTCCCGGCGGTGTGAGGTAAGCGCGGTCAGATGTAACGAGCCTCAGGGGCAGCCAACCTAGGGGCGCGGGGAACTGCGCGACCAGCCACACGCGGCCGTCAGCCGCAAACGTTCCGCGCCCCCCACCCCACTAGGCGCCCAACCTCAAGAGTCCAACCCGATCGCAAAAGCCGCCTCAAGGTCATGCTGCGAGTAAGTCCGAAACGCCACGTGCGTATCCGTCCCCTCAACCCCGGGGATCTTGCTGATCCGCCCAGGAATCACCTCGGCCAGATCCTCGTGCTGCCGCACCCGAACCATCGCGATCAAGTCATACGTCCCGGTGACAGAGAAGACCTCGCTCACAGATTCGAGCGCGGCGATCGACTCGGCGATCTCGGGAATCCGGTCCACGCTGGTCTTGATGAGGACGATCGCGGTGATCACGGCTGGTTCTCTCCCTCGGGGACCGTTACTGGGGCGGGCCCAACTCTAGTCGTACGACCGAATCTCACCCACGCGTAGCCGAACCCCAGCGTGAAGCCCACCAGGTGGGCGAGGTACGCCACCCCCGGCCCCTGCGCCGCCTGGCCCGCCGCCAGCCACTGCAGGGCGACCCAGAACGGCAGCACGACCCACGCGGGGAAACGGAGCGGCAGGAAGAAGAGGAAGGGGAGGAGGCTCGTCACGCGCGCCCGGGGGAACAAGTACAGGAACGCCCCGAGGACCGCCGAGATCGCCCCGGACGCGCCGACCAGGGACTGCGTGGAGTCGGCGTTGGCCACCGCGTAGCCCAGCAGCGCCAGGTACCCGCAGACCAGGTAGAACAGGGTGAACTCGATTCGGCCGAGACGCTCCTCGGTCATCGCTCCGAAGACGTAGAGGAAGAGCATGTTGCCGAGGAGATGGACCCAGCTGCCGTGGATGAAGAGGGCCGTGACCGGGGTCAGGGCCTCGCGGGCGGGGCTCGCGAACAGGTCGGCCGGGACCACGCCCCAGCGGTGGAAGTACGCCCGCTGCGCGGCGAGCAGCGCGTCCCCGGTGCCGTAGGACGGGACGAAACCCGAGGCCGGGCCGAGGACGAAGATCAGGCAGCACAGGCCGATGAGGGTGTACGTCATGGGCGTCGACGTGCCGCGGAACGTCCTGGCGAGGGCCGGGCCCCAGTTGCTGATCATGGTTACAGAGCATGACGTAACGGGGCGTAGCGGCACAGAGTGCCTCGCCGCTGTGGACGGCCGAGCGGCGAGTACCCGCCAGGCCGTAGGGTTACGAGCCACACTCGCCGGGGAAACCGGCGATCACGGAAACTGGAACAAGAAGGAAGCGGACAGCCACGATGACGGTTCCCCTGCCGACTGCCTCCACGCGGTGGCGCTGCACCCTCTGCGGCAACCTCACGCGCTTCGACGTGACGCGTTCGTCGAAGGTCGTGGAGTACCTCCACCTGGACCTGGCCGGAGAGCCGAACGTGGAGGAGCGCGAGGTGGTCAGTGAGACCATCGAGTCGGTGCGCTGCCGCTGGTGCAACGCCGTGGATCAGGTGGAACTCGTGGACAGGCCGGGCGCCGGCTCCTGAGAGGGAGAGGCCCCGCACAGACATTTGGGGTGTGAGGATGGTGGAGAACTCAGGCGGGGGGCCGGGCGACGGCGCCGCCGAGGTGCTCGACCGTCCGCTGCCCGACGGCGTGCGGAGACGAGTCGTACAGATCGTGTCGGACAGTTTCGGTGGCCTCACTGTCGCCGAACTGCCCGCGCAGCTACGACAGTACGCCCGCTTCGCCCCCAACCGGCGCGCCAAGTTCGCGGGTAATGCCATGGCTGCCGCGCTGGAGACCGATCCGTTGTTCCGGCAGCGGATCGGAGAGAAGCTGAGAGAGGCCCAGTCGGAGCTCGCCGGCGCTCTCGATTCCGGCTCGCCGCCCCCGGCCGCGGATCCGCTCGATGTGGCGGCCGCGGCCTATGTTCTGCGCCCCACCGGCTGGGTGAAGCTCGTGACCGCCGCCGGCGAGGAGGCGCTGCGCGCCGACGCCGAGCGCGCGGACGAGGAGAGCCGGGCCGAACTGGAGCGACTGCGCGAGGAGTTGGCGCAGGCGCGGGACGCGACCCGGGCGGACACCGAGCGGCTGCGCACCGAGCTGGACGCGGCGAAGAAGGAAGCGGACTCGCTGCACCGCAAGCTGCGTGCCGCCCACAGCGACGTCAAGCGCGGCGAGGCCGCCCTGCGCAAGCTGCGCGCCGAGACGGACACCGCGCGCGCCGAGGCGCAGACCCAGGTGTCCGCCGCCGAGAGCGAGAGCCGCCGCCTCAAGGCTCGGCTGGGTGAGGCGGAGGCGGCCCTTGAGGCCACCCGCAAGGCCGCCCGCGAGGGGCGCAGCGTCGAGGACATGCGGGTACGGCTGCTGCTCGACACCGTGCTGGAGTCGGCCCAGGGGCTGCGGAGAGAGCTGGCTCTGCCGCCTGTCTCCGTACGGCCCGCCGAGACCGTCGACGCGGTCGAACCGGGACGGATGACGCCGAAGGACATCGCCGCGCGGGCGCTGTCGGAGAACGACCCGGCGATCCTCGACCAGTTGCTCGCGCTGCCGCAGGCCCACCTGGTCGTCGACGGCTACAACGTCACCAAGACCGGCTATCCCCAAATGCCCCTGGAGAAGCAGCGGTTGAGGCTGCTCGGGCAGCTCTCGCAGCTCGCCGCGCAGACCGGCGCCGAGGTCACCTGTGTCTTCGACGGGGCCGAGCTGGCCGCGCCCGTGCTGCTCGCGCCGCCGCGCGGAGTGCGGGTGCTGTTCTCCAAACCCGGCGTCACCGCCGACGAGTTGATCCGCCAGCTGGTGCGCGCCGAGCCGCCGGGGAGGCCCGTCATCGTCGCGTCGACCGACCGCGAGGTGGCCGACGGCATCGCGAAGGCGGGCGCCCGGCCCGTCGCTTCTGCGGTACTCCTCAAACGACTGTCGTGAAGGTCAACGTACAGGTTTAATGCCGGAATTGACCGAACCGTCACGCAACGTAGCGTCAATCGACCATCACTGCATGTTGGTTATGTGCAAAGAATGCTTTGAGTGACGGCATTTTTTCGTGTGAGGATTTGAACTGATCACAGGAACGTCACTAGGGTCAGGCCTCGAACCTCCGAACGGGTGATCACTCAATAGAAGGAGCTCGACTCCGTGGCGTCCCATCGTCGACCGAAGCAGCCGAGCCGCACGCGCGTCACTGTGCTGACCACCGCAGCCGCAGCCGCCGTTGCCTTCAGCGCTCAGGCCGCCAACGCCGCGCCGAGCGAGAAGCCCAGCAAGGACGAGGTCAAGTCGAAGGTCGACGCCCTCTATGAGCAGGCCGAGCAGGCCACCGAGAAGCTCGACGGGGCCCAGGAGAAGCAGGAGAAGCTCCAGAAGGAGATCTCCACCATCCAGGACAACGTCGCCCGCGGCCAGGAGGAGCTCAACAAGCTCCGGGACGGCCTCGGCACGATGGCGAGCGCGCAGTACCGTACCGGGGGCATCGACCCGTCGATCCAGCTGTTCCTGTCCTCGGACCCGGACAGCTATCTCGACAAGGCGTCCACGATGGACCAGTTGAGCGCCCAGCAGGTCGAGGCGCTCACGAAGATCCAGGGCAAGCAGCGCGAACTCGCCCAGGAGCGCGCGGAGGCGAGCAGCAAGCTCAAGGACCTCTCCGCCACCCGCACCGAGCTCAAGAAGAAGAAGGACGAGGTCAAGGCCAAGCTGGCCACGGCCCAGAAGCTGCTCAACACCCTGACCGCCGCGGAGAAGGCGTCCCTCGCCCAGGAGCAGGCGCAGGCCGCCAACCGCTCCAGCTCACGCGTGAACCTCGGCAGCACCGGCTCCGCCTCCAGCCGCGCCGCCGCCGCCTTCGCCGCCGCCCAGTCCGTGATCGGCTCGCCGTACGTCTACGGCGCCTCCGGACCGTCCTCCTTCGACTGCTCCGGCCTCACCTCGTGGGCCTACGCGCAGGCGGGTGTCTCCATACCCCGCACGTCCGAGGCCCAGGCCGGCGCGGGCACGATCATCTCCAGCGAGAGCGACCTGAAGGTCGGCGACCTGGTCATCTTCTACGGCGACCGGCACCACGTCGGCCTCTACGCGGGCAACGGCCAGGTGCTGCACGCCCCGCACACCGGTGCCGTCGTGCGCTACGAGTCGATCGGCAACATGCCCTTCCAGTTCGGCGTCCGGATCTGATCCGTCCCGATCCGGTTCCCCTCCGGTCGTTCTGAGGCCCTTGCGCACCGCCCGAACGGGCGAATTACGACACACCAGGCTGACTCCACGCCCCGCCGATGACCTGCGTCATAGGCGGGGCGTCACGTTGTGTGCCCGCGCCGGTCTTTGGCCCGCACCCCTTCACAGAGCTACTGTCTGGCGCGTTTCCCCGCACCGGGGGAGCGGTCCGTGTCCGCCAGCGGAAGGAAGTGCGGCTTCCCGTGGGATCCCGTCGTCGCCTTGCACCGTCCGGGTTCGACCGAGGCGCCAGTGCCGCGGTCTGTGTCCTGTCCGCCGCCGCAGCCGCCCTCGGCGCCCTGCCGGCCACTTCCGCCGTGGCCGCGCCGCACGACGACTCCCGGGCCGAGGTGGACCGGCTCTATCAGGAGGCCGAGCAGGCGACCCAGGCCTACGACAAGGCCGACGAGAGCACCGGGGAACTGCACCGGCAGGTGAGCGACGCCCAGGACCGGATCGCCCGGCAGCAGCAGCGCATCAACACCATGCGGGAGGCGCTGGGTTCACTCGCCGGCGCCCAGTACCGCTCCGGCGGTATCGACCCCACCGTCGCGCTGCTGTTCTCCGACGACCCGGCCGACTACCTCGACAAGGCCTCCGTCCTCGACCGCATCACCACCCAGCAGGCGGGCCAGCTCAAGGACCTCCAGGAGGCCATGCGCGAACTCGCCCAGGAGCGCACCGAGGCCTCCGGACACCTCGCCGAGCTGGAGCGCAGCCGCAAGGCCGTCGCCACCCACAAGAAGACCGTAGAGCGGAAGCTGGCGAAGGCCAGGCAACTGCTCAACCGGATGCCGCTCGCCGACCGCGCCTCCTTCGACCGGGCCTCCCGCTCCTCCCGCGAGGACATCCCCGACCTCGGCGCCGGCGTCCCCTCCTCGGGCCGCGCCGCCGCGCCCCAGGCCGCCGCCCAGTCCGCCCTCGGCAAGCCGTACGTCTGGGGCGCCACCGGCCCCGGCGGCTTCGACTGCTCCGGCCTGATGCAGTGGTCGTACGCCCACGCGGGCGTCCATCTCCCGCGCACCTCGCAGGAGCAGCGCTACGCCGGCCACCAGATCCCGCTCTCCCAGGCCCAGCCCGGCGACCTGGTCACCTACCGCTCCGACGCCAGCCATGTCGGCATGTACGTCGGCAACGGCCAGGTCATCCACGCCCCCTACCCCGGCGCGCCGGTGCGCTACGACCCGGTCGGCATGATGCCGGTCTCGTCGGTCACGAGGGTCTGAACCGGCGCGAAAGGGTCGTACGATCGGGAAGTGACTGGTCGTAGGCGGGCGTCGCGCTCCGGAGTGCTCGCGCTGTGTCTGCTGCTCGGCTCGCTGGTGGGGTGCGGCGGACAGCCGGCGGCGAACAGCGCGAAGGCGGCGGTCCAGAGCCTCCTCGACCGGCAGTCCGCGGCCGTCCTGCACCACGACGGGGCGGCGTACGCGCGGACCGGCGCGCGCACCGCGTACGAGAACCTGAGCGCCGTACCGCTGGCGTCCTGGTCCTACCGGCTCACCTCGCTGCACCGCGCCGGCGCCACCGCGACCGCCGACGCCCAGCTGAGCTACCGCGTCAAGGGCTACGACACCGCACCCGTCACGGTCGGCCGCGCGCTCACCCTCCGGCTCACCGCCGATGGGCAGTGGTACGTCGCCTCCGACAAGCCCGCGAAGAAGTCCGGCCAACAGCTGTGGGACCAGGGGAAGGTGAGCGTCGTCAAGGGCGCGCACAGCCTGGTGATGGGGGTCGGCCGGTCCGTCGACAGCCTGCGTGACTTCCGCGCCCTCGCGGACCACGCCGTACCGGCCGTGTCGGCCGCCTGGGGCACGGACTGGACCCGGCACGTCGTCGTGCTCGTCCCCGGCTCCCTGGACGGCATGGCGGGGCTCCTGGGCTCACCTGCGGCCTCCTACCGGGGCATCGCCGCGGTGACGACGGGGGAGGCGGGCGGTTCGGGCAGCGCGCCGGCGGACCGGATCATCGTCAACCCGGACGCGTACGCGGTGTTGGGCTCGGTGGGCAAGCAGGTGGTCCTGACCCACGAGACGACCCACGTGGCCACCCGGGCCCACACCACCCCCGCCACCCCCCTGTGGCTCTCGGAGGGCTACGCCGACTGGATCGGCTACCGGGGCACCGGCCGCACCCCGACCCAGGCCGCCCCGGAGCTCTCCCGCGCGGTCCAGGACGGCGACCTCCCGACCGCGCTCCCCACCGACAAGGACTTCGGCTTCAGCAGCGAGGCGACGGAGCTCGCGCGGGCGTACGAGGGTGGGTGGATGGCCTGCCGGATGATCCAGGACCGGTGGGGAGTCGACCAACTCGGCAGGTTCTACAGGGCGGTTGGCTCGCATCAGAAGCGGGCGGGGGCGGTGGAGGGCGCGATGAAGAGCGTTCTCGGGGTGACGCTGGAGGAGTTCACGGAGCAGTGGCGGGACTATCTTCGGGCTCAACTCGCCTGAGCCAAAAGGGAAATAGCCTCGGTCAGCCACTCCCGCTCGGCCGCGCCCGTCGCCCGCGCGACCCGCAACATGCCCTGCCGGAACAGGTCTTGGGTCTCCTCCGCCCGTACGGGTTCGCCGTCCCGGTAGAAGAAACTCGCCGGGGTCTGGAGGAAGTCCAGGCGGCGGCGGAGCACGGCGGACTGCTCGTGGGGGTCGGGTAGATGCCGTAGGAAGGCCAGGACCGTGTTGAAGCGGACGTGGTCGGTGATCTCGGCCGGCTTGGGGTGTCTGAGCCGCTCCAGGAGGTCCTCGCGGCCCTTCCCGGTGAGGGACAGGACCCGGCGCGGGGCCGCGCTCGTGCCCTCCTCCGTGTGCTGGTCGAGCTTGCCGGCGGTGACCAGGCGGGTGATCGCCGGGTAGAGCGCGCCGTCGCTGACCGGGCGGACATGGCCGCTCAGCGCCTTGATGCGCTCCTTCAACTCGTAGCCGTGCAACGGCTGTTCGGCCAGGAAGCCGAGGATCGACAGCTCCAGCATGTTTCTCCTTGCGGGCTCGTTGAGGCCATGGTACCTCTTATCGAGCTACCTCGATTAGAGGTATTCAGCTCGCGTCGAGGGGGATCCGATCGCCGTGAACAGTCACCGCAAGCAGCTCGTCTCGCTCGCCCACCCCGTCTACCTCTCGCTCCTCGCCTCCGTCGCCGCCGGGATCATCAACACCGTCTGGGTCTCCCGGCTCGGTGGACCGGCCGTCGCCGCCGTGGCCGTCGCGACCAACACCGAGAACGTGCTCCTGGGTGTCGCCCTGGTCTTCGCCTCCGGTACGACGGTGCTGGTCGCCCACGCGAGGGGAGCCCGCGACCCGGCCGCGCTGCGCTCCGCGGTACGCGGCGGCTGGGCCCTGTGCGCCCTGGTCACCCCGGTGGTCGTCGCGTCCGGCTTCCTGCTCCGGGAACCACTGGCCCGCCTGCTCCTCGGCGCCGCGGGCCCCGAACTCCCGCTGGCGGTCGCCTACTTCACCATCTCCCTCCCGGGCATCGCCGTCTTCTACGCCCAGCAACTCGTCGACGGCATCCTCAAGGGCACGGGCGACACCCGCACCCCCCTGCGCCTGGCCCTCCTGGCCAACGGCCTGATCCTCGTCTGCGACCCATTCCTCATCCACCTCTACGGCGTCCGGGGCGCCGCCGTCTCCACCGTGCTGTGCCGGGTGGTCGCGTTGGGGGTGGGGCTGCGGGCGCTGCGCCGAAATGCCTTGCTGCGTACGGAGGTTGCCCCCGCCGAGTCACTCCCCGCCGCGCTGCGCCGCACCGTCACGACCGGCCTGCCCATGTCCGCCGACTTCACCGTCCGGCAGACCGGAACGCTGGTGCTGATCGCGATCGTGGCGCGGCTCGGGGTGCCGGCGGTGGCCGCGTACGCCATCGCCTACAAGGTCCTGTACGTCGCGACGATGGCCTTCTACGCCGTGCGCCAGGCCGCCGCCATCCACACCTCGCAGCTGCGCGGCGCGGGCCGGGACGAACGGCGTGAGATCGGCCGGGAGGCGCTGCTGGTGTCCGGCACGGTGGGCGTGACGGCGGCCGTCCTGCTCGCCGGCACCGCCCCCTGGATCATGGCCGCCTTCGGCGCCGGCCCCCAAGTCGCCCACGAGGGCGCCCTGTTCCTCCGCTGCGTCGGCCCCTACCTCCTCCTGATGGCCTGCTTCATCGCCCTCGGTGGAGTCTTCGAGGGCAGCGGCGGAGCACCGGCACTGCTCCGCGTGACACTGCTCGGCACGACGATCCAACTCCCGTTGGCGTACGGCCTGTCGGGGCTCGGTCTGCCCGGGGTGTGCCTGGCGCTGGCGCTCGCGATGGGGGTGCAGTGCGGGGTTGTCGCCGTGCTCTTCCGGCGTGTCCGGCGTCAGGAGGAGGTCGAGGGTGCTTTCGAGCGGGTCGCCTGAGCGGGGAGTGGCGGCACGTCCGCCCGGGTGGCCGAGCCTCGCGGCAGTGGCCCAACTCTGTTCGGCTCATGGGCTGTTGGGGGTGCCGGTGCTCATGAGAGGTGGGCGGGATGTGGTACGTGCGGTCGGGGGGGTGTGGGCACG